>Ga0213839_1001648_pt1 | contig 13923 bp, 19 predicted proteins | sample SWPATP21_FD_160075 | JGI IMG/M metagenome (GOLD analysis project Ga0213839, IMG submission 160075) | Coastal seawater microbial communities from Marineland, Florida, United States - SWPA TP2 #1 | ecosystem: Environmental > Aquatic > Marine > Coastal | place: USA: Florida | collected 2016-08-14 | reverse complement strand
TTGTTAGAACATTGCTGCCAAAAAAGGGTGGATGAATTACATCCAATCGGCTCCGGGCTGAGTGGTTTCCTTGCACTCGAGCACCAGAATAACACAAGCTGTGCCATTCATTCGAGAGACACACATTGCTCACATTGCACATTGCTCATTTATTTGCGGAGTACAGGTCGTCCATGGTCAGAGATGGGAGTTCGGAGGTCGGAGATCGGAGGTCGGAGGTCGGAGGTCGGAGGTCAGAGGTCAGAGGTCTGTTGCGAAGGAGCGAGTGAGCAAGTGAGCGAGTGAGAGTGGGTGCAGTGAGTGGGTGCTGTTGGTGTGGGGGAAGATCATCTGATCACAATGCTCAGCAGTCGCAGTCAGTCAGTCAGTCAGTCACTCATTCACTCACCGTCAGTCAGTGTCAGTCAGTCACTTCGTCGTCCGTCGTTGTGGAGTCGTTGCGTTGTTGTCGTTGGTTGTTGGAACGTTGCGTTGTTCGTTGTTCGTTGGTTCTTCTTTGTTGGCACCTACCTGGCAACAACGAACAATACTCAGAGTACGACGACGGAGTGCATAGTCATAAAATCATCCACCGTTCCGTCCTTCCGTCTAATCGTACGTTTTCGTCCTTCTATCCTTCCTTCGTTCTCTCACGCTCGATCCATCGATCCTTCCATTCGCGGCAAGATACGAAGCAACGAGCCGATGCAGGCACAGATGTGAAGTTGTGGTGACATGAATGAAACTGCGAAACGACGATTCAGTGAGATGGAAAGCGAGCAAGTGGTGGAACGAGCAACCGACACCGACAGATTTACTCAACAAGTAAGGTGTGTGTCTTTGTGTATTTGTTGTGTCACGCGAGATAGAACCGCAAGATCAACTCCTTGGTGCGTGCGGTCCTGTCCGCCCAGTGTTGCAGTCAGACTGTAAATTCTGATATCTTGCCAATGGAGCTGCAGTTCAGGTGCTTCAAAGCTTGTACCGTCTCGGGCATCATGATTGAAACGGAAAGTTGAGCACGTAGTGAAATGCTCTGATTTTTTTTGAAGCACGGAAGGTTGGTTTACTCTTCAAAGGAATGTTGTGCCCGCCTAGAGTGTTCGAGCAGTGCCACTAGAGTCCGGCAGACGACTTTGCTGGATCAAACTAGTGTTTGTGAACTGCAACATTTGATCGGAAAAATAGTCTGGAAGAAATGGAGAGCAGCAATAATGCAGGTGCAGACGGGTCAAATGCGCCAGGTGGTGACCAAAGTCAAGGTGGGGGTGGCGCCAAGGACACGGACAGTGAGCAAGTCGTTGCAAAGGAGATGTCGAAGTCACCTTCCGGAATGAGCTTATCTTCGTTGCAAGCACAAGCTGAGAACCCAACCCCGCAACGAATCCACCCTCCACCGGACGCCGTTGCTGGTGCCAGAGGTGATAAACTTTGTTTGGTGATGAAGGGACTACCCGCGCGAGGCAAAACATTTATCGCTCGACGCATACGGCAGTATCTTCGCTTCTTTCACGGAGCAAAGTGTGAGCTGTTCAATGTTGGAGTGTACCGCCGCGAAATGTTCGGTCCATATCATCGAGCTGATTTCTTTGACCCACACAACGCGAAGTATGCAGAGATGCGGCGGCAGTGCAGCAGGGCGGCAATGGACGATATGAAGCGTTGGATTGAAGATCATGCAGGCATCGGGACGGTTGCAATTTTTGATGCAACAAACAGCACGCTCGCGGATCAGGTTCGTGCTTATGAGTTGGTGGTGTTGATCTCGATCTTGAAGCATGATTACAGACTTCGTGTGGCTGTTAGGATTGGGTTGTTGCAGAGCTGGAAGCCCTCCTGGAGTCAAAATCACATATAATCTTCATCGAAAGTATTTGCACGGACGAAGCGCTCGTTGAAGAAAATATTCGCAAAGCCAAGCTTACTATGCCCGACTACAAGGAGCTAACGCCGGAAGAAGCCACTGAGGATTTTCGCCAGCGTGTCAAGCAGTGAGTGACCTAGTTTGTGTCATTTACAGGAGTACTTTTGGTGGTGATGGGAGAGTGTTTGTGCTGCGTTTCAACAGGTACGAGAAGGTTTACCAGACCATTCAAGACGACAGTTTGAGCTGGGTAAAATTCATTGACGGTGGCCGCGCTTTGTCCATGAACCGAATCCACGGATTTTTACCCGGGCAAGTCTCCAACGCGTCCATGCTGACTCGATGTTGCAGCAGTGTTGGCATTGTCACGTATCGTTGCTGTCTTGCTGTATTCCTTCTCAGGCGCATCCTTCACTTCCTGATAAATTTGCACATTAACCCTCGCCCTATCTATCTTTCTCGCCACGGTCAATCAGAGTACAACGTCCTCGGAAAGATCGGCGGAGATTCCTCACTCAGCCCGATGGGCAGACGGTGCGTTGGGTGTCGTCAGCTGTGTCACACACACATTGTGCGATTGTCAACCTGTGGTTTTTGCGCGCTTCAAGATATGCACACGCACTTGCGAAATGGGCGAAAGAATTGGTACAGCAGCCAGGAAAAGAGCACACTCGCGTTCGTGGCGTGTGCTGTTGTAATTTCGTGGAATCACGATGACCCTCAACGATTGTTGTAGTTGTGGACATCAACCCTCAAGCGAACGCGCGAGACGGCCGCACTTATTGAACATCCTGTTGTAAACGGCTGGGTCACGATGAGGTTCGGTTCGACCGCTATTTCCATCGAGAAAAGGTTTTAGTGTCAAACATTATTGTGCTATTATTAGGCCTCGCACCTGGCACGCCCTGGACGAAATTTATGCGGGAGTTTTCGACGGTCAGTACATGCCACATTGTAGGCAACCAACTGCTCCATGGTGTTTACTGGTTTGCACGGATCGTTGCAGGATGGACGTATCAGAAAATTGAAGAAACCTCTCCTGAAGAATTCACATTCCGCAAAGCGAACAAGTTGACGTACCGGTACCCACGAGGAGAATCGTGAGTGCTGACGAGATTTATTTTTTGTTGTTGCTGGGCCACCTGATCTGGATTGCCACGTAATTTGTTGTCTTTTTGAAACATCTCGCGCAGATATCTGGATGTCATTTCCCGCCTTGACCCAATTATTCACGAAATTGAGCGCGCGCGGGATCCCATCCTCATTGTCGGCCATCAAGGCATTCTGCGAGTGATATACGCGTGCGTATTGGGTCTAGGGCTTACACCGCAATGACTGTCGAAAATAACACTGACATGGACTCTTTGTCATGATTAGGTATTTCACTGGAATGGACCGCGAGAAGTGTCCTTTCTTGAAAGTCCCCTTGAACCACGTGGTGGAACTTGTGTATGTGTCGCCCATCGTGTTTTGTTGTTGTCGTTTTTGTTTTTTTGTTTTGAACAAAGGCTAAATGGAATTTTTTATTCTTCGTTCAGGCCAGGGACGTACAACTGCTCTGTGAAAACAGAAAACCTCCTTCCTGACGAAAACTTGGACGCGAATGCACCGTCGCATTGAACAAATGATCCATTAAGAGACTCTAAATTATAAATGCGGTTGCATCGTGTGTAGCACCACAAAATTCATGGCACATCTAACAAGAAATCTTAGGGCGCCAAAACTGTGTACAGTCGCGAAGTATCTGCCCACTTCGTCCGCTGTGATTCTGGATCTTCTGTTATCTCTCGAAATGGGCCTGCACCACAGCGCAACATCGCATGAACATTTATCCATCATTGCCCTAGCACCATCTGCAACGAACCAGTCGGATTTTTGTCTGCGAGCTTGTTGTTGACAACTTTGAAAAATCCTAGCGTGTCGCCAACCGACACGGTCGCATGCGCCCACCACGATGGCAGGAAAGCAATGTCGCCCGACTCTTGAATGAATTCAATTGGGCGCTGATCCGGTGGCAATGTGGGATAGACATCACGCACCCACTCAAACATGGGCATTGTAGTGTATGTTGAATGGGTTGGAGGGTAGACATACCTAAGCCCAAACAAAATCGGTCAAGGCCTCACGAATCGCTTACAAATGTCAGCAACAGTCTTACCATTTTCTGGTGCCATACACCACAAAATTAATTGCGGCTTCATGCATGTGGAAACTTGCGCCAGCCCCAGCCCCTCCCATCGACAGCGTGTACTGCGACCACACACCTGGCAACTCTGGCGGAGGTAGGTGGAAATACTCTTGCAGATCGTACGGGATGCATTTCAATAGGTCCGTCAAGAAGCTGACTTCGGTAATGCGCTTGAGCTCGCGCTCCATCACTTTCGATCCTTTTTGAGCCAGGATATAGCGAGGTTTGGATTCATCTGACAATGTTCCAGTGGACATGTATGTATCGATGAACTCGCGGAATGTGGTCATGATACCTGACTCCCCACTGTACGCCTTGTAGGTAACGTTGGCCAACACTGACTGGCGGAGAGACTCTTTGCTCCACTGCCTCAATTCCTTCACGCAATTGCGAAGAGCGCCCTTTATGACCACGGGCCTTCCGGCCGAAATGTACTTGTCAACGATGTCAGCCATCGTCACTTGACTCGCGTCAACATCATCCACAAGAAGCGACTTGGTCCACACTGACACCGGGGCCCACGGCAAAGTTCGGGTGGTTGGGTCCCACCCTGTAGCAACGTCAAGCCCTTCAACTTTTGGCAATTGCCGTGCTACACTCCGCAGCAAGGGTGGGAGCTCGGGGCCACCGTGCTCTTGGAGGAAGCGGGAAGCTGCTGCCCGCATCGCTTCTGCTTCTGGTGTCGGTGTAACTAGATACAGCAGCTGCACGACTGAATGACCCCACACATCAGTCGCACTGAAATCGACAGTACCGGTGTTGAGCAGAGCGGCAAATGTCAAGGCATCGTTGTTGATGATAGCAAGCGCAGCCGGCGTAAAACCAAGCGCATCTGGTTTGTTCACCATTTCGCGAACATCGGCGTGTGCCTTCATGGACTCAATGGTGTCGCGAATTGCATCCACGTCCATCAACCATACTCGTCCGGCGAGATCGCAGTCGAGCTCTGCACAATCGCAAATAGAACGCATTGTGTTAACCATGTATAATGGGAACATCGGGTAAGGTTCGTCTCGCCACGGAGTGCCGAACGGAGTACCGGAGATGTTGAGGCTTGAGCTAGTAATGGTGGCAAAATCAAGCTTGGATTTCCCCGTTTGATCGATGCCAATGTGGGTGTTGACATGCGCAGTCTTGGGAGATGCCAACGAGTACAACAAGCGAGTTGGACCATCCGTGCATAAAGCGTCAATCCTCTGACACACCTCCGGCTGCTCCGTTTCCAACAAATTCTGCAAGGCTTCCCTAGCTTCTGAAAATCTGCTGCCCACGGAGGATACAATTGCACGCAAAGCTGCAGTGCCTGACAGAGACAGTGCGCTGAGAGTAGGTGGCACGGGGAGCGGACGGTAATTTTGCCCGAGCAGGCCGCGAGTCGTGTAACTACTGGCTGCGTTCGCCCCGTCGTACCCAGCTAGCCATTCATGGACAGGTGTAATTCGCACATGTTTCGCTGTCTCATTCCACTCACGAAAGTTGCGACTTTGCATCGAAAACTCTGCACGGACTTTTCGAATTTGGTCCATTGAAGTTGCAACACTTTGCGACCAGTATTTGCTTGCGTAGCCAGCATGATTGAGATCCATGTGAACCGCTTTCTCCAAACACTCTAATGCGGAGTCCGTTTTGCCGGTGTGCGCACGTATTTGCGCGAGCTCATAACAAGTGTTAGCGTCGTTGCAGTTTTGTGAAAGAAGATCTTGAAACAACCGAATCATTTCATCGTGTTCTCGCTTCGCCCGTGGCCCCACTCTGTCTTGGTATCTTCCCAACTCGTTCGCAAGGTCCCATTTGATCATTGGTGATTTGGGCGCAATTCTTCGCCCGTATCGCAAAGTTGCGATGGCTGCATCAAAGTCACCGACGCGAATCAGCAGTTTTGCTCGGTACAGAACCGCCTCCGCGTTGGGGGGAGCGGTGGTGGCGGCGCATTCAAGAGCGTAAACAAACGTCCAATATTTGCTTTTGTCTCCCATTTTCAATATATCCTCCGTGTGAATCGCAAATTCCAGCCACGAACGAGAGTCAGGAAATTTCGCGCATTTCGAACGGTTGAACGCGTGCGGCAATCCTCGCAAATCAGCTAAACCATGTAAAAGGTAGCCGTCTTCGTCCAAAGGCGGCGAAAAAGGCACATCACTACGAGCGGTGGGTTGACGTTGACGGTTCACGATTTTTATCGTCGAGGACGGCGACGAACGCCGACCTTTTGGTGGAGAAAGATACGGGGCGCCTCGGCTCGCTGTATTTGACGCATGTGAAACCAACCCATTACTTTGAACTTGAACTTTCTCAATGGCGCAGGTAACGATCGTCACATTGAAGGCAAGAGCCAGAAGCCAACACTTTAAGACCCGCGACCAACGTAGCATTGTGAGTGGCGCCAAACTGTCGACCTTAGACACGGAGACAAGTCAAAGGGGACACAGTTACATTTCAACTGTACGTGTTGATAGGAAAGTGTGCTTCATCTGATTCTCTCGTCGACTCTTTCGAGCGAGCAACCCCAAAAATTTATTCAACGAATTGCAAAATAGTTTCGAGAGTGTCAATTTTCGATCTCCTTGAAACATTGGGCTCCTCGCGTCAGAAATGCCACATGCGGGGCTTTCAACCAAGAACAACTTCCACCCCAGCCTTGAAAGACACGTGACGTCACAACGCTGCCACGCCGAAACACGGAAACACTGCAATGTGGGAACGCAGCAACAGCAACTGAGCGACATACACTCTTACACGATAGAGCGTCTTCTGTGTGATCACTGTATTCCACGATGGAGTGATACATGCAGCCAAAAGCATCGCGACATCGTCACCTCAAAACCACAAACAACGCAACCACGACATTCACTCCCTCAACACAGACCACGGGCCACATATCATAGAATACGTTCAAGCAACGTCGCCACAACGTCGCCACAACGTCGCCACAACGTCGCCACAACGTCGCCACAACGTCGCAACGAACGAACGGAACGTCGCAACGAACGAACGTCGCAACGTCGCAACGTCGCAACGTCGCAACGACAACGTACGAACGCCAAACACCAACAAACGCGCATTCGCCGCCTTCAGCCAGCCAGCCAGAACCTCTTCAGCCTCTGCCGAACCTCGCCTCCCAAAACATGTACTGTATACTTACATTCAACCAATTCACTAAACATAACTGAACCGTATAGACGTGACAATAACTTTTAGTAGAAACTTAGTGTGATACCGTACAGTACCAATATATGATGCATCATCGGCAGCTCTTGACCCACTCACTCCCCGCTCCGCGAGAGTGGTGGCGACTTTTGCCGTGCCACCACGCCTTCAGCTCACTCCCTCAATCAATTCAAAACGTATGCGTACCTAGTACGCTGCATACAGTACTGTCAGTACTTATATTGCTGAATAAAACAGTGTTAAGCCACCCATATATGGGAAAATAACGCAGTATCCACGGATGAGGTCATGAATCAGTGGGTTCATATGGGAAGATGTAATATCCGGAAGTAGGAATACGTGGAACAATGCGTAACTTCCGATGGAAGATCGCACTGTCATTCGATTTTTTGTCGCCGTCCGTCGTTCGTCGTTCGTCGTTCGTTGTTCGTTGTTCGTTGTTCCTTCGTTCGTCGTTCGTCGTTCGTCGTTCCTTCGTTCCGTCGTTCATCGTTCATCGTTCGTCGTTCGTCGTTCGTTGTTCCTTCGTTCGTCGTTCGTCGTTCGTCGTTCGTCGTCGACATCGACGACGCCAGGAAGTGAGAGTGAAGGACGTATCGAAGAAGCTGCGGAGGACGAAGGGACGGCCACCAACAAGAGGATAGCCATCATGTACGGTTTAACGCAGCTGTGTCTATTCTGTGGCGACGGCGGTGTATGAAATCGGAGAGCTTCGCGTTGGCTGGGGACGGCGTCCGCTGTGTAATCGTTAGCAACGATGGCAGGGCGTGGTGACTGGATTGCTTTGTCGCGATACAATGTAAGAGAATCATGGCAGCTGGTCGCTTCTTTACCTCTTACAATGGCATAGGAGGAATAATACGGCGTCTTATTCTTTGAGGCAAACAATTCCATTGTCGCAAACAAGAGATGGAATTTCGAAGCGCTGATCGGATTGGTTTTTGTAACTGTACGCACGGTTCGTCGGAACAAATGTGAAAATCACGACAGAAAGCCGTTTTTGTGGGCAAATGGGACAGACTTTGTCGCAGTGGTGCACTTACCGCGAGGGTGAGGAGGTGCTGAAAAGCAAAGCGCGGCCCAAGGTTAACACGATGCTTCGTCCTTGCAGCGGATGCCAGTGCTTGCTGGAATCATGCCCGTTGTCTTGACAACTTGTTATGATTCATGTTGTGCAGGGATCAGAAGTAGCTACTCAGCAAAGTGCGGAAAACCAAAATGCTAGTAGTGAAGCCGAACTCATGGACATGTTTGACAACGAAAGCGGGGCAAGCTGGGATCAGTACCGAAAAATAAAGTATGCAATACTTCGAGGGAAGCCGGAGGAGTTACGAAGTCATAGAATTGCGGAACTGCTCAACCAGCTTGACGACTTACAACTTGAAGCAAGCAGCAATGGCCTATATTCCCTCGAAGATCGTGTAGCAGAGGTTGGTATTAGCTATTCATGATGGCACCGTGCATCGATGCTCTGATGTTGACGCTCGTCGCATGGATTGCCATTACACAGTTGCGTGATATCCTTTTGGACAAACAAATGAGTGATTTAGCTGCTGAGCTGCCTGCGCCGGCAATATCGGCGACGACAGCAAGTCGTGCGCCCTCTCGACAAATACGGGATGCAGATGTAGGTCGCACCAAACCATCACCTGCAGTTGAAGTGGTCGTAAAGAAAACGGAAGAAGTGAGACTCTCCGGCGAGAGTTCTGCTGGCCACGATGATTTGAGTCACACCGTACAAGTGCAGAGGGAAGACACCGCCGTTAAGGCATTAGGTCTCTATGCCGCCTATGGCTCACTGTTTAATGCTGGAGGGAATGCGGCTGGACAAAGCAACTCACACTACGACAACTCCAGCAGTCAGCCACATGTACACGATTTAGCAAATCTCATGCTGTCATATAGCGAACTGTCCAGCAAGAGATAGAGGACAATCATACGGGATGTGGATGCACGCAAGAACCATCTTCCAAACAGAGTCAAAGTAGTCGACACGAAACTAAGAATTTTCTCGTCAAGTTATCATACATAGCTGCACTCACAAATGTTCCTGGAATTGCTGCATGAACTTGTAGAAATTGTACGTGCTGTTGTCGGATCCATTCTCATACACGAAGCGGGAGCTGAGGTACATGGCAAAAATGGCGCGTTGATAGGCGATGGGCACTCGTGCCATGATATTGTCCAGACCGACTTGGTCTTGCAGAGTCGAGGGAATGGAGCGTCTCAGCACCTACACGCACGCGGAGTAATGGTGAAAGTCAACAAACATACACAAGGCAGCAGGAAAATCCTTCAGCGAACCTCGCGTCGCAGAGCTTCTGTCTCGAACAAGTCTGAGCCAGTAATCATGTCATTGAGGTTGTTCATCTCCTCGGACAGCACGCGGGTAATCTCGGTGCTGCGTCGCCCAGATTTGTTGACTTCATCATAGATGTAGTTGAATTCGGCCGTGGCGTTAGCTTCAACAGCTTGGATCACCTGCTCGACGTATTGAGCGTAGAATTCTGGGACATCGCCATTGGGCTTTTGTTGCATGTGTTCTGCGAATTCCTCATCGGTCATGGAAAGTCCAGCCAACACTTCCAGGGAACTCGATGTAACACCACCCTATCACACGGACGCAATATTATTCTGCATGTCAACACTGGGGATGGCGGTTCTCATACGAAAGCAAAAGTCACACCTTATTCGTAGAGGCGTCCTTGAACAGCAGCACTCCTTCGTCCTGCAAAAAGTTGCGAGCAGACTCGGTAATGAAGAGGTTGGCACCCTCAACGATGTATTTGAATCTGGGTGTTCCATCTGGGAGAAGGATTTTCTTCACGTTGCCTCTGTGGATGGATTCCGGGCGGCCTCCGCAAGGAACGAAGAAGTCGGCCTGAAGACCATGCCAGACATGGAAGTGATTTCTGAAGTCCACCCCATTTCGTACGATCTCGCCATTGCCAATGTCTTGGTCACGTCCGTCGACGCTGACGAAGAATCCATCATCGGACAACAACTTGGAATCAAAGTCTTGCACCATGCGTCGCCGCTTGGCCAAGTCCTGTCATTTCACGTTGACAAACTTAAGAGGCCGAAGTCGCGTTTGCTGGACAGCATCGCGGACTCCACTTACCTTTAATGCCTTGTCGTTGATGCCGGATGGATCATAGAGCACACCACTCCCGTCAACAACTCCGACCACCTGCTCTTTACCCATCAGAATCTCGTTCGAACCCAGGTCTCCATCGGGTCCACCAGTCATGAACTTGGTTGTTTCTTCCTCCTTCAAGTTCAAGCGGCGCATGATGCCCTTCACGAAGCTACGCACTGATCGGGTGGTCATACCGTACCTGCAACAACGACAAAGGCAAAACAATCGGGTGATCTGCGTGAACCATGCAGTGGACATAGACGGCGTGATGTGACATACGTGTCGTGGGGGATGCCTCCGAGCTGGGGTCCTTTGCCAGTCGTGAATGCACGCCACACCTCGTAATTACGGGTCTTGGCGTACTCACATGCACCGTCCATGAAGGTTGCAGTATTTTCGTCCGGGCCGAGGAAAATGTACTCGGGCTGCTTGTACAAATCAATGACACCCTCTGCCTTGATGGTGATGTCCAGAATTGAGTCCACGTATTGCTGGAACGCCAGAAAGTCGCGATCATTTTTGCCCTGTTTGAGCAAGATAGTACCCTTAGATCCAGATTCTGGGATGTCCTTGTTCTTCAATTTCTGTGTGTAGGCCAAATTGAAATTCTCCAAAAATTGAGACTGACGGTTTGCTTCGTAGCTTTCAGGGGTAGATTTGATGATGCGGACACCGCCTCGTGAGATGTCACGGAAGCGCACGTGGAAACCGGTGAAGTCGAGTCCAAGCACCATGAAAATGGCAAAAGGAATCTTCAACATACAAACAAATACGCAACACAGTCAGCCACGGTCGTTGCGTGACAAGTGCGGCACACCAGAACTCATAACAACGGACCTCTGGGATGTGGTGATCCTGCAAAAACTTGGTCGGGTCCATGCGGAACGCAGCGGCGCTCTTGTTCTTCTTCCACAAGTTAGTGGAGGTGACGCTCTGATTGAACTTGTAGAACGTTTTCAACATGTGTCGTTCGCTGGGGTCATGGACCTAATGGCAAATGGCGCGCAGGTGAAATATGACTGGATGACAACAATGTGGGCTTAGGTGTCTGACAGATGAGAAGGTGAACGCACCTTCTCCAGAAGATTTTCGATGTTGGGATATGTGTAACCATCCAGCTCGCCAGTCATTCTGCGCGCAAAGTCCGCGTACAGTTCCTCCGATACAACGGGGTGCTTGGAAACACAACTGTAGAGCTCGCTGAGCGTGTGCAAATTGATTCCGAGCGACTTGTCCAATGAGGCAATGCGGTCGGTCAACATCTGGCTGTCTTTGAACGACTCGTATAAGTCGTCCAAGTCGTCATTTTGCTCATACTCGAAGTAGTGAGTGAATCGGCACGCGGCGTGGAAATACAACAGTTGGCGACCAGACATTCCGCCGCTTGCATACTTCTCGAATAACGGTGATCGGAATTGGGTAAATGCCAAATTGCCATATGACTCCAATTCTGCAACAGGATCGTCATCGGGACCAGCCCCACGCTGCAGGCTGCTGCATCTCATTGAGTATCTGGGCCACACACACACCAAACAAGATGTTACTGGGACGGAAGTGGACAACGTAAACTGCATACAACACACTTACATTGCAGTGCCGTTGGAGAACTTGTAGATGCCACCGCCGAGAGAATGATGACCCAGTCTCTGGAAAGTATCAGAAATGCTCCTCAAGAACACAGCATCATTAGCGACAGTGCCGGTTGGTACTGCGAAGAGGATTTCGGTGTGGTCATCGAGCACATTTGTATGCATGATAGCATATGGTTTCCCTTGCACGTCTTTAAGAGCAGAATCAATGCGCGATCGGAGCGCGGGGTCAGCAAAGTTCAAAAACTCTTCCGTTGCGGTTTTGTCGACGTCGAAACTTTCACTCACGGTTCCGGCGGCAACCTCAGTGTCGTTGACGAATTTGCTGCAGCGGGCACACAGTTACAAGCAATGATGAGGAAAGCGGGTCACAAAGCGACGGCAGAGGACCGGTGTCGTATCACGGGCTTACCTGCGTTGGACGTGGTACACGTTCAATGTCTGCTCCGCACCAGCAATAGCAGCCTGCTTTGAGCGCATGTATCGAAGGGTAACTCCCATGCCCTTGGGCGTGGCCATCATGTACTTCTCTGCCTTTTCTTGAACCGAGAACTTGTTGCAATCGGTGAACACAATCACCATATCGTTTTCACCGGCGGATTCCACGCAGATATTTTCTGGGTTGCGGGAGGTACGAGCGGCAATGCATGCCGCAGTGAACGTGTGGAAATGCTCCGCAATTTCTTCGACAGGGAAACTGTTGAAGTAATCCTCACCCATGCCCAAATCGCCCACGAAGTACCGCAACTTGCTATCGAGACTACTCACGGAGAAAAGGCCGTCCCGTGCAACATGCTCGAAGATGGCGCGCACCAGCTCAGGGTTGAAGGTGTCACTGAAGTCGCGCTCGTGCTCGTAAACGCACGACAGGAGCAGTTGCTGCAGTTCAGGGTTTCCGTACTGAATGGCATCATGGATGGGGAGGCGATGATCGCGATCCTCGCGCAGCGTTGCGCCTTCCGAAATTAACCACCGCACCATGTCGACGTTGTTGAACGACGCGGCGACGTGGAGTGGGGTTCGGTTGTCATAATCACCGAGGTTTACGTCAGCGCCGGCTGCAACAAGCTTCTTCGCCTCCGACAGGTCGTTTGATGCCACAGCTGCGTTCAGAGCGGAGGGACTGGTCGACAGGTTGCGCTGCTGGACAAATTGGCGTGCCGCCTGCTTGCGGGCGAAGAGCAACGACGACGACGAGCTTGTCGAGGTGGAGGCAAATCGCTGAGGGAGGAGGCGCGCAGCGACCACGGCCGTGCGAGCTGCTGCAGTGCGCCCAAACAAACTTGAGCGCAGCACAGCGGAGCGAGCGGAGTATTTCAAGTGATTCATCATGTTGCCCCCCAAAGTCAAAATTTGGCTATGTAGGCAGTGAATCCGGCACAAAACCAATACTTATTGTGCTAAGTTGGGCGAGCCTCTTCTGCGGAGCTGCGGCCCTTAAACCCGAAAAATATGCACAGAAGGCACAACGAGTTTTGTGTGTCAGAACACAATGTGGACCTACTGTGCATCACACTCACGGTCAAGCCACCACGAACAATGACCCATGTTCAACAACCCACAGTGAAGCAGTTCGTCACAACCACAGTGACAAGACACACCAACAGTCATAGCGCAGTCAGACACTCCAGTCAGGGACGGACGCCAGCAGTCGTAGCTTCACCGTCTGACCACACGGACACAACCTTGGACCAGCGACACGACCAACGAACCAACTAATCCACCAACTAGGTCACTCAATCAACATGTCAACCAACGAACCAACCAGGCAAGCGCTCAATCAAGCGCGCAATCCACCAACTGACAAGCAAGGGAGGGAAGGTGGGCGCTCGGAGACACGGCAACCAGGCACGCAGTCAGGAACCAGATCAGTGAAGGTACAAAATTACCGAACTGCCTCACAACACAACGACATCCAACAGCACCGACCCTGACGATGACGACGAAAACAACAACAACAACAACAACCGCAACGAAGACGACGACGACGAAGACG
>Ga0213839_1001645_pt1 | contig 13927 bp, 5 predicted proteins | sample SWPATP21_FD_160075 | JGI IMG/M metagenome (GOLD analysis project Ga0213839, IMG submission 160075) | Coastal seawater microbial communities from Marineland, Florida, United States - SWPA TP2 #1 | ecosystem: Environmental > Aquatic > Marine > Coastal | place: USA: Florida | collected 2016-08-14 | reverse complement strand
GCCCATGCCAACCAACACAGCACGACCAACACGACAGCACGACAGCACGACAGCACACGACAGCACAGTGTGGTTTGAACGTTTGAACGTTTGAACGCATTTGTGCTCAGCGCTCAGCGCGTCGGTGCGGTGTGCGGTGTGCCTCAGTTACTTCCTTCTTACAGTCTGGTCCACTTTCTCCTCGGCCGTGTGCGTACGAGCCCGCCAACACGCACGGACTGACGACGACTGACCAAATGACGACTGACCAACCCACAGCTCACAGCAACACACAGCAAACACGAACACGAACACAACAGAAAGAAGACAGAGGACACAGACAGTGCAAACAGACAGAGCAAACAGACAGAGCAGACTTGCTTGCTTGCGTTTGTGTGTCGTGGTTGCACGTCGCGGTGGTATGCGGCGTGCGTGAGTCTTGGCCGTGACTTGCCGCACTGCCTGAATCATTTTTCTGCTCGCGTTATCTCTCTGCCGTTCTTGCTCTGTGTTTCTCTCTTTGTTTTTCGTTTGTTTGCTTGTTTTTTGCTTTTTAATCTTGACCGTGCTGGCGCAACCATCTCGCCCATTCACGGGGCGCGCAAGTATACAAATATGTGATCGATATTTGAGTCGCTGCTGCTTGCAGCTGCAGCAGCAGGAGGGACAGTTTGTTGTGCATTGACGACGTTTGACCGTTGTTGTTTGAATCACGCACTGCGCCGACAATGTCCAGCGTCGGCGGAAATTCGGACCAGCTGCGGTTCATACGTCAATCCAGACGCAGGGCCTGCCTGCTACCCTCAGCTGCCTCGCAACAGTTCCACGTGGCGTCGGTGTTGCAGAATGTTTTCTCGGGGAGAACAGATAGTCCACACGTGAAGCGCGAAGCTGTGCATCTAGCAAGCATTTTGGCCGCCCAAGGCCCACACCCAACACTTCGAGCGCTGGACATGCTCCGCGCGGCTATTTCATACTGTGTTGACGGCATTGTGCGCATTGCTATTTTGCAAACAGCGACTGCGTTGTTTCGTTCATTTACGCGGACGTCCATGACGTACAGTTGCAACGACAGGTCAATGTCGGGCTCTGAGGTGATGTTGTTGCGTCAGGTCAAAGTGCAGGCTGATATTTGGAGCTCAATTGCACTTCAGGTGCTCAAATCTCCAATCTCACACGAATCGCATATTTACTCCGGTGCCACGTTGTTGCGGATTCTCGAGTCCTTTCCGAGCGAGACACGAGCACTGGGTGGCGCACCCCGACAACAGCCTCGGACTGTTGGTAGTGTGGCATCGACACCATCGGCATCAAACAGGCCAACGCGCCCGTTTATGGAGATGACCGCCGCCACTCTCCGATCGATGCACAGTTCAGAATGCAAGGCGGAACTCATCGCACTGGCAGTTTCTTCTTGCTCCAACTACGTCCCAATGGGTCATGCACGCACCGCGCTAGAAGTAGCAATAACAACCCAGCCACGACCGTCCAAAGACGCACGGAGTGAGTCTGCCGTTCTGGTAGCTGGCGACAAGACACGGATGAATCATGAGCCAATCGCCGACTTCTGCCTGCCGGGTTTGTTGTGCGATTGCTTGGAAAGTGACACCAGCACAATTAAAATAGTATCCTTGCGGGGACTAGTATCCTTGGTCTCGCACGTTGGATTGGTGTGCACGCTGCATTGCACACGTCTGCGCAGTGCAACAATGGCACGGGGACGTACCAGCTCCAACCCTGTGGTGGAAAGCTTGACCCGGTTTTCGCTTGCCTCCCGTGGCACCCTGTTCACGTTGCTTCGGGGATCAATTCGCACCAATTCCGCGACACACGTACAGCACCAGCTGATGTGGAGATTGGCAGTTGCGCTGCGCCCGATGTGCAAATTTTTCGAAAGGTCGCGACTCTTGGGTGACGGAGAACAGCTTCCTGATCAGCAGTCCAGCAAGCTCCACAACCAACCTTGTAAGTCAGGCGGGGAACAATGGATTTGGACTTTGAGCACGGATGACGTCGCATTGCTGTGCGAGTGTATGAGCAAAGCCAGTACACTGCAGCAACAAGTGATGTTGGCCAACGTTGTGGCCGCACTCGTTCGGCTACAAAGTCCCTCAGACGCGGAGCGCCTTTGTATCGCTGTTGCGAAAATGGTGGAGAGATCTTCGCGATTTTGGACCTCTTTGCCACCCAGGACTGGCGTCAACCGATTGCTTCGCGCCATCACTGATTTGGGGAAGCATTTTTGGCCTGCGTTCGACCGTCAGGGTGTTGTTTTTCGCGTGGCCGATTCGCCGACAGCCGCCTCGCATGTGTGGGTGGCTGAGGCGCTGCACCAGGGAGTTCGGCTCGGCACGCACGTCGAAGCGCGTCGCCATGAGTGCCCAACCGCTGATTGCGCTGCCGAATCGTCACAGAAGCTCACAGGTCCCGACAGGTTTCAATCGTCGTACGATGTGCCATTTGTGAGCCCCTTTTTGGAAGGTATCGCTTCAACGCCTACGGGTGGCGCGCTGAAAGGCAACACAGACTGGGGCGAACACGATGGCTTCTCTGCGCGACTCACCCGCTTGCATGATCGTCTAAGTGCCCGAAGGCGTGCCAGTGTTGCGTCTGTGGATATGCTCTTCGAGGCCAATGTTCTAAGGGCATGCGTAGAGTCGCTCGAAGTGATGAAAAACAGATTTTTCACTGCCAACATGAATCCACCCAACGGTGGTGGTAGTGATCGTGGCGGTGGTGGTCGCGGTCGTGGCGCAGCGAGTGCCCACCTGCTGGAGCTTGAAAGCGCACTAGAGCATCGCATGTGCTTCTTGTGCAATTTGTGCTCTGGTGTTCCGATGCATTACAACGTACTCTTCACGTTGCTACGGTTAGTACTTTCATCACAATGTGTGCGCTCGAGCGTCGCCAGCTCCAGCAACAGCAGCTTGCGGTGCAGCTGCGAGCTTTGCGAGCACCAATGTGTGTGGGCTGTTGATGGCGACATGTTGGACAAGTTCAAGCATTTGTGCGACTCTTTCTTTCCCGAGATACAGGTGAAATTTACTGTCGCCATCGCAGGTGATCGTATTGGAGCCCGCCACGCCCGAACAGTGCATATACAGCTGCACTGCCAGCGCTTCGGTACAGTGATGGAGTCGATTGTAGGCGCAATACGGGCGATGGATATCGCCCATGCGAGAATGAATCTGCGTTTCCAATTACGCTGCTGTTATCTCGAAGCGGATTCCTCCGCAACTGTGGTTGTAAGTCCAGGCTGCTACAGTGCCGTCACTGTTACGCTCAAAGTTTCGTTGCGGCAGGTGCCACTTTCAAGCTTGCGGACGCGGCTTGCCATCCGAGTTGAGCGTGTCGCCTCTTCAAGTGAGCTCTGCAGACATAGCCCACTTTGGTTTCCAGTGCTTGCCGAAGATGTCATTTCCGAAGGATGCAGTCGTGGTGCTGACGGTTATGTGCATACGGTGCACGTGCTGTGCTCGCTGAGGGTTCCCCGTGATATCCTTCGCAGCAAGGCAGAATACCACGATGCCCCTGGCCCAACCCCGAAGCGAACTCGTTTGAGTCCGTTCCGCAGAGCAGGTGTTGATCATGATGGGGCTGCAGTAGACACGCCACGGCAGTGCCAATTGCGTTGTCAGGTATGTGCAGTCGCATCCTTCGTGGATGGTAGCAGTGGGTGCCCACGGCAGGTAAACTAGATTTGCGTTGTCGAGCAGCAGTGTTGAGCTGCATGCTGTTGGCCGTTTGTGGTTGATTGACCCGCGTTTGTTTTGTTAGGGCGTTGAACTTCTGGGTCACCAACCACGGTGCGTGGATCTGCCACACTTTGCCGGAGCGACGGAACACGGACATTTCTAAACGCCAAGGCAGGTGGTATCAGTGCACAAGCAGGCCAACACTAACAGTGGGGCACCAAACTCTGCAAGAGAGTATTCATAATAGTTAGATTTTCTTTTGACGAAAACTGTCGCGCCGCGTCCCAACAATGTGCGCCGCGTACCACGGTCAGCCGTCGTCATCGCGTGAACATGCGCCAGCTGCCTACCCCAGATCCGCTCTGCTACCGTTGCTTCTTCGAGCTGCCAAAACCGCTGAAGCCCATCATGGCCATCATTTCAGCCTCAGATTGGCCGTCGCCTGAGTCTGGATTCCCAGCGCTTTCCTTTGCTGCTGCTTCTTCTTCTTCCTTTTTCTGTTGTTTCTTCTTCTTGTTCTCCTCCAGTTGTTTCCTTCTCACAGCTTCCTTCTCCTCCTGTTTCTTCGCGAGCGCTTTTTCGTACTCTTCGACAGTGAGGCGCGCCTTTTTCGGCGCAAACCTGGCCTTTTTGTGCATTTGCAGTCTGGCTGCGACGGCCTCTACTGTTGACCGCTCGACCCGCGTTGAATACCCTAGTTTTCTGAGATGCTTCCGGCCGTTCAAGTGATCCACCCACGCGACTGAATCTCGCAACGTGCAGTCGCAGACCTCACAATAGTAGCCCCCGGCAGCTTTTCCCGTCGCTTGTGTGTTGATGGTTTGGAATTTCCCGAGGTTCTGGTCCACAGAAACCTTTCTCTTGCGGGCTTGAAGAAAAGCGCGCTTGGACCCAGCAGGACCTTTCATTCCCGCAGGGGCGGTTGCGAAAAACTCTTCCTTGTCGTCTGCGCCGGCCATCCGAGCCTGCGCTCGTTTTCGGTACTCTTCCTTGTCCCATGTTCTCCGTTCGACGTTGGCCTTGCCTAATGTGCCTTTGAGGTCGCTCGACATCGTGGCGTCACCACGACACCCGACTGGTTTGCGTCTCACCAAAACGCGCAAAAAGGAAGTCAACACCACGGAAACAACAAGCGAAAAACAAAACAAAATAACAAAAACGAACAAACAAACAAACAAAAGAAAAACAACAACAACACACGGGCGCACTGTCCGTCTCCAACTGAAATCATTGACCAAGCAACGTGAAGCCGAAACACCGCGCCAGAGAGTCGCCGCCAGTCGGGACGAGCCACCACCGTGCAGACAACTACCCTGGTCAGTGGTCAACAGTAAGTAGTCGAAAGACTCACACCACAAGAACCACCGGACCAACTCAACTCAACTCAAATCAACTCAACTCAACTCAACTCAACTCAACACGCAACGCAACGTCAACGTGTCTCGCGTCTTCCACGCGTCGTGAGCTATTGTTGTGAGTCGCGAGTTGACTGACAGTGAGTTGGTGGTTGGTTGTCTGCGAACGAACACTGCCCTGCCGCCAAGGCCACACGCCACACGCCACACGCCACACGCCACAACAACACAACAACACAACAACACAACAACACAACAACACAAACCACACCACACTGCAACACTGCCACACTGCCTCACTGCCTCACTGCCACACTGACTGCCTCACTTCCGCACTGCCTCTTTGCCACTCACTTCACTCCAGACATGGGGAGCCTGTAGACATACTTTCATACAACTCGATGCAGTTGGTCGTTGTTGTTTGTGTTGTTTGTTTGGCTTGGCTTGGCTTGGCTTGGCTGTCTGCCCGTGTGTCCGGCCGTGCGTCTGTCTGTCTGTCTGTCTGTCTGTCTGTCTGTCTGTCTGTCTGTCTGTCTGTCTGATGTTGCTTGTTGTTGCTTAATAGTTACAGTACTTCAGAACTGTTGTTGCTTGGATGCTTGCTTGTTTGGAAGCTTTTGCTTGGATTGCTTGCTTGGATTGCTTGTTTGGAAGCTTTTGCTTGGATTGCTTGCTTGGATTGCTTGCGTGGATTGCTTGCGCGGATTGCTTGGACTGCTTGGACTGCTGGCGTTGTCTTGTTTGGGGCGCCTTCTTTTCCTGTTTGCTTGCGTTCTGGGCTTGGCTTCCTATTGTGGAGGTATCCAAGACGAATGGAGTTGAATCGCGCTTTCCAGATGGCCATGCAGCCACTTCAGCAACAATGCTGTATGCGTGTAGTGGCAACGAGAAGAACCAACACAGAACAATGAAAAGTACTCGTGAGTCTCTCAATTCTTCTTCTTCTTCTTCTTCTTCTTCTTCTTCTCCTTCTCCTTCTCCTTCTTCTCCTTCTTCTTCTCCTTCTTCTTTGTTTGGTCGCTGTCGCCTTGAACCAGAGTTGGCCGGTTGTACGCACGGCGGTATCTCACAAGACGAGTGTGCTTGCCACCGGGCGTGCGCGGTGAGGTGTTGTAGCCTTGGGGGCACTGCAATGTGACACCACCCTGCGGCATACTCTCGCAGAGCCCCATGCGTCAAAAGTACGTCGGTACCAAAGTGATTCGGAATGTACACAATCCCGCGGTGTCTAATGTGAGGCACGATTCAAACATAATGGTCATGGCGTCGAGCAACCAAGGAATTAATTCGGCCGTCGTGCTCAGTGAGACAAACTCGCCCACTCCCTGAGCAACGAGACACGATTCGCAGAGCCACGTTTGTTCGAGCTTTCCCATCACAGTACCCTGGCATGCGTGCCATGCGTGCTGTCATACCTGACAAAGATTCCCACACATTGGCTCTATTGCTCGAGTGGCTGTGAACCCTGGCGTGGGCGACGTCGCCGACCTTTGTTGAGGATGTGTGCTGCCACTGTGCGCGCGGTCGTGCGCGCTGTGCTGCTGCTGGTCGCGCTGGGGTTCTTGTGTACCGATGCATGGTTCCGATCCAACGGTTCGCTGAGTGACTTGCACCAACTTGCGAATGAAGCTCCTCAGATTCCACGCCAACACAACCCTGAACCGGGCGTGCTCGCGATGCGAAAACGTCGGAAAGGTGACGCCGAGGCTCTCCGCCACCGCAACGCCGTCGTTTTATCGCAAGCAAAAAGCGCCCAGCACAGGGACGCTCTGCGCCGGCACTGGGAAGACGCCAAACCTGTCATTGGCAGAATGCAACCCCACGCTGGACCCACGACCGGCGGCACTCGGGTGCGCGTGGCGGGCACCAACTTTGCTGGGGGATCATTGTACAAGTGCAAATTCGGCCACGAAATTGTAACGGCGTACTTCGACAAAGCCACCGGAGACATCGTTTGCGTGTCACCACCTCTTGGTGCCAACAGCGATGCATTTTACTCTCCGCCTGTGGACGCTTTGTCAGAAATCACTGTTCGCGATCTCAACACTGTCAAGGACTTCTGGCATTCTGCAAACATGCCCGTTGGCGATGCAGCACCCCCGAATCTATCACCGACTCGCCCCAACCGCAACCACCTGGATGTCAAGTTCTCTATTGTGATATTCTACAATCATGAAAACAAAACGCATCATGCCGCTTCACACGACCGGAAGTTTCACTACTACTTGGCCGGAGTATCAGCACCAGAAATATTGTCTATTTCGCCCACGCTTGGGCCATCGTCTGGGGGAACGGTGGTGACGGTGTTCGCTCTACGCGCCGCAAGCTTCGAAAACTATTATTGCCAGTTCGGCGACGAAAAAGTCGCTGCAGTGCACCAGAATGCGGTATCTGGAGCCACTGAGTACCTCATTTGCACTGCCCCGCGTATGCAAGGTGTGTTGCGGGTTGTGAACGTCTCAGTGCACATAGCGGGAGCAGCATCCGAGAATACCCAGCATCAACTTGGTGCTAGTGGCAACGTTCCCTGCGTTTTTGAGTACTACTCAGTAGGACCGGCTGAGGAGGAGACCGTGCGTGTTGAAGCACGCCAAAGACAATCAGTAGTCAGTGTGACGCCGAAATTTGTGCCATTGCACAAGTCTTCCCTGATCAAGATTCGAGTTCATCCCGTCGCCTTTGCACCCACCACAGCTGACACCAGGCATGGCGCTCGACGAGCCTGGTGTCGTTTCAGCGGCGTGCGTACTACGGAAGGATATTTCGATTCACGCACAAGCGCTTTCTATTGCATTGCGCCGCCCCAGGTCGAACTGACCTTCCCGGTTGTGTTGGAGGCAGCTCCCGTGCAGTTTGTTCAGCAGACGGAACAAGAGAACACGTTTCGAGTCAGTCCGCCGCACCATTCAGCCGCAGATATGTCTGTGCTTTACGTCACGGGAAATGATAGAGTGGCCAAAGATGGAGCTGTTGGCGCACTCTCCATGCACGCAGCCGTGAGGGAGGATGCTGCCACTGAAACACGCCGCGCAGGTCATCGAAGCACTGTAGCTCCGTTTGTCGCAGCAAATTCATTTTACACTAAGTCTCGAGAACAGCAGCCGACTCCGCAATCATCGTTGTGGAATCCGCACCTGTTGGGCACGGCAGCTCTCAAAAGTTCAAATTCAACAGTGTCCCACCACAATTCGGAGTCCCAACACGTCAGAGCCTTGGAAGACGCCAAAGAGTTACTCAGCAATCTCTACAGTCATATCGGTCGCGTCGGAAAAGCATCCAACGGTGAGGGTGGCAGTGGCAGTGATGTGCCTCCGGTTGACGAGGCCGACGTGAATTTGAGTCGTGTCGCGCGAAAGTTGCGTGGAATGCTTGCCAACTTATCCTATTGGACTCAATCAGAAAGATTACACAGCAAGCCTTATCAACAAGACCGCAAGCACCTTGGATCGCACCTGGCACAGCAAATGCTGTTTGCTACACCACCCTCAGTCCTCAGCAGAGAGATGAAAGAAAATCCAGTCGCTGCGGACCCTCTTGCGGCCATCAACGAGCCGGCTCTGTTTTCTGTCACTATGTCTTCGTTGTGCAATGGTATTGCAGAGCTTGGGAGCGATATATCGGAACTGGGCGGCGTTGGGGCTATTTTGTCTGGCCTTGGATCAGCTTCTAGAACGTTGAATTCGTCTCAGTTCAGTGCCCGGGTCCTCTCAACGGTCCGAGATCGACTGAATTGCAGCAAGAGGTTGTCCGCCACTGGTCGTGGGCATCCCCCGGCAGAACGCGATCGTGGCACGTTGCTCAGTGGACACCTCGTCTCACGCTATGTCACGTTCTCAAACTCCGCAGTTGCAATTGGAGTCAATAGGACCACGGCAATGGGATCCATCCATGATGGAGATCACTGCAGCAGCCCGCATCCGCCATCGCTAATTTCGTGGCGCGCGAATTTTGCACCGTCCTCGTCTGACACGATTTGCGTTTTCAGCGCTGTACGTATCAGTCCCAACTACCGTCGCAGAAATGGGCAAAAAGCACAGCTAGAACAACACAGAAAGCAAGACACGTCGTGGTCAGCGCAACACACCTGGGAGCCCGTTTCGCGAATCGCCCCGTGGACTTTTGAAGCCCTCGCCGTGTCGTGCCACAACCATAGTGGTAATATGAGTGTCGACCTGAAGTCCCGCCTGTCGCAAAAATTTCGACGTGTTGGGATGGTGGCACATTTGACAATGCCGTGGCCGGGCAGGTTGCTTGTACGCTATCAGCGCTCGTCTTCGCCACAAGCTTCGCCCTGCGTCTGGCACAAGGACGACATCGACGGTGTCAGCATTGCTAATGGTGACAATATTCTGGGCCAAGCTGTGTTTTCATTCCAATCACGACTGTGCAATTCCTGTTATTCCGAGCAGATTGAGATTCTGCAGCGTTGTCCTGCCACAGGCAGCAATGCCGGCATTGAAATAGGTTGGCGTGAACCCGTACCGATGACTCACTCACGTCGCACAAGTATCGCTTGCTTGTTGGTGAGCAGTCCTGCCGAGGATTCACTGTCGGTTGTATCGGGAATTTACTTTGACGCCCACAACCGACTGTTAAAAATCCGTTTCGAAGAGCACAATATCCATGTGGAACCTGGCAGCAACTTGGTCGTTCGCTTGATTGCATTGCAGGCGGAAATTGACGATGGTATTGCTGGCAATGACATGTGCAACAGTGTTTCTGCCGACGACGTTGTGTGGGCAGAAAGCTCGTTTGTGTTTTGCCCTTGGATCGATGTTGACCTGGACTGTTCGTTGTCTCCGTCGACCCAGCAGTCGCGATTGGTTTGGAAGCTGCCGAATTCAATGAAAGGAACTCCGACGACGGTCTGTATTTTCCACTCAACCCCGGCACAGCGATCGCGTTTGGTGTTAGCAGCGCAGCTTCAACTCTCAGCGTTTAGCGATACGAACCATTCACTCGGAATCTCTAGCTTGATAAATGGCGTCATTAGCGATTCGCTGATCGTACGGCTTGAGCAAACAAGAAGCGCTTTAGGTGATTCACGCTCTGCTAAGCAATGCCGAGTTGATGTCGAGAGTCATGACCGCTGGCCCGCGGGTACTTTAAGCCAGCGTACTCTTGCAACATGTGGTCCGTCTCTGCAAGTGCAGTTCTCATTGCACTCCCACCGCGCCGACATCGAGTACCCATTTCGCCTCAGCTGGCGATATGTCTTGTCGTCTCAATTTACCTCTTCCGAATTTGACCTTGTGTGCATCTGGCTTGTCAACTCCACCGGCCAGTTCTTGCGCTATGGGAACGGCTTTGTGGCGCATGAGTACTTCTTGCAGGGCGTACCCTTGTCGCCATGGACTTTTATTCACTCATTTAACCTGGATCAACTTTCGACGCCACCTGGCTTGAACAACCGATTGGTCGCTCGATACGAACCAAGAACGTCACAGGACAGTGGCGGCTGCCAGTGGTCCAGCCCGATTTGGGGAGCTGCAGATATTTCAGTGCTGCTTCACATGGACGAATTAGGTACCTGGCACGGGCAAGCTCCGTTGTCTGCCGTCGTAGAAGTTTCACTGAACAATCAACAGTTCCATGCCGATACCACTTTGTCCCGTTTGATCTACTTTGACCCGTGGCGGTGGAAAGAACCAACTTATTCGCCTGTTGATGCTGCCCTCTCAATTCAACCCAGCTTGGCGTTCGAGCAAGGGGGACAAACCATCCGCATTTACGGCGTTCCATTTGTTCCAAAGCACCTCGGATTGTGCACATTCAACTCCACAGCTGTTGTGGCCATGGTACAGGTGGGGTCGTCTCCGTTCGAGACGAGTGCTGGTGCGCAGCCCTCTGTTTTCCAACCCAGTCGTGCTACATGCGTGCTGCCACCACTCCCAGTTGGTGTCTACAGAGTTGGGCTGCAGCTGGATGATGTTGTAATCGACTCGTTCTTGGCGACGTCGTCCACGACATCAGAATCGGACTCGGAAAGTGATTTGGCTCCGTACTTGTTGCACGTTCTTCCAACGTGTGGTGTCTCAAGCATAGGTCCTCGCTCTGTATTTTGCGACGGACTTGTGTCCGTAGTCGTCAATTGCACGCTCCCATTGACAACCACAATTAACGGTGCCCTCGGTTCTTCGAGTGATAGTCTACCTCTCTTGTGTATGGTCGTGCCGAACGGTCTTGACCGAGAGGCCAGTGGTAGTAGCGAAGCAACCAGTCACGCGTTGCACCAGCACAGCATGGTGCAGTGCAGAGTGCCCCCGACCGCTCCAGTGGGGTGGACGTCTGTTGTGCTTCGAATTGGCGGTGCAGAGCTTGTGTCGCCCGGACTTGGTGTAATCATTATGCCGCGACCTGTCCTATTTGGGGTTTTCCCGTCTCGGTCATCACTTACCATCCCAAGCGAATTAACGTCAGCCGTGGTATTTTTCGATTCCCCAAGACCAGGTGCAGGACCCGTGTCTGGGGGCACATTAGTTACTGTAGCTGGACTCCATATCGCTGGTGGCTCAGCTTACCGTTGTCGTTTCGGCGATATCCAAGTTGCAGCCCGGTTTGAACACAACGATGGTGTTTTGATGCCACTGATGGCGTCTCCCGCGTGGCGCGCTGCCACTTCTGCCGTTAACGCAACACCACCTTTTGCGTTTGGGCAGTCAGGAGGAGGCGGCGGTCGGCATGGTGTTATTCGATGTTCGTCTCCGCCTGCTGTTGGATTACGTCCGGGAAAAGTAGACTTCGCGATTAGTTTGAATGCTGGAGCTGATTTCGTGGCATGCAGTACGTGCACTTCGAGCTTTGAATATGTGGAGAATGCGACAAGCAGAAGCAGCGTCTTCCGGAATGAGGTAAAGCCGCCATTTGTATCAACAAACGGTGGTGTTGTGACTGTTGGAGATTTGTTGGCATTGTATGCGAAAACCCATCACCTTGAGTATCCGTCAGAGTCCAGCACTGATATTCTTCAAAGATTAGCAAGAGCAAAGTGCACATTCGCAGATGCCACTACCTCAAGTGCTGCAAAAATCCAGAACAGCGCTGTTACAGTTGAGAGTGTTTATGACGCACCAGCAGATACTCTACGATGCCTTTGTCCGCCTAGATCGGTGTTTGCGAGCAATGTTACGGTGGTTAATGTGAGCGTTCTTGTTCCCACGTTGGGTCGCCATGCTACTGTCTCCATTACAATTGGCCAAGTCACCTTCTTCCAACCGATGCCCAACGTATTTACGGAAACCAACCCAACTCGCATCACCGTCGGAGCTGCACAGCACGGATATCGGTATGTGCAGTACTCTCCTTCGATTGGTTCACGTAACGGAGGATCAGAAATCAAAATTGCATTGGAAAGTTTCACGACATTGGCTTCGATGCAGTGCCGTTTTGGAGATGTACTTGTTGCGGCGAACTTGTCTGTCGTTGACGGACGTCCAGTTGGAACGTGCATGAGCCCACCAGCACAATTTGCAATAAAAGACGCAGTGTCGAGGTTGTTTCGGGACAGCATCATTTTCACAGTCACCATCACGACTGCACAACGGAATTCTCTGACAGGAACGGGAACTTTCGCATTTTATTCCCGTCCGGTACCATTGTCGGTGTCGCCTGCATTTGTTCCTGTTTCCCAACACGCTCGGTTACTCATCCGAGGACTCAACTTTTCAAGTCACGCCAACTTCTTGGTGGCGTTCAGTACGAGCACCGAAATTAAAGACATACAAACTGGGTCCGCAAATGTTGCGGTTGTGATCGGCATGATGCACTCAGCAGGTGCGATTGTTGTGTGGTCCCCGGAGTTGTCACCCGGCGCCTACAGTTTGGGGATCTCGGCGAATGATGGACACAGTTTTGTGGAAGTCCCCGGTCGTGTTGTTGTTATGCACGACGACCGCATTTTTGTCCAATCGTCAGATTCGTCCCAGATTCAGCTTCTGTACTCCGGTTTCAATGTCCGCCGTGATGTGCATCGCCATGTTGTTGAAAGTGTTACAGTGCACGCTCCTCTCATGTTCAACGGACCTCGCACCATGGAACGGCGCGGCACTAACGAGTCGCTATTTGACTGGGCGTTGCGTATTGACATGGATGAAAGAGACCGCACACATAACCACATTGTCGTTGCGTTGTCATCAATACAAATTTCATACTCAGTTCGCTTGCCAATTGTCCCGTCTGGCAACGTTGACTTCACCGTGCAGGATACACGCACATTCAATGACGACAACGGCGGGTCAGGTTGGATGTTCGTGGCAACGGAGCGGCACCCGGACGAACGGTCTGGTGGCAACAATTTTCTGGACTGGGAGCAAGTTCCAACCACTGGCCTCAGTGCTGCAGTGCTGCTGTGGACGTTGACAAGGCAGAGTATTTCCGTGTATTTATCAAGAAGACCTGAACTTACGCGTAGCATGATCCACAACAGCAAAGCCGGCCACGAGGTTTCACGAGGACGGCTGGATGTCTTTGATGGAACGCTCAAATTTCAAACCCCTGCTCCTGTTGCACACCATGAAACAACCCTTCAAAATTCGTTCTCGACCCTGCAGTTTTTATCAGCCTCATTCTCAAACAATTCTAACATGTGGGGATGTTATGGCGCTCTTTGTGCTGTTGTGTTTGACTCTCGATATGATAATGCACTACAGCACCAGCGAATCATTTTTCGCGTCGTTCCGGAGGCGCTGATGTTAGTGAATCAAACACTGGCTTTCGGTTGGGTTGGTCGATGGTTCGCCGAGCAAGGCATTTCTTACGATGTTGCAAAGGCTCTTGGATTGTCACGTGATAGAATTGTTGTGTCAGCAATGCATCCTGCCACAGGCGTGGTGCAATTGGACATTTTGGCATCATCACTTCCTGCTGATCCCACGCCCTCAGATCTTGTCCACACAATGC
>Ga0213839_1001643_pt1 | contig 13941 bp, 12 predicted proteins | sample SWPATP21_FD_160075 | JGI IMG/M metagenome (GOLD analysis project Ga0213839, IMG submission 160075) | Coastal seawater microbial communities from Marineland, Florida, United States - SWPA TP2 #1 | ecosystem: Environmental > Aquatic > Marine > Coastal | place: USA: Florida | collected 2016-08-14 | reverse complement strand
GATCAGGAGCTTCATGCGCCACGCCGGACGCTTGGAGGCGAGCCAGTCAGCGTGGATGGCCCGGAGCTCGTCGGCGTGGATGGACGGGTCGCCCTCCTCGCAGCGCACGCCCAGGCGGACCGCCTTGTTCCGGAGGTGCCGGACGTGCTGGTAGCGTCGGCCGGCCCAGGTCAGATCCGGCAGATCCAGCCACCCCTCCACCCCCACCTGGATGGTGCCGTAGCCCGCGGCGTGCACGCACGGCCGCTCTTCCTCGCGAACGGGGAACACCAGGTGGCGCCGAGCGCCGGCGCCAGCCTCTCGGGCGAAGGAGCGCAGCAGACGGCCGATGTCCGGCGTGTTGAGGCCTCCGATGCCGAACACCGTCGAGCCCCTCACCTCGTAGGCGAGGACGGCCTGGCCGTCGGTGTGGACCTGGAGGTGGGGTTCCATGGCCAGCTGAGCTTCGGGCCAGCGGGCCTCGGCCCGTACCCGCTCCCGGAGGGCCTCCTCGGGGAGGGGCGGGGGACCGGGCGGCTGAGGGGTGGGCTCGACCCGGTCCAGGATCCAGCCGGGCGCCGCCATCAGGCCCCGGAGGAGCTTGTCGAACCAGAGGGGACGGGGCACCTCAGCGTCCGAGGGCTTGGCGCACCCGACAGATGAGGCTGTCGACGACGAGCCGCCCGCTCACATAGACCGAGAGCTGGTCCCGGGCGTCCTGGATGGCTTCGGTGCAGCGGGTGACGCCGTCGGGGTAGAGGCGACGGGCCATGGCCTTCACGTCGTCGCTGGCGTCGGCGTTCAGCAGACCGGCGTCGCCACCGGCGCCTACCACGACGACGTCGCGCAGCAGGTCCTCCACGAGGGAGAGGAGCGCGTCCACCTTCGGCCCGTAGTCGGCCCGGCCCCCCTTGCACAGCCGCTGGCTGAAGCCGAAGACGTCGTCGATGGGGCCGTTGAGGACGTCGAAGAGCTGGCTGCGGAGCGCGGCCCGAGCGGTCAGGCCCTTCCCGGAGAGCGCCAGGGCTCGACCCGGGCAGCCCAGGGCCAGCTGGGCCAGGACCTCCGCATCGTCGACCTTGCGGCCGCTGAGCCAGCGAGTGATCGCCGAGGTCGGAACGGCTCCGAGACGCACGCGCTGACAGCGGCTGCGGATGGTCGGCAGCAGCGCCTGGGCGTTGTGGGTGACGAGGAAGAAGCCGGTGCCTTCCGGAGGCTCCTCGAGGGTCTTGAGGAGCGCGTTGGCCGCGGGCTCTGCCATGGCCTCTGCGGGATCGACGATCACCACCCTGCGTCGGGCTCCGTAGCGGTGGTACCCCGCCTGTCGAATCACCTCGCGGACGGCGTCGACGGGGATGCTGGCGCTGGCCTTGGTGGGGTCGGGCTCGAGGACGAGCACGTCCGGATGGGTGCCGTCACGGATGGTGCGGCACGTGTTGCACCGGCCGCACGGGCGCTTCTCGGCGCGGTCCTCGGTGCAGTTCACCGTGAGCGCCATCAGGTCGGCGATCTGCCGCTTGCCGACGCCCTCGGGACCCTCCAGCAGGTAGGCGTGGTGGAGGGCGTCGTCCTCCGCGGCCCGGTACAGGGAGGCCAGGACACGGTCGTGCCCGATGTGCTCCTCGCGACCCTTGAACGCCTTGCGGCTCACTCGGTGTCTCCGTGGTCGTCGTCGGCGACGTCCTTGGGGCCCTGACCAGGCACCAGGCCCTCGAGGGCGCCGTCGCTCACCATGCTCCGCGCTGCGCCAGCGAGGAACAGGCTGCCGCAGACCACGGTCTCGTGGGCCTCCTCGTAGACCTCGGGGAGCGTCTCCTCGATGGCTCCGCCGGCCGAGATCACCGCCTCCTCCCCGAACGCGTCGGCCAGGAGGTTGGCGAGGTTCATCGGGTCCATGGCCTTCGGATGGGCGCAGGAGGTCGTGACGATCTCGTCGACGTGGGGCAGGAGGGGGCGCACGAGGTCGACGGCGTTGCGGCCCTCCCCCATGCCGAACAGGAGGATGCGGGCTCCGGCGCATGGGCGATGGGCCAGCCACTCCGCCAGGGCGGTGGTGCCCGCAGGGTTGTGGGCCCCGTCGGCGACGAGTCCGGGCAGGAGCTGCTCGAGACGTCCGGGCACGTGGGCGTGGGCGAAGCCGCTGCGGATGGCGTCGTCGGGCACCAGGAAGCCCTGGTTCCGGAGATGGTGGAGGATGGCGAGGGCCACCAGCGCGTTGCTGGACTGATGGGCGCCCCTGAGGCCCAGGGTGAGGCCCTCGAGGGTGCCTGCGGGGGTCGCGAGGTTGACAGTTCCGTTTCGACGGATCTCCTTTCGCATGGAGAGGCCGGGCGCCCAGCTGGGGCAGCCGAGGCTGCTGGCCCGGGCCACGATGACCTCCCGGGCTGCGGGCGCCATGGGGCCGATGGCCACCGGAACCCCTCGCTTGAGGATGCCAGCCTTCTCGCCGGCGATGGTGGCCAGGTCCTCCCCAAGCACGTCGGTGTGGTCGAGGCCGATGCTGGTGACCGCCGTGACCACGGGCTGCACGACGTTGGTGGCGTCGAGTCGGCCTCCCAGGCCCACCTCGACGACCATGACGTCCACCTGGCGCCATGCGAAGACCTGAAAGGCCACCGCCACCATGAACTCGAAGTAGGTGAGCGGGGTGCCCTTGATGCCGGCGGTCCGCGCCCACGACCATCGCGCCCGGTCGACGTGCTCGATGGCCTCGGTGAGGGTGCCGTCGTCGATGGGGACGCCGTCGATCGCCACCCGCTCGTTGAGGGACTCCAGGTGGGGAGAGGTCGTGGTGCCCACGCGGTAGCCGGCTTCGACGAGCGCCTGGGTCACGAAGCCACAGGTGCTGCCCTTGCCGTTGGTGCCCGCGATGTGGATGGCGGGGGCGCACAGGTGGGGCTCTTCCAGGACGCCGAGGAAGGTGCGGATGCGCTCGAGGCCGAGGCGAACCCCGGTCATCGCGAGCCCATCCAGGACGGGGTGCGTCCTCACGATGCAGGCGCCTCCACCGCCTCGGCGCCATCGTGCGCTGCGTCGTCGTCCATCGGGCGGGGGCAGGGCCGTGCCTCGACCTCCCGAGGGGGCAGGCCCAGGGCATGGCGCAGGAGATCGCCGACCCGCGGGAGCATCTCGTGGCGAGGGACGATCTGATCGACCATGCCGTGCTCCAGGAGGTACTCGCTGGTCTGGAAGCCCTCGGGCAGCTCCTCGCCGATGGTCTCGCGGATGACCCGGGGGCCGGCGAAGCCGATGAGGGCGCCGGGCTCCGCGAGGATGAGGTCCCCCAGCATGGCGAAGCTGGCGGCCACGCCCCCAGTGGTCGGATCGGTGAGGATGCTGATGTACGGCATCTTCGCTTCGTCGCGGAGCTTGGCGAGGGCGGCGCAGGTCTTGGCCATCTGCATCAGGGAGAGCACGCCTTCCTGCATACGGGCCCCACCGGACGCCGAGATGACGATCGCCGGAACCCCCCGCTCGAAGGCTCGCTCGTAGAGGCGGGTGATCTTCTCGCCGACGACGCTCCCCATGGAGCCGCCCATGTAGCTGAAGTCGAAGCAGCCGATCTCGACGTCGATGCCGTCGACCTCCGCGCTGGCGGCGATGAAGGCGTCGTTGCGACCGGTCTTGCGCCGGCTGGCCGCGATGCGCTTGGGGTAGGGCTTGCTGTCGACGAAGTCGAGGGCGTCGACAGGGGCCAGCTCCTCGTCGTGGACGACGATGGTGCCCTTGGTGCACATGTGCCGCAGGCGGTCCACGGCACTCCAGCGGAAGTGGTGGCCACAGGGCTCGCAGACCCGCAGGTTGATGTGGAGCGCCTCGTTGAACAGCGTTGCGCCGCACTTGGGGCACTTGGTGAAGAGCTCGGGTCCGTCGGAGCCGCCCGAGCGGGCACTCCCTGTGAACTCCTTGCGCTTCTCGAACCAGCGACGACCTTCGTCCGCCATGGGGCCTCCGGGGCGGAGCGTGTATCCCGTCGCAGGGTCTGGCGCGCGGACGGTCTGTCCCGGCGCTCACCCCTCGCGCTCCAAGCGCTCGAGGCGCGTCGAGAGGGCGTGGGTGTCCCGGTCCTCGACGTAGCTCTCGACGGCATCCTGGAGGTCGCGGAGCTGGCGCGACAGCGTGGCGCGGCGGGCGAGGAGGTCGGCCGCGAGGTCGTCGACCCGGTCGACCAGGGCAGCGGGCACGGTGCCTCCAGCGTCGTCCCGCCATGGGACCCGGGTCTGGAGGACCGCCTCCGCGCTCGTGCGGGGGCGGGTCTGGCCCGCGGGAACGGGGAGCTGGGCTCGCCATGCCTCGGTACGGAGCACCAGCCACACCCAGTGAGGGACGCGCGGCACGTCGAGGACGATCCACTCCGGAGACCCCACCAGGGGCCCATCGGTCGGCGGGGCCACGGTGACGTTTCCACGCTCCGGTCGCAGGCGGGAGACCAGCACGTCTCCGGGCCGCATGGCGCGCCGCCCCGACAGGTCGTGGGCGACGGTGGGCAGCGCCTCGCCGGTCCGCGGGTCCACGTCGCCGAGGTCGAGTCGCTGCACCACGCCGGCGGAGGGAGCTCGCTCGGTCCGCACCGACACCAGGTCGGCCAGGGGCCGGCCCTCGATGGCGCTGCCGACGGGGTGCCAGGCGCCTGCCGGCATGGTCTCCCAGCCCTCCCCGGCGATCCGGGCGTCGACCTCCGCGGTCGACGTGGGCTTCATCGACATGGAGCGGGGGTCGTAGCCGGGGTCGTCCAGGCGGGTCCAGGCGGCGCCTCGGGGGGAGGCGCGGCCGTCCCGACGTCGGAGCCACACGACCACGGCACGACCCGCGGCACCACCGAAGGGTCGGAAGACGCCCTCCGGGAGCAGACAGATCGCCGTCTTCGTGAACGCGGCGTCCAGCACCTCACGGGTCGAGGCGAAGCTCCGGTTCGACAACAGGCTGGCGGGCATCACCACCCCCGCACGGCCTCCGGGCCGCACCCATCGGGTCAGCAGCGCGGTGAAGAGCTGGTCCGACAGCGCGGTGGGCTCGGGCCAGTCGTGGGCCTCGAGCACTGCCGGGTCCCGCACCGGAACGCTGAACGGCGGGTTGGCCACCACCACGTCGACGGGCTCGGGAGGGGTGGTGAACATGTCGCCCTGGAGGACGGCGGCACCGAGGCCCAGCCGGGCGAGCCGTGCCAGTCGGGGGTCTCGCTCGATGCCGCGGATGTGGGCCCCGTGGGCCTTGGCACGGGCGAGGAGGCTGCCCGCGCCGCACGCGGGGTCGAGCACCGACTCCCCCGGGCGGATGTGGAGGCGCTCGACGAGGAGGCGGGCGACGGTGGGAGGGGTGAAGTACTGGCCGTGACGGGCCTTGAACAGGTCGGGGAAGAAGCGCTCGTAGGCGAGACCCGGCACATCCAGCCCGTCGGTGGCGGGCACGGGGGCGACGGCGTCGCGGACACGAGGATCGAGCTCGGACCAGGAGCCGCCGCGACGAGCCTCGAGGGCGTCCATGAGGACGTCGAAGGCCTGCGCCCCCGTCCAGCCCAGGGCCCGTAGCCGCTCCTCGGCGACGGCCAGGGCGTGGGCTGCCGAGCCCTTGGGATCAGGCACCGGTCGGGGCGACCACCTGCACCGCGACGTCGCCTTGGGTGAGCCGGGAGCCGATGGCATCGTGGGGCTTGCGAAGGACGGCGAGTCCGATGTGGGTGCCGTCGACGGCCGCCACACGGGTGACGACACCCTGATCCTTGCCTTCGGCTTGGAGAGGGCCTGCTGTGAGTCCCGGGCCGCGCACGATGGCGAGCCCGCGGCGTGGGTTCCCCATCACGTCGATGCGATGGATCGACTCCTGCCCGAGGTAGCAGCCCTTCTCGAAGTGGAGGATCGCCTCCCGGAGGCCGTGCTCGTGGGGAAGTCCCGGACGCACCACGTCGACCATTCGGACCTGGCCCGCGGCGATCTCGAGGGCGTCGAGCAGGGACGCATCGGCGGTGGCGACGAGGGGGGACGGGCCCCAGACGTCGAAGCCGGTGCCGTGCCCGCTTCGGTCGCGGGCCACCACCCGTGCCTCCCCGTGGACGAGGTGCGAACCGGCCCCGGGGACCGGGAGCCCAGCCTGTTCGAGGACGTCCGCCGCCGAGGGCCCCTGCACCGAGACGCCGCTCTCGCTGCCCGTCTCGACGTTCACGTCGTCGAACACGATGTAGGTGTCGTACCGCTCGGCGAAGGCCTCGGCGGTCTGGCCGTCGAGGTGCAGCAGGAAGCGGTCGTCGGCCAGGCAGTGAAGCTCGGCCAGTGCCCAGAGTCGACCACGGTCGTCGGTCAGTCCGGTGCGCTGGCTGCCGCCGATCGGGAGGTCGCGGACGTTGTTGGTGAACATCCCGTTGGCGAAGCGACGGGCGTCGGGCCCGGAGAGCGTCGCGGTGGGCATGTCGGGCAGCGGGAAGATGCCGATCGGGGCCTCGATGGAAGCCATGGGGTGCGCCTACCAGTCCTCGTCGTCGTCGTCGAACGCGATGATGGTCTGTCCGGAGGTGCGGGCCGGGGGACCTTCCTTCTTGGGAGGCGGCGGCGGGGCATCGGACAGGGAAGGGGCGGGGGGCGGTCCACCCTTGGGGGGCGGGGGAGGAGGAGCGCTCGGCACGTCGCCCACCAGCCCAGGGGGAGGGGGGGCCACGACGGTGGCCATCTCTTCGTCGTCGAAGAGGTCTGGTCCCGGGCCGAGATCCGCCTTGAGAGGCTCCTCGGCGGGGGGCGGAGGCTCCGGCTTCATGTCGAGGGCGGGGCCGGGACCGGCCAGCGGATCCTCGTCTACCGTCGCCGGCTTGCGGGTCATGAACCAAACCACGCCGGCCAGGACCACCACGAAGAGCAGGCAGCATCCCGCTGAGAGGATGATGCTGAGGATGGGAACCAGGTATTCCACGGCGCGCGCTCACTGGGTTGGGTGGAGGTGTGGAGGGCTTCGATGGGCCATCCTCATCGACGACGGCGGTGCAGTCAAGGCGCCAGCCGACTCGGCAGGGGTCCTTAACGCTACGGCGCGTCGCGATCCCTGGCATGGCTGCGTCCCTCGCCCGCCTGGTCCTCCAGCCAGCCGAGGACCACGTGGTCATCAGCCTCGCCCGCACGCCATGCAGCCTCCATGGCCTCGAGATCGCCGGTGGCGGACAGCAGTCGATCCAGGGTCCACCCGCGCCCCTCCAGCTCGGCGCGCAGAGCCTGAAAGCCCAGTGCGATGCGTGCACGACGGGCGTCGTCGGCAGCGTCGGGACCGGGGCGGGCGTGGCGGATGAGGAGGGCCACCGCTGCGGCGCCGGGGAGGAAGGCGAGCCAGCCCGAGATGATGCCCAGGGCCGCGGTGATGAGGAGGAGGACGCCGGCGAACACGACGTCCTCGCTGCCCCGCGGTCGGCGCGGCGGCAGGGGCACGGAGCAGTCGGGGAGCAAGAGCGGGAGCTCGGTGCGGAGCCGACGAAGGCGCCACCGGGTGACGAGAACCCCGACGAACAAGGCACCGATGAGGGGGAGGAGGACTCCTCCGACCAGGGAGGAAGCCAGCACGAACAGGGCATCCCTCGGACCGAAGGCCACGGGCTCTGCCCGCGCCGTCCAGCCCTGGGCGTCGAGGTGGCGCTGGAGGCGCTTGGCTTCGCTTCGGGTGACGCGGCGGGCGAAGACGCACGCACCACCGGTGCCCGGGTCGATGCCATGCACGGACCAGGTGCGGCGCAGGCCGAACGCGGGGCGGGTGCGGGTGCGCAGCGCGAGCCTCCGCTCGGGAGCCTTCCGGAGGCGCACCAGGGCGCGACGAACCTCGAGGGCAGAGGCAGGGCGCTGGAGGGGGTCGGGATGGAGGAGCGCACGGAGCAGGGCCTGGAGTCCGAGGGGGAGGGGCGTGAGGCAGGGCTCTCCCTCCCGCTGGGCCCCCAGGCGCGCCCACGGCGAGCCCCCGCGGAAGGGGTCGTGTCCGAGGGCGGCGCGGGCGAGGACGAGGCCGAGGCCGTACAGGTCCGACCGGGCGGATGGGGGAGCTCCGTCGAGCACCTCCGGAGGGGTCTCCCCGGGGCGTAGCTGCATCGGGGCGACGTCGGCGAGTCCGAAGTCGAAGAGGCGTGCGCCGCCGGGGCCGACCAGCACATTGCCAGGGCGGACATCGCCGTGAACGAGCCCGGCCCCGTGGGCGCGTGCGAGGGCCGAGCACAGCTGGAGCCCCAGGCTCACGACGGCGGTGGTGGGCAGGATGCCCTCGAGGGATGCGACGCTGGGACCGTCGACCCGCTCGGTCACGAGGATGGACCGCTTCTCGTGGGGGACCAGGCCTCGCACGTCGAGGACGTGCGGATGGCGGATCCGCGTGGCGCGCCCCAGCTCCCGCTGCAGGCGAGCGAAGGTCTGGGGGTCCGTGATCACCGTCGGGTGCAGCAGCTTCAGTGCGACGGACGAGCCAACGCCGCGCTGGGTCGCATCGTCGTCGGTCCCTGGGTAGACGACGCCGGACGCGCCACGGCCCAGCGGGGGGCCGGTGACGACGTAACGATCGGCGATGCGGGTGCCAGGGGCCAGCTCGTCCACATCCCAGGCATAACCAGAAATGTGGGGGTGCCGGAGGGGGCGGGACCCCTCGTGGCCGGAAACGAAGACGCCCCAGAGCGATGCTCCGGGGCGTTCGACGGCGTGGGCCGGGTCTCAGCCCTTCTTGGGCGACACCTGGGCAGCCGGAGCGTTCGCATCCACCTCGGGGGTGTGGATCGGGAACGCCGGGGTCGTGCCGTGGTTGGCGCGATGGTTCTTCGCCTTGCGGCCAGTGTTCTTGTCGCGCAGCTTGCGGCGGAAACGGGTGATCTTGGTGAAGGACGCCATGATGTGCTCCAGAAGCTGTGCGGGACGTGCCCGCGAACCCGGCGGGTCTATTGGGGCTGCCCCGCCAGCGCAAGCACCGCGTGGTGGCGCTGGCGGGGCCCCGGGTTCAGTGGTTGCGGTAGATGCCGACCACGACCGTCTTGTCGTCGCCGCCCATGTTGGCCGTGAGGCCGACGGCCGGCGCGTTGGCGATCTGGTAGTCGCCGCACTGGCCCTTCATCTGACGGAAGATCTCGAGGACCTGCTTGACGCCCGTGGCGCCGACCGGGTGCCCAAAGCCGACCAGACCGCCCCCGGTGTTGACGGGGATGTCGCCGGTGAGCTCGGTGCGACCCTCACGCAGGAGCGCGCCGCCCTGGCCGAAGTCGGCGAAGCCGAGGGCCTCGGTCATCATCAGCTCGGTGACGGTGAAGCAGTCGTGGACCTCGGCCACGTCGACCTCGCCGGGGTTGACGCCGGCCTCGGCGTACGCCCGCTGGCCGGCCACATGGGTGGTGGAGAGCTTGGTGAGGTCTCCGTCTTCCCAGAGGTTGCCGGTGGTGTGGGAGAGCCCCACGAGCTCGATGGCGTCGGACTCGCTCTTGCCCAGGGCCTTGAGGCCCTCCTCGCTCACCACGATGAGGGCAGAGCCACCATCGGAGACCTGGCTGCAGTCGCTCATCTTGATGTAGGGAGCGAACTCCTCGTTGGACAGGAAGTTCGGGTTCCGGTCGCCAGCCGCCTTCGCCGTCTCGAGGTCCATCGTGACGGCCTTCATGTGGGCCAGAGGGTTCTTGTTGGCGTTTCCGTAGGCCTTCACGGCGGCGCGGCCGATGTCTTCTTCGCTGACGCCGAAGGCCTCGCGGTAGTGCTTGGTCCGACGGCCGAACAGAGCGGGGAACGTGAAGTCGTCGATGCTTCGCTGGCGAGCGTAGTGGCTTGCACGGGCCAGGATGTCGCCACCTTCACGGGCGGACTTGGTGGTCTGGACCTCGACACCAGCCACGAGGGCGACGTCGGTGCCCGCACGGATGGACTCGACCGCACTGGCGAAGGCCAGGCCGCCCGAGGCGCAGGCGCCTTCGACCCGCATCACGGGCTTGTAGAGAAGGTCGGGGTGGGCGCCGACGAGGGCGGCACCGAGGTGACCCTGGCTGGAGAAGAGCTCGCCGACGAAGTTGCCGATCCAGGCCTTCTCGACCTGGGCAGCCTCGACACCGGTGGCCTCGAGGGCACCGGTGACGCTCTGGACGATGTAGTCCTCGAGGGTGGGGTTCTCGCGCTTGCCGAAGTCGGGGTGACGCTTCCAGATGAAGTCGGGGTGCTTCTTGCCGATGAACGGGGTGGTGTGTCCCCCGAGGACGAAGATGCGGCGGCCAGACATGGCTACTCCTCTGCGGTGTTGTTCCAGTTCTCGACTCCGGTCTCGTAGCGGGACACGCCCTGCGCGATGTCGGAGTTGCTGCTGTAGTTGCTCTTGAGCTCCTGCAGGAGCGGGTCGAACTCTTCGATGATCGCGTCCAGATCACCGTCGACGTCGGACGTGTGGGCGCCGAACTTCTGCTGCACGCCCTTGATGCGCTCGGAGAGTTCCTTGGCGTCGTCGGTGCCCTCCTTCGCGAGGGAGAAGCGGATGCCGCCCAGTGGAGCGGCCAGCTCTCGAGCCATCTTGGCCGAGGGACGGTTCCGACGAGCGATGGCCTCCTCCGCCCCTGGGGGAGGCCCGGGAATCAGGTCGGCGCGGTCCGGGCGGGGAGGCCTGGGCACCGGCGCGGGCTCCACCTCGGGCGGGGGCTCGGGAATCTCCCCGGTGTCGGGCCGTGGAATGAGCATGACGGCGAGTCCGACTCCGAGGACCGCCACGGCGAGAAGCCACCAGCGCTGTTGCATCCGTTCCTCCAAGAGAGCCCATGTACCCCCGTGAGGGCTGCCTGGCTCCCCCGCCCGGGGCCGGATGAGGCGCTGCGCCCCTCTCCGCGGGAGCCGAATCCTCCTGGATCCGGCGCGTCGGGGCTCGGCCATTGTCGGCTTTCGAGATCCCCAATCGGCGATTCCATGGGGCTGTGATGCGCTATTGATCTTGTTGCGACCTGGATCATGCGTGCTAACCTCACGTGCATTCTAGATAGGGCATGACAGAATTTGTCCGCTTCCGCGGGCGCCGGTTCTGTCGGCCGAGACGTGAGGACGCATCCACATGAAGCCGATCCTGAAGTGGGCGGGCGGGAAAGCCCGGCTTGCGCCCCAGATTGCCGATGCCTTCGGCGCCCCGTGCGAGGGGACCTACTACGAGCCCTTCCTGGGCTCGGCGGCCGTCTTCCTGCACCTCAAGGAGCAGGGCCTGGTCGGCAGGGCCGTCCTGTCGGACGCCAACCCGAAGCTGGTCGAGGTCCACCGCGCGGTCCGCGACCAGGTCGACAAGCTGCTGGCCGCCATCGACGAGCTGCCCAGCGACGACTGGCGGGAGCGCTACTACGACGTCCGGGACGCCTACAACGAGGGGCCGCAGCGGGGCGTCGCCCACGCCGCTCGCTTCCTCTGGCTCAACCGCGCGGGCTTCAACGGCCTGTACCGGGAGAACCGTTCCGGTAAGTTCAACGTGCCGGTGGGCCGGTATTCAGCGCTGAAGTTCCCCTCCGCCGACCACTTCCGTGCCGTGAGCAAGCTGCTCCGGGGCGTCGAGCTCGTCGAGGCCACCTTCGATCAGGTGATGGGCGAGGCCGACGAGGGAGACCACGTCTACTGCGACCCCCCCTACGTGCCGCTGTCCGAGACAGCGTCGTTCACGGGCTACTGCAAGTCCCCCTTCGACATCGCCGAGCAGAAGCAGCTGGCCCTCATGGCCCGCAAGGCCGCGTTCAAGGGGGCCCAGGTCGTGTTGTCGAACCACGACCTGCCGGTGGTCCGCAACGAGCTCTACCCCTCCGCGTCCGGCTTCCAGCACGTGGCCCGTCCCCGTGTGGCCCGTGCCATCAGCCGCGCGGCGCGTTCTCGGGGCAAGGTCTCCGAGGTCATCGCGAAGATCGGGCCGCTGCGCAAGACGGCCTGAGGACGCGGCAGCGGTTGCAACCGTTGCTACGGTGTCTACGTAAGCAGACGCGCGCGGGTCCTCCGCGCCGTCGCCGGAGATGCCATGTCCCAGGACCCCAACGCCCCCGTTCCGCCTGCCGCCCCGATCGCCGAGGGGAGCGGCCGGCCTCGAACGCCCACCGACCCCCGGCCCCGCACGGCGCAGCGGTCCAGCGGCACCACCAAGATGCTCCTCGGGCTCACCCTGCTCGGGGGCCTGGTGTTCGTGGGCAGCATCGGGGCCGTCGCCTGGATGGTCTCCCAGGAAGACGGTGGTGAGGTGCACGAGGGGAGCTTCCTGACCATGAAGCTGAAGGGCCAGGTGCCCACCGCGCCGCCCCCTCCCTCCATCTTCGACGAGCCTGGCGACGCCAAGCCCACCGGTACGGAGCTCGCAGCGGCCCTACGTACTGCAGCGGACGACGATCGGATCGAGGGCCTGTACCTGTCCTTCGACAGCCCGGCGATGGGGTGGGGCACGGCCAAGGAGATCCGGGACGGCATCGTTGCCTTCCGCGACGCCGGAAAGCCCTGTGTCGCCTACTCGGAGGTGTGGACCACGGGCACCTGGTACGTCGGGTCTGCCTGCGATCACGTGGTGATGCCGCCGAGCGGGATCAGCCTGATCAACGGTCTCGACGCCCGCACCACCTACTATGCGGGAACCTTCGAGAAGCTGGGTATCGAGTCCGAGATGCTCCACGTTGGCGACTTCAAGAGCGCCATCGAGGTGTACGAGCGCGACGGTCCCTCGGAGCCGGCCGCCGAGGCGATGAACTACCTGCTCGACGGCCTCTGGGGGCAGGTGCTGACCGACGCCAGCTCCTCCCGGGGCTGGACACCGGAGCAGCTCCAGGGGCGTATCGACCGCCCGGGCTTGTCGCCGCAGCGCACCCTCGAGTCCGGAATGGTCGACCTGCTGGCGTACCCCGACGTCTTCGTCGAGCTGCTGCCGGAGGCCGGCTCCGAGGACTGGCGGGAGCAGGTCCTCGCCGCCATGGAGGAGGTGGGCACCTCGTCGAGCTCGGATGAGGAGGACGACGACGAGGAGCGATTCACGTCGGCCCGAGAGTACGTGAAGGGGCTCCGCGCCGACTGGCGCGCCGCCGACCAGCAGATCGCCGTCATCCATGCGAGCGGCGCCATCATGTCGGGAGACGACGAGCCCGGTCTGTTCGGCGACGTGAGCCTGACGGACCGAGGCTTCCGCCGGTGGATCCGAGCGGCAGCAGACAACGACGACGTCAAGGCGATCGTGATCCGTGTCGACAGTCCCGGCGGCAGCGGACTCGCCTCCGACATGATGTGGCGGGAGATCCGCAAGGTCCAGGCCGACGGCACGCCGGTCGTGGTCTCCATGGGGGACTACGCAGCGAGCGGCGGCTACTACATCAGCGCGCCGGCAGACTGGGTCGTGGCCCAGCCCACCACCCTGACCGGCTCCATCGGTGTGTTCGGCGGCAAGCTCAACCTGGCCGGCACCTACGAGAAGATCGGACTGACCCAGCACAGCTACAAGCGTGGGGAGCAGTCGGACCTGTTCACGTCGACGGTCGGCTTCTCCGAGGGGGGCCGAGAGACCTACCAGGGCTTCCTCGACGACTTCTACGGCCTCTTCCTCGACCGGGTGGGAGAGGGTCGCGGCATGGAGCGCGACGCCGTCCACCGGGTGGCCCAGGGTCGGGTGTGGACGGGTGAGCAGGCCCTCGAGCGAGGCCTGGTCGACGAGATCGGCGGGCTCGACGTGGCGCTGGCCAAGGCGGCCGAGCTCGCATCGATCGAGGCGTACGGCGTCAGCACGTACCCGAAGCAGAAGACCTTCTTCGAGCTGCTCGCGGAGGACCTGGAGCGGAACGCCCAGGCCCCCACGCTGACCGTACAGCTCCCCGTCGCCGACGATGCGCTGGCCGATCTGATGCTGCTCGACCGGGTCCTCGCCGATGGGGTGGCGGCCATGCTGCCTGGCAAGCTGACCATCGAGTAGGGGGCCGCCGACAAATCGTGGTTCGACGGCAAGGGTTCGTCGGGTTCTGCGTAAGGTGTGGGCGCCCGAGCCCGTTCGGGAGCCAGAGGAGGACCA
>Ga0213839_1001635_pt1 | contig 13975 bp, 6 predicted proteins | sample SWPATP21_FD_160075 | JGI IMG/M metagenome (GOLD analysis project Ga0213839, IMG submission 160075) | Coastal seawater microbial communities from Marineland, Florida, United States - SWPA TP2 #1 | ecosystem: Environmental > Aquatic > Marine > Coastal | place: USA: Florida | collected 2016-08-14 | reverse complement strand
GCGTTATTGATGTTGTGATATCAACGTTGTTTGTTCACAGTTCAATATCATCCCTGTCCACGTTCTCGTCCTCGTGACCGTCGTGATTGAATTTAACGTGGAAAGAGCCATTGTCATTCACGCTCACTATAGTTGCCGGCTGCATCGCGTCGGAATCATTGTCGTATCTGCACCACACACATTGTCACATTTTGCCATTGCCACCACGAGAATGCATGATGACAACGGATACTTACGCAGTGACTTCGTCTCCTTCCATGATGCTTGCGTCATCATCGCTCTGTGCAGACTCCTGGCGGGGTTCGGCGTGATAGGACTTGACGTCTTGTGAGTCCACGGTCAAATCATCGCCATCATCAAATTGAATCACATACCCTCCATCGTCAACGACCTCTTGAACAACACCAGGGCGCCAAGCGGACCCATCGGCAGTCGCCAACACCTTGTCGTTGACATGCCACGTTGACTTTGCGCCTTCTGGCCGCCGAACTTCAGTAGCGGGCACGTCATCTTCGTGATCGCCATCGTTGTAGTCAATGGCATACGTTCCATCAGCGTTCTTGCCAGCGATTGTGCCACCGAACCACTCGTCTCCTCCATTGTAAAGCGCTTCGATGTGGTCGCCTATTTCGAAGCTTGTGGAGGCTGTTGGTTGCACTGGTCGAACAAGCGACTCTGGTACGCGGGCTTCTTCGTCACCGTCTTCATAAACTATCGAGTACGTTCCGTCTGCATTGATTTTATCAATCTTTCCTGGGAAAAATGTGCCTTCCCCACCATAATCGGCTTCAACGGCGTCGCCCACTTTGAACTTTGCATGGGCGTCTTCATCAGGGTTCGTATCAACGTCGAGACGTCGAATACGAGCTGACGGCACATTACGCTCATGGTCGCCATCAGAGTATTTGATATCGTAGGTTCCATCGCCTACGACTTTGTCGATGGTGCCAGGAAACAATGTGCCCTCCCCACCGAAATCGGCTTCGACGTTGTCACCAACCGCGAACTGATCTTTGGATTCACTGTCGTTTGGCTGTGCGACTGCAGTGGCAACTCGAATGCGGTTTTCGGGCACGTTATCTTCTGCGTCTCCGTCGCTGTACTTGATGCTGTATGTGCCGTCCTCATTTACTCGCTCGACGGTACCAGGATAATGCGTGCCTTCACCACCATAGTCCGCCTCAACAGCTTCCCCAACCTGGAACCGTGCACCGCCTCTAATTCCGTCACTGAGAGATTCACTTGCGACCGAGCCCTTGTCGAAGTCATTTTCATGTGCGTTTTCGTCAATTTGAGTTGGCGCGTTCGAATTGCCATCGGGATCTAGTGAGCGAATGCGGTGTGCGGGCACACGTTCTTCTTTGTCTCCGTCATCATAGGTGATATCACAAGCGCCGTCAGAATGAATCGCCGTAATTGCTCCAGCAAAAAACGCCCCTTCGCCACCAAAATCAGCTTCCACTTTGTCGCCAACACGAAAGGTTGCTGCAACTCTCTGTTCCCCAACGGATTTGATGAGACTCTTGTCAACAGCTTTCTCTTCATCACCGTCATCATAAACAATGTCATAGGTGCCATTTCCATGAACGGCACCAATCTTGCCAGGAAAAAACTGGCCTTCACCAGCGTAATTTGCTTCAACGCGTTGTGCAACAACAAAGGACGAATCTTTCGGAGAGTCTGAAGTTTCATCATTGGCGGTAGTCGCGACATTAAAATCTTCGGAAGTACCATCTGTCGTCGGAATCTTTCGAACAAGTGAACCAGGAACACTGCTTTCAACGTCCCCATCGTCGTACGTGATATCATACGTTCCATCTGCATTGATGCTCTTGATTCGTCCTTTGTAAAATTGACCTTCACCAGCAAAATTTGCTTCAACTTGTTCTCCTTCGCGAAATGTACCAACATCGGAATCGGTGCCAACACTTCGAATTTTCACTGCATCCACATTTGTCTCGGAATCACCATCGTCATACTCGACATCGTATGTTCCGTCTTCATGAACTCTGGCGATCTTTCCTGGGAAATAACTTCCCGCGCCGGCGAAATCACATTCGACTCGAGCACCAACTTTGAAAGTAGTGCTTCGTGCTAATCTAGTAGATTGCGAGTCTGCGTCGAACCCATCTTCGCCGCCAGGTTCTTCGATCTGGCCTGAACTGCCTGGAGCACCGGCATCACCACCCGGGGCACGGATAAACGACACAGCCACACTTGCTTCTGTATCTCCATCGTCGTATGCGATGTCGTACGTTCCATCGCTGTTGCATTTTGAGATTATCCCAGGGAAGAAACTTCCTTGGCCTCCGAAGTTGACTTCTACTTTGTCGCCCTGCTCATATTGTTGCGACACCAAACGCACGCAGTCCAATGCAACGTTTTCCTCCGAATCTCCATCTTCGTACGCAATGCTTACTGTGCCATCATCGTTGACACTTTTGATACTGCCGCGAAACCAACTGCCTTGGCCGGCAAAGTTGCCTTCGACGACTTGACCTACAGCATACACGCTCTTGCTAACCGCATCAGTCGGTGGTTCCGTAATACTTGCGTCGTCTGCCTTGCGAATTCGGGACGACGGAACGTTTTGTTCAGTGTCACCATCATTATAAGCAATGTCGAAAACACCCCCACCACCGACTCTACTGATCGTGCCAGCAAACCACGAGCCTTGACCGCAATAGTTAGCGGTCACCTTAGTCCCAACTTGGAACGGCGCTTCGTGCGGTGAGCTGAATCCTGCGTCTTCAACATGTCCCGACGCCACCAAAGGCTTGCGAACCAGGGACAACGCCACATCGTTTTCTGTGTCTCCGTCGTCGTATGTAATGTCAACTGTTGAGTTTGCATTGACACGACTAACAACGCCAGGAAACCAGCTGCCTTGGTTGGCGAAATTTCCTTCCACTTTGTCACCTAATTTCCATGCCGTAGCACTTGGCATCGTGGATTGTGAATCCCCATCAAATGCGGCGGCACTGCGAATCAAAGACGATGGCACAGATTTTTCAGCGTCACCATCGTCGTACAAGATATCGTACGTGCCATCACTGTTGGAAACGGTGATCTTTCCAGGAAACCAACTGCCCTGGCCAGCAAAATTTCCCTCCACATGTTCTCCAATGCCAAATCCGGGGCCCTGCGGTGCAGAAGCCTCTGACGACTCATCATCACTTGCACCAGGAGAGAAACGGACCAAATGCGGGGCAACTGCCATCTCAATATCGCCATCATCGTAGGTGATGTCGACAGTGCCATCCTCATGAACTTCACTGACTTTTCCGGGAAACCACTCTGCAAACGCAAACATAGCGTACGTTGGAGCGTGATCGCAAAATCCCGCAGTAACGCGACTACGACTTACCACCAGCCTCGGCATAGTTGCCTTCCACACGATCATTGACCTGGGCAATGATTGCACGAATGAACGAAGAATCGACATCCTCTTCGAAGTCACCGTCATCGTATCTAATGCTGTAGCGATTCGAGCCGGGTTTTGCAGCGATCACTCCCGGGAACCATTCTGCTCACCAAAAAGTTCAAACAGTTAACATCAACAGGAAGGTATCGAGCAGAAATGAAGTAACGCACCAGCTTCGCCACCAAAGCGAGCTTCCACCGCCTGACCAACAACGAACTTGGACGTCGTGTTCTGCGCGTCGCTTGTGCGCTCGAACACATAGGTTTCAAGCAACTCGACAAGCTGCTTGGCCGTTGAAGATTTCGAGACGGGTGCTGGTTTGGACGAATCAAAAGCGATTCCATGCTTGCGCAAATCTTCTGCTGCGACGAAGTAAAAGAAATGCTCCCACGTCGCTTTGTCAATGGCACTCTCCTGGGAACGTCCACGCTTTGAACTAAACTTGTCAACATGTGCGATTACAATACTGGCGATGTCGCCATCACCGATGGCTGCTTTCAGTTCAGCGAACGTTAATACACCGTCTTGTGCGCCCAGGGACTCGTCGATTTTATGAAATAAGGCATGCAACCGAGAGGTCCACTCGGTCGTGGGTAACGAGCTAGCGGTGTTTGGATCGTGTTCAACTTCCTCGTCAGATTGCTCGTCATCGTCGTCCTCCTCATCTTCGTCGTCGCCGTCCTCATCATCGGATTCGTAAAAACGAATGAGGTTTGCTGGCACATCCTCTTCGTGGTCGCCGTCGTCATAGTGGATGTGGAACTCCTGCTCTTTGCTCCCTCGAGCAACGATACGGCCTGGAAACCACTCATGAAACCCACCGTACCGCGCCTCGATCCGAGACCCAGGCATTAACACCCGCTGTGCTTCTCTATCATCGTGGATTCCCTGCGATAAATATCGACAAACTGCTTGACAATTCTTATTGTCCTCCGTCAATTCGGCTCCGCTCGATGATCCTCCCTGACTAGCGATGAAATTAAAGAACTGTCGGAACGTCTGTTGCGTGATGGCATCCTCGCTTTCACTTTCGCCTCTGACGAAATCTATCCACCACGCCTGAGTGTGGCGCGACACATTTTCATCTTGTGGTTCTAGCAAATCTCCACGTTTTGAACAGTACTGTACAAAGTCGTTCGTTGAAATAGTGTTGTGACCAGAGGGACATATGGCGGTGAATATGTCATCAACACGGTTCCAAAATACCCCATCGAAATCGTTTTCTTTGAGCTTTCGAATCAGTTTGGCTGGCACCCTCTCCTCGTTGTCCCCGTCATCATACTGAATATCATATGTTCCATCATCGTTGTGTTGCCCTGTGATTGTGCCCGCAAAGTACAGTTGTCCCATTTGGAATCGGGCCTCAACGCGCTGATTTATCGCAAAGATTGAATCTTCGTCGATTGGATAGCGCAGATCATTCGTTGTCGCGAGTACAATTTTGTGTGCTCCGTCGTTGGGCATTATAGCCCTCACAAAGTAACTGTCGGAGTCTTTTTCTCGAATAACATTGCCATCAACCCACTTTTTCTGGTTGTTGTGAACCAAGCGCACTTGAATCGCTGCAGAAGCCATGAAACCCTCATTGTCAGGTCGCATGCGGATTAGACCTTCAACTACGTCCGTCTCCACGTCACCGTCGGTGTAATTGATTGTGTAAGTGTGAGCCTGCATATCCGCGCCTGCAACAACGCCGTCGAAGTATTCGGCGAATCCGCGGAACTGCGCTTGAATCTCGTCTCCGACCTTGAAGCGCAACGCCTCCCTGATCGCTGAATAAGCAATGTTTTGCTCGCCAGCCCCATCTTCAAACTCCAAATGATACTTGTTCGATGATGTAACTCCCACAATAGTTGCTGGGAACCAGTCGTTGCCGCCACGATAGCGTGCTTCCACTTTTTGTCCCATTTTGTAGCGAGGTAAAGGTCGGATTTCAGACGAAGACTTGCCCTTTTCGGCATCTCCATCATCATATTCGATATCGTAAACCACGCCGGCGGTCTCACCACTGTTGCTGTCTTCGACGTTATGCACAGCTGCGATGCGCCCAGGGTACCAACTGCCATCTGAGTTGAAGTTGGCTTCAATCTGGTCACCAACGCGCAATTGTGGCTTCTCCTTAATAGCATCCGCAACTCGGCGCCGTAGGCGAGATGCCGGGATCTGGATGTCTTGGCGATCGGTGTCGTCGTATAGAACAGTATAATAGCGATTGTCATCGTGGGTGTCAGCTATGACAGCTGGCATCCACTGCGATACCGAGACCTGTTGCACTTCGACCTTTTCACCCAAAAGATAATATAATTCTTGAGAAACCCGCAGGCGAATGTACTTGGCTTGAACGTAGTCCTCGACGTCTCCATCTTCGTATTCAATGAGGTACGTGCCATCATCGTGCACGTCAGCGATCATGCCGTCAAAGTACTTGGTACCCTGACGGTACAACGCAGACACCAGGTTGCCGACCTCGAACGTGATTGCAGAAGAGGGCGCCTCTTTGACACAGTCCGCTTCGATCTTCTTTTGAATGGTGCCGTCGGTGAACTCAATATCGTACGTGATTTCCGAAGGTTTTCTATTTTGAGGTTTGTTAACATGTCGAACGTGGCCGCGATACCATTGACCATCGCCTTTGTAATTAGCCAAGACAGCATCACCAACTAAAAATGTGTCATCTTCGTTGTCGCTCGGGGAATACGAACGTATGAAGTCGTGTGGCACGCGCTTCTCGGTGTCTCCGTCGTCATACAAAATGTCAAACGTATTGTCGATATATGCCGACTGAATGCGGCCCGGAAAGTAGTGGTCTCCCGCCTGATACCGCGCCTCCACAGTGTCTCCGTTGTGGAATGCTGGCGTTGAGTCGTCGATTTTGCCACCGGCATCCAGCAGTAGACGGATTACATCTTCGTGATTGTTGGAAGCCGCCAATGCTAGAGCTGTTTTGTTGGTCTTCGGGTTCACGATATTGATATCACACCCAATGCTTTCAGTCGTGTCCGCATTGCGATGTTGAAAGGCATGTGCTGCGACCATAGCCGCAACACGCGCGTCAGGAGCAGCATCTCGCATAAGAACTTTGATGGCGTCATCACTTCCGAGTTCTGCAGCGACGTGAATGGGTGCATTGCCATTGCCGACTGTGACATTGGGAGATGCTTTGAACTCGAGCAACATTGAAACAACGGTCAACGCGGTGGTCCCAGCTTGTGTCTCATCACCTTTGTGACGCGCAGCCACGACGGTAGCTGCGTACAAGTGAGTGATGGCGTCGTCTCCGAGGCCAGTAGCATTTACGTCAGCGTTAGCCATGATGATGGACTCGCACACGTCTACGCCCTGGCCCTCATTGATTGCTTCCAAGAGCTCCGTATTTAGTTCGGCCTCAGATTTGCCGTGGGATGGCTCTTGTGACGCCGATTGTCGTGCGGCTCGGGCGCGGTAGTATCGCTGAATTTTAAGTGCAGATTCTTTGCTCTGCTTGTACGCACATTTCTTGTAGTTCCGGGCATTGCGATAATTGCGTTGGACCATGATGGCAGCTGCTTCACGGCGTGCAGCGAGCGATGCGCGACTTAATGCGAGTGACTTGCGCCGTGTACGAACACCCTTTTGGATTTTTCTGGCTGCTCGTTCTTGGCGGCGCAATTCCGACTGCTGCTTAACAAACTCTCTGACGTACTCGAGTCGGTTTGCACGACTTTCGGAATCCTCCGACATGAACAGTCGACAAACAGCCTTCTTCTGTTTGACGGGCAGCATTGCAATTGTCTTCAGAACTTCACGCTTTTCTTGAGGACTGTTCCATGGGGTTCGAAGCAAAGCTTTAATTTCATCATCATTCAAACCTCGGTAGAGCCGTGTGAGGAGATTGTTATTGTCGCGGTCTTCAGCAGTGTCTCCATCCTGGCCGGGACCATCTGGTCCAAAACCATCTGCACCATCGTTTGGGATCCGCATCAACACAACTGGGACACCCTCCTCGACATCACCATCATCGTACTTGATGTCACACTCTTCTTGGCCTCGAGCTCCGCGAACTGTTTGCACGGTTCCACGATACCACTCGGCACCCCCGCCATATCGAGCTTCCACGACTAGCCCAGGCGCCAAAAGTGTCCTGATATCAACAGATTGTCGTTGGGGGGCCGGTTTCATGAACACACATGCAACGTCAAATTCTCTATTTCCGTCATCGTAAAGGATATTGTACAGGCCACGGCCACACTCCTGTGTCACCACACCTTCAAACCATTGTTGAGAAGCTTGATACCGAGCAACAATCCGATCACCTTCTGCGTAAGAATGTTTGTATGGTGTGACATCGGAGGACGCAACGGACATTGTGCGGTCCTTGCGAGGAGTCAACTCCTCCAGCACAGCAACCTCCAGTTGTTCCCCGGTCTCATTCTTGGATACGACTTCTGCAATCGTGGGTGGAGACATGCCGGCCACCTCCACGAAATCACCAATTTCAGGTGTCCACGAAGCGGCTGCAACCCCACCAACAAAGTCGTCCGCATCACCATAATCGTCATTGTCATTCCCCGCTCCTTTCAACTCCGCAGCTCTGGGGTCTTCATCTTCCCCAATCGCTTTAATCCACTCACCGGGCACGTTTTTCTCGAGTGGTCCATGGTCGTATTGCACGGTGTACATGTCAGCGCCGCCTTTTGCGGTGTGACCTGTTATCGTACCGAAACGCATGGCTTTTCCTTTGAAATTCGCCAGCACGCGAGTTCCGATCTCAAATCCGCCGACAGCACCAGCTTTTCGGTAGCGGTGCGCTCTGTACCGAGCCTGAATCTTTGTGGCACTGGCATGGCGTTGCTGCTCTTGCTTTGCGCGGTGGTTACGGTAGCGACCTTGTATGAGGGACGCAGCTCCGGCTTCCTCGGCGGCACTTCTGTTTTTGCGTCTCGAGCGTTCCTCAAGTCGCGCCCGCACGGAGCGTTCCAGATCTGAAGGTACTTCGGTCGACCGCGCAGTCTGTGCGTCTGCACCCGCAGCACCAGATCGCCACGTATTTGATTGGAGTTGAACACGCAGCAACTCCATTTCCCGCTCAAGATCCTGGACTTTTCTGTGCTTTTGAAGCATTTTCTGCTCCATCATCTTTTGACTAGCCAACACTCGCTGGTATTTCTGCTCACGACGATCAAGCTTCCGTTTGAGTTCTGCATTCGTAGTTTCCAAGGACTGGACTTGCAGTCGGTGGTCGTGCTGCATCAACTTAATCATGTGATTAGCGTCCTGATTGATTCGATGATCCACCATGGCAGAGTCAGTTGCGAGGGAGCGAGTTTTTTCCAAGTGCAATTGAGTTTTGAGCGCGTTGTTTTGCTTCTGAAGTTTCCTAATTGCATCACTTTGAGGGCTTGATTCTGACTTAGACTTCTTCTTGTTTCTAGTGGATCGGTGCGTTGAGCCACGGTTGCTGCCTTTGGAATGCTTTCTCGCTTTCATGTGTCGCAAATTGTTTGCGCCTGCACGAACAAAATCAAATTTGCTTGACGGTGCCCCGCCGCCCCCATGCCCACCTGCGGCCTCAAGATCCTGAATTCGCTTGTCTCTTTGATCGAGCTCTTGCCTCAGTCGATGAAGTTCGGCCACCAAAATGTTCACTGTTCGATTGTTGCCAGATTTCAATGCCGGATCAGATGCCAGAGTCGACAGCACCGTGTGACGCTCGTCTTGTTGTTGATGTGGTGCCGCCTTGCGTGCCGGTGACTCCTGTTGAACTAAAGCTTGACTGTTGCCGGTATTGCGCGATGTCAAAAATCTGTTCCACTCCGACCACGAAATCATTTTATCCTGTTCACTAAGAGCATCGAGGTCACCCAGTGGAATCGATTGACTGCCCAAATTCGCTGCAGCTTGACAGAGTTGCGCACGATTTACTATCAATGCTCGTTGTGGATCATGATCGTAGAACAAGCGCTTCAAGGCAAACATGTCCGCTGCTGCTGCCAGCTCCTCAGAATCGAACACATCACCGGGCTTCACAGGTACAAACGTTGACCGAATGCGCAATGTGGGCAACCGCGGTTGCGCGGAAAAGGTGTGCTCCTGACGGGGCGTGTTAGATCCAGCATTGTGGAGTCGAAGAAGGTGCTCGCCATAAATGGTTTGACCCACTTTAGCACCACCTTTCCCCGTTAATATGTGCACTGGGAGCGACCGTTCACCAAGGAAATTATCTTGCAAGTTGGTGTCACGCAATAAAGAAAACTTGCACAAAAAGTCATCAGTCCACAGCGAGTATTGCAATCGCAGGACTTCATCCCATTCGGCACAACTACCCGCCTGAACGGACAAACCTGACTTCAACGTGCGCTTGCCCACATCAAGTCGCACAAAAACGTCTTCGTTCTCGACCATGGAGCGCTGGGGCAAACTATCTGCTCTCAGTACTTTGATAGACAGGGTGCCTGCGGCACTCGGGACGTAAGCACCGCTCAACTGCAGTTGACCCCATCCGGTGGGAGGGATTGCTTCGCCTTCAGTCGTGCCCGAGAGCATTGACCAGTCCGCCGATGCAGGGGCATTTGCTGTGTTTGTCATAAACCACTGTAGCGGAAGTGTGACTTTCCTGACCGCAACCTGCGCGTGGTCAACCTCACTTCCAGTGAGGTCATGATCCGGCTCCATCAGCTGCCGGTGTTCCACGATGTGCACAGTGACCATTGGCGGAAGTTGCCGAGAACTGACGGGCAGCACCACAAACGAACCGCGGCGGAGAGGGACTTCTTTTACTTGAACATGACTCACTCGGTCCGTGTGGAGAACGCCTGAGTGTCCTCCACCATGCATCATTGGTGAACTTCTGATTGCCATGCTAGACCCTGCGTTGGAGTATTGCGGGCGAACAATGATGGATGCATGTTTTTCAAATTGTTGCAAATACCGCAGTCCTTCCACTCGCAAGTACAACGCTGCATCGAAGCCGCGGTGTTGCGCGGCACGAGTGACCGGTTCGTCAGGAAATTGATCGGATAACTGTGTCGAAGGGCCTGAGACCCCAATCAGTTCGCATCGTAGCGAACCTCGGCTGGTCTGGCTGGAGTCAAAAATAACTGCGTCGAACACTTCGTGGGTTCTGTTCTCGCCCGAACTGTTTTGCTGTTGGCGATGACGTCGTAAGTCAATCTGCGCAGTTGCAACGCCAACGTGGCAATCCATATCATCAAAACGATTCTCATTGCAAAGTCGAAGCTGAATTGCAACGTTCTCCAACTCCTCTAGTTGCGGAATTGGCAAAAACAAAATTTCATTCCAGGTCACTGACCCACGGCGTGGAGCACGGGACGAAGTTCTATGTGAACCAGAAGCCGCATCCCCCCCAAACTCGCTTGCGGAAGCCTGTCAACACAACATGGCATTAATCGAGGGGACGCAGTCACATGAATCTCTTAATTGAGCGACAAACCTCAATAAACAGCGAACTTTCGCCCAGACAAGGGAGCAAATTGATTTGAGAAGCGTCTGCAATGCGCAATGCTATGCCAGGCCCTTGTATTTTGGACTGAGTCAAAGCAGAATGCGGACAGTGTTGTATCTCCAACGAAATGTATCCTTTCACGTTTCCAGTGTGCGAATTGTTCCGGTGGAGGGGAAACCAGTCCGCCACGACATGCTGATCTGCCAAAAGGAACGCAAACAGCGGGAGCTCAACACAAAAACTACCGATCGTGACATTGTGCTGGGGACTTCCGACGAAAATGTTCACATTCACGATCAGGACAGGTGTGAAGCCAGGCACGTGTTGGTTGTAGCGCAACAAAAACGATTCGGCAATGTTGACACTCCGATTGCTCTTTTTCACACGTGCTAGCTTTGAGGTCTGGAAAGGGCCGTGGGATCCAACACGAAGCTCGACTTGAGTTTGCAGGGTCTGATCAGCAACTGCTTCGTACTGTAGTTTTCTGATTCCTTTGACAGACACAAAAAGCGAATCCGTCCCGAAGTTAAGCAGAGATCCAGGTGACTTGTTCTCAGGCGCAAGCATTATGGCGTTGGGCTCAGCGACAGTGTTCAGCGGTACTGCACGAATTTCGACTTGAAGCGACACAGGCCCGAAGTTCGTGGAGTCGACTTGAGAATTGGCGGTTTGCCGTGACAACATTAAAGTTGCGGTTTGGTTTGGATACAAAAAGAACGGCGCGCACGACAGAGCTGCCGACCACAGCGTGGCAGTTTTCCGCGAGCCATCACCCTGCTTGTGTCCGTGCAGCTTGAATCGCAGCATTGGAAGTGTCTTTTGCTCCGAGAGCCACGACACGTCATCAAAGCTGAGTCGCTCGCTCCAGGAAACTTCTAACCAAGATTCAACTTTTTGGGCGGCCGAAGCCTTTGTGCGAAGAGAGCCAGACTTTCCATTTTGCAGCTGCGCGGCCACAGAAAACTTCATGCGCGAGTAAACTGCTTGATACGCAGGACCATGCAACTTCACAACCTGAACGTCGAGCCGCATTGCATCCCGACATGGGAACAACGGCGACAGCTGTTCGCCCGGCATGGGAATGGGCTGCGTGTCGACCGGAGCGCCGCCGGCGACGATCAGGAACTCAGCTCATGTCCCCCAACGAGGTCGAAGCGAGCGCCGAACCGCCTCTGGTTTCCCGATGCAAAACAGGAGGTTTATTTTCACGAAGTTCGACGTCCGTATCTCAAGATTCACGTCACACGCACGGATACCAACCGTAACTGAGTTCACCGACACAAATGCTCAGCCAACCGGCAACCGACAACAAACGACCTGCCTACAAACAACGAACAGCCGCCTGCGCGTGCTTGATCGGACTTGTGGGGGCGGGTAAACATGCCATACAACATTGATTCGAAAGGGCCACCCAACAACCAGAAATGTTGGCTGTGGAGACTTTGTTGTCTGAGCGACTCTTGGTCGGTTGCTCTTTTGCTCGCTTGTTAGTCGGTTCGATCGTACGTTTGAGGAGAACAACGAACAAAACGAAACAAACGAACAACACGAACGTCGAACGTTGAACGTCGACCGTCGACCGTCGAACATCGGACATCGAACATCGAACATCGACCGTCGACCGTCGACCGTCGACCGTCGAACATCGAACGTCGAACGTCGAACTTCGAACGTCGAACTTCGAACGTCGAAGGGAGGAACGAACGAACGAACGAACGAACGAACGAAGGAAGAAGGAACGAACGAACGAACCGCCGCAAAGAAAGCAAACCGTCGTCGGCTTGACAAAGTGTATTATCATTTGTAGATATGTAGAGATCAGTTGATACAAGTACATGACAATATACCGTGATATGAACGATCGACGGAACGACCGATCGAACGAACGAGCGCCTCACTCACAGTCAGTCACTCACAGTCATTCAGTCACTCTCTCTCACTCACAGCCTCCATCCAACACAGAGAGCTGGTTGACTGCTGGCTGACTGTGTCACAGTGAGTGAGTGAGTAGTCATCATTCATCCATTCGTTCGTTCGTTCGTTCGTTCGTTTGTTGTTCGTTTGTTCGTTTGTTCGTTCACTGCAAGTGTACAGTACAAAGTACTGAGAGTACGGGGAATTGTACTAAGTACTGACTGTGTGTGCGGGAAGGAAGGATGCTGATTGGGTGTTGGTGGTTCGTTTGTTCGTTGTTGGTTGTTGGTTGGTTCGTTTGTTCGTTTGTGCGCCGTGCGTTGTCGCTGCTGTCTGTCTGTCTGTCTGTCTGTCGATGTTGTGTTCGATGTTCGATGGAGTACGTTGGCGGCTTAATAAATATTTTTGCGTTGGCTTCTTGTGGGTACTCGAGTATGATATCGCATAGCTTGTCTACTTGTCTGCTTGTTCTACGAGGGAATCGTACTTGAGTAAAGTACTAGAGTACTCACTACTGAAGATGCCGAGGGTGGAGTGGTTGGCTGGATGTTGTTGTTGCGTCGGTCGCTTGGCTGGTTAGCGGCTTTTTAGTCTACTGGTGTCGCTGGCCAGCTTGTTGCGTGTTCGTCATTGATACGACGTACCTCGACACCACCCAGTTTGGACGTCTGTTTGTCTGCGTCTGCCTCCTTTGCTGTGTCTCTCTCGCTCTCTCTCACTTGCTCTTGGTCGGGCCGTCTTTTCGTTTCTCTGTTGTTGGTGGCCCAGCTTTCGCGTGGCGGGTGCAGAGTGCGCGAACTCCGTGCAAGTCTGGGCAAAAAGTTGAATACCGAACGGCATCGTTTCGATGAAGAGAGAACAAAAACATTTATTTTGTTTTGCTTGTAGTGCCACTCTGACATTCCATCGAAGAGCATGGGCTTTCGGTTGGGTTTTAAAGTTGTACTAGCGGTGCCGGGCGTGACAGATCACGAATAGGCCAACTGTGTGCACCATGCTCCTACTTTGCATCACGCTTGTGGTGACTCTGCTACTTTGCAACACAGCACTTTGCGGTGGCGCAGGTGATGCAACAAATCTCTACGCGCAAATCAAAACGAGGGCTCCGACGGGCGTGCCACAATGTCAATTGAATCACGCGGTCGTTGCTGCCAACGATGAAATTCAAACAATGTTGCGGCGCAACAGCGTCAACA
>Ga0213839_1001634_pt1 | contig 13981 bp, 15 predicted proteins | sample SWPATP21_FD_160075 | JGI IMG/M metagenome (GOLD analysis project Ga0213839, IMG submission 160075) | Coastal seawater microbial communities from Marineland, Florida, United States - SWPA TP2 #1 | ecosystem: Environmental > Aquatic > Marine > Coastal | place: USA: Florida | collected 2016-08-14 | reverse complement strand
ATTTCGCGCGCCGGGACGGAAAAATTCACTGATTCGGCAAAAAGCGAATCACAGGGCATTGACCGATTCGCGATGATTCGCCTAAGTTGATCCCAGATGTTGTACAGGCAAGTCGCCACCCGGGACCTCCGCCCTCCAGTCTTCATACATGCGGCAGTCCGAATATGGGTGGTGTGCAGCACTACCTCGGGCACAATATGAGGGGGCCGGTTCAACGGTCCCCCATTTGCCGTTAACCAGTTGACGGCTGTCAACTTTCCCCGCCGACGCCCCAATCCGCATCCTGCATCTCGCGCAGTCGGCTGGCCGTGCGTTCGAACTCAAAGACGCCCTCGCCTTCGATATAGAGCGATTCGGGTTCATCCGCGGCCGAGCAGATGAACCGCACCTTCGCCTCGTACAGCGCGTCGATCAGGGTGACGAAACGTTTCGCCTCGTTGAAGTTCGACCGGCCCAGGCGGGGGATGTTTTCTATGATGAAGACCTTCACCGCCTCGGCAATGGCGAGGAAATCGCCGGGGCCGAGCATCTGGCCGCAGATGTCGTGGAACGTCGCGCGCCCGATGCCGTTGCGATAGGCCGGGATCGTCACCTTGCGGCCCTTCACAGTCAGGATCAGCGGTTCGCCCCCGCCGCCGGTCAGGTCGGTCCAGATTGCCTCGATCTCGGCCCGGGCCTCGGCGTTGGCGGGGGTGAAATAGACCTGCCCGCCAGAAAGCCGGTTCTGCCGGTAATCCCTGGGGCTGGCCAGTTCATGCACCACCATCCGATCCTTGATCAGATCGATAAAGGGCAGGAAAAGCTGCCGGTTCAGCCCGTTTTTATAGAGGTCATCCGGCACCCGGTTCGAGGTGGTCACGATGACCACGCCGCGATCCATCAGCGCCTCGAACAGGCGGCCGACGATCATGGCATCCGCGATGTCGGTGATCTGCATCTCGTCAAAGGCCAGCACGCGCAGCCCTTCGGCGACCTTTTCGACCACCGGGGCAAGGCTGTCCTCGACCTGGGACTTGCGGGCCTCGTGCAGGCCGTTCTGGATTTCCTGCATGAAGGCGTGGAAATGGACCCGGCGCACCGGCACGTCGAGGCTTTCGACGAAGAGGTCCATCAGCATCGACTTGCCGCGCCCGACCCCGCCCCAGAGGTAGAGGCCCTTGGGCGCCTCGACAGTCGCCTTGCGGAAGAACCCCCGCCGCTCGGGCTTGGCCTCCAGGCCGGTCAGGATGCGGTCGAACTCCGCCAGGACGGCTTCCTGTGCGGGGTCGGCATGGAGCTCTCCGCTGGCGATGCGGGCTTGGTATAGGTCGCGCATGTGATGGCTCATGACGCCTGTTACCGCGCGGCCCCGCCGGGGAAAAGAGCAGCGTTGCAAATGCGGGAGATCACAAAGGGTGAATTGCACCTTCCCGCGCTTTGGGATTGGATGCACCTGCATTCATCTCCGGAGAGCCCGATGTCGTCCCCCCGCCTCATGAACCCCGTGCTGATCGTCGGCTGTCTCGTCATTCTGGTGAGCTTCGCCGTCCGCGCCTCCTTTGGCGTGTTCCAGATCCCGATCGCGGACGAATTCGGCTGGGCGCGGGCAGAGTTCTCGCTGGCCATCGCGATCCAGAACCTCGCCTGGGGGATCGGACAGCCGCTGTTCGGGGCCTTCGCGGAAAAGCTGGGCGACCGGCGGGCGATCATCCTGGGGGCGCTGATCTATGCGGCGGGGCTGGTCCTGTCGTCCTTTGCGGTCACGCCGGTGCAGCATCAGCTGCTTGAGGTGCTGGTCGGCTTCGGCGTGGCGGGCACCGGGTTCGGCGTGATCCTCGCGGTGGTGGGGCGGGCGTCGTCGGATGAACACCGCTCCATGTCGCTGGCCATTGCCACGGCGGCGGGCAGCGCGGGGCAGATCTTTGGCGCGCCCTTCGCGGAATACCTGCTGGGGCTGATGTCCTGGCAGAACGTGTTCCTGATCTTCGCGGCGATGATCCTGGCGGTGATCCTGCTGCTGCCCTTCATGCGCGCCCCGGTCGCGGCCACCAAGGCGGAGCTTGAGGAGAGCCTGGGCCAGATCCTCGTCCGGGCCGGTAAGGACCCGTCGTTTGCGCTGATCTTCCTGGGGTTCTTTTCCTGCGGGTATCAGCTGGCTTTCATCACCGCGCATTTCCCGGCCTTCGTGACCGAGATGTGCGGCCCGATCCTGCCGGGCGGGGTGTTGCACAACATCGGGATCACCACGACCTCGGCGCTTGGGGCGGTGTCGATCTCGCTGATCGGGCTGGCCAATGTGGCGGGGACGCTGATGGCCGGGTGGCTGGGCAACCGCTATTCCAAGAAATACCTGCTGGCCGGGATCTACACGCTGCGCACCTTCGTCGCCGCGGTCTTCATCCTGATGCCGATCACGCCCGCCAGCGTCCTGATCTTCTCGGTCGCCATGGGGTCGCTGTGGCTGGCCACGGTTCCCCTCACCTCGGGCCTGATCGCGCATATCTACGGGCTGCGCTACATGGGCACGCTGTACGGGATCGTCTTCTTCTCGCACCAGCTGGGCGGGTTCCTCGGCGTGTGGCTGGGCGGGCGGATGTATGACGTCTATGGCGATTACACCATGGTCTGGTGGATCGGCGTGGGCGTGGGGGCGTTCAGCGCACTGGTGCACCTGCCCATCCGGGAGAAGCGCGCGCCGCTGGCCATGGCGGCGTGAGGTTTTTTCGGGTGCTGTCTGAATTGACGGTGGTGCCCTGAACCTCTCCCCGAGGTTCCGTCCGGCGGCACGCCGGGCTGCCGACGTGGGGCTAGACTGCCCTTGGCAATTCGCGGCGGCCGTTGAAGGATCGTTGGCTGTCGGCCGGGCGCGATGCCGACCTCCAGCCGATCACTCCCGCGCGTCGGCAAAGGCCCGCGCGACCTCCCGCGGGTGGGTGAGCGGCATCCAGTGCGTCGCCCCCTCCACCTGGGTCTGTACGGCGATGCGGTTCCAGCGGGTCAGGTTGCCCATGCCGGCCAGCGGGATGGTCGTGTCGTTCGCCGCCCAGATCGCCAGGACCGGCACATCGACGCGGCTGAGCTTGCGGTGTTCATATTCCCTCTCGTCCCGCAGCACGTGGCGGAGCGATGACAGAACGGCCGGAATGAAGCCGCGCCAGTTGAGCTGCGCGGCCTGACCGGCGGCCAGGTCTGCCAGATCGGGATGCTCCTTCTCCAGCGTCTTCGCCCCTTCGCGGAGGCGGCGGGGGAAGAGCGCATGGGCGATCCAGTCGCCCAGATTGCCGGTGTCGCGCATCATCCGGTAGAAACCCGTCGGAAAGCCGCCAAAGCCCGCCGGGGCGATCAGCACAAGCTGACGGAGCCGGTCGGGGTGGCGCGCGGCAAAGCAGGTGGCGACAACCGCGCCCATGGAATAGCCGAAGAGCGTGATGTCATCGGCGACCTTTTCATGGGCCAGAAGGTCTTCGAGCTGCTGGACGAAAAAGGCATCGTCCTGCTTGCCTTCTGGCCGGTCGGAATAGCCCCGGCCATAGAGGTCATAGACCAGCACACGATAGCCCATCTGCGCCAGTTCCTCCGCCATCTGGTGCCAGACGAACCCCGGCGTGGTCAGCCCGTGGACACAGACCGCGATCGGACCGCGCGCGCCGCCGAACCACTGGTAATGGGTGATCCCCTGCGGCAGTTCGGCAAAGCTTCCCGGCGCATCGACGCGGGCGTCGTCGTCCATCACCGGACGGCGCTGTTCGCGGAGGAAGGGGGCGATGGCCAGGGCGGCGATCAGCAGGAGGAGCAGGATCCAGATCATTGGGCGTCGGTCCAGGCGGTGAGGATGTGGCGGGCGGTCATCAGATCGAGATGCGCGCCGCCACCGTTCTTGAACAGGGTGATGTCGTCAGGGGCGCGGGTGAAGGCGGCGAGGTCGTAGTAATCGGCCAGGATCTTCTGTTCGGTGATCGCGCCGGAGGCAATGGCGAGCGCGATTTCCCCGATGTGGTGGATGGTGGTGTCGCGGCTGTCCACGAAGATGCGGGCGCGGCGCATGGCCTCGTCATCGGCTTCGCGCATGTCGGGGCGGTAGGCGCCGATCAGGTCGACATGCTGGCCGGGTCTGAGCCAGGCACCGTTGAGCACCGGAACGGTGCCGGAGGTGGCGCAGCAGATGATGTCGGCCGCCCCCACGGCGTCGGGCAGGTCGATGGCGGTGGCGGTGTCGGGGAAATCGGCGGCCAGCGCCTCTGCCTTGGCGGCGGTGCGATTCCAGATGGTGAACCGCGCCTCGGGAAAGGCCGCGCCATAGGCTTCGCGCAGGGACCGGGCCACGGCACCGGCGCCGACGATCAGGATGTCGCGGCTGTCGGGCCGGGCAAGGCGACGCGCGGCCAGAAGGCTGTCGGCGGCGGTCTTCCACTTGGTCACCAGGTGAAAGTCGATCATCGCCTCAAGCGTGCCGTCGGTGTCCGAGAGCAGGCTCATCATGCCGTTCACCGTGCCAAGGCCGCGGTCGGGATTGCCCGGAAAGATCGTCGCGGCCTTGATCGCGAGGCCGAGCCCGTCGATCCAGGCCGAGCGGGTGAGCAGCGTGTCGTCGCCGCGATAGAGGAAGGTATCGGCGACCTCGGCCCGCGGCAGGTCATGCGCGGCGGCGAGCGCATCGGTCAGGGCGATCCAGTCGAGGACCGCCTCGCCGTCTTCATAAGAGATGGTGGGGATGCTCATGCGGCCTGATCCTGTCGCAGCAGCCCCTCTGCGACAAGCCGGTCGATCCAGCCCGCGGGCCCCTCGAACAGGTGGGTCTGCCAGCCGCGCGCGGCGGCGGCGGCGATATTGTCGGCCCGGTCGTCGGTGAACAGGAGACTCTCTGGCGGCAGGCCGCAGTCGGCCTCGACCATCCGGTAGATCTCCGGGTCGGGCTTGATGACGCCCATGTGGCCGGAGATGTAGGGCCGGTCGAACTCGCCCAGGAAATCGTAGACGGTGCGGGCATGGGCGAAGCTGCCGATGCCGAAGTTGGACAGAGCAAAGACCGGCACGCCATTGGACCGCAGCGCCCGCAGCGCCCGGACAGAGGGCATGATGGCGGGAGAGGCCATTTCGATCCAGCGGTCGTGCCAGAGACGGATCTCGTCGCGGAAGGCGGGGTTGGCCTCGGCCGTGTCATAGATCGTCTGGCGGAAGTCAGCGCCCCGGTCGACCTCGTCATTCATCGCGTGCAGATCGACCTTGGCAAAGAGCGCGCGGCGGCGGTCCGGCCCGATCTCGGCGTCGTAGAACCGTTCGGGGTTCCATTCGATCAGCACGTTGCCGATGTCGAAAATGACCGCCCCGATCGTCATGCTCAGCCTTGCCTTTCGCGTTCTGCCGCGCGGATTTCGCGTTCCAGCGCATCCAGAAAACGGGAGCGGTCGGCCTTTGTAAAGCCCTTGCCCGAGCCCTTCGCAAAGGGGTCGGCGGCGCGGATGTCGGTCATCAGGTCGCGCATGGCGAGCTGGGCGCCGATGTTGGCCTCTGTCAACCGCTCGCCATTGTGACGCAGGACGCGCGCGCCACCGGCCACGCATTTCGCGGCCAGCGGCATGTCGGAGGTGACCACCACATCGCCGCGCCCGGCATTGTCGGCGATCCACTTGTCGGCCTCGTCCGGGCCCTCGGCGACGATGACCAGCTCGACCAGCGGGTTGGGCGAGGGGCGCAGCCCGCCGTTGCAGACAAGCTTCATCGGCACCTTGTTGCGGGTCGCGACCCGCTCCGCCTCTGCCTTGACGGGGCAGGCGTCGGCATCGACGTAAAGTGTCACGCGTAAAGCGCCTCTGCGTGGAAGGCGACGTGATCCTCCATGAAGGTGGAGACGAAGAAATAGCTGTGGTCATAGCCCGGCTGCATCCGGAACTGGATCGGCTGGCGGCGCGCCGCGGCGGCCTGGGCCAGGGTTTCCGGACGCAGCAGATCGAGGAAATTGTCCGCCGTGCCGGTGTCGACCAGGACCGGGCCGTCAAAGCCTTTGTCTGCCATCAGCAGGCTCGCGTCATGTGCGGTCCAGGTCGCCTCGTCCGGGCCGAGATAGGCGGTGAACTGCTTGCGCCCCCAGTCGCCGCCCGTCGGGTTGCAGATCGGCGAGAAGGCCGAGACGGAGCGGTAGCGGCCCGGCAGCGACATGGCGAGGGTCAGCGCGCCATGCCCGCCCATGGAATGGCCGGTGATCGACTGGCGGTCGGGGTCGATGGCAAATTCGGCCGTCAGCAGGGCGGGCAGCTCGTCCGCGATGTAATCCCACATGCGGTAATGTTTCGCCCAAGGGTCCTGCGTGGCGTTGAGGTAGAACCCCGCGCCCTTGCCCAGGTCATAGGCGTCGTCATCCGCCACGCCCTCGCCGCGCGGCGAGGTGTCGGGGAAACAGATCGCGATGCCCTGTTCGGCGGCCCATTGCTGCGCACCGGCCTTGGTCATGGCGTTCTCATGGGTGCAGGTCAGGCCCGACAGGTACCACAGGATCGGCACCGGGCCGTCCTGCGCCTCCTCCGGCAGGAACAGCCCGAAGGTCATGTCGCAGGAGGTGGCGGAGGAGGCGTGCGTGTAGACGCCCTGCACACCGCCGAAGCAGCGGTTTTCAGAGAGGGTTTCCATTCAGGTATCCTTCGGATTCACGGTGAGGATTTCGGGGAGGGGTTTCTTGACCATGGCTGCCCGCGGGATCGTCGCATCCGCCGCGGCATGGCCGACGGCGAGGATCATGATCGGTTTCTCATGATCGGGGCGGGCGCAGATCTCGGTCAGGAATTTCATCGGGTTGGGCGTGTGGGTCAGGCAATAAAGGCCCGCATGATGCAGCGCGGAAATCAGGAAGCCGGTGGCGATGCCGGTGCTTTCGGGCACGTAGTAATTCTTGAACCGGGTGCCGTCGGGGCGCAGGCCGTAGCGCTGTGCAAAGACCACGATCAGCCAGGGGGCCTCCTCCAGATGCGGCTTGGAAACGCCGGTGCCGATCGGCTCCAGCGCCGAAAGCCATTCGTCGCCCGCGCCGCCGTCGTAGAACTTCTGCTCCTCTTCCTCCGCCGCGCGCCGGATCCGGGCCTTGAGGGCGGGATCGGAAATGGCGACGAAATGCCAGGGCTGGTGGTTCGCGCCCGAGGGGGCGAGGCCCGCGGTGGCGATGACGGTCTCGATCACGGCGAGGTCGACGGGGCGGTCGGCAAAATCGCGCACGGTATGGCGTGTCTTCATCCGGGCGTGAAAGGCCTGCGCGCCGGTCAGGCTGTCCTCCTGCGACACGTCCTGCCGGTCGGGCAGGGGCTGCGGCTGATAGGCGGTCTTGGCATCTGCGGACATGGCGGGCTCCCTTTCTCCGGGGTTGTCCATGACCGCGCCCGGCGGGTCAAGGGCGGTGCGGTCCGCCCTGCTTCCTCTGGTTTTCATATCCTGGGGGGCGGCGCGGCACGCGCCGGGGGCAAAGCCCCCTAACCCGATCCGATCAGCACGCCCGCGGCAAAGACCAGCGCCCCGCCCAGCACGACCTGGAACGCGGCGCGCAGGAACGGGGTCTGCATGTAGCGTTGCTGGATCCAGGCGATGGCCCAGAGCTCGATGAAGACGATGACGATGGCGGTGGTGGTCGCGGTCCAGAAATGCGGGATGAGATAGGGCAGGGCATGGCCCAGCCCGCCGAGCGTCGTCATCACGCCCGAGGCGATCCCGCGTTTGAGCGGGGAGCCGCGGCCGGACAACTCGCCATCGTCGGAGGCGGCCTCGGTGAAGCCCATGGAGATGCCCGCCCCGACAGAGGCGGCGAGGCCGACGAGGAAGGTGGTCCAGGTGTCCTGTGTGGCAAAGGCGGTGGCGAAGATCGGCGCGAGGGTGGAGACGGAGCCGTCCATCAGGCCGGCAAGGCCCGGCTGCACCCAGGTCAGGATGAACTGGCGGTGGGCGCTGGTGCGTTCCTCGTCGCGGGCCGCGTCGCTCAGATGGTCGCGTTCGAGCGTTTCGGCGCTGGCCTGGTGGCCGGCCTCCGCCGCCGCCAGATCGCCAAGGAGCTTGCGGGTGTCGGCATCCCGGGTGCGTTGCGCGGCGGCGAGGTAGAAGCGTTCGGCCTGCTGCTCCATCGCGGCGGCTTCGGCGCGGATGCGGTCGATGCCGAGGTTTTCGACCAGCCAGACGGGACGGCGGGTATAAAAGCCCGCGACATGTTCGCGGCGGATCAGGGGGATGACATTGCCGAAGCGTCTGGTGTGCAGGTCGATGAGGCGCTGGCGATGCGCGTCCTCTTCGGCGGCCATGCCGTCGAAGATGCGGGCGGTGTCGGGGAAATCGGCGCGGAGCCGTTCGGCATAGCCGCGATAGATGCGGGCGTCGTCCTCTTCGGAGGAGATGGCGAGGGCGAGGATCTCCTGTTCGGTGAGGTCGCGGAAGCGTCGGCGCTGTGTCAGAAATCGCATGTCCGTCCCCTTTCTTCACGCCCTTCTTACCGCGCGGGTTATATTCTGCAATTGCGATTGGTGCCGCTTGCACCATCTGAACCTGTGAGTTTAGATTTGTCAGGATATGTCAGGGAGGATTCCATGGGCGTCACACGCCCCGTCATGCGCACGGGACGCAAATTTGGCCAGGTGCTGGACGGCGCGCGCGAGGTGTTCCTGGCGCATGGCTACGAAGGGGCCAATGTGGATGACATCGCCCGGGCGGCGGGTGTCTCCAAGGCGACGCTCTACAGCTATTTCCCCGACAAGCGGCTGCTCTTCATGGAGGTGGCGCGGAGCGAGTGCCATCGCCAGGCGGAGGCGGCGATGCAGCTGGTCCAGCCGGACCTGCCGCCGCGCGACCTGCTGCTGGCGGGGGCGCGGCAGATCGTGGAGTTCTTCAATTCTCCGATGTCGCTGTCGATCTTCCGCATGTGCGTGGCGGAGGCGGACCGGTTCCCCGAACTGGGCCGCGAATTCTACCGCAACGGGCCGATGATCGCGCGCAACATGCTGGCGGATTACCTGAAATGCGCCTCCCAGAGCGGGGTGCTGAAGGTCGAGAATGCCGAACTGGCGGCAGAACAGTTCGCGGAGCTGTGCAAGGCGGGGATCTTCACGCAGCGCCTTTTCGGGGTGGCCGACGAATTGTCGGCGGAGTGGTGCGAGACCGTGGCGCAGTCCGCGGTGGACATGTTCCTCGCCCGCTACGGGGGGGAGGGGGCGTGCTGCGCCCCTAATCCAGCCGCCGCACCATGAGCTGATTGCCCGGCCCGCGCTTGCTTTCGAGGATCTTGATCTCTGCAATCAGGTCGGAGAGCTTGCGCTTGCCGTAGGACCGGGTGTCGAAATCGGGGTTTTCGGCGGTCAGGTACTGGCCGAGCTGCCCCATGGTGACCCATTCGTCCTCCGTGTCGATCTTGTCCATGGCGCGCAGGATCAGGGGCTGGGCCTCGGCCGGCTTGAGCTTGCCCGTCGGTTTCTCGCGGCCCTTCTCCTGGGCCGGTTCCTCGACGATGTTTTCGATCAGGATGAAGCGGTTGCAGACGTTGCGGAGGGATTCCGGCGCCTTGCTTTCGCCGATGCCGATCACGTCGAGCCCCTGTTCGCGGACCCGGTTGGCCAGCGCGGTGAAATCGCTGTCGGAGGAGACCAGCACGAAGCCGTCGAAGCGGCCGGTGTGCAGGATGTCCATGGCGTCGATCACGAGGCCGATGTCGGAGGCGTTCTTGCCCTTGGTATTGGCGGTTTCCTGATGCGCGACGAGGCCCAGGGCGCGGACATGTTCGGTCCAGGGGCGCAGGCGGTCGGAGCCCCAGTCGCCATAGACCCGGCGCAGGGCCGGTTCGCCGAAGGAGGTGATTTCCTTCAGGATGGCCTGGGCGTAGCGGGCGGGGATGTTGTCGGCGTCGATGAGGACGGCGTAGAGCGGACGGGTGTCGGGCATTTGGGGTCTCCTTGCCCCTCACATAGGGCGGCGCGGGCCCGAAGGCCACAGCGGATTGGTCAGGTGAGCGGTTGCGCGTTGATCCGTTTGATATGGGCCGAAATCGCCTCTGCCAGATGGTCGAAGACGTGGCGGATCCGGCGGGAGGATTGTACCTCCCGGTGGGTGACCAGCCAGATCGGGTAGGTGAAGGCGCGTTCTCCGGGCAGAAGCAGGTCCACGTCGGGGGTGACACGGCCCAGGTCGTCGCTCATCAGCCCGATGCCGAGGCCCGCGCGGACCAGTTCCCACATCACCAGCCCGCTGTCGGTGCGGTAGCGGATGTTCTGTTCCGGGACGGGGATGCCGTAGCTGGCGAGGGTCGCGGCCATGCTGTCGGCGGCGAGGAACCCCACGAAGTCATGACGGGCAAGGTCTTCGCGGGTCTGCGGGCGGCCGCGCCGTTCGAGATAGGCGGCAGAGGCGTAGAAGCGCCCGTGCCCTTCGCCAAGCAGGCGGGCGGTGAGGTTCGGGTCTTCGGGGCGGACGTGGCGGATGGCGATGTCGGCCTCGCGCCGGGAGAGGTCGCGGAGGTCGTTGGCGGAGATGACCTCGATGTCGATTTCCGGCGTGCGGCGGGCGAGGTCGGCGACGATCCGCGGCAGGAGGTGGGCGGAAAAGACATCCGAGGCGGTGATCGAGACGGTGCCGCGCAATGCCTGGCTCTGCCCCGTTGCGGTGAGGGCGGCGCGTTCTGCGGCGGCCCCCATCTCGCGCATATGGATGAGCAGTTCGCGTCCCGGCTCCGTGAGGATCAGCCCGCGGCCCGCCCGGTCGAAGAGCGCCACTCCGAGCTGATCCTCCAGCGCGGTGACCTGGCGGCCCACGGTCGGCTGGGTCTGGCCCAGGGCGCGGGCGGCGGCAGAAAGGGAGCCGTGTTCCGCGGTGGCGAGGAAGGCACGGGCCTGGTTCCAGTCGAAGGATGCAGCGGGCCAATTCATGCGTATTCGTATACCTTTCCTGCAAAATCAGGCAATTCTTATGTGGTCCGCGCATGGGTAAAGAGGGGCAGCGGGTTGCGATGGAGAGCAAGATGACAGCGGAAACATTCTGGGACGGGGTGGCGGCCTCTTATGCCAAGCGCCCGATCGCGAACATGGATCAGCATGACCGGACGGTGGCGCGTTCGGCGGCCTATCTGACGCCGGAGGCGGAGGTGCTGGAGGTCGGCTGCGGCACCGGGACCATCGCGATGCGGCTCGCGCCCTCGGCGCGGCATGTGCTCGCCACCGATGTGAGCGGCAAGCTGCTGGAGATCGCGCGGGAGCGGCAGGCGGAGCGCGGGGTCGAGGGCGTGAGTTTTGCGCGGCACGGGATCATGGATCTGCCGGAGGGGCAGTATGACATGGTCGCGGCCTATAACGTGCTGCACCTGATCGAGGATATCGACGGGGCGGTGGCGGAACTGGCCGCGCGGGTGAAGCCGGGCGGCGTGCTGGTGACCAAGACCGGTGTGCTGGGCGAGACCTGGCGCGGGCGGATGCTGCGCGTGCTGATCGGGGCGATGCAGCTGGTCGGCAAGGCACCCTATGTCGGGTTTCACAAGGTGCGGGATGTGGACGCGCTGATGGAGCGCCACGGGTTGCAGATCGTCGAGGCGGAGACCATGGGCGGCAGCGTCGGCGTGCGGTTCCTGGTGGCGCGGAAGGCGTGATCCAAGGGTGATATGCCCCGGCCTTGCGCCGGGGCCGCGTGGGTTGGCGCGTTGGGGGGCGTCCCGGTTGGCCCGTCGGGGTCCCGGCGCGGGGGCCGGGACGTGGTGGGGTTGTGGTTGGCGATGTGCGGTGCGGGTGGCGGGGTGAACCCCGCCCTACGCCTGTGGCGTTGGGTGTGATGCGCGGTCTGCCCCGGCCTTGCGCCGGGGCCGCGTGGGGTCTTTGTCGTCGGAGTCCCGGCGCAAGGCCGGGACATGTTGCGAGAGCAGTGTTGCGAACGGGGCGCGGATGGCGATGTGCCCCGGACCGGTGGATGTGGCGGGATTTATCCCGCCGCCCCTGCGATCAATACAGCACCACCGAGCGGATCGACTCGCCCGCGTGCATCAGGTCGAAGCCCTTGTTGATGTCGTCCAGGGACATGGTGTGGGTGATCATCGGGTCGATCTCGATCTTGCCGTCCATGTACCAGTCGACGAATTTCGGCACATCGGTCCGGCCCTTGGCGCCGCCAAAGGCAGTGCCCTTCCAGACCCGGCCGGTCACCAGCTGGAACGGGCGGGTGGAGATCTCGGCCCCCGCGGGCGCGACGCCGATGATGACCGAAACGCCCCAGCCCCGGTGCGAACATTCCAGCGCGTCGCGCATCACCTGCACGTTGCCGGTCGCGTCGAAGCTGTAGTCGACGCCGCCGATCTGGTCGGCGCCGCGCTTGGTCAGGTCGACGATGGCCTGCACGGTGTTGTCGACCTTGGTCGGGTTGACGAAATGGGTCATGCCGAATTTCCTGGCCATCTCGGCCTTGTCGTCATTGATGTCGACGCCGATGATCATGTCGGCCCCGGCCATGCGCAGGCCCTGGATGACGTTCAGCCCGATGCCGCCCAGGCCGAAGACCGCGGCGGTGGAGCCGATCTCGACCCCTGCGGTGTTGATCACCGCGCCGATGCCGGTCGTCACGCCGCAGCCGATGTAGCAGATCTTTTCGAAGGGCGCGTCGTTCCGCACCTTGGCCAGAGCGATTTCCGGCATGACGGTGTGGTTGGCGAAGGTCGAGCAGCCCATGTAGTGATAGATCGGCGTGCCATCGAGCATGGAGAAGCGCGTGGTGCCGTCGGGCATGAGGCCCTGGCCCTGCGTGTTGCGGATCGCGGTGCAGAGGTTGGTCTTGCCGCTGAGGCAGGAGGGGCATTCGCGGCATTCCGGCGTATAGAGCGGGATGACGTGATCGCCGGGTTTCAGCGTGGTGACGCCCTCGCCGACCTCAAGCACGATGCCCGCGCCCTCATGGCCGAGGATCGAGGGGAAGAGCCCCTCGGGGTCGGCGCCGGAGAGGGTGAATTCGTCGGTGTGGCAGATGCCGGTGGCCTTGATCTCCACCAGGACTTCGCCGGCCTTCGGGCCTTCGAGGTTCACCTCCATGATCTCAAGGGGTTTTCCGGCCTCAACGGCGACGGCGGCTCTGGTGCGCATGACATGATCTCCCGAAACTTGGTCGGGCCCACCTTGGGGCAGGCGGGGCGGCGATTCAATCACCTAGTGGCCTGTTCGGTGCCTGCGGGGCGGCCCGCTGCGGCGCCTGTCGGTGGCTTGCCGCCGGGCGCGCCGGTCCCGGTTGCGCTGGCGGCGGCGCGGGCGCAGAGTGGGGCCATGTTCGGAGACAAAAGCCAGGAGGAATGAGATGCGGGCAGTGCTGGTTCTATCTGCGGTTCTGGCCCTGGCGGGATGCCGGGAGGCGGAGATGAGTGAAGCGGGAGCGGATGCCTGCGGGGCGGCGCAATATCAGTCCCTGATCGGCAAGGACCGGGCAGCGATTGTCGAGGCGGGGCTGGTCGAGGGGCCGGATCTCCGCATTCTCGGTCCCGGCGCCCTCATGACGATGGATCACCGGCCCGACCGGCTGAATTTCGAGCTGGATGCGGATGACCGGATCGTGGTCGTGCGCTGCGGCTAGGATCGCCCCCGGAGACCTGTTTTTCGCGGGCCGCGCCGGGTGACGGCGGGTGCGGCCTCGACTCCGTCTGGCGGGGGGTGTAATCTGGAACATATCGTGAACATGTGCTGCCCCTGTCATGCCTGCTGCCCGCCGCCGCATCCTCTCTTTGTGGTTTCCCCGGATGGGGGCCGACCGCCTGCTGCGGCAGATGCGGGGCGATTCGGCGATGCCCTTTGCGGTGGTGGCGACGCAGGGGGCGGCGCAGATGCTGCATTCGCTGTCGGCGGGGGCCTCGGCGGCGGGGCTGGTGCGGGGCCAGCCGCTGCGTGACGCTCTGGCGATGTGCCCGGACCTGGTGACGCGGCTCAGGAACCCGCAGGCGGAGGCGGGGTTCCTGACCTCTCTGCGTCGATGGGCGGGCAAGTATTCCCCCTGGGTCGGCATCGCGGGGGAGGAGGGGCTGTGCCTCGACATC
>Ga0213839_1001633_pt1 | contig 14002 bp, 13 predicted proteins | sample SWPATP21_FD_160075 | JGI IMG/M metagenome (GOLD analysis project Ga0213839, IMG submission 160075) | Coastal seawater microbial communities from Marineland, Florida, United States - SWPA TP2 #1 | ecosystem: Environmental > Aquatic > Marine > Coastal | place: USA: Florida | collected 2016-08-14 | reverse complement strand
TGCGAGGCGCAGATGCTCGCCGACATCCCGCCAGACGAGCTGGAGATGTTCCTCAAGACCATGCGACACATGCTGCGGAACCTTGACCGGATCACCCTGGGCGACTGAACGGGTGCGTCCGGTGAATTGACCGCATCAATGCAATGCATTGTAACATTGAATTTTTGAACATCTCCGCAACCTCCTATTCTACCGGTCGATCGGCGTCCCGCGCTGACCGCTTATGAGGAGGACATCATGAAGACCCGTATTTCCGCGCTCGCGCTTGCCGCGTCGCTTGTCGCTGCGCCCTTGGTCGCGCAGGCCGAAACCCTGATCTTTGCCACGACCAACCCCGAACAGCACCCGATGAACCAGGGGTTCTTCGTGCCCTGGGCCGAACGCATCAACGCCGCCGCCGGTGGCGCGGTGGAGATCGACGTGCGCCATGGTCCGATGATCGCCAACCACACCAATTTCTACGACCGCGTCGTGGATGACGTCACCCAGATCGGCTGGGGCATGACCGTCTTCAATCCCGGCCGCTTCCCGCGCACGCTGATCTCGACCCTGCCGTTCATGGTCGACAGTTCCGAACAGGGCTCTGTCGCGCTGTGCCGGATGTACGAGGCAGGCGCCTTTGACGCGGAGTTCGGTGACATCGTGCCGCTCCTCTTCGTGGAATTTCCCCAGGCCTCGCTGCATCTGAACGGCGACAAGCTGGAAAGCATCGCCGATATCGACGGCAAAAAGATCATCACGTCGAGCCCCGCCGCAGCCGCTGTCGTCTCCGCCCACGGCGGCGCGCCGCTGTCGTTCAACATCACCGAACAATACGAAGCACTACAGCGCGGCGCGGCGGATGGCACCATCCTGAACTTCACCGCCTTTCCCGGCTTCCGCCTGAACGAGGTCACGACCGACCACCTGGTGGCCCCCCTGGGCGGCGCCATGGGGATGATCTTCATGGCCAAGGCCAAGTTCGAGGGCCTGCCAGAAGCCGCGCAGGAGGCGATCATGGCCGAATCCGGCTGTGAGGCCACCCGCGCCTTCGGCAAGTTCGTCGATGGCTGGGAACAGGGCGCGCGCGGCATGGTCGCCTCGGGCGAGGGCCACACCATCCGCGAGGCCGATCCCGCAGAGGTCGCCGCGCTTGCCGAAAAGATGGGGCCGGGGATCGAGGCCGGCTTTGCCGCCAACGTGCCCGACGGGGCCAAGCTGATCGCCATGTTCCGCGAAGAACTGGCCAAGGCAAACGAGGCCGACGGCTCCTGATGTCCGACGGTTGGAAAAAGGGCCGTCGCGTCGCCATTGCCGGCGCGGGGCCCGGCGGTATCTCTGCCGCGCTGGAATTCATCCGGCAGGGATACGACGTTCGCGTTTTTGAACGCGCTCAGGAACCGCGCCCCCTTGGCGGTGCGGTCCTGCTGTCCTCTCCGGTACTGGCGGTGTTGCGGCATTACGGGGTCGACGTGGGGCCCAGCTTTGGCAGCAAGACCCTTGTCGAGTTTCGCAACAACCGGAACGGCGTCCGCGCCCGGCTTCCCTTTAACGAGAAGGTGGAAAAGGCGCTTGGTATTCCCGGCTGGCACTACGGTGTCTTACGCTCGACCGCCTTTGCCAAGATGCTGGCCCTGCTGCCCGCCGGGATTGTCGTGCCGGGCCGGTCGGTCACCGGTTACGACGAAACCGCCGATGGCATCACGGTGCAGTTCGAAGAGGGCGACCCGGTTGAGGCAGACCTGCTGATCGGCGCGGATGGTATCCGCTCCAACGTCTCGCGTCAGGCCTTTGGCGATCCGGGGCTCTTTCATGTCGGCCTGCGCGTCTGGCTCGCCTGGTGTGAGGATTTCGGCGGCATCGACAGATCCACCGGCGCGATCACCCATGCGCGTGACGTCCAGGCGAGCTTCTTTCCGATGCTGCATGACAGCAAGCCGGGCTGGGAATGGTGGGTGGTCGAGAAATCGGGCGAGGACGTCGCCGTGCCTAAGGACCCCGAGGCGCATCTGCGGGCGATCATCGCCAATTTCTCCGACCCGCTGCCCCGGTTTCCTGACCAGACCGATTTCTCCAGCCAGGTCTTCAGGTGGGAGATCTACAACCGCCCCTCGCTGAAATCCTGGACCACGGGCCGCGTGGCCTGCATCGGCGATGCGGTTCACCCGGTGTCGCCCTATGCCGCCTATGGCATGGGCATGGCGATCGAGGACGGTTATTTCCTGGGCCGCGCGCTTGGCGGCCGCGATCTGGGCGACCGTGACGGCATGGCACAGGCCTTCGCCCGGTTCGAGGAGGAGCGGGTCGACTACGTCAACCACCAGGTCGAATTCGCCCGCGAACTGGGCAGCCGGTTCCACCACGCTCCGGCCCCCGTCGCATGGCTCAGGGACAAGGTGTTTGACAACACGCCCATCCTGCAACGCCTGATCGAAAAGGATTACCTGCGCGACGCGGAAATCATGTCGCTCAGTTTACGGGAACTGCACGTTTGAACCCGAACCGCCCCCGTCGCCAGATCGCCGGGGGCGGTTTTGATTTCAGTTCATCGTAGATGGCAGCCAGAGCGCAATGGCGGGGAAGGCCACCAGCAGCACGATCTTGACGATATCGGCCAGGATGAACGGCGTGACGCCGCCCATCACCTGGCCGATCCCCACCTCGGGCTGAAGGCTTTTGAGCACGAAGAGGTTGATGCCGAAGGGCGGGGTGATCAGCCCGATCTCCACCACCACCAGCATCAGGACACCCCAGTAGTAGATGTCATAGCCAAGCCCGGTGATCAGCGGCGTGACCACGGGCACGGTGATCACCATGACCGCGAAACTGTCCATCACCGCGCCGAGCGCCAGGTAGAAGACGAGCAGCGCCGCCAGGATCACCACCGGCTTTGCATCGAAGTCGGCGATCCAGCGCGTCACCAATTCCGGCGCCTGGCCCATGTTCACGAAGAAGGAAAAGATCAGCGCCCCGAAGATCAGCCCGTAGATCAGCGCTGTGGTGGCGGTCGTCTCCGACATGACCGACAGGGCGCTCGCCCGGTTCAGCCGTCCGCGGAAAAGCGCCAGCGCAAAGGCCCCGACCGCCCCGACCGCGGCACTTTCGGTGGCGGTGAAGATGCCGCCGTAAAGCCCGCCGATGACCGCCCCGAACAGCGCCGCCACCGGCAGCGCCCCGATCAGCGCGGGGACCAGCGGCTCCACCTCCGTCGGGGCGTCCTGCACGTTGCTGCGCCGCACCGTCACCCAGATCGCCCCGAAATAAAGCAGGAGCGCAAGCAGGGCGGGCACCATGGCGGCGACGAAGAGCGTGGCGATGGATTGCTCGGTCAGCAGCGCAAAGAGGATGATCGCCCCCGACGGCGGCACCAGCGCGCCAAGCGTGCCGCCCGCCGCGACCGTGCCGCTGGCGAAATCCGCCGCATAGCCGCGCCGCTTCATCTCGGGCAGGGCGATCCGCCCGAAGGTCGCCGCCGTCGCGATGGAGGATCCGCTGACCGCGCCGAACCCCGCGCAGCCCGCCACCGTCGCATAGGCCAGCCCGCCGCGCACCCGGCCCAGCAGGGCGCTGGCCAGCCGGTAGATGTCGTTGGAAATCCCCGCGACCACAGCAAAACTGCCCATCATCAGAAACAGCGGCAGGGTGGCGACCTGCGCATTGCTGAGAAATTCTGCCGCATCGGTGGCAAAGACATTGCCCGCCGATGTCCAGCCGATAAAGAGCGTCGTGCCCGCAACCCCGATCAGCCCCGACACCGCCGCCAGCGGCAGTTGCAGCAGCACGCCAAGCCAGAGCAGGGCAAAAGCCAGGATGACCAGCAGGCCGGGCCTCTGCATGGCAAATCCCGAAAAGCCCCGCGCATCCGCGATCCACCACGCCAGCCCCGCCGCCGTGGTCAGCGCGAAGAGCACCAACACCGACCAGCCGATCCAGCTTGTCCGCCCCGCGCTGCCCGTGTCGGCCCGCAGGTCCAACCAGCTGTTGCGCAGCTGCGCGAGCGTGGCCAGGGCCGAGGCTGCGGCGACAACGTAATAGGTCGGCGCAAGCGGCCAGTTCAGCAGCAGCGTCGCGCGGCCCTGCGCGAGGAATTTCACTGCCAGCCCGTACATCTTCCACGCCAGCAGCCCAAAGAACACCGCCAGCAGAAGCGATCCCGCAACGCCCAGAATATGGGTCAGGCGCGGCCCGAAATGCACGGCGAGGATATCGACTTTCAGGTTGACCCGCCGCACCGCGCCCGCAGGCAACGTCAGGGCCACGGCCATGGCAAAGACATGCGACATCACCTCGTTCAGCGCCACGACGGCCGACCCGGCCAGCCAGCGCATTAGCACGTCCGCCACGATCACCAGCGCCCCGCAGAGCATTCCGAAAACGGCCAGCCCGGAGATGACCGAACTTGCGATCTCTGTCCGGCTGGAACGGCCATCCCGCCGCGTCTGGCTCACGTCGATCATCCTTGCCCCCGTTTCCCTGTCAGTCGTTCAGGATGGCCACCGGGCGGCACCATCCGGCGGACCCTTTTTCGACCTTCACCGGCAGCGCGATCACCCGGAACCCGGTCCCGGGCAGCCGGTCGAGATTGCCGAGCTTTTCCATATGGCAGTAAATCGTCTCCGCCCCGGCCTTGTGTCCCTCCCAGAAGAGCGACCAGTCTCCGGTCTCGCGGACCTTTTCCATCTGCCCGGCCAGCGGTGCGTCCCAGCTCCAGGCGTCGGTGCCGCAGACCCGCATCCCGCGTTTGGTCAGCCAAAGCGTCGCCTCGCGTCCCATGCCACACCCCGCGGAGACATAATCGTCCTGACCGTAGCGGTCCCCGGCGCGGGTGTTCACCAGCACGATGTCGCCCGGTTGCAGGTCATGGCCGATGCGCGCCAGTTCGGCCTCCACCTCACCGGCGGTGACCACATGCCCGTCGGGCAGCGCGCGGAAATCCAGTTTCACCCCCGGTCCCATGCACCACTCCAGCGGCACCTCGTCGATGGTCATCGACGGCTCGCCGCCGTTCATCGTCGGATGGTAATGCCAGGGCGCATCCATATGGGTGCCGTTATGGGTCGTCATCTCCACCCGCTCGACCGCCGCGCCCTTGCCGTCCAACTGGCGGTCCACCGGCATCCCGAAGAACTGCTCGAACTCGCGCGCCCCGGCGTCGTGATCCACCCGGCTGATCTTCGGGCCGAGGCCCGGCGGATCAGAGGCGTAGCGGTCCGTCAGAACGACGGACAGGTCGATGATTTTCTCAGCCATATCAGTCCCTCACCCCTGCACGACACGCTGGTCGATCGCCCCGAAGAGCGGCGTGCCATCCGCCGCGCGGCATTCCATCCGCACCCGGTCCCCGAAGGCCATGAAGCCGGTCACCGGCGCGCCCGTGTCCAGCAGTTCGATCCCGCGCCGCTCCGCGATGCAGGAGGATCCGACCTCGCGGTAATTGGCGTTGGAGACCGTGCCTGACCCGATGACCGTCCCGGCGACGAGCGTTCGGGTCCGGGCGGCATGGGCCACCAGATCGTCAAAGCCGACGGACATGTCATAGCCCCGGGCATTGCCGAACCTCTCGCCGTTCCAGTCCACCGCCAGCGGCAGATCGACCCGCGCATCGCGCCAGGCCGGGCCCAGCTCATCCGGGGTGACGGCGACGGGCGCCATGGAACAGGCCGGTTTCGCCTGGATCCAGCCAAAGCCGGTCTTCATCTCGACAGGGGCCAGAACGCGCAGGGACCAGTCGTTGATCTGCACCACCAGCCGGATATGCCCGCGCGCCGCAGCCGCATCGGTGCCCATGGGCACCGCATCGCAGATCACGCCGAACTCGCCTTCGAAATCGATCCCGTCCTCTTCGCTCGGCAGGGGCACATCGGCCGCAGGCGCAATGAAACGGTCCGACAGGCCCTGGTACATCAGCGGCCGGTCCTTGGGCACGGGGTCCATCTTGAAGACCTTCTGCATCAGGTCGCCATGGCTGTCATAGGCCGACCCGTCGAGCCACTGCCACGCCCGCGGCAACGGGGCCAGCGCGGCAGCGGGATCGAACGGCGCGCCGCCGCCCGCGTTCAGCGCGGCATATTCCTCTTCCAGCGCGGGGGCATGGGTCTCCCATCCCTCCATCAACGCCTGCATCGTGGTCACGGCATGGGCCGGGGCCACGCGGGCGTGATCGCGGCTGACGAGGTGCAGGCGGCCATCGGGGCTGCCATCGGGCAGGGTGGTAAGTTTCATGTCTCCTCCGGGTCTTTCAGGGCGCCGTCGATCAGCGCGGATAGATCGGGATCACGCAGGAACCCGGCCGCATCGGCCCGGTCGGTGATCAGCTCGGGAAAAGCGGCGAACAGGCGTGTCGCCTCCGCCTCCGGTGCGAATGTCACCTGCGAGGGGCTGTCGGGAAACCGGACCTTCAGCGCCGCGACTAGGTCCGCAAAGCTGGGGGCGAGGGCGGGCAGCGTCACCGGGTCGACCGGCATCTGCGACGCATCGAGCGCGCCGTGCAGGAAATTCCGCGCGGTCATGGTGACGGAGGCCAGCCAGCTGCGCCCCGTTTCGGGTACGGGCAGGGTGATGTCCTCGCCCCGCCGCACCGCCCAGAAGAGCCGCGACAGGAAAGCCGATTTCAGCGCCGCATCCACACCGTCCCGCGCCATGATCCCCGAGGGGCGCAGCGACACCGCGTCCAGCCTGTCATTCCGCGCCTCGCAGGCGAGCGCGGTTTCGATCATCGCCTTGTGCGCCCCGTAGACCATCACCGGCGCCACCGGCGCGGCATCATCCACCGGGTCCGGCAGGTCTGCCGCCAGCACCGCGATGGAAGAGGCAAAGACGAACCGTGTCTCGGTCCCGCGCAGCACCTCGACCATGGTCAGCGGTACGTCCACGTTGACCGCCCGCGCCGCGACCCGGTCCCGCTCTGCCGCCCCGCCAAGAAGCGCGGCGAGGTGGATCACCGCATCCGCCCTGTGCAGCACGCTGCCCAGAAACTCCGGATCGCACAGATCGCCCCGGCGCACCTCTGCGCCCTCGGGATCCTTCAGTGCGCAGACATCCACCAGCCTGAGCGAGCTCACCCGCGCATCGGCCCTGGCCTGGCGGGCGATCTCCGACCCCAGGAAGCCGCCTGCGCCGGTGATCACCAGCTTCATGTCTTGCCCGCCATCGCCTTCAGCGCCGCATCATGGGCCGACTGCGCCTCGGCCAGTTCGGGGTCGAAGGCCCCGTCGGTCAGGACAAACAGCATCCGGCAGACCGCACCCGACCGGTTGGCCCAGGCATGGATCGTGCCGCGCTGAATCACCACGTCACCGGGTTTCAGCGGCACGGCTTCGTCGTCCAGCAGCAGGGTGATCTCTCCGGCCAGGACGATGCCATAATCGATGCTTTCGGTCCGGTGCATCAGCGGATGACGACCGGGCAGCGTATGTTCGGCATTCTCGCCCAGGCCGACCGCGCTGAACACTTCCCTGGCCTGCGCCTTGTCGAAGCCGGGGCCGTCCTCGCCCTCGGGCGGGATGTCGACGATGCGGATGATCGTGCCATTGGCGGGCGGGGCGGTATCGCGGTGCCGGTCCGTCGGTTCGGCCTCGGTGAAGCTCACCGGGGCCGGGGTCGCGGCGGTGTTCCAGATCTCGTGGAACGCCAGGCCGGGCTGCATCGGCGGGCGGGTCACGTGGGGCAGGGGGCCGTCCGACAGGACGATGGCCTTGCCCTCGGGATCATGCCCGGTGACGACGCGGCGGATTTCGGGATATTCGTCCATGCTCATTCCTCAGCGCGGGGTAAAGGCCGCGCCCTCGGCCTCCAGTTGCGCCTGCATCGCGGCCTCATGCGCCAGCGCGCGCTGCACGGCGGGACGGGCCTCCATCCTCCCGGCATGGGCGGCCCAGACCGGAAAATCCGCCGCCGGAAAGCCCGCGCCGGTGATCCGGAACCAGGCCCAGTAGACATAGGCATCGACAACCGACCAGGCGTCGCCGTACCACCAGCCATCGCCGACCCTGTCCGACACGACCGTGGCGAGGAAGCGCATATCCTCGATCGCGCGCGATCGCAGCGAAGCCGCCGCCGCCTCTCCCTCCACCATCATGGGGGCCATGCGGATGCGGGTCACCAGCGGGTGCAGGGTCGCCGCGCAGAACGACAGATCCGCCGTCACCTGCGCCGCCGCAAAGGGATCGGACGGGTCGGGCAGCAGCGCCGCATCGGGAAACCGCGTGGCGAGGTAGCGCGCAATGGCGACATTCTCGGTCAGCGGACGCCCGTCCACGACCAGCGTCGGTACCTTGCCCTTCGGGTTGAGGGCGAGGAAATCCGGCGACCGGTGCTCGCCCCGCATGAAGCGGACCAGCCGGATGTCATACTCCGCCCCCGCTTCCTCAAGCGCGATCATCGGCACGCGGGCGCAGGTGCCCGGCGCGGCAAAAAGGCTCAGCCCGCTCATGCCAGCCGCCCCCCGAGCGTTTCGGCGAACCAATCGGCGATGTAGCTGCGCCCGAAGGACATGTTGTCGGCCCCCACATGCTCCACGCCCCCCTCGCGCGGGGTAAAGATCTTCAGCTCCCGCCGGGGCGCATTCACCAGCTGATCGTAGGATTGCTGCGCGTAATCGACGCTGATCTGCCGGTCCTGCGCCCCGTGGGTCACCAGGAACGGCACCTTGATCTTCTCCATCACGCCGTTGAGGTGCATCCCCGCCGCCTTGGCAAAGAAATCGTCCATGTCGCTGGCGCCGAAGACCCATTGCACATGGTTCCAGTAATGCGGCACCGGGTTCTCGCCTTCGCGTTTGAGCCGCCCCTGCTGGACCTCGGCCCAATTGTGGTTGGCGCCCCAGACCGCGCCCGAGGCATAGCGCGGTTCAAAGGCGCAGACGCGCGGCGCGTAATAGCCGCCAAGCGAAATGCCCGTCACGCCGACCCGCGCCGCATCCACGTCATCGCGTCCTGCGAGGTAGTCGTAGACCGGCGTGCCCCACTTTTCACTGTCGTGATGGGCGGGCAGGCCGCGCTGGCGCAGGCTCTGCCCGGTGCCGGGCTGATCGACGCAGAGGGTCGAAATCCCGCGCCTGGCCAGTTCATGCGGCAGGCGCGACCAGTAGAGCAGCTCCTTGCAGCTATCGAGACCGTTCAGATAGACCACCGCCGGGGCAGGGCCATCGACCCCTTCGGCGCGGGTGTAGAGCGCGGGCAGCGCCGTGTCGCCATAGGGCACCTCGACCCGCTCCACGTTGTCGCGCGAAAACGCGGTGCCGCGCCCGAAGGCGTCGATCCCCTTGGCAAAGGTCGCCTCGCGGCCCGGATGACCATGGCCCTGCATCCGCTCAGCCGTGAGATAGTAAAGCGCCGCACGTTGCAGCTTGGGCCCGGCAGAGAGCAGACGTCCCTTCGCCTCATCCTCCTCGGCCAGCGCGACCAGCTTGTCCGCCACCGCCAGCCAGGCCTGCATGAAATCGCCTGTTCCCGCATCCTCGCCCGCCTCGGCCTTGGCCAGAAGCGGCTGGCACATGTCCATGATCTCGCCCAGTTCGGCGCCGCTCGCCATCGCGATGGAAACGGAGAGATTCCAGACGTAATTCGGGAAATAGTCGAACATGGCCATAAGGCTGGCTCCTTCTTTGACGTGCTGTTCTGTCGGCTCAGATCGGTTCGGCCATCAGGCCGATCGCGCGTCCGTTGAGGGCCCCGACATCGACGCCCTCCGCCTTGCCCATCTGGCTGTCACCGATGAGGATGGAGTTTTCCGCGATGAACTTGGCCCGGTCGAACCGGCGGGCGCGATAGGCGGTAAAGGCGTCCTCGGGCGTCTCGGCGCGCTCCAGCTCTTCGGCCAGCACCAGCGCATCCTCGATGGCCATTCCGGCCCCCTGTGCCAGATGCGGGGTCGAGGCATGGACCGCGTCGCCCATGAGAACCACGCGCCCCCTGTGCCAGTCGCCGTCGAGGAACACGACCTCAAGCGGTCGGCCGACCACGCCGGCATCGTCGGTGATCTGCGACAGCGGCTTAGCCAGCTGCGGCGGGGCCATTTTCGCCCGCGACTGCATCGCCTTGGCCGCGCCTGCCTGCTCCAGCTGGAACCCCGGCTCTTCCTGGCTGAGCAGGAACATGTACATCAGCCCGTTGCCGAGCGGGACGAGCCCCGCGTTGCAGGGGCCCGCGAAGACCCGGATACCGTCCAGATCGGCGGGTTGCGGCAGGTTGTAGCGCCAGACCCACTGGCCGGTGTAGCGCGGCTTGGGCGCGTCGGGCATGATCATGCCGCGGATCTGGGAAAACACCCCGTCCGCCCCGATCACGATGTCATGCCGCCCCGTCGACCCGTCGGAGAAGGTCACATCGACCCCCTCGGCATCCTCGCGCATCTCCGACACGGTGAGGCCCAGGCGCACGGTCGCGCCCAGCTCCTTCGCGCGGGTCACCAGCACCTTTTGCAGGTCGGTGCGCCGGATCCCGGCATTGGAGGGATAGGCCTCTCCGGCGAGGCGCGGAGTGTTGAAATCCGCCATCTCCACGCCCTGTGGCCCGCCATAGATCGTCGTGCGGTCGAATCCGAAGGCGTTCTCGAGATAGGCGTCCAGAAGATCCAGCTGGGCCATGGCCCGGATCACGTTGAACTGCTGGATGATTCCGACGCCGTAGACCGTCCATTCGGCATCGCGTTCGATGATCTCGACGGGAAATCCCTTGCGGCGCAGCGCGATGGCTGCGGTCAGCCCGCCGATCCCGCCACCGACGATAAGAACGGATTTCAACTGCATGGCGTCCTCCCTAACTCCTGCGTTGCACAGGCTAAGGAAAGGCCGGGTATTTGAAAAATGGAACTTTCAAAAGTTATGTATTGATCCGCTCAATGCTCGTCGAGCATCGCCCCTGCCCGTCGCATCAGCCCGCGCAGCCAGATCAGGCCGGGGTCCGTGTCGCGGTATCCATGCCATTGCATCGTCTGGTCCAGCACCCCGATATCGAAGGGCAGGGGATGCACGCTCAGCGGCAGTTTCCCGACAAGGTTCCGGGCGATATGCCCGTGCACCGTGGCGATCCGGTCGGTGCCCACGATCAGGTTGGGCAGCACCGAGAAGGAAAAGGTCCGCACCTCGATCCGCCGCTCCACCCCGTGGGCGGCCAGGGCCTCCGTCTCGAAGGAATGCGCCCGGTTCGGGGGCACCATGATCGCATGTCCGGCCTCGCGGAACATCTCCTGCGTCAGCGGCGCATCGCCATAGCGTCCGTCCCGCCAGACGACGCAGACATAGCGGTCCCGGTAGACATGTTCGGACGGATGATCGGGCGAGACGATCACCGACGGCGCGATCAGCATGTCCGCCTCGCCCTGATCCAGCAGCAGATAGGGCTGATCGGTCTGCGCCAGCAGGTTGAACCGCACGCTCGACCCTTCCTCGTCCGCCAGCGCCAGCACATGCGGCATCAGCACCGACATCGTGTAATCCGACAGCAGGATCTTGAACTCCCGGTTGGAATTCGCTGGATCGAAGACCGGCGCGCTCTGGATCGTCGCCTCGACCCGGACCAGAATGTCCCGCACCGCCATCTGCATCGATTCCGCCCGCGGCGTCAGTTCCATCCGCCGCCCGACCTGCACCAGCAGCGGGTCGTCGAAATAGGTCCGCAATCGGGTCAGCGCATTGCTCATCGCCGACTGGCTCATGTTCATGCGGTCGGCGGCGAGGCTCACCGATTGCAGCGCCAGCAGATGATCCAGAGCCACCAGAAGGTTGAGATCGAGCTGTTTGAAACGCATCGGACGGCCCCGCTTTCCGGTCGATCTGCATTCATGTGATCAATTCTTATCATCCAAACTAACAATTTCCGCAATAGGTCCACCGCTTCTATCTTCGGTGTCCGACGGCCCCCGGTCTGATGCGGCGGCCCCAGAGGAGGAACCCAGGATGAGAATTATCGGACCGGACGAATTGGTCTTTGGCGTCGACGACATGACCGCCTGCGCCGAGTTTCTGGCGGATTACGGCCTGACAGAGGTCAACAAGACCGACCGGGGTAGCAGTTTCGAGGCGCTGGACGGCACCGCGCTCACCCTGCGCCGTCGCGATGACGACACGCTGCCCGCGCCCCTCAGGACCAGCACGATGCTGCGCCTGACCATCTGGGGTGTCGAGGATCAGGGCACGCTGGACGCGATCGAGGCAGAACTGGCCAAGGACCGCGACGTCACAAGGGACCACAATGGCACGCTCTACTGCCAGGACGATTGCGGGTTTGAAATCGCCTTCCGCGTCTCCACCCGTCGCAAGCTGGACCTGCCGGCCGAACTGATCAACTCTCCGGGGGCGAAACCCGGCCGGGCCGCCAATGTGATCGGCGCCAACGAAGAGGCAGAGGCCAGGCCGCGCACCCTCTCCCACATTGTCTATTTCGTGCCCGACATGGACGAGATGGCGAATTTCTACATTGATCGCCTGGGCTTCGTGGTGACCGACAAATTCACCAATACCGGCCCCTTCCTGCGTCCGCAGGCCAACCGTGACCACCATGTCCTCTTCATGATCCAGACACCGGAATACATGCAGGGGCTGGAACACCTGGCCTTCCACATGCAGGGACCGACCGAACTGATGCTCGCCGGGTCGCGCATGGTCAAGAAGGGCTATGAAAGCTTCTGGGGGCCGGGGCGGCACAAGTTCGGATCGAACTGGTTCTGGTATTTCAACTCGCCCCTCGGGACCCATGTCGAATACGACGCGGACATGGATCTGCACGACGGTGACTGGATCCACCGCGAAGGCCCCATGGGCCCCGAACAGGCCCAGATGTTCCTGTTCGAGAATGTCGAGAAATGGGCCCCCGGCGGCCCGCCTCCGGGCAAGGAATGACCTGTCAGAGCAGAGAAGACGGGGACCGGCTGCTGTGCAGGCTCGAAGACCTGGCGGACGGCCGGTCCCGCGGTTTCGACCCCCTGAGCGAGGGGCGGGACACCATGTTCATCGTCCGAAAGGGCGATGATCTTTTCGCCTATCGCAATGCCTGCCCGCATTACGACCGCGCCCGCATGGCGTGGAAGAAGAACGAATTCCTCAACGGCGACCGCAGCCGCATCATGTGCGCCGCCCACGGCGCGGAATTCGCCATAGAAACGGGGCGCTGTACCATCGGCCCCTGCCTCGGACAAAGCCTGAAACCCGTCCCGCTCGCCCTGCGCGATGGCAAGGTCTGGCTTGTCGGAGACTATGCCCCCGGCCGCCCCGCGCGCGCCGCCGACGCGACCCGCTGATCCCCGTTCACTACTAGCCGACCGCTCCGACGAGGCGCCGGAACGCGCAGGTCACCCGGCGCGTTCAGGTCGTTTCAGCGTTTTTGGGAAAACCCGCCAATGGCAGCCCGTAGGGGAATCGAACCCCTCTTTCCAGGTTGAAAACCTGGCGTCCTAACCGATAGACGAACGGGCCGCGCTTGGCGTGAAGCGGCTTCTAAGCAAAGCGCCGATCCTCTGCAAGGGGTATTTTTGCGGTTTCGGAGAGATTTTCTGTCATCCCGCAAAATGACGCGCGCCCGACCGGGACATGCGCCGTGACGCCCTTAGACGGCACGGGCCGCCGCGGCATCCTCCAGCCGCATCTGGACGCTCTGACGCCCGCCCCAGGTGTTGATTTCAAGCCGCCCGGCAAGGTGGAACCGCCCGCCCGAGCGCTCTGACAGTGCAGGGCCGATCGGCCCGTCGAAGGCCCCGAAACAGATCGCGTCGAGCGTGGCCCCCAGCCCGTCGCCGAACCGCAGTTTCAGATGGCTCTCCCCGACCCGCTTGGCAAAGCTCACCGTCACGTCGGGAAAGGCAAAGCGCGGGGCAGAGGCCCCGGCGCCGAAGGGCCCCGCCGCCTCGATCCGCTGCACCATGTCGACCGTCGCCGCTCCGGGCATCAACACGCCGTCCAGCCGCAGGTCCGCCGCGCCACCCAGACCCGCCCCCTGTTTCGCCAGAAGCTCCGTCAGCCGCGCCATCGCGCCCTCCAGCGCATCCCGCGCCACCGTCAGCCCGGCGGCCATCTTGTGCCCGCCGCCCT
>Ga0213839_1001632_pt1 | contig 14016 bp, 10 predicted proteins | sample SWPATP21_FD_160075 | JGI IMG/M metagenome (GOLD analysis project Ga0213839, IMG submission 160075) | Coastal seawater microbial communities from Marineland, Florida, United States - SWPA TP2 #1 | ecosystem: Environmental > Aquatic > Marine > Coastal | place: USA: Florida | collected 2016-08-14 | reverse complement strand
ATCGACCGCGCCAGCTCGAAGACACGGCTGTCCATGGCCGGCAGCTCGAGCCAGCGAGCATGAGGCTCCGATGTGGACCACGCATCTCCGGCGCCTTCGGGCACCACGGTCACGGTGTAGGTGAGGGCCCTGCGCTCGGGGGCCACGAACCAGCCCCCCTGGGTGTCGGCGGTGACCCCGGGGAGATCGAGGCCCACCACGCGCCCGGGGACGAACAGGACCCCATCGACCGCCGACACCAGCTCGATCGCGACGTCGACGCCCACGCCCGAGGCCACGGTGGTGGGCGCTGGCGGGGTCCGGGAGAACCAGCTGGTGCCATCGAAGCCATCCAAGGCGATGCCACGCCAATACGTCGGACGGGCGAGCTGGGAGGGAGCGGCCACGCGGGCCCGGAACACCACGGACGGATCGTCGAGGAGCGGATCGAGCTCGCCGAGCGCCACGTCGGGGGCGAAGCCGGTCATGCGCGCGGCCGCTGGCTCGAGCGGCGGGCGCACGGGCCTCGGGAGCACGAGGAAGAGGGCCGCGGTGAGGAGCACGTGCAGCGGCACCCAGCCCCAGCCTCCCGACGAGCGAGCCGGGAGCAGCGCGAGGGGCAGCGAGAGGCCATAGGCCGTGGCCACGGCGACGAAAGACGCCGAAGGGCCGGCCCCGGCTGCCGACACCACCATCAGCCCAGAGAGCACCACCGCCACCCGATCGTCGTCGGTGCCGCGGCGCGCGACCCGTCGGTGCACCTGCAGCACGGCCAGCAGCGACCCCAGGGCCTCGACCGGCGCAGCGCCGAGGGCCACCTGGCCGCCGATGCCCACCACGGCCCCCACCGCGAGGGGGGTCCACGGCAGCCTGGCACGGACCCCGGCAGGAACGACCCCACCCAGCAACGCAACGCAGGCCCCCAGCAACGCCACGGCCGGAAGCGGACCCCCCACGAGCGACAGCGCCACGAAGCCGACGATGACCACGAGCTCCAGGGCGATGCTGCGCGTCATGGGCGCTCCGGCGTCATCGCAAGGGCGTCGAGGAGGTGGCGACGCCAGGTGACCCCCAGCCCGGGGGGGATCACCAGAGGGTCGCTGTCGGGGGTGGAGGGGATGCGCAGCCCGACCGCCTCCCCGCGTCCTGTGGCGCGCTGCACCTCGCCGCAAGCCCGGCCGAGCTCCCGCTCCCACTCCGGACCGTGGCGGGGTCGCAGCACGATCTCGAGGGCATGCTCCCGCTCCATCGCCCGCTCGACCACCATCTCGCGGCCGAGGCGCGCGGTCGCGGGCCAGTGGATGTGGCGGGGAGAGTCGCCGACCCGGTAGCTCCGCAGCCCGAGGAAGTCGCCAGCGCCACCCGGTCGAGGGTCCTCGACGAGGCCCGCCCGAGCCTGAGGACGCGCCCCCCCTCGCCCCGGGAGCGGCCGAGGATAGACCAACAACGAGGCGGGAAGGGGCACCTCGACCTGGTGCTCCACGAGCCCGAACGGCCACGACGAGCGCACGGTCGCAGCGAAGAGCTCGGCCGGACCACGCCGCTCGAACGACCAGGTGGCCCGCTCCCCGGCGCTACCCCGCGGTGAGGCACACCCGATGCAGCAGCGAGCGGAGCCGTCGCGCTCGGAGATGGTGAGGTGCCGCGCCGCGCCGAAGCGGCGGCGATTGATCAGCAGCCAGCGGCCGGCGGCGGGCTGGTCCACGTAGAGCTCCGCAGGCAGCACCCGACGAACCGCCAGCCCACGGAGGTTGAGCCGGCCAAGTGGCCACTGCAGCAGCCACAGCGACCAGAGAGGTGCCACCAGCAGGAAGAGCAGGTTGTTGCCAGACACCATGGCGACGACCGACAGCGCGGTCGTGAGCACGACGTAGACCAAGCCGTCGCGGGTCACCCGCATGATCAGAGCGGGGGCGGGAGGTCGTCGAGGAGCCCACGAACGGCCTCGACGCCGCCGTCGGACTCCAGGCTTCCCGCGCTGCGCGCCATCACGCGATGCGCGAGCACCGGAACGGCCAGCGCACGCACATCCTCCGGGATGGCGTAGGCACGACGCTCGAGGAAGGCCCGTGCCCGCACCGCGCGGTGGAGCGCCTGGGCGCCCCGTGTGGACACCCCCCGCACGAAGCGGGCATCGGAGCGGGTGCCCCGCACCAGATCGAGCAGGTATTCCTCCACTACTTCGGGGACCCGCGTCTGCTGGGCGCGCTCCGCCAGGGCATGGACCGCGTCGGGATCCATCACCGTGGCGGGCACCGGCCGCTGGGCGTGCCGGAGGATCGCCCGCTCGGTGCTCCGGTCGGGGTAGCCGAGCGCCAGCCGCATCAGGAACCGGTCGAGCTGACTGTCGGGAAGGTGGAAGGTGCCGTGCATGTCGTAGGGGTTCTGCGTGGCGACGACGAGGAACGGCCGAGGGAGCGGGCGGGTGTGCCCGTCGACGGTGACCTGGTGCTCCTCCATGGCCTCGAAGAGCGCCGACTGGGTCTTCGGGGTGGTCCGGTTGATCTCGTCGGCGAGCACCACGTTGGCGAACAAGGGCCCCTGCCGGAACACGAAGCGCCCCGTGCCCTGCTCGAGCACATTGACCCCCGTGAGGTCGGCTGGGAGCAGGTCGGACGTGAACTGGACACGCCGAAAGGATCCGCCGACGGCCGCCGCGAGCGCCGAGGCGAGGGTGGTCTTCCCCACGCCTGGTACGTCTTGCAGGAGCAGGTGGCCGCTGGCCAGTACGGCGGTGAGCGCCAGGTCGACCACGCCCTGCTTCCCCTGCAGCACCGCGCCCACCGCGGAGCGTAGCTGCTCGACGGCCGAGGCCTGCTCGGAGGGCAGCGGCGCGCCGCTCACTCGTCGTCGCCGCCGCCCGAGCCGACGTACTTGCCCGTGGTGGCGATGTCGTAGGTGCAGCCGGCCTGAATGTCGGGGTGGTCGGTCGCCAACACCACGAACTGCTCCTCGCCCTCCCAGTCGGACTCCTCGACGCAGCCGCTGCCACCCGCGGGGTTGACGCGCGCCGACCCGAAGATCTGCCAGCGCACGAGGTAGCCGTCGACCTCGTCTTCCCAGACGATCGAGCTGTAGCTGACGACGCAGCCATCGGCCGTGCCCTGGGCCCAGAGATCCTCGCCGATGGACAGCCGGACGTCCTGCTCCTCGAGCTCGAGTCGATACTGGAGGGTCTCACCGTAGTTGGCGCCGCCCGCCGTGCAGGTGTTGGCCACGCCCGTCAGCTCGACCTCGTAGACATCCCCCGGCAGCTCGTCTTCGCCGCAGCCACCGACGGCGAGCCCGAGCACGGCCACCCCGACGAGGGAGGGTCGAACCGCGAGGCCACGCAGCAGAAGCGTGGGACGGATGGCGCTCATCATGGTTGTTCCTCCGGACGGACAGGGGCCGTTGCACCGGGTGCCCGACGCCCATATATACCGGCCTCTCTGCCCGGCCTCCAGCGGTCGAGGGCAGTCGCCACCCTCCCTTGACGCTAGGAGTCGCCCCTTGTCCGAGGATCGTCCACTGTTCGTGGCCCGTGAGGCCGATGTCGCCGCCCTGCAGACCCTCTGGTCCGCGGCGCGCGACGGCAGCTCCAAGGTGGTGCGCCTCCAGGGTCCGTTCGGCGGTGGCCGACGCGCGCTGTCGGCGGAGTTCCTCCGTCAGGTCGCCGCGGCCGACGACGAGACCATCGTGTGGCGAATCAACTGTCTCGATCAGGAGAACGGCCTGCAGTGGCTCGTGCGCATGTACGGCTCGCTCATGGCGGTGCTCACCGGCGACGTGCTGCGCCGCGGCAAGGTGGAGATGGTGCTCAACGCCCAGCTCCCCGGTCAGCCGAAGCGGGTGCAGGGCTGGTATCAGCAGTTCATCTCCTCCATGAAGGAGGCGAAGACCGACGCCGAGAAGGGCCAGGTCCAGCTCCGGCTTCCGCAAGACAACCCGCTCGTCGGCCTCGTCGAGGTGGTGGCGGCCATCGCACGCAAGGTGCCGATGGTGATCGAGATCCAGCAGCCCTACGCCGTCAACAGCCTCGGGCTGGCGATGTTCGTCGAGGCCCTGTTCATGGAGACCCAAGACGGCGGCCGCCTGCTCCAGGTGCTGTTCGACGAGGCCGAGTCCGAGGTCACGAAGGCTCTCTTCCCGATGCCGCTCCTCGACCTCTACGACCGCATGGCCGATCGCTTCGACGTGCACGCCATCGAGCCCTGGGGGGCCGACGAGGTGTCGGCCTATCTCGACTCGAAGGGCCTCGAGGCCGACGCAGCGCGCCTCGCCGAGATCGCCAGTGGCCGTCCGGGCTTCGTGGCCGAGCTGGTCGACATCCTGGTCGCCGAAGAGCGCCTGGGAGGCGACCTGTCCGAGGTCACGCTGGCCTCGCTCGTGCCCGCCAGCGTCGACGAAGAAGAGCTCGAGGTGCCCGACGCGCCCCCCGCCGAAGGGGAGGCAAAGCACGCCACCGCCGGCGACACCGGGCGGGTGATGCACCTGGCGGCCCTGCTGGGCGCGGCCTTCCCGAGCAACCTCGTCGCCGACATGGGGGGCTACGACCGCGACTCCATCGACGACCTGCTCGACGCCATGGGCGACCTCTTCGAGGAGGTCCAGTTCAGCAAGGAGTTGAACACCTGGATCTACCGCTTCAAGCGGGGCTGCTACCGCGAGGGCGTTCTCGAGAGCAACGACACCGAGGATGGCCACGACACCGCCCGTCGGGTCGGCGTGTTCATGGAGCGCTTCCTGGTGCCCCGAGGCTACGGCTTCATCGTCAAGACCGCCCGGGTCTACGCCGAACACGAGGCCCCGGGGCGCGCGGCGCTGATGCGCGCACAGGCGCTGTCCAACGACAACCCCGACGTGTGGGGCCTGGCCTACGACTTCATCAAGTACTTCGACGAGCTGCCCTACCCCGAGGCGCTGAAGCGCACGGTGTACATGAACCTGCTCGACCGCATGGCCTCCACCGGCAACATCGCTGCTGCCGAGAAGGTGCACACCGACGTCACGGCCTGGGCGGCCGACCAAGACGACAAAGACCTCACGGCCTGGCTGCTGTTCACCGGCTCTCGCCTCGACGTGCGGCGTCAGGATCTCTACCGCGCCCGCGACCGAGCGCGTGATGCCCTCGCCCTGTACGAGGCGCTCGACAACAAGCCGAAGGTGGCCGAAGTCCACAACCACATGGCGAACATCGAACTGCAGGACGGCAACGCCCAGGCAGCCCTCGATGCCGTCGAGAAGGCGATCACCGCGGGACAGGTGGAGACCGAGGACGGGCAGACGGCCGTGCTGCCCGGGGTGCTCGCGACCGCCGAGCAGATCCGGGGACTGGTCGCACGCCGCTCCGGGCAGATCGAGCAGGCCACCAAGCACTTCCGCACCGCCAACGAGGTAGCGGGCCGCGTGGGCCTGGCGGGCCTGGCCCTCGACTCGGGGCTCTCCTACGGCGAGGCGCTCCTGGTGTCGGGTCAGACCGAGCGGGGGCGCGACGCCCTCCGCCGCGTGCTGCAGATCGCCCAGCAGCTCCGCAACGCCGTGCGGGAGCGGCAGGCGGCCGAGCTCCTCGCCCAGGCCGAGGGGGCCTTGAAGAACTACGAGGCGGCGCTGCCCCTCGCCCAGCGCACGCTGCAGCTGTCCCAGGCGCTCAAGTTCGAGCACACGCTCCCCATCGACCTGTACAACCTCGGGTTCTTCCACTTCATGTCGAACAAGCCCGCCGAGGCCGTGTCGTTCTTCACCCAGTCCGAGCAGCGCATCGCGGGCCTGGGCAAGCACCCGGTGGTCAAGGAGCTCCATTACTTCAAGGGGCTCGCCCACCTCCGCACGGGCGACCTCGAGCAGGCAAAGCGCAGCCTGCGCAACGGCCTGCGCCCCATCCAAGAGGCCAAGGACTGGCCGAAGATGTGCTCGGCCCTCGATGCGCTGTCGCAGATCGAGGAGCGCCAGGGCAACCGCGACGTGGCGAAGAAGCTGCTCACCGACGCCATTGGCTTCGCCAAGCAGGCCAACCTCAAGGAACAGCGCAAGGCGCTCCGCAAGCGGCTCGACGGCCTGCGCTGACCAGCCAGCGGCGAGCGGGCCCGACCGACTGGCGGCCCGCGCGAACTCCCCCGACGAGGCCGGCGCTGCAGCGATGCAGCGCCGGCCTCTCTCGTTGCGGTCGCGCCCACCCAAGGACGACGAAGGGGCCGGCCCGTGACGGACCGGCCCCTCGGCGACCGCAGCCGCGGGTGCGACTACAGCTGGTCGTTGATGTAGTCCATCGTGGTCCACCAGCCCTCGTTCGCGCCCGTGGGGTTGAGCGCCACGGTGAGGTCGGGGTTGAGCAGGATGACCGTCGGGAACGCGTAGAGGTTCGAGTAGAACAGCATCTCGTAGTCGGGGTCGGCGATCACCGGGATGTTCGGATGCGGGAAGTCGTTGTACCACTGCTCCGCGTTCTTCTGCTTTCCGGGGTTGCCCCAATCGTTCTGGGACATGATCGTGATCCAGTAGACATCGCCGTTGTCGACGGCCTCGCGCACCTTCAGCCAGTCCTCGTCGTAGACGGGGTAGTGGCCGTCGAGCCAGGAGGCGACACCCTGGCAGGGCCCACACCACTGCGCGGAGATGTCGAGCAGGATGTACTTGCCTTCGTCGTTGTGGAAGTCGAACATGTCGACCTTCTGGTCGAACTGATCGCGCCCGATGTAGTGGAGGATGCGCTCACCCTCGGTGATCTGGGCCACGCTGCTCTCGTCGATCGCTTCCTTGTCGGAGACGTAAGGCCAGCCGCCGATGTAGATCCAGGACGCATCGTCGAGCGGGTCGGAGCCCTCTTCGAGCTCGTCGCCGTCGAGATAGCCATCGCCGTCGGTGTCGGCGCTGAGGGGGTCGAGCCCCTCGGCGATCTCTTCGCCGTCATCGACCCCGTCGAGGTCGGAGTCGGCGAGGTCGGGGTCGAGGCCGAGGGTCGCTTCCTCGTCGTCCGTCAGGCCGTCGCCGTCACTGTCGACGGGCTCGGTGTCGTCGTCGTCGTCATCGTCATCGTCATCGTCATCGTCATCGTCGTCGTCGCCATCCGCGGGGACGGTGTCGTCGTCATCGTCGTCGTCGTCGTCGTCGTCGTCGCCGGTCTCCTCGGAGTCGTCGTCGTCGCCACCGCCACCGGTGCAGCCGACCATCGAGAACATGCCGAGCGCCAAGAAGATTCGCCAGTCCATCAGGACCCCCTGCCAAAGCCGTGCACACAGCCCGAGCGGCCGCGCTTCCAGAAGTTGTACCCCAACGTCCGAGGTGGCGGCCACCCGTTACAGCGTTTTGGCAGCGATCACGCGCCGGCTGGGGTCTAGGAGTGCCCCACCAGGCGTACCGCACGCTTCTTGCCCACGCGGAGCACCACGCCATCGCCCGCGAGATCGGCGAGAACGATCACCTGCTCTGCGTCGACGACCTTCTCGCCCTGCAGCCGCACGCCCCCTTGCTTCACGAGGCGCCGGGCCTCGCCACGCGACTTGGCCATCCCACTGTCGGCGAGGAGCACGTAGAGGGGTGCCTCCTCGTGGACCTCGTGGGTGGGCAGGTCGTCGCTGGCCTGGGAGCCCACCATCGCCTGCGCGGCAGCCTCGGCCTGAGCAGCCGCGTCGGCCCCGTGGGCGAGGGTGGTGGCTTCGTTGGCGAGCACCCGCTTCGCCTCGTTGATCCGCGGCCCGGTGAGCGCCTCGAGCTCGGCGATCCGTCCCTCGTCCAGGAACGTGAACAGGCGGAGGAACCGCCCCACGTCGCGATCGTCGCTGTTGTACCAGTATTGCCAGTAGTCGAACGGCGACACCTTTTCGGCGTCGAGCCACACGGCTCCTCGGGCGGTCTTGCCCATCTTCGCGCCGCTGGCGGTGGTGAGCAGAGGGGTGGTGAGCCCCCAGGCCTGGGTGGCCTCCAGCCGGCGGATCAGGTCGACGCCTGCGACGATGTTGCCCCACTGGTCGTCGCCCCCCACCTGCAGGCGGCAGCCGTGGGTGCGGTGGAGCTGGAGGAAGTCGTAGGCCTGCAGCAGCTGGTAGTTGAACTCGATGAACGACAGCCCTTTCTCGAGGCGCTGCTTGTAGGCCTCGGCAGCCAGCATCCGGTTGACCGAGAAGTGCCGCCCGATGTCGCGCAGGAAGGAGATGTAGCCGAGCTCCATCAGCCACGAGGCGTTGTCGGCCAGCTCGGCACGCCCGTCGTCGAAGGAGATGAACCGAGCGAGCTGCCGCTTGAGCGCGGCCGTGTTCGTTCCGATCTGCTCCTCGCTCAGCATCTGGCGGAGCTCGGTCTTCCCCGACGGATCACCGACACGGGCGGTGCCCCCGCCCACCACCGCCACCGCACGATGCCCGGCCCGCTGCAGGAAGGCCATGGCCATCACCTGCACGAGGTGGCCCACGTGGAGGCTGTCGGCGGTGGGGTCGAAGCCGATGTAGAAAGTGACAGGACCGTCGCCGAGGGCCGCGCGGATCTCCTCGTCGTGGGTGAGCTGCTTGACGAAGCCACGAGCTTCGAGAGTCTCGAGTGCGCCCATCGCGGGTCCTCCACGGCTCGCTGGTAACTGGTACACTGCCCCCCACCCAGAAGGTGAATGAGGCCGATGACGACGAACGGAGAAGAGTCCAGCGGACCCCACGATCTTCCCGACGAGGCAAAGGTCGGCGACCTGCTGCCTCCCGACGTGGAGCCCTACGACCCGCCCTCGAAGAAGATCGCCGAGCGCCGGGTGGGGGGCTGGGCCACGTCCTCGCGGCTCTTCCTGCGACGCGTGTTCCGACCCGCGGGCAACAGCCGGAAGTTCTGGAAGAAGATCGAAGAAGACGACCCCTTCCTCCCCAAGCCCACCGGCAAGCGCATCGCCCAGGAAGGGGGGCACGCGCTCTACCCTGCCGACCGCCTCGTCCGCATGCCCGACGCGCCCCGTGCCACCCGACCCACCGAAGAAGCACCCCCTCCGCCCAAGCCGCGCCGGGTGGCCGAGCCGCCCCCCCGCGCTGCCTACACCGAAGAGCCATCTCCGGCGCCTCAGCCACGCTCGGTGCCGCAGGCCCGCTCCCAGCCGAGGCCTCCGCCACCGTCGCGGCCACAGCCGCCCCCACAAGCCGCCGAGCCCCCCGTCGACCGGCGTCCCCCGCGGCTCCCCAACCCCAACGAGCGGCGCAAGCCCGTTGGCCGAATGAAGGCCGCTCCCCAGCGCAGTCGTCAAGCCAACGTGCACCACCGGCTCACCGACAACACTGGTCGCTCGGCCACCGAGATCCGCCAGGAGAAGGAGGCGTGGCGCGAGAAGGCCAAGGGGCCAGCCGCACCGCCCCCTCTTCGTGGCTACGACGACATCCTGTCGCTCCTGGGCGACCTCAAGGCATCGCAGGAGCTGCACGAGGCAGGCATCACGGGGTCGTCGAACACCGACGTGGTGAGCACGCCCACCCCACGCCCCAAGCCGCGGCCCTCGCCCCCGCCGCAGCCGCGCCCCTCCCCTCCCCCCCAAGCCGCACCTCCGGTCGATCGCTCGCCGCCCAAGCCCAAGCCGCAGGCGCCGGTCAATCGCTCGCCCAGCGGCCGGGGTGGAAGCGGCGGTGGGCTCGACGACCTGTTCGGCGGCGGCCCGTCCGAGGGGCGTATGAAGATCCCCCGTCGCTCCAAGAAGAAGGCTGGCGACGACGAGGAGGAAGGATCGGGGTGAAACACTCGGCTGATGGGCCGATGGGATGAGCAAGCCCAGGATGCCTCCCATGCACAACATCAGCCGCGACACGATGCTCCGAATCCTCCGAGACGCCGCCGAGCAAGGCGCCGAAGAGGTTCACTTCAAGGTCCCCAACCGTCCGCTCCTGCGGATGGCGAGCGGGGCTCTGGTGCCGACGCGCCTTTCGGCCCTCGCGCCGGCCGACACGAAGGCGGCGGTCTTCGCGCTGTGCGCCCTGGGACACCTCGAGCTGCCCGTAGCCCAGATCACCGACCACGAGTTCAGCTTCGGCATCAACGGACTGGGACGCTACCGCGCCTACGTCTACCGCCAACGCGGGTCGCTCGGCGCCGTGGTCCGCCGGGTGAACACCCGGGTGCCGCCCATCGAGTCCCTCGGGCTGAACGGCGAGATCGACCGCCACGTCGGAGTGCCCGGGCTCACCGTCGTCGCGGGGACGCTGCGCAACGAGGTGCTCCACGCCCTCATCCACGGCTACAACGGACGGGCTCGTGCCGCCGTGTGGATCCTCGAGACGCCACTGACCTTTCTTCACCGCGACGGCATGGCCGCGATCAGCCACCGCGAGGTCGGCACCGACCTGCCCGACTACGGAACCGGTGTGTCGCAGGCGATGCGGCTCGGCGCCGACCTCATCGCCGTCGGCGACGTACCGGATGCCGTGACGGCCGAGAAGGTTCTCGAGGCTGCCGAGCGACAGATGCCGATCATCGCCTCGGTGGGCGCCCCCGATGCGGCCCAGGCCTCGTGGTGGCTCGCGCGCATGTTCTACGGACAGCACCGCGACGACGTCGAGCGCCGCATCGACGCCGTGCTTCGCTCGGTCATCGCCGTGTCGGACCCCGCCCACCCCGAGCTCATCCTGCCCGGTGCGCCGCCCCTGTCGGCCGTGGGGGGCTGACCGGAAGAGTGGACAGGAATCAGCCCAGGGTCGCCACGAGCTCCGTGAGCACCCGCCCCGCCTCCTGCTCTACCTTCACCGTAGCGAGAGGGTCGCCGCGGGTGGGTCCCAGCGAGACGATAGCGACTGGGCGACCAGCCTTGTGGGCCGCCTTGACGAAGCGATAGCCGCTGAACACCACCAGCGACGACCCCACCACCAGCAACGCCTCCGACGCCTCGACCGCGGCCATGGCCTCGTCGACCCGCGGCCGCGGCACCGACTCGCCGAAGAAGACCACGTCGGGCTTCAGGGGACCGCCACAGGCCAGGCAGTCGGCGACCCGGAAGCCCGCCACCCGTTCGAGGTCGGCGTCGCCGTCGGGCGCAGCAGGAGCGGTTCCCACCTGCGCGTCCCATCCGGGGTTGAGCAGTGCCAGCCGCTCCTGGAGCTGCTCTCGAGGCTCGGGGGTTCCACAGCGAAGGCAGATCACCCGGTGCAGCGTGCCGTGGAGCTCCACCACGTCGGCCGAACCGGCCGCCTGATGAAGCCCGTCGACGTTCTGGGTGATCAGCCCCGTGAGCCTCGCCTGGATCGCGGCCAGCGCATGGTGGGCCGCATTCGGCTCGGCGCGCGCCACCCGTCGCCACCCGACCGTCGCACGGGCCCAGTAGCGCTGACGCCAGGCGGCGTCGTCGATGAACTGGCGGTATTGGATGGGCCGCCGCGCACGTCGAGCCGTGCCCGGGCCTCGATAGTCGGGAATCCCCGATTCGGTCGAGCAGCCCGCGCCCGTGAGGACCGCCAGCCGGCCCCGCTCGGCCGGACCCTCCAGTAGCGACAGCAGTGCATCGTTCATGGCACCACGGCTGTATGGATAGACTGTGCTCGTCGTCCACCACGTGCCTCGGAGGCCTCTGTGAAGCTGCTCGTCCGCAACCGCTTCGACTGCACCCCCGCCCGCTTCTGGGAGATGTACTGGTCGGACAGCTTCGACGAGATGCTGAGCGCCGGCTCCGACATCACCCGTGAGCTGATCGAGGAGCGCGAGGAGAACGGCGTGAACATCCGCACCGTGCGCTTCATCCCCGACCGCGAGCTGCCGTCGTCGGTCGCGTCACTGCTGGGCGCCTCCAAGCTGATCTACGACCAGGAGATGCGCTACCACGCCGCGGCGTCGCGGATGGAGTGGCGCGTGATGCCCACCATCCTGCCCGGCAAGCTCGACGCGCGCGGCGACTTCGTGGTGGTGGCCACCGGCTCGGGCTGCGAGCAGGTGGTGGAGGGGGTCATCACCGTCAGCGTGCCGTTCGTCGGCAGCCGCATCGAGAAGGGCGTGGTGGGCGAGGTCGAGAAGTCCTACGAGAAGACGGCGGCCACGTGCCGCGAGTGGCTTCGGATCCACGGCGCGTGATCGTCGCAGGGCTCCTCGCGGCCGCCTGGGCGGGTCCCGGAACCCCCGACGAGCCCGGGCAGCCCATCCCCGATCGCTCCTTCGACGTGCAGCACCTCGACCTCGCCGTGCGGCTGCACCTCGACCGCGGCACCGTCGACGGCACCGTGGAGATCACCGCACAGCGGCGGAGCCCAGGCCCCCTCCTCCTTCATCAGCGCGACCTCCGCATCGACCGCATCGAGCTCGACGGACAGCCCGCGGCCTTCCGGGTGCGGCGTGACCGCCTCGAGGTGGCGGTCCCTGCCGACGCGCAGCAGGTGACCGTGCGGGTGGTCTACGGGGCGACGCCCCGCGCCGGGCTCCACTTCCGCGGCATCGACGATGCGCCGGCCGGCGAGGCACGGCTGGTCTACTCCCAAGGCGAAGACATCGACCACCGCCACTGGTTTCCCAGCTGGGATCACCCCAGCGACCGGTTCACCGTCACCACCCACGTCGAGGTGCCTGCGGAGGTCGGTGCGTGGGCGATCGGCGAGTCCCAAGGAACGCAGCGGCTCCCCGACGGCTGGGTGCGCCACGACTTCCGCCTCGATCGTCCCGTCCCCAACTACCTGGTGGCCCTCGCGGCCGGCGACCTCGAGGAACACCCCTTGGTCGCCGCACCCGTGCCGATGACGGTGGTGGTGCCCGGCGGCCAGCCCGTGGCCGCCTGGACCGACGCCACCGCGGTCACCCCAGAGGTCGTCGCGTGGCTGGCCGAGCGCCTCGATGAGCCCTTCCCCTACCCGGTGTACCGCTCCGTCGGCGTCACGCGGTTCCTCTACGGAGGCATGGAGAACCCGGGCTTCGTCACCCTCACCGACGACATCCGATCCGACGCGCCTGGCGACTCGCCCCTGCGCGCCGAGAGCGTGGTCGCCCACGAGGCAGCACACCAGTGGTTCGGCGACCTGGTCACCACCTACGGCTGGCGCCACATGTGGCTCAACGAGGGATTCGCCACCTACTGGGCCGCGCGCTGGATGGAGCACGCCCACGGCGAGGCCCTGTTCGCCGAGAAGCTGCGCCGCTGGCACGAGCGCGCACTTCGAAGCGACACGCCGATGGCCCCCCTCGGAGCCCGCTACGACGGGCGGGACCACGCCAAGGCCTACACCCAGGGGGCCTCCTTCTTGACCTTCCTGGAGGGGGTGCTCGGGCGGGAAGCCCTCGAGCGGGGCTTCGCGGCCTACCTCGACCGTCACGGCGACGACTTCGTGGAGTCCTCCGATCTGCGCCGGGTGCTGGAGGACACCTCCGGCCGCAGCCTCGGGCCCTGGTTCGACCACTTCGTCCACACGCCCGGGCACGCGACGCTGACCAGCGGGTGGTCATGGGCCGATGGCGCCGTCGAGGTAGTCATCGAGCAGCCCGACGGCGCCGACGACCGCTCCCCGGTGCTCCTGCCCGTCGAGGTCGCCATCGCCGCGGCCGATGGCACGGTCCACCGACGGGTCCTGCGGGTGCCCGGGGGAAGCACCCGCTGGTTGGTCGAGCTCGCCACGGAGCCACGCTGGGTCGCGGTCGATCCGCACGGCTACGTGCTCGCCCACTGGACGCGTCGGCAGCCCACGGAGGCCTGGGCCCGCCAGGCCGTCGAGGCCGGGGAAGCGCATGCGCGGCTCGAAGCCCTGGCGCAGCTCGGCGAGGCCGCGGACGACACCTCGTCGGTCGGCGTCCTCGTCGACACGCTCGCCGATCGCCGACGCTCGACCGCCGAGCGCCGACAGGCCGCCCTGTCGCTGGGCAAGGTGCCGCTGAGCACCGCAGCCGATGCGCTGCACGCAGCCCTCGACGACGACGACGTCCGCGTGGTCCGTGCGGTCCTCGACGGGCTCGCCGACAACCAGGAGCACGCCGACCTCGACGACCTGGCCCGCCGTGCGCGGCAGCGCCGCTCCGACCTCGACGCCAGGGCCCTCGACACCCTGTCGAAGCTCGACAGCGCGCGGGCCGTCCCCATCGCCAGCCAGTGGCTACGTCAGCGCGACCCTTCCCGCGACCATCGCTTCCACGGTCGCGCCA
>Ga0213839_1001625_pt1 | contig 14050 bp, 11 predicted proteins | sample SWPATP21_FD_160075 | JGI IMG/M metagenome (GOLD analysis project Ga0213839, IMG submission 160075) | Coastal seawater microbial communities from Marineland, Florida, United States - SWPA TP2 #1 | ecosystem: Environmental > Aquatic > Marine > Coastal | place: USA: Florida | collected 2016-08-14 | reverse complement strand
CCTGTGGACGGGCTCCAAGGCCTTGGTGGACTTCACGACCTCGGGTCTGGAGAACCCCCTCACCCACCTGCTCGCAGCCGGCTTCGCGGTGGAGCTGCTGGGGCGCCGCCGTCTGGCCGTCCTGGCAGGACTCACCGGGCTGATGATGACCAACCGGCTCGACACCGTCCTCCTGGTGGGTCCCGCCCTCGCCTGGGCCGCCTGGACGTCCCGTGCGTGGCGACCGCTCCTCTGGGCCCTGCCCCCCCTGGTGGCCTGGCACGGCTTCTCCCTGGTCTACTACGGCTTCGCCCTGCCCAACACGGCCTATGCGAAGCTCAGCCACGGCATCGGTCGGTTCGAGCTGCTGACGGCTGGCGGCTACTGGCTGTCGTGGGCCGCCCGGATCGACCCCACGACGGTGCTGCTGTGCGTGGCGGGCCTGGGGGCGTCCCTCCGGGAGCGGGCACTCGTGGCCCTCGCTGCAGGTCCCGCCCTGTACATCGCGTACGTCGTGTGGGTCGGCGGGGACTTCATGGGGGATCGCTTCCTGTCCGCGCCGGTGCTTCTCCTGGTGCTCCCCCTGCTGCGCCTGCCACGCCTCGCCCTCGGTGGGGTCACGGCCGTCGGCGTCCTCGCCTCCCTGGCGAGTCCCTGGTCTCCGTGGTGGTCTGGACCCGACTACCGCAAGGCGCCCGCGTCCGACGGCATCGTCGACGAGCGGGGCTTCTACTGGAAGGGCGCGGGCTGGCTGTCCTCCACCCCCGGGGGGCGCCCGGCCCATCGCTTCGCCAAGACCGGCGAGCGGGTCGGCGCGCGGGGCGACGAGCACCTCCTGAAGGCGGTCGCCGGCTTCGTCGGCTACTACGCGGGACCCGATACCCACGTCGTCGACCCCCTGGGACTCACCGACCCCTTGCTCGCCCGCCTCCCCGCCGAATTCGACCCCGACTGGCGCACGGGTCACTTCCGTCGCCATGTTCCCCGGGGCTACGTGCAGGCCGCTGGCACCGACGACGTCGAGCTCCCCACGGCCGATACCCAGGCCCTGAACGACGCCCTCGGGGTCGTGACCCGGGGGCCGCTGTTCACGGTCGAGCGGTGGCGCGCCATCCTCGCGCTCCACACCGGCGGCTACCCGGTCGATCCCGAGCCGTGGCGCTACCCCTCGCTCCGCTGGCCCCGGGAGGTCCCCTCACGGGTCACCACCTCGGGGGCCGCCTTCCGGGTGGAGCCAGGGATGTCCCACATCGACCTCGAGCTGGACGCCCCGCGAAAGGCCACGGAGGGAGCGCCGTGGACCGTGCGCGCCGACGACGGAGTCGACCCCCTGCGGACCTGGGCCCTCGAAGCCGGCACCCATCGCCTCGAGCTCCCCCGTGGCACGCAGCGGCTGCTGCTGTTCGCCCGAAGTGCGGCCCGGGTGCAGGCCTGCAGCGCGTGCCGACCGAAGGAGCGGGAGTGAGCCCCGCGCTGCGTCGCGCCCTCCCCTGGCTGGGCCTCCTCGTCGTGCTGCTCCTGGTCGGCCTCGTGCCCTACCACAACCTCGTGGATCACGTGCCCTGGGGACCCGACGCGGCGAAGTGGGTGGACCGGGGCACCGTCGACGACCCCAACTGGCGCCACTGGGTGTTCTCGTCGAAGCACTTCATCGGCTACCGCCCGGTGCCCGCCCTCAGCTTCGTCCTCAACGAGCTGCTCACCGGCTACGAGCCGTGGGGCTACCGCCTCACCGACCTGCTCCTCCACTGCCTCGTGGGGGCCATGCTCTTCGACGTCCACCGACGGCTCACCGGCGAGCAGGGGGCCTGGGGCCTGGTGGCGGTCGTCCTGCTGCTGGCCCATCCGGCGACGGAGGAGGTCGTTCCCTTCGTGGCGCGCCGCAGCTACCTGCTCCAGGCGCTGTTCTCGCTGATCAGCGTGAGCCTGACCCTCTGGGCGCTGGGGGCGGTCGCGCCGTGGCGGAGGTGGCTCGCCTGGGCCGGGGTCGCGCTGTGCACCGGGCTGGCCCTGCTGTCCAACGAGGGGGCCTTCGTCGTCCTGGTGTGGCTTCCCCTGATCGCGGTGGCCCTCACCCCCGGCTCCCCCGCGATCCGCCTCCGGGCCGTCCTCCCCCTCACGCCCACCCTGCTGGTCGCCGTGGCGGTGCTGGCCCGGCGGGTCGCGGTGCTGGGGTCCCTCACCGGGGGCTACGGCAAGCACTACTTCGCCTTCAGCCGGGCCGGGAAGATCCTGTGGCGGAACATGGCCGAGCCCGACCACGTCGCCATCGTCGACGCATGCATCCGCTACGGGCTCGCGCCTCATGGCGTCACGGGAAACTGGGTGCCGGGCCTCCGGGAGCTCGTCCCGCTCACCGGTGCCAGCCTGGTGCTGGGCGTGCTCCTCCACGCCTGGGCCACCCCGACGCCCCAGCAAGGGGAGCTGGATCGCCGCTGGGTCGGCCCGTTGCTGCTGGTGTGGATGGGAGGTGCCATCGGCATCGTGGCTGCGTCGGGCACCTGGTTCTGGCGCCAGGGCTACTTCCTCCTCCCTCCCCTCGGCCTCGCTCTGGCCATGCTCGCGGGCCAGCTGATCCGCGACGCCCGATCCCGTCGGTGGGTCGGCCTGGCCAGTCTTCCCGCCCTCACCCTCGTCCCCGCTGCCGTGTTGGCCACCGGCCCGCTCCTGCTGGGCATGAACGAGTCGGCCAACGCCAACCGGGTCCTCTATGGGCAGCACGTCCACGACATCCGTGCGCTCACGGCCGAGGCCCAGGGGCCGGGGACCGTCCTCCTCGCGCTGCGGGGGAAGGCCGGGCCCATCCACAACGTGCGCATCTGGTCCAACCGCTTCGGCGCCGAGCGGGGCCTGGTGTTCAAGGTGCTCGCCCGCGATGCCAACAACGGCAACGAGCGGAGGGGAAAGCTGGCGCTCCGACGGCCTGGTGGTCGTGCCCAGCTGGTGATCGACGGCAAGCAGGTGAAGTGGGAGACCACGCGCCTGTTCGGGGTGTCGCTCCGGGGCGTCGAGAAGCTCTGGCTCGACCGCTTCTACGTCGACACCGAGCGACGCTGGCTGTACATCGTGCCCGACGGCCAGCCCACCCTGGAGCCCATCGGGCCGCCTCCTTCGAAGGGCAGCGGTGCCGGGGCCCATGATAGGTAGGGGTCTATGGCCGACGCCGCGCCGAAGGCGATCCAGGTCCAGGACCTGCCTCGCATCAACGAGATCTCCCTCACGCTGGCCGCCAACGGGTTCGGGCACCTGCTGAACCTCGTGGGCCTCGCCGCCGTGTTGCCTCCCGGGAAGAAGGAGGACCCCAGGGAGTCCAAGGACGGCCCCAAGGACAGCAAGACGACGGGTCCGTTCGCGCGCCGGGCCCGCCAGGTGCTCATCGATCTCGGACCCACCTTCGTCAAGCTGGGCCAGGTCCTCTCGGTCCGTCCCGACATCCTCCCCAAGGACGTCCTCGAGGAGTTCGAGACCCTCCAGGATCGCGTCCCCCCCATGCCCGTCGAGGACGTGCAGTGGGTCGTCGAGCGCGAGCTGGGGCGCCCGATCGACGAGGTGTTCGACTCCTTCGACCCCGAGCCCCTGGGATCGGCCAGCATCGCCCAGGTCCACCGGGCCACCCTTCTGGGGGGCCACGAGGTCGCTGTGAAGCTCCAGCGGAAGGGCATCGCGAAGACCATCCAGAGCGATCTCCACATCCTCTACAGCCTGGCGGCCCTGGTGGAGAACCGCCTGCAGCTCCCTGGCCTGCACACGCCCCGCGCCATCGTCCGGGAGTTCGATGCCGCCATCAACCTGGAGCTCGACTTCCTTCAGGAGATGAAGGCTGCCGAGCGCATGCGGAAGCACTTTCAGGGCACCGACCTCGACGTGGTGGTCCCCAAGGTCTTCCCCCAGTGGTCCACCCGCCGCATGCTGGTCATGGAGCTGTGCGAGGGCACCCCGATGGCCCAGGTGGCCGACGAGGTCGAGCCGGACTCCCGCCGAGCCAAGCGACTGGCTCACACCCTCATGGAGGCCACCTACCGGCAGGTGTTCGACTTCGGCTTCTTCCACGGCGATCCCCATCCCGGGAACCTGCTGGTGACCGACGACGACCGGGTCATCCTGCTGGACTTCGGCGTGACGGGCGTGCTGACCAGCGCCATGCAGGAGACGATCATCAACGCGTTCACCTCGATGGTGTTCCGCGACGCCGAGATGCTGGCGCTCACTGTCTTCCGGGCAGGGGCCACACAGGGGCGCGTCGACCTGCGGGAGTTCATCGAGGAGCTCGAGCGCAAGATGGCCCACTACCATGGGGCCTCTCTCGACGACCTGGCCAACCCCACGACCCTGATGGAGGTCGTGGAGATGTGCACCCGCTTCAAGATCGGGCTGCCGCCGGAGTTCGCTGTGCTCTCCCGCACCATGACCCTGGTGGAGGGACAGATCCGCGCCTTGCTCCCGGCCGTCGACATCGTGGAGGAGGTGAAGCCCTACGCCCAGCGGCTGATGGCCAAGCGATTCAGCCCAGAGCAGGTCGCCCACGACGCCGCCCGCCTCATGGTCCAGGCTCAGGGGCACTTCAAGGATCTCCCGACCCACGTGAACCAGATGCTGATGGATCTGGAGTCGGGCAACGTCCAGATCGTCACCAAGGACCCCGACGCCGCTCAGCTCCGAGAGGAGATCCGGAGTGCTGTCCTCCGCCTGTCGATGGCCGCGCTGGCCAGCACCTTCACCATGGGGGCGATGCTCTTCCTGGCGGCGTGGTCTCCGGCGCCCTTCGGGATCCCGATCTTCGGTCTCCTCGGGGGGTTGCTCCTGTTCGGCGGCATCGGCCTGTTCGGGGCCCTCGGCGTGCACGTGCTCTTCGCCCGCTTCATGTCGCTCACCTACTGGCGTCGCCAGCTGGTCCTGCTTCTGCGGTTCTTCTCGTGGCGTCGACACGACCCGGCCGACGACTGATCGACGCGGGCCTCAAGTCCTCCGGCCCGCTGCTCGATGTCCAGTCGAATGCACGCTGTGCCCTGGTGGCGGCGCTGTGGTAGGGTCGGCCGTCGCGGGGAAGCCCGCAGGCCCTGATGTCGAGAGGCAACGTGTCCAAGCTCGAGTTCTCCCGCGGCGACGTGCTCGCCGAGAAATACGAGGTCGTCGACCTCCTCGATCAGTCCCCCCTGGGGTTCACCTACCGGGTGAAGCACCTGAGCACGGGCAAGTACGTCCGTCTGCTCATGATGCGGCCATCGATCGCTGGCAAAGAGCAGAAGGAGCAGATCGTCGAGCGCTTCAAGCTCGCGAAGGACCTGACCCACCCCCACCTGGTCAAGGTCGGGGAGCTCGGGGAGCACGAAGGCATCGCCTACGTCACCTATGAGGACTTCGACGGCTCCACCCTGCGGGAGCTCCTGCAGGAGCACAAGATCGAGGGTCGCTCCTTCGAGCTCAAGGAAGCCAGCCAGATCACCATGCAGATCCTCGAGGGGGTCGCCGAGGTGCATCGGTCCGGACTCGTCATGCGGGCCCTCCGCCCCGAGTACGTGCTGATCAACGTCCGCTACACGGGCCCCCGCAAGCAGACCTTCGTGGCCCAGTGCAAGCTGGTGGGCGCGTCCTTCTGGGACCTCGTGCCCGCCGCCGTCCTCGCGGAAGACGAGTTCACCCGCGGCGAGGCCCAGTACCTCGCGCCCGAGCTGAAGAGCTTCGAGCCCTACCCCACCGAGCGCTCCGACCTGTTCAGCGCCGGGGTGATCTTCTACGAGATGCTCGTCGGCACGGCCCCCGTCGGCACCTTCCAGCTCCCCCGCACCCGCCGTCCGGACCTGCCGGCCCACATCGACAACGTGTCCGAGCTGGCCCTCGCGAACGCCCCGGAAGACCGCTACCAGACCGCCACGGACTTCATCAACGACATCCAGCGCACCTTCCAGGACCAGTCCCTGGTGGAGAAGCCGGAGTCCAAGCCCCTGGTCAGCCCCATCGGCTGGGTCATGGCCGTCATCCTGGTCGTGTTCATCGCGATCATCCTGTTCAACCTGGGCGGCAACCCCCGCAAGCTGGCCGAGGCGAAGGACAGCCAGGTCCGGGTCCAGGTCTTCGAGGCCCAGCAGCACCCCACCCCAGCCGACGTCCAGGCGGTGCTCAAGCGCCACGAGCCCCTCCAGAACATGGTCTACATCCCAGCGGGTCCGTTCGTGGCCGGCCGCCTCCACACCGAGGAAGACGCACCGGCCAGCGAGCCGCTGGCCGAGGTCCGCGAGACCAAGGGCTTCCTGATCGACGCCATGGAGCACCCCAACATCCTCGGCGAGAAGCCCACGCTCAACGTCACCTTCAACGACGCGAAGAAGCTGTGCAAGGACCAGGGCAAGCGCCTGTGCACGGCCGATGAGTGGGAGCGTGCCTGCAAGGGCCCGCAGAGCAAGATCTACTCCTACGGGGACTTCTACGACCCGGAGTTCTGCGGCGAGGGCATCGACGACCCCTACCCCTCCGGCCAGCGGGATCGCTGCCGCAGCGACTGGCGGGTCTTCGACATGTCCGGCAACTTCATCGAGTGGACCTCCACCGCGGCCAAGGAGGGGCGCTACCTGACCAAGGGCGGCAAGCCCACCAGCGCCCTCGAGGGCACCCGCTGCGCCTTCGCCACCGACGAGGCCGCAGGCCACCGCAGCAAGGCCCTGTCCTTCCGCTGCTGTCGCGACCTCGACGCGCCGCCGCCCCCCAAGCCGAAGGCCACGCCGGAGCCCGAGCCCGAGCCCGAAGGCGAGGGAGAGTGAACCCGCGGGTCCGCTGATGGCCTTCCTGGGCGACCTGCTGCATCCGACGCGGACGTGGTCTGCCCTGAGAGACCAGCTCGGCAGCATCCGCGGCATCTACCTGGCCCCCGACCGAGTGGAGCGCCGGGACGACGCGCACCATCACGACGAGGTGGTGCTGCTGATCCACGGCTTCTTCCAGACCCGGAACATCTGGACGGTGATGGAAGAGCGCCTGCGGGCCGATGGATTCGGCGTGCTCTCCTTCCACCTCGGCGGCTTGATGTGGCGCTTCAACACGCACCCCATCGACCGCCTGGCCGCCCAGGTGGCGACCAAGGTGGAGTCGCTGTCGGCGCGGCATGGCCTGTCGAAGCTCCACATCGTCGGCCACAGCAAGGGAGGCCTGATCGCCCGGCGGTATGTGCAGGACTTCGGCGGCGAGAACCGGGTCCGGTCGATCACCACCCTGGGGACGCCCCACCATGGCACGCCCACCGCGGCCCTCGGCGTGGCGCTGATGGGCATGGGCACACTCCCGACCTCGGCGCGTGAGCTCCTGCCGAGCTCCCCCACCATCCGTCGGCTGGCCGAGGATCGGAGCCTCGTTCCCCTCACGAGCATCTACAGCCGCGAGGACCTCGTGTGTCCCTACTGGTGCAGCATCCTCCATCCCGCCGAGGGCACCCGGGCCATGCGAAACGTGGAGATCCGCGGCGTCGGCCACAGCCAGCTCGTCTGGGACCCTGCTGTGTACGAGGCCGTTCGGGAAGCCCTGGACCGCGCCTGCCGTCCCGCATAGCAGCCCCTCCACGGCCCCTGCCGTGGGAGGAGGGAGCATGTCCGAGCGACGCGACGCCTACCGTGATGCCGGGGTCGACATCGACGCCGGCGAAGCGCTCGTGGAGCGCATCAAGCCCCTGGCCGCCACCACCCATCGCCCGGGCGTGCTGGGCGGTCTCGGCGGCTTCGGCGGCCTGTTCTCGGTGCCCAGCGGCTACACCGACCCGGTCCTCGTCTCCGGAACCGACGGCGTCGGCACCAAGCTCCTCGTCGCCCAGGCCCTCGGCCGTCACGACACCATCGGCGTCGACCTGGTCGCCATGTGCGTCAACGACATCGCGGTCAGCGGGGCCGAGCCGCTGTTCTTCCTCGACTACTTCGCGACCGGCAAGCTCTCGGTGGACGAGGGGGCCGCCGTGGTCGCCGGCATCGCCGAGGGCTGTCGGCAGGCCGGCTGCGCCCTCCTCGGCGGGGAGACGGCCGAGATGCCCGGCATGTACAGCCCGGGCCACTACGATCTGGCGGGCTTCGCGGTCGGGATCGTCGAGCGCTCCGAGATCCTCGATGGCTCGGCCGTACGGCCCGGCTGGCGCCTGGTGGGCCTCCCAGCCTCAGGTCTCCACAGCAACGGCTACAGCCTGGTCCGCAGGGTGCTGGTCGACGGCGGACGCTTCGACCTCGACACTGATCCCGGCGACCTGGGGGCTCCCCTGGGGGACGTCCTGCTCACCCCCACCACCATCTACGTGAAGGAGCTGGCGCGGCTGCGGGCCGCTCACCCCATCGGCGCCCTGTGCCACATCACCGGCGGCGGTCTCCCGGGGAACCTGCCACGAGTGCTTCCAGAGGGCTGCGGTGTTCGTCTGTACGACGGCAGCTGGGTCGTGCCGCCGATCATGCGCCTCCTCCAGCGGGAGGGGCAGCTGTCCGACGACGACCTGTTGCGCACGTTCAACTGTGGCATCGGCATGGTGGCGGCGGTTCCGGCCAGCGCGGCCGAGGCCCTCGCCGCCGACGCTGGCGGCTGGGTGATCGGCGAGCTGACCGACAGCTCCGGCTTCTCCGTGGACCTGGACAGCCAGCGATGAGCGTGCCCGTCGCCGTGCTGGTGAGCGGCTCCGGCACCAACCTGCAGGCACTGATCGACGCCACGCAGGAGCCCGACCACCCTGCGCGCATCGCCGTCGTCCTGGCGGACCGCCCCAAGGCCTTCGGGCTGGAGCGGGCCCGTCGCGCAGGCATCCCCACGGCCGTGGTGCTGAAGCGGGACCACCCCGTTCGGGCGTCCTACGACGAGGCGTTGGTGGCGGCGCTACGGGAGCACGGCGTCGAGTGGGTCTGCCTCGCGGGCTTCATGAAGCTGGTGGGGGCGCCGTTGCTGGAGGCCTTCCCCGATCGCATCCTGAACATCCACCCGGCGCTGCTCCCCTCCTTCCCCGGACTCCACGGCCCGGCCCAGGCGCTTGGCTACGGTGTCCAGATCGCCGGAGCGACGGTCCATGTCGTCGACGCCGGGACCGACACCGGGCCCATCGTCGCGCAGGGGGCCGTGCCGGTGCTGCCCAGCGACGACGAGGACACGCTGGCGGGCCGCATCCTCTCCGGCGTCGAGCACGTGATCTACCCCCGCGCCCTGCGCTGGGCGGCCGAGGGTCGGCTCCGGGTCGTGCGGGACCAGCCTCGGGCCCGGGTCGTGGTCGACGGGGATGCCGAGCGCTTCGTGTTCGCGGCGGGTTAGCTCAGCGGCCTTCCCGGAGTGTTCCGATGCACCTGCTCTTCGCCCTGTGGCTCGCCTGCAGCGCTTCGACGACCGAGCCGCCCGCCGAGCCCACCGCAGCCTCCGTGGAGCTCCCCGGTGACTTCAGCACCCTGACCGTCCCCACCGAGGGCGCCGAGCTCACCAAGCACGAGGGCAAGGAGCTGGTGCTCACCTACCCTGGCGGGGAGGTCCGTCCGCTCGTGGAGAGCTACGTGACGGCCCTGGACGGCGCCGGCTGGGTCGTGGAGCAGCCCCAGAGCGGCGGTCGCTTCGTGAGGGTCCAGGCCCACAAGGAGGACCAGACGCTGGAGTTCTTCGTGGTGGCGCAGCCGGAGCGGGCGGAAGTGCACATGGAGTTCGTGGGCGACTAGAGCACCAATCATGTAGTCGGACCGAGCATCCTGAGGTCCAGCGGATTCCTGGCGCAGACCGGAGGAGGGAGCTTGGCGAGCCAAGTGACCAACGACGGGCAAAGCCAGGGATTCGCTGGGACCAGGAGGCGACGGGAGACTACTTGAGTGGTGGTCTAGTGCGGAGCGCCTCCCCAGGTGCACGCGTAGCGCCGAGCTGCTCGGGGGCTTCGGGCGTCAGGCTACAGGCTTCGGCTCGCAGCAATGGGGCCGTGCTGCCCGAACCAGCCACGAGGGGGCCCGCCCCCTCCGGCACTCCTACGAAAGGGGCGCTGCGCCACGGTCTTCGAAGCGGGTCCATGTGCCCCTGCATGCCGTAGCCCGAAGCCTGCAGCCTGAAGCCTCGCGCACGGCGAGCGAACATCTGGCGAAGGACGTCCGAGACGTCGCGCCAGCTCCCTACCGAAGGAGCATGGTCGGCTCGTCGATGTCCTCGTCGTCGGGGATCCTGGGCTCGACGTCGAGGGGGAGGAAGACGTCGATGGTGGCGCCCTTCCCGACCTCGCTCTGGGCCTGGATGCGGCCCCCCATGGCCTCGGCGAAGCCCTTGCAGATGGCGAGGCCGAGTCCGGACCCGTCGTAGCGACGTGTGGTGCCGTCGTCGCCCTGGAAGAACGCGTCGAAGGCGTGTTCCAGCTGCCGCTCCGTCATGCCGATGCCGGTGTCCTGGACCTGGAGGTGTACCTCCTTGTCCACGCTGACCGTGATGCGCACCGTGCCGTTGCCGGTGTACTTGACGGCATTCTGCACGAGGTTGAACAGGATCGAGCGGGTCATGCGGGCGTCGACCTTGGCCGTGGCGGACGGCGCGACCCGGGTCTCGATGGTGTTCTTGAGGGTCTCGGCCTCGTTGCTGGCGCCCTCGACGATCTCCGAGACCATCGCCCCCAGGTCCACGGGCTCGGGACGCACCTCGTAGCGCCCACTCTCGAGCTGGGTGAGGTCGAGGACGGTGGTGACCAGGCCCTTGAGGTGCAGGCCGGCTCGTCGGATGCGGGTGAGGTCCTGCTGGAGCTCCGGGTCGTCGAGCTCCTCCGACACCATCTCGGCGTAGCCGATCACTGCGTTCAGCGGAGTGCGCAGCTCGTGGCTCATGCGGGTGAGGAAGGCCCCTCGGACCTTGGTGGCGTCGGTGGCGCTCTGCACGGCCGTGTAGACCCTGGACTCCGCCTTCAGGGCCCGTCGCTGGGCTGCTGCGAGCTCGTCGCGGAGCTCGGCCTCGACGGTGGTGCTGGAGTGGACCCTGTCTTGCAGTGCGCGCAGCGGCGCCAGGTCGGGGGTGTTGGGGACCTGGGCACCCCGCTCCAGGGCGTCGACGGCCTGCTGAGCCCCCGACGGTGCCGTGGGGGTGAGCGCAGCCACGGCGACGCCGGTCGCGCCGCCCAGCAGCGCACCGACCGTGGCCAGGACGAGCAGCAGGACGGGCGGAAGGCCGAGGAGGATGGCCAGACCTGATCCCGCCGCCGCCCCGCCACCGGCGAGCAACGTGCCCAGGAGTGGACCCAGTAGCTTGCGGATCAGGCGGCCTCCGCCCGCTCCCAGGCTGCGAGGGCCTGGGTGAAGGACACGTGGGCCCGCTCGAGGGACGCTCGCGCCACCACGGCGTGACCGTCGGTGATGGCGGACCAGGCGCGGGCCAGCTGGCGCTCTCCAGCGGAGAAGGGGCTGAAGTACTCGGTGAAGGTGCCGAGGCCGTGGCGAGCGACGAAGCGTCCACGGCCCTCTACCAGGGGCCCGATCACGTCGAAGGACAGGGCGTCGATGGCCTCTCGGGCCTCCGGGGCGTCGGTGTCCATCGGCAGCTCGGCGATGCCGTTTGCGATGGCCTCTGTCTCGGTCAGCATGCGGCGCAGGCCCTCCCCCATGTCGAGGACGGTACCAGATTCGTCAGGCGCGGTAGCGTCCATGCGCTCCTTCCGCCGCGCCAGGACGGCGCCGAGCACGATGACGCCGACGCCAGTGCCCCAGCCGATGCCGCCCACATTCCACCACCCTTCGAGGCGCTGCTGCGGTCCGGGCAAGCGAGACTCGACGCCAGCGGCCTGGTCGGCTCGGTAGGCGGCGAAGTGGTGGCCGTTCCTGGCGCCGAACAGCCCCGCGATGATGACGCCGATGGTCAGGATGAACAGGGGACCGCTGTTGCGCATCAGGCACCTCCCGAGAAGGTCTTCATCAACACGACGAGGTTCCAGGCGAGGGCTGTGAGGGCCTCCCCCACGATGAGGCCCGCGGCGAAGGGCACGAGCTTGCGGCCGATGAACGAGGCGCCGAAGCTCCGCTCGAGCCCCATGGAGACGAGGCAGCCGATCCCGTAGGCCAGCGTGATGCTGAAGGGCAGGTACATGGCCAGGCCCACCAGCACCGACACGCCGCCGATGGGGAAGATCGACAGCGCACCGCCGATCGTGGCGCCCGCCAGGTACTTGTCGACGGCGGCGTCGCTGTCGCGGAGGGCCTCGATGATCCCCCGCAGGACGTCGGCCTGGGGAGCGGCGAGGCACTGGGCGGTCCCCTCGATGCAGGCCACGGAGTCAGGTCCGAAGCCGGGGGTCGGCTGCCCCTGGGCGTCCAGCGGCCCGCTGCTCCACAGCAGCATCAGCACGCCGATGGCGATGAACGGGCCGACCCAGGTGACGAGGAGCTGGGCGATCTGCTGCTCCTTGGGGACCGAGCCCACGAGGTGACCCGTCTTCAGGTCCTGCATCATGTCCGCGCACTGGCTGGTGGCGATGCACACCGCGACGCCGATGAGGATGCTGGCGGTCACGTTGCCGCCGGTCAGGAAGTACATCAGCGTGACCGCGATGAGGGCGAGGCCCGACAGCGGGGAGATGTCGGTCTGCCCGGTGGCCTGGGCCACGATGATGCCAGCGAGGGCGAGCCAGGCAGAGCCGACCACGGCCACGAGCAGCGCCGTGGCGAGTCCGAGTTCCGGCGTCGCCAGCCAGGCCGCCACGAACAACAGCACGAAGGCGATGAGGCCGCCGACGCCCACCCACTTGGGGTCCACCTCCTCGGCAGAGGCCCCCTGCTCGGCGGCGAGGGCGGCCGCGGCCCGTAGGCTCTTCATGGCGCCGACCACGGCTGGGGCGGCCGAGACCACCCCGGCGAGGGCACCGCCGATCAGCAGGCCGATGCCGAGTGGGCGCAGCATGGAGCCGTAGGTCTCCGCGGCGTAGAAGCCCTCCAGCTCGGCTCCGGACAGGCCGGGGGGCGAGGGGACCCAGCCCATGAGGACGGCGGTAGGGGCGATGATCGAGTAGGCGAGGATCCCACCGGCGAGGAAGGGGAGACCGCCGCGGCCTGAGAGGAGGCCGGCGCCGAGGTTGGCGGCGGACACGTACAGGGCGAAGGGGGCCCAGGCAGGAAGGCCCACGAGGTGTCCCAGGTCGACCTCCTCGCCCACCAGGCCGGCGTTCACGAGCAGCGTGAGCACGGCGGCCAGCACCCCGCCAGCGACGAGCAGCTTGCCCTGCGCGAGGCCCTCTCCGGGGCTCTTGAGCAGGGTGGCCACGGCGGTGCCCGACGGGAAGCGGAGTCGATCGAACTCGACCATCTGCTTTCTCAGCGGGATGATGAGCACGACCCCCATCAGCGAACCGGCGACGGCGGCCACGATGAGGGGCCAGACTGGGATGTCGGCCAGCGTGGGGTCGCCCACCGACAGCAGCATCAGCGCCGGCAGGGTGAACACGACGCCGGAGGAGGCGGTGTTGATGCCGGACGCGACGGTCTGGTTGACGTTGTTCTCGACGATGCTGCGGCGGCGGAGGATGCCCCGCAGCACGACGAAGCCCATGATGGCGGCGACCGTGCTTCCCGCGAGCCCGAAGCCGAGCTTCAGCGCGATGTACACGAACGAGGCCGTCATGACCACGCCCTGGAGCGTGCCGAAGACGACCGCCGGCACCGATAGCTCGGGGTAGGGGCGGACGGATGGGTTCATGGGCTCCCCGTGTTGGCCGGTCACGGTACCACCGCGAGGCGGGCGCGCCCATCGGGGGGACGAGGGAGGGCGGTTCGGGTCGATGGTCGTTATGTACGGCGGGTCACAGGAGCTCCACCCATGCCTTACGTCGTCACCGAGAACTGCGTCGACTGCCGCTTCACCGACTGCGTCGAAGTCTGTCCGGTCGATTGCTTCTTCTCCGCCCCCAACATGCTCTACATCCACCCCGATGAGTGCATCGACTGCGGGGCCTGCGAGCCGGCGTGTCCGGTCGAGGCCATCTACGCCGTCGACGACCTCCCGGCGGATCAGGCCAAGTGGGAGCAGATCAACGCAGAGAAGACCGAGGCCGGCGACCTCGAGCGGATCACGGAGTCGCAGGAGCCCCTCCCCACGGCGGAAGACAAGCGCGCCCGGCTGGGCCTGTGAGCCTGGC
>Ga0213839_1001624_pt1 | contig 14052 bp, 14 predicted proteins | sample SWPATP21_FD_160075 | JGI IMG/M metagenome (GOLD analysis project Ga0213839, IMG submission 160075) | Coastal seawater microbial communities from Marineland, Florida, United States - SWPA TP2 #1 | ecosystem: Environmental > Aquatic > Marine > Coastal | place: USA: Florida | collected 2016-08-14 | reverse complement strand
GAGCATGCCCGTTTCCACGGCGGCCTGCACCTGGCCGGCTTCGACGCCGGCGTCATTTCCTCCAAACGGCAGGTCCTGGCCTAACGTCCGCCGCCACCCACCCACCGTTGCGCCATCACTTAGGGTCGTTCTCAGCGCTCGTTCTCAGCGCTCAGTGAACGACCCCACGTGATAGCGCAACAGTTTTGACGCTTCAGGAGTGGTCGGGGGCCTTGGTCGGGACAGCCCCCGGCAGGGTCGGCATAATGCGGCCGGGAACGCGGGGCAGGTCCTCGCCGTCGTCGCCTCCGCCATGCTGGCCGGGTGCTGTTGGCAGGCCCGGCGTTTCCGGACGTTGGCCCGGAACCGGCAGGATACCGTCACGGCCGACGGCGGGAGGCGTGATCGGCGGCCTGTGTCCGGCCTGCTCGTCGGACTCCTTGCCGCCGTCCTGTCCCGCTCCACCGGGAGCACCGCCGGCGGCAGAGCCGGTGGAGGGGGAGCCGCTGGACGGCGCGGCGCCCGAAGTCCCGGCGGGGGAAGTTGCGGGCGCGGGAATAGCCGGGACCGATGCCGGGGACGGCTCAGCGTGCTCCGGGCCCGGCGTCGCGTGGCCCGCGGGCCGGAAGATGACGCCCACGGTGTTGCTGAAGCTGTGCCGGAAATCCTCGCTGGATGCCGCCACGGCCCCGGCACCGAGGGTCATGGCACCCACGACGGCGCCCCCGACGATCGCCAGGCGGCGCTTCCGGCCGCGGCGCCCGGCGAGGCTCATGACGCCGGCCGGCAGGGATTCGTCGGCGGAATCGTTCGCGGACGCGACCATGGGCAGCACCGTCGTCGTGGCTGGGACAGGGCCGGCTGGGACACGACCGGCCGGGACAGGGCCGGCCGCTCCCGCGGCGAGAAGTGCCGCGAGGTCGGCGCGGGGCGCGGGAGCCTCATACGGGATCACGGCGCGGAGCTGTTCCAGCGCGCCGCGGAGCTCGGCCGCGGATTCGAGGCCGGAGTCGCTCAGCATCGCCTGGATGCTGCCATCCTGCTGGGGATCGCGGGTGCCCGTCATGATGCTGCGTGGTCCTTTTCGGTTACGAGTTCGCGCAGGGCACTGAGCCCGCGCCGCTGAAGTTGTTTGATGGCACCCGGCGTCTTGTCCATGATGCCGGCCACCTGTTCGATGGAAAGGTCTGCGACGATGCGCAGGACCAGAACTTCCCGCTGCTCCTCGTTGAGCCTCGCGAGAGTGTGGGAGATACCGCCCAAAGAGCCGAGCGCCTCGTCCTCGGCGGATGCCGCATAGCGAGCGTCATCGAGGGGATCGTATTCGGCAAGATGCGGCGTGCGTTCTTCCCGCCGCCTGTAGTCGACCAACCGCGCGTGGGCGACGGAGAAGATGAACGTCCGTAGACCCGCGTGACCGCCGGTGACGCCGGCCAGTTTCGGCAGGACGTCCACGAACACGTCTTGGGTCAGGGCCTCGGCGTCGTCCACCCCCCGCGCCCGGAAGTAGCCCAGGACGGCCGGGGAAATCGCCACGTAAACGGCGCTAAAACCTGATGGGTCACCAGCTAATGCGGCTGACAAATCGTCGTCGCTTAGCTGCTCTGCCAAGAGGCTGTCCTTCCGTTACTGCTGGGGTGCGGCCCCGCAAGTCTAGCGGCCGCACCCCCGAGCCCTTCAAAACGAGGGCTCATTCCGTCGTTGCAGACCCTTGCCGGGTCCAGGCCAAACAGCCGGAATTTACTTGTCGTGCTGGGGAAGCTCGGCGGACGGTGCAGCCGGAACAGCCGGGGTTGCAGGAACGCCGTGGGCGCCGGGGACAGCCGGAACCGCGGGGACAGCGGCCTTGATATTGGCGTGGGCGTGTGCTTCGCCGGCAACCTCCGTGCCGTCGACGTCGGCGTCGCCCTTGGCGTCGACACCGTGCTGGTCGGCGTCAACGGAGCCCTCGCCGGCACCCTCGGTGCCGTCGACGTCGGCGTCCCCCGTGGCGGAGCCTTCGCCCTTGGCGGAATCATCTGCGGACGGTGCAGACGGAACCGCCGGGACGGCCGGCGTAGCCGGGACGGCGGGCTTCGCCGGGAGCGTGGGGGTGGCCGGTACAGCAGGAGTGGCCGGGGTGGCGGGCGTAGCGTGGGTCACGTCAGACTGCGGGACGCTGGAGAGCTGGGCCGCATTGGCCAGTCCGATGCCGGAGAACCCTCCGACGGCCAGGATGGCGGCGCCGACAGCAATCTTGGTGGTCTTGCTAACACTCTTCATAACAGACATACATCCTTTGTTTTTGTGGAAGACGGGCTGAGGCCGCATGGGGCAGTAGACAGCCCGCTCTCGCCGTGGAAGGCTGGCCGGCGCCCGATGGGGGCAGGCGCCGGCCGGCGCTTACGGTGGAAGGCCGGCCGGATTGGTGGGGGGGTCCAAAGTCCGGCGGCGCTTACATAAGGAGTAATCGCTGGGGTGGCCCGAAAGGTTACGCACCGATCGGATATTTCTTTTTTCTTTTTTCAGCCGGTCGCTGCGGTGATCAAGCCCGGGCGGATTGTGCTCCCACCCGTTGCGCTATCACCTTGGGTCGTTCTCAGAGCTCAGAACGACCCTAGGTGATAGCGCAACAGTGGTCAGGAACGGAAGAGCCCGCTGTAGGCGTTGAGGGCGATCTGGCCGCCCAGGTGGGCGTAGAGGACATTGCTGCCGGCCGGAATGTCCCGGCTTTTCACGAGGTCGATCAGCCCGGCGAGGGACTTGCCCTCGTAGACGGGGTCGGTGATCATGGCCTCGAGCGAGGCGCCCAGGCGGATGGCTTCCAGGGTGGAATCGGCGGGGATTCCGTAGAGGTCCCCGGCCCAGCCCTCCATGACGTTGATTTCCTCATCACGGAGTTCCCTGCCCAGGCCGATCAGCTCGGCGGTGTTCCGGGCAATGCGTTCAACCTGGTCGCGGGTCTTCTGCAGGGTGGCCGAGGCATCGATGCCGATCACCCGGCGCGGTTTGTCCTGGCCGGCGAAGCCCGCGATCATGCCGGCGTGGGTGGAGCCCGTGACCGTGCAGACGACGATGGTGTCGAAGAAGATGCCGAGCTCGCGCTCCTGCTGTTCCACCTCGTAGGCCCAGTTGGCGAAGCCCAGGCCGCCCAGCCTGTGGTCGGACCCGCCGGCCGGGATGGCGTACGGCTTGCCGCCGGCGGCCTTGACCTCTTCGATGGCGTGTTCCCAGCTGCTGCGGATGCCGATGTCAAAGCCCGCACTGTCCAGCCGGACGTCGGCGCCCATGATGCGCGAGAGCAGGATGTTCCCCACCCGGTCGGAGAGCGGGTCCGGCCAGTCGACCCAGTTTTCCTGGACCAGGCGGGCCTTGAGACCGAGTTTCGCGGCCACCGCGGCGACCTGGCGGGTGTGGTTGGACTGGTAGCCGCCAATCGAGACCAGGGTGTCCGCGCCCTGCGCCAGGACCTCCGGGACGAAGTACTCCAGCTTGCGCGTCTTGTTGCCGCCAAACGCGAGGCCGCTGTTGACGTCCTCCCGCTTAGCCCAGATCTGTGCCCCGCCCAGGTGCGCGGTGAGCCGCGGCAGCGGGTGGACGGGGCTCGGTCCAAACATCAGGGGGTAGCGCTCAAAATCGGTGATGGCCATCGACGGTCCTTTGCTCGCGGTGGGAAACGGCATTTTGAACATCCAACATGCAATATATTGCATTCTCCGATACGAGCTCCCGGAGGGCAAGGGCGATATACGATATGTTGCATGCCCGTTCCCTCGCTCGCCGGAGTCCACAAGCGGCCGCTGCTGCGGGACAATGTCTTTGAATCCATCCGGGACGCGATTGTGGACGGCACGTTCGAGCCGGGCGAACGGCTTAAGGACACGGAACTGGAAGCATGGCTGGGCGTTAGCCGGACGCCCATCCGGGAGGCGCTGCTGCGGCTGGAACGCGCCGGCCTGGTCATCGCGCTGCCGGGCAAGTCGACCATAGTGGCCCCCTACGATCAGGCGTCAACCGTCAGCACCCAGCAGGTGGTGGCCGGGCTGCACGAGCTGGCCGCGCGCCTGGCCGTACCGGTCCTGACCGAGGACCACCTCTCCGGCATGGCCGAGGCCAATGCGCGCTTCGAGCGGGCCCTGCAGGACGCCGACGTCGAGTCCGCGCTCCGGGCCGACGACGATTTCCACGCCGTCTTTGTCACGGCCAGCGGCAACCCGGTGCTCCAGGAACTCCTGGAACAAACCACCCCTGTCCTGCGCCGCGTGGAGCGGATGCGCTTCGGTTCCTTTGCCGCCCGGGGATCGGTGGCCCAGCACGCCGAAATCATCCGGCTCGCCCGCCTTCGCGACGCCGAGGCCGCCGCCAGGGCGTGCCGGGAGAACTGGTTGTCGCTGCGCTTCACGTCCGCGGACTAGGCCCGGCTTAGCCCCAGCCTCAACCACGGCCTTAACCACGACGGCGGCGGGCCGCCCTTCTCAGGGTGACCCGCCGCCGTCGTACGCCCCTTAGCCGTGCTACCTGGTGACGCGCGCTACCTAGTTACGCGTCGCTGCTGAAGCGTCAATCCGTGTCAGTCGTTGATGAGGTCGTTGACCACGATCGTCTGGTCGCGGTCCGGTCCGACGCCGATCGCGGAGAAGCGCGTGCCGGAGAGCTTCTCCAGGGCAAGGACGTAGTTCCGGGCGTTTTCCGGCAGGTCTTCCAGGGTGCGGGCCCCGGTGATGTCCTCGGTCCAGCCTTCGAAGTATTCGAAGATCGGCTTGGCGTGGTGGAACTCGGTCTGCGTCATGGGCATTTCGTCGTGCCGCACGCCGTCGACGTCGTAGGCCACGCAGACCGGGATCTGCTCGATGCCGGTCAGGACGTCCAGTTTGGTGACGAAGTAGTCCGTGAAGCCGTTGACGCGGGAGGCGTGCCGCGCCAGGACGGCGTCGTACCAGCCGCAGCGGCGGGGGCGGCCGGTGTTGACGCCGAACTCGCCGCCGGTCTTCTGCAGGTACATGCCCATCTCGTCGAACAGTTCCGTGGGGAACGGCCCGGCGCCGACGCGTGTGGTGTACGCCTTGATGATGCCGATGGAGCGCGAGATGCGGGTGGGGCCGATGCCGGAGCCCACGGAGGCGCCGCCCGCGGTCGGGTTCGAGGACGTGACGAACGGGTAGGTGCCGTGGTCGACGTCGAGGAAGGTGGCCTGGCCGCCCTCCATGAGGACCACTTTGCCCTCGTCCAGGGCCGTGTTCAGGACATAGGTGCTGTCAATGACCAGCGGGCGGAGGCGCTCGGCGAAGGACAGGAAGTACTCCACGATCTCGTCCACCTCGATGTCGCGGCGGTTGTAGACCTTGACCAGGAGTTCGTTCTTCTGGCGCAGCGAGCCTTCGACCTTCTGGCGCAGGATCGAGGCGTCGAAGACGTCCTGGACGCGAATGCCGAGGCGGGCCACCTTGTCCATGTAGGCCGGGCCGATCCCGCGGCCGGTGGTGCCGATGGCGCGGCTGCCGAGGAAACGCTCGGTGACCTTGTCCAGGACCTGATGGTAGGGCGCCACGAGGTGGGCGTTGGCGGAGACGCGCAGCTTGGAGGTGTCGGCGCCGCGGGCCTCGAGGCCGTCGATTTCCTGGAACAGGGCCTCCAGGTTCACCACGCAGCCGTTGCCGATGATCGGAACCGCGTTCGGGCTCAGGATGCCGGCAGGAAGGAGCTTGAGCTCATACTTCTCACCGCCCACGACGACAGTGTGCCCGGCGTTGTTGCCGCCGTTGGGCTTGACGACGTAGTCGACGCGGCCGCCAAGCAGGTCAGTGGCCTTACCTTTGCCTTCGTCGCCCCATTGGGCTCCGACGATCACGATTGCTGGCATGGGATCCTCCCCCATTCGTTCGGGCCGAGCTGTGTGTGATTGACCAGGTGGTAACCGCAGCTCAGCGCCGTTCATGAGAATGCCCCGAATCTACCGCTGTGCTCTTACCCAACGCCAGAGTTCCGGGGCTCTTACCACCCAAGTTTAGCCGAAAACGGTGACCGGCATCGCTTTGGGTCGTTGCCGGGACCCGAAGGTCTGGCCAAGGGCCACTCCCGCACCGGCAAGATCCGCGGCCACCCCCTCGAAGGCGTCGACGGCGGCAGCGGACGATTCTTTCCTGTTCATGGCGTTCGTCATGACTGCATCATCCACCAGCACCGGTCCGCCACATAGCGGGCGTGACTTGCGGGACGATCGGGCGTGGAATTAAGTGAGGGTGACCATCCCGAGCGGCCGAGGGACCTGGACCGTTGACGCCGCAGCAACCCTGCCGGAGACAGCCCGCTTAACCGCGGCGCGGTGACCGGCCACGGTGCTACCGCCAGGACCGATGGAAAGGAAACCGCGCCATGTCCCAGAACCTCACCTCCCAGAACACCGACCACATCCGCGTCACCCATGCCGGCTCGTTGCCCCGCACGCCCGAGCTGATCGCCGCGAACGAGGCCAAGGAAGCCGACGGCATCACGCCCGAATTCCTGGACCTGCTCGAAACCTCCGTGGTGGACGTCGTCCAGCTACAGAAGGATCTCGGCGTGGACATCCCCAACGACGGCGAGTACGGGCACGCGATGTCCAGTTCCGTGGACTACGGCGCCTGGTGGAATTACTCGTTCTCCCGGCTCGGCGGCCTGGAACCGACCGACGTCGACCGCTGGGCCGACGCCACGGCGCACCGGTCCTCGCCGGGGCATATCGTCCTGACGTCCTTCCCCGACCGCCGGGACCGGCTGAAGTTCGATGACGCCTACAGCGACCCCTCCTCGGGGATCCTGGCCCACCGCCGCGCGGTCACGCAGCCGAAGATCGCCGGTCCGCTGACGTACACGGGTCAGGCGCTCGTGGCCTCGGACATCGCCAACCTCAAGACCGGCCTGGTCGCGGCCGGCCTCACCGAGGGGTTTATCGCCTCCCTCTCCCCCGGTTCGTGCGCCCGCGTGGCCAACGAGTACTACCGCAGCGATGAGGAACTCCTCTATGCCTGCGCCGACGCCATGCGTGAGGAATACAAGGCGATCATTGACGCCGGCCTGACGGTCCAGCTGGATGACCCGTCCCTGGCCGAGAGCTGGGACCAGATCAATCCCGAGCCGAGCCTCGAGGACTACCTGAAGTTCATCCAGCTCCGGGTCGAAGCCACCAACTGGGCGCTGCGCGGCCTCCCGGAGGACAAGATCCGGCTGCATGTCTGCTGGGGTTCCTGGCACGGCCCGCACACCACGGACATCCCCTTCGCGGACATCGTCGGCCCGGTCCTCCAGGTCAATGCCGGCGGCTACTCCTTCGAAGCGGCCAACGTCCGGCACGAACACGAGTGGCGGGTGTGGGAGGACACCAAGCTCCCCGAGGGCAAGGTCATCATCCCCGGTGTCGTCTCCCACGCCACCAACGTCGTGGAGCACCCGGACCTTGTGGCGGACCGGATCGTGCGCTTCGCGAACCTCGTGGGCCGCGACAACGTGATCGCGTCCACGGACTGCGGACTGGGCGGCAGGGTTCACCCGCAGATTGCGTACGCCAAGCTGGAGGCCCTCGGCGAAGGCGCACGCCGCGCCACCAAGCGCCTCTGGTAGCAGCGCCGGGGCCTTTGGGTCCGGGGCCGGGTCTGCATTTCGCGGGGCTTGATAGACTGATAAGGATCGATCAGGAATCGGTCCACACCACATTTTCAAACCACACCAATGCTTCCTATGCCCGGTATCGGGCGTGCCCGCAGACGGTGTGGCAGCTTTGCCAATCCCCGCAGGAGACCCAGCAACATATGACAGCCCTGGCCACTGAAAATTTCCGCGAAGAGCTCCTGAGCCGCCGGTACGAACCCAACGTCGCCCCCGTCAATGAGCTCTGCGACGCTCTCCAGGCAACCAAGGCTGGCACCGCTGTCCCCTACGTGGACCCGATCCACGACGTCGATGAGTGCCGCATCATCAGCCTGTACTCCAACATCGGCACCGAGGACGCCTCGGGCTTCATCACCGCCGGCGACGACGAGGCGGCCACCCGCATGCTCGGCATCCAGTGGAAGCTGGGCCTGCGTCCCGAATTCGTCATGCCCTGGAACGTCCACCCGTGGTATGTCCCCGGCGAGCCAAACGGCAAGTTCACCCCGGACCAGATCTCGGCCGGCCTCAAGCCGCTGCTGAAGTTCCTGGCCCTGGTGCCCCGCGCCTCCGTGATCGTGGCCCACGGCACCGAGGCCAACCGCCTCGCCAACCTGCTGCTCAAGACCGAGGTGCCCATGATCTGGCGCCGCGGTCTGAAGACCTACAAAGTCCGCTCGCTCAGCGGCCGCGCCTTCGCCGGGACCCCGGCCCGCCAGGAGGAGTACCTCGCGGAGATGCACACCGCCTACGCGGACGCCATGGCCCGCACCGGCCTGGCCAAGACCAGCTAGTCCCCACCCGCACCCTAGCCTCGCAAGCTCGGCCAGGGAACCCTGCGGGCGTGGGCCCACCCACCCGAGCTTCAACGACGGCGGGCTTCCACTTCAGGGTGGGAGCCCGCCGTCGTCGCTTAAACCCCAACGCGGGGTCACTTACCGCCCATCCACCGAGGTGGAACGGACCGGAAGTGACCCCGCGTTGCTTCGTTGTGTCCCGCGTCAGGCCTGGGCTTCGATGGCCGCCTTGGCGCCAGGATCGGAATCGTTGAGGAACTTTTCGATCCGCTCCGGCTCCTCGGCCTCGCCGATCGCCGCGGACGCACGGCCCAGCGAGTAGAGCGCGCGCAGGAACCCGCGGTTGGGTTCGTGCTCCCACGGGATGGGCCCGACGCCGCGCCAGCCGTTGCGCCGCAGCGAATCCAGGCCGCGGTGGTAGCCCACCCGCGAGTACGCGTAGGAATCGATGGTGCGGCCCTCGTTCCACGCTTCCTCGGCCAGGATGGCCCACAGCAGCGAGGACGTGGGGTGCTTCGCCACCAGGTCCAAGGCTTCCTGGCCGAGCGCGAGGTGCTGGTAGATCTCAGTCTCGGCAGGCAGGAGCGTGGGCTCGGGACCCATCAGGTTCTTGCGGAACTCGTCGGACATGACTAGAAGGTCTTGCCGACAGAGCCGAGCTGCTGCGCGGCCTCGACCACACGGGCGGCGAGGCCGGCCTCGGCGGAGGCGCCCCAGACGCGGGGATCGTAGAGCTTCTTGTTGCCGACCTCGCCGTCGACCTTCAGCACGCCGTCGTAGTTGCGGAACATGTGGTCCACTACCGGGCGGGTGTAGGCGTACTGGGTGTCGGTGTCGATGTTCATCTTGATCACGCCGTAGGAGACCGCATCGGCGATTTCCTTCTCGGAGGAGCCGGACCCGCCGTGGAAGACGAGGTCGAACGGGTTGGCCTTGCCGATCTTGGCGCCGACCTGCTCCTGGATGTCCTTGAGGATCTCGGGGCGCAGCTTGACGCCGCCGGGCTTGTACACGCCGTGCACGTTGCCGAAGGTCAGGGCCGTGATGTAGCGGCCGTTTTCGCCGGAACCGAGCGCGTCGATGGTGGCCAGCGCGTCCTCGACCGTGGTGTAGAGCTTGTCGTTGATGGCGTTCTCGACGCCGTCTTCCTCGCCGCCAACGGTGCCGATCTCGACCTCGAGGATCATCTTGGCGGCCGCGGTGCGCTCGAGCAGTTCACGGGCGATCCGCAGGTTTTCCTGCAGGGTCTCGGCGGAGCCGTCCCACATGTGCGAGTTGAAGAGCGGGTTGCGGCCGGCCTTGACCTCGGCCTCGGACGCTGCCAGCAGCGGCAGCACAAAACCGTCCAGCTTGTCCTTGGGGCAGTGGTCCGTGTGCAGGGCGATGTTGACGCCGTAGTTCTTGGCGACCTCTCGGGCGAACGCGGCAAAGCCCAGGGACCCGGCAACCATGTCCTTGGTGGAGGCGCCGGACCAGTAGGCCGCACCGCCGGTGGAGACCTGGACGATGCCGTCGGACTCGGCCTCGGCGAAGCCGCGCAGGGCGGCGTTCAGGGTCTGGGAGGACGTGACGTTGACAGCCGGGAATGCGAAGCCGCCCGTCTTTGCGCGGTCGATCATCTCGGAGTAGATCTCTGGGGTTGCAATGGGCATGCTGACTCCTAATGTGAATTTCGTCTACGGGCTGGTGATCCTGGAGGGAACCTCGTCGGCTAGGAACCATCCTAGCCATTCCTGCGCCGGGGCAGTGTCTCCGGTCACTAGGCCCCTGTAACACTCGCGTCCGGCCGCCGCCGGGGCGTTGCGGGCCCTACCCCGGGAGCTGGTTGAACACGTGCCGGCGGATCCAGGCGTGCATCGCGATGGCCGCGGCGGAGGCGGCGTTGATGGACCGGGTGGAGCCGAACTGCTCGATCGACAACGTGGCGAGCGCGGCTTCGTGGACCTCCTGGGTCAGGCCCGGGCCCTCCTGCCCGAACACCAGCACGCAGTCCTTGGGCAGCTCGTAGGTCTCCAGCGGGACGGAGTCCGGGAAGATGTCGATCCCGATAATCGCGAGCCCCTCCCCCTGTGCCCAGGTCACGAAGTCCTCCACCGTCGGGTGGTGGCGGATGTGCTGGTAGCGGTCGGTGACCATGGCTCCGCGGCGGTTCCACCGGCGTCGTCCGATGATGTGGACTTCCTTGGCGAGGAACGCGTTGGCGGACCGGACCACCGTGCCGATGTTCATGTCGTGCTGCCAGTTTTCAATCGCGATGTGGAAGCTGTGGCGCTTGGAGTCCAGGTCCGCCACGATCGCCTCGTGCTTCCAGTAGCGGTACTTGTCCACCACATTGCGCCGGTCCCCGTCCGCCAGAAGGTCCGGATCCCAGTGCTCGCCCTGCGGAAGTTCGCCTTCCCAGGGGCCGACGCCGACCTCCGCCTTGGGCAGGGTCTCATCGGTCTCTGTCGAACGGGCCGGCGAGGGCTCTGCCGCAGGCGTTGCGCCGGCATCGCCGGGAATCTCGGGTTCAGTCACGCCTCAACATTAGACTTAGGCGCAGGTAGCGGCACACTTACGGCGGAGGACACCATGGCAGAAAAGCGCGACGAGCAGCTTACAGAATCAGAAGAGCCCCGTTCCAATGCTTCGATGTACCGCAGCGGCCAGGAAATCGAGTGCTGGCTGACGGACATGGACGGCGTGCTCGTTCACGAGAACCAGCCCATCCCGGGCGCCTCGGAACTGATCCAGCGCTGGGTGGACACCTCCAAGCGGTTCCTCGTGCTGACCAACAACTCCATCTTCACGCCCCGGGACCTCGCGGCCCGGCTGAGCTCGTCCGGCCTGGAAATCCCGGAGGAGAACATCTGGACTTCGGCCCTCGCCACGGCGCAGTTCCTCAAGGACCAGGTCCGCGGCTCGGAGTCGGGCAACCGCGCCTACACGATCGGCGAGGCGGGGCTCACGACGGCGCTCCACGAGGCAGGCTTCATCCTCACCGACCAGAACCCCGACTTCGTGGTGCTCGGCGAGACCCGCACCTACTCGTTCGAAGCCATCACCATGGCCATCCGCCTGATCCTGGCCGGCGCCCGGTTCATCGCCACCAACCCGGATGCCACCGGGCCGTCGAAGGACGGTCCCATGCCCGCCACCGGGGCCATCGCGGCCCTCATCACCAAGGCGACGGGCCGCGAACCGTACATTGTGGGCAAGCCCAACCCGATGATGTTCCGTTCGGCGATGAACCAGATTGACGCCCACTCGGAAACCACGGCCATGATCGGGGACCGCATGGACACCGACATCATCGCCGGCATGGAGGCGGGCCTGCACACGGTGCTGGTGCTCAGCGGCATCACGCACCGTGACGACATCGCCGCATACCCCTTCCGGCCGAACCAGATCCTCAATTCCGTGGCGGACCTCAAGAACCAGATCTGACCAAAAACCCTCAGAACGCGGTCTTCTTCCCGCCGCCGCCCGGCAGCGGGAAGAGGTCGTCCTGGAGTTTGTCGATGATGGGCCGGTAGACGAACGGACTCCACCCGGGGCTCGCGTGCTCCGGCCTGGCTCCGTCGGTGCGCAGGTCATCCGAGGCCATGTTGGCTGGGAAGGTCAGTGACCACGCGTCGCGGGCGGTCTCGTAATCCACCGTCTTGTCCCGGGGGTTGCCGATGAAGGCCATCTTGGTGCCGCCCAGCTTGCCAACAAACCGGCTGACGTCAAAGTGGTAGATGTAGGCGGATTCAGACTGGATCAGCACGCTGGAGGGCGCGATCGGCGACAGCTGCTCCAGGGATTGGTCCAGGACCTGGCCCCAGCTGCGCTCATCCTTGTGCAGCATCCTCTCGCCGAGCTCGTAGCCGCCGCGCAGCACCGTGGGGAAGCGGAAGCCGCTCTCGTAGAGCAGCACCACGCCTTCAAACCAGCTCTGGTCCAGCACATCATGCCGGCTCGCCGGGCTGGAGTCGAGCAGGATGAACGCCACTTCGACACCGTGCAGCTCCCGCAGGCGGGCGGCCACCTGGGTTGCCACCATGCCGCCGAAGCTGTGGCCGTAGAAGTACAGGGTGGTGAGCTGGTGGGCCCGGACGTGCTCGATCACGGCGATCACCACCTCGTCGATGTCCAGTCCCTCGTTGGAATACCCGACGGCGGCGAGCTGGCCCCTCTTGTCCAACGATCCGCGCAGGGCGTTCAGGATCCACAGGGCCTCTTCCCAGCTCGTCTTGTAGCCGGGGAACAGGATCCAGCTGGCGTGCGGGAAATACCGTTCGGCGACGTCGTCCTTCACTTCAAGGATCCGGTTGACTCGCCGCTCGGTCTGCACGCGCCGGGTGAACAGCATGTCCGCCGCCAGCAGGGACGCGGACCCGGCGCCGATCAGGAATGTGCGCCGTGAAAACCGTTTGAGTTCGACGGCGTGGCGGAGCAGGCGGGCCTCGGCGGGGCCGAGGCTTCGCGGATGGTTCGGTTCCATTTCGGCCGGCACATGACTACCGTATCCACGCTCCGGCCGGGATGAGAAACCGGTCCGGCCCGATCGGACGGACCGCAGATGGAGAGGCGGTCCGGGCCCGCACCGGAACCGCCCCGTGTCTAGGCGGGCTCGGGCTCGCGGCCGACTTCGCGGCGGCTGATCTCCAGGCCGATCTCGTCGTAGGTCGCCAGGAGTTCCGAGCGGGCCATGTCGGCGGGGTCGTCGAGCCGGCCGAATACGGAGTCGCTCGCGGCGAGGAGCTCATCATCGGAGTACCGGGCCAGTTCCCGGGTGCCGGAGGAGTCCACGGAGGCCAGGAACTCACCGGACAGGTCCAAGGTGGGCAAGGCGGCGGAATCATCGCCGTGCGGGGTCAGTTCCAAGGAGACGCCGCCGGGGGCAGGCATGCCGGCAATCTCCGAGCCGGCATTCCCGCCGTCGATCGCGTTGAGGTCGTTGCGCAGGCCGGAGAGTGCGGAGGATTCCACCATCCCGGCGCGGCCGAGGTCGACGCGGATGTGCGAGCCGATGCCCATGCGGCGTATGCGCTGGATGATGTTCATAAGGGAGGGGCGGGAGGCTTGCGTGAGGCTCCCCCGGACGTCAATCCGGACGACGTCGGAAACGACATCGAGTTTAACGTGGGCTTGCAGTGACTGGTCCATAGGTACTCCAAAAAAGGGTGTCTATGGCCGACGGCTCAACCGCACCCAGCGTATCCGCGCTGGTGCTTGCGCACAAGTCATAGGTGACTGCCGGTTCAGACCGTCTGCCGCCGGCCCGGCTCTTCGTAGTGTGTCCGCGTACCGGTTCCGCCCACCGATTCCACGAGTGAGGTGGCGATGTCGCGCAGCTTCACGTTGCCGTTGCTGGACGCGTCCGTGAGGATCCGCACCGCGGTTTCCTGGTCGCAGCGGTTCTGCGCCATGACGATCCCCACCGCCATGTCGATGACCGTCCGGGATTCGAGCGTGGCGCGCAGATTGGTGGCGCTGTCCGTGTGCAGGGAGAACCGGACGGCAAGCCGCAGCGCCTGGGAAATTTCGCGGGTGTAGCCCCGGGCCCGGGCCGCGACGTCGCCGTCGAACTTGTGCGGGACATCGGAATAGAGGTTCAGCGCCGCCTGGGCTTCGCCCTGGAGGTGGAAGGGAACCGACAATACGGAGCGCAGCCCGTGCGAGGCCACCGCGGCAGCGTAGTCCGGGCCCC
>Ga0213839_1001623_pt1 | contig 14054 bp, 17 predicted proteins | sample SWPATP21_FD_160075 | JGI IMG/M metagenome (GOLD analysis project Ga0213839, IMG submission 160075) | Coastal seawater microbial communities from Marineland, Florida, United States - SWPA TP2 #1 | ecosystem: Environmental > Aquatic > Marine > Coastal | place: USA: Florida | collected 2016-08-14 | reverse complement strand
GCCGCACCTCCAGCACCTCCAGCCCCGGGGTATGATTTCCAGTACACTGTTTCACAAGTGGGAATTACCACAACGTTGGCAAACGCGAATAATTCACAGCTGTTCCAAGATCAACTCCAGGTGCGATTCTGACCGTGACACGTGAATGAATGACACTTCGACACTGAATGCAACTCGAAGATTCCCGCTTTTGGGGCCCTTGTGGCCGCGTGGTGCCCACTCCAATGCCTGTGACACACATTGTCTCATCCTTGTTTGCCAACGAAATAACTGTTTTCGTTTTGCACTGAATTCAGTACCTCTTCGTTGTGTGTCCGTATACTTTCTCATGACGGTGGTGTGTAACATTGCAGGCCGCATGGCTTACGTACGCGCCGTCCATCGCAACTGGGAACGACCAAGCTGGCTACTGGTGGCCGTCTTGGGACTTCATGTCCGAAGCTTCGGAGCGCACGCTAGCAGTGCACGATTCAGCGGTTACTATCGGGGGTCCTGACACTGTTGCTGGGTCCAAGGGTAGCTTCACGTTCTCAGGGTCCATTCAAATGCAAGCCCCCGGCACGTTTTCTATGCAAGACGACGGGGACTGCTCGTGGTGGTTCGTAATCTGACTTACTCGTTTAATGTTCGCTGTGGCGATGCCAAGGGGGCGTTTCGTGGCGCTTTTCAGTTCATGACATCATTTGCGTTTTTTGCAGGTCCTGTGGTTACGAAACGTATTGCTCGAACAAAGGAACTGCGGCAATCACCGTTCCACAATTTTCGTATAAGGTCGACTTCGTGCAGACGCCCACCGTTGGAGTCTACAATCTCACGGCTACTTGCTCGGTGGACCTAATCGCTTCAGATATCGTTTTCCCTTTCTGCAACTCTTATGTGGCTGGACAGGCGCCGCAGTACATTATCCCTGCAGTACAAACATTTGTTTGTGATAACCTGGAAGCGGCTGTTTTGCCGTCGCTTCAGGACTGGATTGCGCCGGGAAGGGTGCGTACACGCTGTGATTCTGAAGTGCGCACACACGACCATGACGTCTCAGTTTAACCTCATTGTTGTGGTGCCGTGTGCTCCTCAGGTGGTGCAGCTCGACGGAACTGCAATTTCAGCCGCGTTCACAATCACAGAATTAGAATTCCAATCTAGCTTGTCTGTTGAAATGCAGGTGCGAAAATGACGATCGCTTTGATTGTGGAAAGGGTGCCACCCCGCAAGCTGACGTTATGCTGCATTTTTTGCTGACATCCGGCTCGTGTACTATCTCGGCACTATCCCCGTCCTCTATTCCTTGATTTGAACGCATTTCAAACTCCACCTCCCTCAGTCATCTGTCGACTTCAGTGTCAAGCTCCCCCAGGGCGTGCCTGTTGTGTACGACACTCACCGCACCACGCCGCTGCCGTCTGTCAATCAGCAGTGGTATGATTGCTTCTGTTCTCAAACACCACAGTACTCGCCCTTCACCACGTATCCTGTGTCTGACCGCGTGATGAACATATGCTGCTAGGCCGCCAATTCCGCATTCAAATTCAACAACATCTGTGGTTTCGGTCTCACGTGAATTCCTCACAAACCTTTTTAGTGCCGCCAATACGGCCGGGTACCTGAAGTACAATGGTACCTTCGATGTCGAGGAAACCCATTTATACGTGAATGGATCAATGGACAACGTGCAAGTGGTGTTCCCAGCCAGCGGCGCCAATGCACATTTGTCAATCCACACCGACCGAATGTAAATTTTCAATCTATCGCACTGTTGATAGGCTCGCGCTGCTGCCTCCTGATAATTTTGATGTCTCGTGTGATGCAATGCCGCAGGCACATTGCTATTCATTGTGATGAATACACTGGATTTGATGTTTTGGGCGTGGATCTTCACAATGTCATTACGGTACGTGGAATCTCGTCTTATCACACCACCCTTAACCGCGCGATGTGACCAACTGCACCACACCTTTTAGACTGGACTAATCATGTGTGACTCATGGAGCGCTGGACTTTCAGTTGGTTTTGCCGACATGCAAATCGGCAATGCTACCATTTCCGGCATGAGCACTGATCTTCAGCTCCCCCCACCCTTGATCAAGCCATTGGTGGAACAGAGTGTTTCATTCGCACTACCAGTATGTCGTTCGAGTGCGGTTGATTGCGGCGGTTTGGACGTGCTCATCTCAAGTGGAATTTGTGTTGCAGATGATCAACGACCACCTGAAGACCCTCGCGTTCCATTTTCCGGACAGCGTTCAATGGCTTGCTCCCCTTGCACCGAATCCTGTACGTCACTTATTCATGTTCATTTTTTGGTGTCGCCTTGATACTTTTCGTGAAGTTTGACTCATTTCATGGTTAGAACACGGTAACAACGGGGGTCTCGTCAACTGAAACAGAAGGATATGTTTCCGTGGTATTCTACTGCAAGTGTGGGGCCGACGTCCCAGCGGACATGCAGTGTGCTGGGGGCTATTGTGACACATTTTGTGAAGACGGTGATAAAGATTGTGGTGAACAATCACCTGTTCTTTCTGAGACTTGCGCTGCAACAGAGTCTGTCGCACTCTCAGGACTGGAGTTTGCCATGCTGGGTGACGACGCTGATAGGTTCGTTTGCTCTTCTATTGATGTCCTGCTGTCTTCTTGTCTGTTTGTGCGCTTGCTTGCGTTTCTGCTGTCGCCTGGTGGTGTCTTTGTTTCAGCGTCCTCGTGTAATTTCAATCAACTTACATCTGCGGCGTCTGATCGTGTGGCATGTCAGTTGTTTCACAATATCGCTATACCCGGGTTCAACGTGTCAAGTTCTTGTGCCTGGTCAAAACTTGACTTCAGCACGCCTTTGTATTCCAAGCGCGTCCCCGAATGTAACGTGTCTCAACATGTCATCGGTAGCGGGTGCTGCGCTTGCAAGTGTCTTGGGAGATATTGTGTCAGTGCAGAGTTTGGGACGCAACTTTTCCAAGTTGAATGTTGGCTTCTCGTGTGCGTGGGGGGTCTCCCCCAGTGACCACGACAAGAGGCCTCATCTGTCCTGCTTTGACTGCGTTAACGAAGTGGAAAGCTCAAATACATGTAACGCCGGCATGATGATTTCGCCAACGTTTGCAAATGGATCCTTGGCGTGCGGCGACGGCTACGAGGTCGTGTACAACAATGAGTCAATTATACTTGACATGCACGTCCTTTCTCCTTATTACGAAGAATCCGCGGACCCCGACATTGATGTGCAAGTCACAACGAAGGGCCCAGCACCGCCTTCGGGACGCGCACAATCGCCTGAATTTTCTGTGATGTCTGCCCTAGCAACTGCCGCCAATGGCGGCTCTTGTCTTCCATGTGTGCAAGGAGACATTGCGGCTCTGATTTCAGGGAATGACGTTTTGTATTGCCAAGTCACGTCAGTCGGTTCGGATTTCGTCGTTGCAGACCTGTTTTGCTCAAGCAGTGACTGTGACTCAAAGTCGTGCTCCGTGCCTGCCGAAAAAATGTATTTGGGCTTCCCATCCACCCTCGAGTTGAAAGATTCGAGCCTGCTTAGATATTCGGTGAGGTCGCGTTCGTATCGGTGTGATTGTCCTCCAGCCCAAATGCAACTCGAACTTGCGTTTTGATTGTGATGTGCACTGTTGCTCATAGATTCTAAGTCCAGAGTTTGCCGGCTTTTGTCGAAACATTCCTTCGACACTGTTCGGAGTGCCGATGACATGGGCTGTAGTTATCATTTGTGTCGTCGTTGTTCTATCTGTTGCCGGCGCTGTTGTACTTGCCAAAGTTGGCCCGCAAATGGAATTTTTATTTCGAGGATTCCGCGTTTCGGCGCTGTTTGCATCAGTGGCTGCTTATGCAGTGGCCGCGGTGGCGTTGTACTACGCTTGGACTTATGAGAACCCGGCTATTTTGCAGTCGGACGAGCTTGTGGCCAAAATGTCGTATGCTACCACCAACAACTCTAATTCGAGCTATGCAGTGAACTTGGCTGGAATCGACCCGCAGCTGCAAAGATTTATCTACGGAGGGCGCATTGTCTTGTTCGTCGTGTTGTCGATATCTTTCGCCTTTGTCGCGTTTAGCACGTTGAATTGGAACGCGTGCCGGCTGGTTCGGGTGATTGGATTGATGCCGCTCATGCTGTTCGGGCTTGCCGGCTTTTGTGGTTTTATGATGCAGTCAAATTGGCTCAGCGTAGTCTATATGGGTGCGTTGTGCGTGGCATGCCTTGCACAAACCTGTTGCACATGTAATAATGGTGCCCGTTTGTCTGATGTTAGGTTCGACAAATAGCAGTGCCGGTGATTCTATTGGTGCAATGTTGTCGGCCTCTTGGCTCGAAACTATTGTCGTGAGCACAATGAACGCAATTTCAACAACGTTGTTGGTGATCCCGCTGGGTATAGTAGGCGCCATATTAATTTTTGATGAGATGGTAAGTGGGCATGTGAATCGAATTGGAAGAGGTGTGCTCCTCCACTCACCTGTTTGCTGGCTTTTGTCGTGTAGGCGATCGTGGGTGGACCTTTGCGGCCTGAACAATGGACGGCATGGGTGGCATCAATAGTGACAATTCAGTTACTGATGGCCATGCTTTCTCTGCTAATCAAAATGCTCCTACTAGTGACGGGATTTGAAGCAAATGGCACTGAGATGTTCGAAAGTTTTGCACTGCTTACTTGCACGCCCATGGGAGCATTCATTGTGCTTGGTTTTGATCGTGTGGTCCGCGGTTTCTGTACGAATAGATGCTGCTCATTTGTCAGACACAGCATTAGGTTCATAGTTGGCCTCGGCCTCATGCTTGGGGGGGTGTACTACCTCGTTTTTGCGTTTGGCGGCATCGCCGAGTACACGGTGTCACATCTGGACACTGCGTGGTGGGATTTGACATGTGTTGTGCTCACGATGATTTCATCTTTTTACATTGCCATGGAAATTCTTCGCATGGGCAACGGCTATGAAACTGGTGCACACGAAGACTCGAGTACCCAAGCCAAGACCAACATTCTCAAAGATGTTGCTCAAAATGACGTCGCCTCTGATGAATCTCCCCCGCAACCAATTGCGATTGTGTCGTTGAAGTGGGCGCTACAACACGTCGATGAATCCGATGAGGGTGAAGCCGCTCAAAATGATCGCCAGTCTGTTGACTTGAGGCCACAGCACATTACAACCGATGGAGATATGACTACGCGGCATCGTATGATGTCTGTTCTTCGAGGACTGGGCCTATTTTGGAAAGAATTCGCGCTTTGGCTTCTGGAGCGACAGTTCGTGACCTTTGTGACAAGTGCCCTGCGTGAAGTGTAGCGTGTCAAGAGAATTGAAACGAGAATTTGCTTTTGCATTGCAACACAACAGGCAATACCGTGATGTGACAAAAGGAAAAATCATGTTTCGAAGAATATCAGCCATCGTGGCCGCTGTCCCCCTGTACTTTTATGCAGTTAGCACGTATGCATATCCGTGCGAGCCGTATGGATATCCATCGGTATTTTGATATGACAGATGCACAGCTGTTCAATTGCAGTTTGGATCAGCTAACCGACGAATTGAGTCAGTATGCCGACACGACGGTCCACATTGATCCACGACCCGGTGCTGCTTTTTACGACATTGTGAAGGTACGTTCCCTGTTGTAGATGTTCCGTAAACCGCTGCAGGTGAAAGATTTGAACCACAGCGATTTTTTCAAACCAGATGAGGCAAACGAATATTTTCGAAGGTGCTGCGCTCGGCATGTTGGGTGTCAATTTATTTTTCTGCATGGTTCGAATCCTCTCCGTCGTACTTGTGCTTCTGTCTGAGACTATGTCAGTGGTTATATGCCTAACCATGGAATTCGCAACACGTAGGCCTTGGCTGCGATCGTTGAAGGCTTTGAGATTCCAATTCGTCGATTCTATCAGTCACGTTTTGTACACAGTTGCATTGGCCGTGAGATTCCACCTTACCCACGCTGTTGCAGCAGAACTTTGGGGGCCATATCGCACTTTCTTCTTGTTATCAGCCGACTTCTGGTGCGAACCGCACAAATTGTTTTCTACTGTCGCGGTTTTCGGTTTGTTTACTTGCGCAATTTGTGCCCTCTTTTCGTTTTGTTGTGGAATTAGGGAATTGCTGCATTGGGAGTTGTTTGTATTGCAACTTTTAAGCCGTACACCTTGGCTTATGCGCAACTTTTGAATATAACATGTTGCTGCAAGGGTAGCTTTTGCGAAATGGTGGACGATTCATTGACCGTACGTTGTTGACTCGTGCTGCGCGCATGCAGTGCGGAATTCGGGGTTCATCACATTGCGTTTGCTTCACTTCATTGCCACGCAGTCAATATTTCAAAACTTTCAACTGTCATCTCTTGGAATGGAAGTCTTTATACTGTCAGTGTCAGTCCCATGGACACTTGGGAGGATTGCCTACTTTGTTCTTCAGGATTCCGTTGACGAAGATACCCGGCAGTTTGAGGAAAGCCTGGCTCAAGCCCTCGTTGCCACGCCTGATGCGTCCGTGGCGGCAGCTGATGCCAAAGATTCCCCGTCAAGTGCCAAAGGCGAAAAAGTGAATCTTGTTCCCATTGTATGGGTGATTTTCGGTTGTACGTTTGTGTTCATGGCGTTCACTGCCAGCTTACTTGGTGTCCTTGGTGCCATTGCTGGTGTCAACCCTTCTAGCTGGGGTATGGGTGTATTCCTTCTGGGCGGGTTAGTCCCGCTGTTCATCGTTCTCGTGGATGTGTCTTCCTTCACGAAGTCGGTGGTGTCCGCACGCACGTTTTCCAGTTCAAAGTGGAGAACTGAGAAAAGTCGCAAAGTTTTGTTTGGGGTTGCCGGCAGCATATTGGTCGTCGCTGTCCCTGCCACTCTGTTCATTTCACTGCAGACGCGCGTTGGAGAGGAGAGCCTTGGATTATGGGAATATTTAGCAATCGTGTGCGTGTCTGCATTCGGTATCGCAGTGTTTGCAACCGTGCTGTGGCCTGCAATCACTGCAAAACCAACAATGGAAGATAGCGTCTTCGTGACGCAACTTCCGGCAGCAAAGTTCAATTTAGTCACAAACTTTTTTGCAATTCTCTCCCTCTGCGGTGCAGCCGCGTATTGCATTTCTTCCAAGTGGTCTGTGACAGACGAATGGTATTCCATGGCTCTCGTGTGCTTGCTGGGGCTGATTGTTATAGTTTGCTTGATGTTCGCGACTTGCCACCGATTACCCCGTGCTGCAAAGTATCCGTTCCAGGAGGGAACACCCTTGGCATCCATGCGCGCCGATGTTGAAACTTATCTTACCGAAAAGTTCAGCCCGCCTGATGCAGAGGATGATCCTGAGTCAGGCGATTCGCAGCAGTCAGATTTTGGATTTGCTCACACTGAGGACGTCACTGTTTGCGTGGCAACGCACACAAAGGAAGGTGGGCACCATAAACCTCGAACTCACCTGGTGGCGACAGTGCGAGTCAGGAAGACCGGGGGAGCACTCGCTTTCCAGTTTTCTATCGTAGCAAATTTTGTGCAACGATGGCTGGAACAGAAGACCTTGCTTTTATACATAGCGTGGGGGGACGCTTGGTTTTTGTTCGCGATGCTCTTCGTCGTGTCGAACATGCTCGTAACCGCGGATGAGTCATTCGCCCAGTCCGAATTCAACATCTCCTCTGAGCAACCTAGCTTCGACCTTCTGGCATATTTGTGGAACCAGTTGTTTGCCGCAGATTCTTGGCCACGAACTTTGGCGCAATTCTTCGGAGCTGATGTGGTCATCACTGACATTATCTTTGGGTGTATGGCCCTGTCCAAGCTCTGTGCCGTCAGAAGGTATGTGTGGTTACAAAGGTACTACGCCGTGCTTTATCCCCTGCGTTCACATTATTTTGTTTTGCTGCTTCTGCCTGGATTAACTTGTGGTTGTTGAATCCGGCCAAGAAAACATACTTCCTCAAAGAGCGGCTTGCACGAGCCCCTGCTGCGACCAGCGCAGTAGAATTGAACGCGAGGTTGTCCAGAGAACCTCATTAAAAGCGGGCCAGGATCATTTTAGCGCAACGGCAACTCCGACAGAAGCGCCCGCCGGTAGAAAGCAAATGTACTTGTGACGATGTAACTCTGTCTTGAGTCTTATTCCGGTTCCACCTCTGAATGAGTAACAACAAAAATAAACTATGTGGCTTTGTATTGACTTTGCTTCCCTGGCTGTGCATTATTGGTGACCGTGCGACATTCGCGAACAGAAGATTGACGAGCCAGTCAGGAATCCAACTACGGTTGGGAATCGGACCGTCAATCAATTCTCACTTAAAACTTCGCACGCACTCACGTGGGAATTCCGTAGTTTGTATTCGCATTCGAATGGTCAACATTCTAAACCAGCACAACTTCAATAACGTCGTGAGTTTTTGGCCTTCCAAGGGTCACCTTGCTTCTTCCTTGATGATTGGGATGATGGTATTGATGGTAGTGGTGGTGGTTGTGGTGGTGGTGATGATGCGACTGTCAGCAAACACTTCTTGGCATTCCACGGTCTTATTGCTTTGATCATGGTGCTGATGATCATGATGATGGTGGTGGTGTGGTGGTGGGGGTGACGACGTGACGACTGACGAAGCTGCTGATGATGGATGATGGGATGATGATGATGCGTCTGGCAGTAGCAGTCACATTTCGACAGCGGATTGCATAATAGTTTTATTCCGATATCATCAATACTACTTGTACCACTGTTACGTACTAGTATTTGTATTTTCAGTATTTTACTGAGTGGCTTGTTTTCGTGGTGGCCAACGACGCAACGAACAAACGAACGAACGAACGAACGAACGAACGCTGAGTATTTGTGGCCATTCGCCATTCGCCATTCGCCATGCGGCCATTCGTCGGCGTCGCGAGTCGCCAACGTTGCAACAGCGCTCTTTGGCTGTGGAGATGTCGAGGTGTCGAGGTGTCGCGGAGATGCACACCGTAGATAGATTGTCGATGATCCTGTTGGCGTTGGTGTGCGTGGTGTCGGTGTCTGTCAATTGTGGTGCTTGTGAAGTCTGTCTTCTGCCTCTCTGTCGCGTTGGTGTTCGTCTGTTCTGCAATCCTGCCTCGTGACTAACTTGTGTCGCCGCCGGTCCCTTTCCTCTCCCTTCCATTCCTGTTCCTTCCCAAGCTACGCGCCCGCATGGCAAGTCGTTCTAGTTCCATGCAGTGTGTGGCGTACAACCAACGTGTCTGTGATGTGTGTGGGGAGCGGGCCAGCTGCCACTTGTGCGTCGAAGTTCACTACCAATGCAAGAAGTTTTGGCTTTTCCTTTCGCACTGAGATTTTGTTTGGTGTTACACGCGCTTCTTATTCTTTTTTCGATGGCATGCGTGGACCAGTAGCTATTCAAACAGGTCACGGGACTGGCGCAATTGTCCCCAAAGAAGGCCGTGGCAGTTTTGTTGGTGGTGGTTGACCGCACGGTGGTGCAGGCTTACGCGTTTCCGATATGTGGCGACAGCTTCTTTCGCCAAGCTCTCTGAGTCGCCGGTTTGGTGTCCAGAGACTTGTGAGAAGCTCGTCGGCGCGGGTTTTGAGTTTTCCGGCAGTTTCAAACTACGAAAGGGCATTTTTTGATCGGGAAATTGCTTCCCAGGTCAGGAGTCTGAGTTCCGATGCAGTCGATGACGCAATCTATGTCGACATTGAGGATGATCCGCCACCGTCCCACGTGCACGTCGCAGGAATTGGTGGCGGCCATGACGTCGAGGGGATTGTTGTCGAGCACCCAGACTGTCCTGGCCAACGATTGGTGTGGGGAAAGTACGCAGCTTTAGCTGGTGCGTCTGTTCTAGCTTCCACAGGCAACACTCAGGTGCTGATCACCGTCGTCAGTGAGAAGCCGAAGCCTGGGCAACCGAGTAAAGGGTTCTTGCCGCTGACTGTTGAATACAAAGAAAAGATGGCCGCAACTGGCCGTATTCCCTCCACATTTATGCGGCGCGAAATATTCTCCAAGAATCACGAAATACTCGCCGCGCGAGCAATTGATCGGTCGATTCGACCTCTTTTTCGCTCCGACTATCGGCAGGACACACAAGTAATTTGCACTGTGTTGTCATACGACCCTGAACATGACCCTGTGATTGTCGCTCTCAATGGAGTGTCAGCGTGTTTACACGCGAGGAGCGCTGACTTTGGTTGGGACGAACACGGGCCCGTGGCGGCCGTCAGAGTTGGCCTCCGTTCCTCTGGCGAGTTTGTAGCCAATCCTCCACTCGCAATCCAACGCCAACTTGACATGAATGCACTCGTGGTCATGCGGGACAATGGGAGAGTTGTAATGCTCGAAGGAGCAAGTCGACAAATTCCTGAAAGCAAGTTTGTTGAAGGTATCGAATTTGCTCAGGAACGACTTCATACGTCACTCGCACTGCAGCATGAACTAAAGAAAGCGGTTGGTGTTGATGACGCTAACGTTGCCGCTCAGAGCGCAGCTCCTCGGCGTTGGTCATTCACCAAAACCGATCAAGAAACCGACACGTCTTCTGAAGGTGACAATACCTCCGATCTTGACGTGATTTTGGGGGATGTCCACGAACAGATTTATTCCAATGCGGTTGCAATGTGTCGTGTTGCAAACCGGACTAAGAAGCAGCGGGCAGTCGCACAAACCGACTTTTGGGCGAACTCTCACTCTTTAGTCGCGACAGCACTCGCAGACGCCGGAGTTGAAGCGCCAGCTGGTGACGGGTCACCAGCCGACAAAATTCACTCCATTCTTAAGAAGGCAATTCGTGACGTGGCCAAGGGTCTGCATGGAACGCCCGTTCGCCCTGATGGGCGTGCCTTAGACGAGGTTCGACCGCTTGAATCGGAGCTTGGGATTCTGCCATCGGCTCACGGCTCGGCACTTTTCGGTATGTCAGTACACAATTTTACCAATTGATGTTCTCGCTCCGTCTCACAATTTTCTTTTGACCGTTTTAGGAAGAGGCGACACGCAGGTGATTTGCTCGGCGACGCTGGGTCCTGTTGATGATTTGCAACAAGCAGAGAAGGACAGCTTGCTCGGCGTCACGGCTGAGCCACAGGCCGCCATGCTCCACTACGAGTTCCTACCGTACTCCACAAATTCAACGGGGCGAACACAGATGGGTTTCAACCGGCGCGCCATTGGACACAGCGCGCTAGCGGAGAGGTCGATTCTTATGATGCTTCCCCAAGCGCCACCAGCGATGGCACTGCGGCTCACCTCAGAAGTATTTCCGACGTATTTTGCATGTTGGTGTATTTTTGTCATTTTCGTGCTGTAACAGAAATCTGGCGTTCTGACACAGGTGACAAGTTCTGATGGATCGTCGTCCATGGCGACGGTGTGTGGCGCGTCGCTGGCAGCAACACATGCAGGTGCTCCAATTACGGCCCCTGTAGCTGGTGTTGCGATTGGCGCCTACATAGAACCAGATGATGAAGACTCCGAAACAAAGCCGGTGGAGAGTGGTGGCATGCTAGATGCGATGAAATCTTTTTTTGGCGTTGAAAGCTCGCCTCCACGTCGTGAACAGGTTGGAAAAAATGCCATTTTGTGTACTTGATTATGAAGTGACTTTGAACAACATTTCTGTTGGCAGGACTACACCTTGCTGACAGACATTCTGGGGATGGAGGATCATTTCGGAGATATGGATTTTAAGATCACAGGGTGAGTAATACAACTTGATCACTTTTTTCACTCGCGTTCTCAAGTTAATATCAACCGTGTATTTAGCTCAAAGGCTGGCTTGACAGCTTGCCAACTTGATGTGAAAGCCCCAGGTGCGGACTGGTGCGTGCTCTGCCCTATCCCCATTTCTTGACCATTTGTACCCGAATTGTATCAGGTGGAATTGGAAATGAGCTGATTGCGACAGCGCTTGATAAAGCACGGGTAGGCCGGCAAGAAATCCTTGGCCATATGGAACAGGTGCGCCACTCTTGGGCTTCGATTACGATATTACGTCGAGAACTGAACAATCTGCCATGGCCGTAATACGCAGGTGTTGTCCGACATGCCGCTCGATGATCCGGAGAGCCAGCCAGCAATGTTCGAAATGCAACTGCCAGAGGGTAACATGGACGCCCGGCGCCAGTTAATAGGTGAAGCTGGCTCGACCATTCGTCGCATCGAAGCCGAGACAAATGCACGATTGACTGTTTCAACTGACAACAAGGTGTGTTGTCGTCGCTTGCCTCACAATCCTTCGTCTACCTGTTTCACCACGAATGGCATCCAGGTCATCATCTTCGCGCAAGATAAAGCGCAACTGGACACAGCCATCCGAGAGGTTGAGAAGACCATTTCCTCCACGCAATGAGAACAACTTACAAGAGATAGTTAATTTTAAAATTAAGCGACACTGTCTCGACGTGTTCCTTGAGGGAGTTCTCGATTGCACGTTGTACAGCAGATCTAAGAGCTACAAATCGTGTTGAAAAACATCTGGTTCACAACTCGATTGATGCATCCTCGATCCTTGTCGAACGAAGACATATTGCGCACTTGCGGGTTGCACTCTTCAAAGTGAAGACCGTCTATGGAAGCATCGGGACGTGACGCCGTAGCTTCCCAAGGGTCTACAATAGAAAACCCCGCCTAGCAAACAGTGGTCGCAATGTCACACTCGAGGAAAAGTCGACATGCATAAAGCAGCACATGCGAGAGCAGCACAAACCTCTGCCATAAGGTCGTGAACGGCCATATTGTACTCCAACAAACCATTGGTGTGGATCTTGCAAGGGCGAGGGTCGGGATTTGGTTTGAGGAGACACTCATTGGCGGAGGCAAACTTTGTCGGCCAAGACGCTGTGTTGGCTCGCCATACAACCTGCGTGCGTGCGGATGGTTTTCATATGGATGGTTCTCATGACCCAATGTCCCGGCGGCAACAATACAGATTGGACATACCTCGCGTGAGTGATCGAATATCGAAGCTCGTTTGTACCCGGTCCAGCCGGCCTTTGCCTGTTCTTCGGTTGGATCAACATTTAACAGTATGCTTTTCATTGCCTCATAGTATTCATGAGTTGGAAGGCCAGTTCTCCAGTCCCACAAACCGGTGTTCCAGTACAGCAGCCCAATGGGTAGATCGTCCGGCGCATTGGTCTTCAATTGCTTTCTGCCTAATTCTTCCTCTATAACACGGTCCATAATTGTGCGTGTGTCATCGAGACACTGAAAGAACCAGTCATGAATGAGCTCGCATCTGCTTTCAAATTCGACAGCGTTCGAAACATAGGTGAATCGGAGCGAAAATACTTCGTCATTGGTCTGTTTGTCGGTCACGATAAGGTCTTCGTCTTCAAAGTTTGTGAACCGTTCGCTGGCGTATCGCTTGTCAACTCGCACTTCAAACTTGCTGTTGGAGAGGCCATTTTGAAAAAATTCAACAATATCCCAAAACATTCCACGGAGTACAGAGTCTCCTAACCATACAATCCTTCGTTTTTGTGCCATGCACTGCATTGCTTTTTCTGCGGAGTACACCTCGTGCACGCAATGAGGTGCCGGTTCCCACTCTGCCTCGATAGTGGGCATCCGAATCCCTTCGTTCAACACTTCCTCTTCAAATAGTTTTTCTTGGTCACTTTGTGATACCACAACGTCTGAATCACTCTCTGCTTGCGTGTTTGCGAGAACTTGCTTTTCGACCTCGACCAACTTCCGTTCCATGTCTTCAAGTTTCGCTCCGTAACCAGTGGCAAACTTCCAACTTCCATGTTGACAGTGGCCCTTGCCCACGGACAGACTCGCACCAGCACGTCGAAATCTCCTGTTTGCACTGTTTGGATCCACGGTTGACGACAACTTGGCGCCCGCAGCAGCGACAGAATTTCTCGGTTGGGAGTGCAGTTGAAGGAAAATAACAAGCCAAATGACACACGTCACTACCAGAAGGACGCTGGCGATTACAACTGCCCGGTTCCGCGGACCCGTGAACTTTGCCACGATTTCCATTTGTCGAGGTATCAAAAAAATTCTGCTCAGTCTGTCATCGAAGGTAAGGGATCAATGCTATTCGAACAATGACTCGGTCATAATTGTCGTACTGGCAGTGACATCGAGAAACCGCCCGTCG
>Ga0213839_1001622_pt1 | contig 14057 bp, 10 predicted proteins | sample SWPATP21_FD_160075 | JGI IMG/M metagenome (GOLD analysis project Ga0213839, IMG submission 160075) | Coastal seawater microbial communities from Marineland, Florida, United States - SWPA TP2 #1 | ecosystem: Environmental > Aquatic > Marine > Coastal | place: USA: Florida | collected 2016-08-14 | reverse complement strand
AGAGTGAGTGAGTGAGAGTGCCTGTGAGTGAGAGTGAGTGAGTGGTGGCTGTCGGCTGGCTGTGTGTGTGTGTGTGTGTGCCGTTTCATTTATTTCTTCATCATTCGTCTTCGACGTCTGTGCACCATTGGTTGGTTGGATTCATGGGTTGCATCTTTGCACCGACGAAACTACTCGAGTAGACTACCAAACTCGTTGCACTTTGTGTTCTTCACCATTTTCAAGCAAGTGGAGAGGAAACGCCGATAGTGGTGGTGGTGGTGGTGGTGGTGGTGACGATGGCGAGGGATCTGGGACAGAGCCATTACCCCTTGCTTAATTCAAGAGCCATCACGGAACATTGTGCAACTAACTTCACTCGCTGCTTGTCGTGGGTTGCAGGTTGTAGATGTGGACGTCATTTAGAATCGAGACGTTGTGGCGGGACCGGGTGCGTGCACCGGCGTGTGTGTGCTTGCTTGTTGGCTGCGTTTGCAATGCCACAGCGAAGTTTGATTGCGGCGGAGGGCGAGCAACAGATTGCAGTCGGACGTCGGACAATTGGTGCACGCGTGTGTGTGACCTCTGTAATGAAAGCATACGTGGTGTGGTTGTTGCGCGGCTCACCGCCTGCATCGCGATCAATTAAACTCAGACAAAACGAACAAAAAAGTGTCGCTACATTTACGGCAACCGGGCAGTGGGCGGACACTCGTTCTATATGTATGGCAGCGTGTTAAATGCTGCCAGAAACTAAGCATTGAAAGACCTCGTGATAGAAAATGGTCTGTGCCACCGTTGCTGTGGACTCCATCAACTGAATCAACGTTGTTCTCATGCCCCGATGATACCGCCCATGTGCCGTTAAATAATTCGAACAATGGGTACAGCAAGTCGAGCTGGCGGCGATGAGCAGACTTCAGCAAAAAAAGCCGGCAACCCGAAACGGTTACTGTCGGCCAGAACCCGCCGCGTAAAATTTCGCAAGAAGTTCACTGCTAAGCAAAAGAAAACTGTCGTCGCCGCCGCTCGGGAGCGGGAAGAGAGATATTCGGAGCAGCAGGCACAGAAAAAGCAGGAATGGAAGGCAGCGATTGTGGTCGCGAATCGCGAGCGAAATCGCTTGATTGCGAAAAAGAAGCGGGAAGACAAGCGGCTCCATCAAACCCGCATGCGGGCTCTTCAACACCAGCGTGCGGTTGAAGAGAAACGAACCGAGGAGGAAATGGTCTTGAAAAGTAAGCTTCTGCAACGGACAGAGGAATACGAAAAGCGACTTCAAGCGAGAGCAGATGAGAAACAAGACTGGATTCGCTTGGGCGGTGGCCGTGTGATTCGGCCTGAAGACGCTGACAGGTACCGAGTTCAACAAGAACTCAAGGCCAGAGCACACAAAGTCGCCCAGGAACGCGTGCAAGAACAATTAGAAGCGATGGAAGAACACAGGCGCAAGGAGACCCAACGCCTTTTCGAAGTCCAACAAGAGCAACAAGCTCGGCAAAAAGAAGAACTACGACGCCGAAACTTGGAGCGCCGCAGGGCGATCGAGAAACGCCAAGCAGAGTGTGAGCGGGAGCGTGATCTCAATTTGCGCCGAGACCGAGTTGCAACGAAACTCAAAATCGTGGAGCGCAGGGCACGAATTAAACACCACACCGCCCACGCTGATGAATGGCGTGCTCCGACCCCGCAACGCGAGTTTTTACAAAAGTTACAAGACTCCATGTACAATGACGACAAGGCGTCAGTCTTTATCCGAATGCCGTATGCAGCCGCCAGCGATAAGCTGGGAGTGGGAGGTTTTTTGTCTCCACTCACAGCCGTCACTGAGCTACCAAATCGGCCCGAAAGTAGTAATTCGCGTCGAACATCAACGACATCTCCGGATGGAACTTCTCGACCATCCACCGGTTCTGCAGCTCAGGTGCATTGATTCAGCTCCGCAGTTTGTGTTTCGCCCACTCTTGTTGACGTGTTGCCCTGTGTTGCCTTGAAAGGATGGTCAGACAAAATCTTCAATAAAATTGCCAAGCGTGTCAAGAAGCTCTACACTGCGCAGCTCCCGTCCCTCTACATCTGCAGAGCACCGTGCGCAGGCGCAAGCGAACGCAGCCACAGCTGCTACGGCCGTGGCCGTAGACCGCCGCAAGAACGCACGCTTCCGACTGCATCCTCAAGTTCGACTATCTTTGCAGTGGCTTTTGGGTGATCTTTGGGCCGCGCAGTATCAGTCCCACTTCGACGGAATATTCAAAGCTGGTAGTTCGGCATTTCAGGATGTGGACTCACGAATTCGCCAGTTGTTTTCGCAGCGAGGAGAAATTCTTGACCATACTCTCCGACAAGATTTTGTTGCTGTCCTCCAACACGGTAGTCATGAAGAGGTACGTTGTCAATGCACGATGACACGTGATGGCCGCAGTGCAGTCCAACTCTGAGTCTTTCTGACTGCTTACTGTAGGTCAAAGCTCTCATGAACAACCCAACAGCAACCATGATTCATCCACGATCTGGCACGATGCGTAGATTGCTCGGCGCCTCTTGTCTCGCCTGGATATTAAGCGCACTTCAAGTAGCGAGGGAGAGTAATGCGCGCAAGAGCTTCTCCGCGAAGTCACCCACGGCAAGGAATAAGGTTATGGGCATGTCTTCTGCCTCGACTTCGTCAAAAAGAACCAATAAAGGTTCACCTATCACCAAAGGAGCAGTCTTCTTTTTGGAAGAAGTTCTAAAGAATCCACGATTTAATATGCAGGGCCGTTTTGACCAGGCCGATGTGCTGCCTGGTCTGGTCGGTCGACGCCGAAAAGGGTCGCTCAATGTACTTGGCGGAGCTGAGGTCCTCACGCTCGAGGCGGATGAGACAACGACAGAGGGTGGTCCCGACGATGACAGTACCGTGACAGGTGTTGATATTGTGCACGGACAAGGCCGTTTTGCAGAGAAAAAGCGCCGTCAACTGGAAGCACAGTATGCGGAACGTCATGCACGAGTACTCCGCAATGAAATTTCCAACCTTAGTCGTCGCCTTAAAACGCTGCAGCACTCAAAGGAGCATTTAGAGAGAAACAAGACTGATACTAAGTCCGTGGACTTGCAAATCAAGGAAGCTCAACGATCTGCACGTGACTTCGAAGCCAAATTGGCACGTCTTGAACAGGTTAGAGCCTCTAGCGTGTCCCAGCTCTCGGAAACAGATGCGCTCACCAACGAGCAACGCCGCGAAACGCACAACAAGGGAAGGCTCAGCACAGAAGTGAAACGCCCGCCACCGAGATTGGAATTGGATAGTACTATTGCGTGCCCTATACGATTTGAACCGCGCAGTGAGGACAGTACAGTCCACAAGAAACGAAGAAACATAGCCATGCACACGTCACTGCAGCGCGAGGATACGCCCGACACATCGTTTATTCGAAATGAACAAGTCATTTTTCAAACCTTAACTTCGCTAGGCTGGAAGGAAATGAAGGCCGAGGTGTTTCGTCGCGGGAGTGGGGTCGGCGCCTCAGCAAGCCCATCGTCGACTTTGTCTGCCCCTGTGAATGACAGGAGACGGAAATCGATGCCAAACAAACCGGTATCCTCGATCGGCAATACTGCCGCTATTAAGCTCGCTGTTCTATTGTTTGGCCGCAAAGATTTCTCTATCCTTCGTGAAGACAGACTTCCGGCGTCGTCAGTTGGGATTTTGAAGTTGGCTGATGCTGCGAGGGAAATGGCCGCGGAGCGGCGCGCGGAGAAATCCGCTCACTTTACGGCAGAGGCGCACGAGCTGCGGTTGGCGGGAAATATGGACGCCGCAGCGAAGGCGAGCGTAGCAGCAGCTCACTACGCCCGTGGTGGTGAGTCGACAAATTCGGCGCGGCGTAACACCGGACAAAATCAAGTCGAACGATATCCCGGTCAAGTGCGCCGGCAGTCAACTGTGACAACCCTGGAGGCCATTTCAGCGGAGGAAAAAATGGAAGAGCAGTTGTTGCTGCGAGAAAATATTGAGCGAAGAAATGCTGCTGCAAAGGAATGTCAACGACGGGCTTTTGTGTGGGTGATGCAACTGGATTCTGAAGATGCCGCAATTGCACTATTTCGCCGCAAAGAGATGCCGTTAGATATTGAGGTTGATATTCCCCGATCTTGTGCCGCCCTAATCAGCTCACTGGAGGCCATTGGTCCGTCAGTACCACCAACTGTGCCATCAACGCCTCGTTCTACCTCATCTGCAAGGTCTCCGCGAGGGTCCATAGTTTCCGGATTTAAGGCAATTCCGCGAATTACACCGTTACAATGGGCAATGGCAAGGGACTTTGAAAGGCTGCGAGATATGCTGCTGTTGGCACAAAAGCGACTTCCTCCTCGTGACTGTAACGGCATGACTGCTCTCATGCACGCAGCTCGTCTTGGGCTCGATGGTGTTGCCGAATCCCTCCTCGGAGCAGGTGCTGATGGGGCTGATGGCCTTATTAATGCGCGTGACGAGATTCCTCGTCACGAGAAAACTGCGTACATGTACGCACTGGAAGCGGCTGCGCAAGTCGATGCAACACCGGCATTTCAATTGCGTTGTTTGTCAATTGCAACCGCAATCGCAGGGCACCGTTTGTTTCGTTTATGCGGAACAGTCGATGCTCTCGGACAGAACTGCGCTATGTATGCCGTGGCCTCGCAGAACCGGTTTCGTGCTCAGCTGGCGCAATTGCTAGATTTACACCAAGCGCACAACGCGCGAGCGGAAGCACACAACGAATCTTTTGACGCAACATTTTTTGCGTGTGATGCTGAAGGGCGTTCCGTGATCACGCACGCCATTTTAGCTGGGTCGCACCAGTGCGTAAGAGATCTTGTCGCGTACCTTGTCGATCTACACCAGCACGAGGTTGCGCACAGAGAGCTGATGGAGAAGTGTGATGTTGTTGAAGAAGGAGCTGCTCCGGACACAGAAGGTGTGGCAGGCAGTGTGGACAATGACGCTGATGAGTGCAATCTGTCGGAATCGTTGTCTGATATTTCGTCCTTCCACTCCAGTCAACCGGGCGAAAAGGTCGCTTCTTGGGGGCGCAGCAGTCGATCACGGCATGCTGAACAAGAAAAGACTGCCAAGGCCGCAGCAGTGGCGGCTGCCGGGGGCCCGGTCGGTCCACTTGTCATTCATGTTCATGGTGGTGTGCTTGATGACTTCGTGCCACCGGAACTGATCGACTCGCTAGAGATTTTGAAAAGTTCTGTTGGCGCAATGCTCCCGAACCAAGCGGTTGCTGTCGTGAACACGTTGCTGCGATTGGGTTACCGAAATGCAACTATTTTGCCTGCCGTTCGATACATGGTTTTCAAGGTGTTATCAAACAAAGCATGTATCAGCTTTCTTGTTTTCGGGGAGCGTCACGTGGAACACAACACTGCATCTGACGCAGCATCAGCGCCCAACACGTCCGGTAACATGAAGTCAGCGAAAACTTATTCTGACCCTGGCGTTCTGGATCGCTCGGGGCGCCCTTCGTGGAGTCGTATGGTCGAAGGTGCTTTGACACATTGTGCGGCCACCAACAGTCGTCTCAGTCGTGCTGGTGCACGTGCCCGGGTTTCACTTGCGACCTTGCCAAAGCGAGTTTTGAAGGCCAATCGACGTCGCGGAAATGCACTGCTGCCCGCACATTTTGCAGGTGGCAGGGCGGGCACTCCAAGACGGCTTGGAACGCCGGCATCGAATGCAAGCCATGAATCTGGTCGATCGACACCACGATCACTACAATCGTCAAAAGGCAAATCCCAAAACCATACGGGTATCCGGCTCGACCTTGCATCAGCGCCCCCCATCAATCACCAACTGGCTCGCCAGGACCATGCTGATTTGATGTTAATCCCGAGCACATCGGGCTTTTCCTTTGGCGAGAATGGTTATATCTTCTTGCTTGTCCTGTTATCAATTGCCCAAGCTAGGGCTGTTCACGACCAATTGCAGAGTATCTTGCAAGATGCAAGCAGGGACGGAATGCAGAAGTTCAAAGAAGGCATAGAAAATTACAGTCAATTAGTGAAGGGGGGGTTATCTGGTGCAATGCGGAAAAAACGGCAGCAAGTTCACCAAACCTTCCCGAAAGACGTTGTGGCTGCGGACGAAGCGTCAAATGTCAGCGTGGAAGAACTATTCTCGCACAAATATGTTGCCGCGCCTTGTAAGACGTATCGTCGAATGCGGCATCTGTTCGAAACTCGACACCGCGATTTGAAGCGACCTCGCCCAGCACACAACTTGGATGTCATTCGTGGAACAGCCGTGTTCAGTAGTGTTGATGCCCTGGAGTCTGCTTTCAAATCATTGCACAGGAAACTCCCTGCCATTGTGTCCGTACGAAACGATTTTTCTGGAAGCGATGGCGGTGCAGCAAAAGCTTCGGTAGTTCAAGATCACCAATCGACGCCGAAGCAGCCATTGTCGCTCATCAACCAATCATCTGGGAAAATTCAAAAAGGTTTCTGGCGGCAACTGACGGAGTCACAACGACCAGAAGTATCCTTGCTACAGTCGGTTCATCCAGATGACGAATGCCTGCAGTTCGTCGACAAAGAAGACGGCGTCCTCCGGAGCAGTGGTTATCGCGCGATAAAACTCGATTTTGTTTTCGATGCCAACGAAACGTACCGACAAATGGCGATTAGATGTGAAAAAGACTGGAAGGACTTTTTGATTTGTCTCCCCGAAGGAGTTCAAAAAGACGCGTCGTCCGTGCTGTCATTCTTGTTCAGTGATAAGGTCGCAGATCGACCTGTTCGAATGATATGTGAATTGCATTTAACCCTCAATGTCTACAACGATTTGAAGACATACAATGGAGTGTACCACAATATTGTTAAGTGTGCGCGGCAGGGAGTGGTTCGTGGCTATACGATTGTTATTGTCGATTGTTGCTGTTGCCATTATTAACTCTCTTGCTTAAACATCGTCTGCGCAGTCCTCACTGTCATCTTTCTTTCATGATCCCGACAAACAACACTCCAAGACGCTCGAAGAAAAGGAAGCCTCTTTAGTATGTCCACCGTCTGCGCATATGAAAGGAGCAAGGTTAGTGAACGCGAGTATTGCCGCACTTGTGTCATCGACATCGCATTCACTTTTTCACCGTTTGCACGCCTCAAGGCCGCTTCCGACAGGTGTCGACTACGAACTAGAAATTGCACGCTTGCCCAAAATCCCGAAGGTTTGATGATGAAGCGCCTGTCTGCTTTTCTGGATGTTGCGTGTGATTGTGGACTGCGTTATTCTGTGCACAGGGAGGTGGCGTGTTAATCAAAACCAAAGGCAAAGGGGAAAAACACCCAAAACAAGTATTCTTCGAGTCGTTCGACACGAACAAAAGTGGTGCCCTCGAACAAGACGAAGCGCTGCGCTTCGTGGCGAAGTGGTATGATGTTCGCGGGTTGAGACTCCTCTTTGACGGTGAATCCGACCACAAATGCGACACCCACACTGTTGAACTGCAGAAGAGATTTCTGAACGAATACCTAGAGTTTATCAATGCCCGCATCCCCCTGCAATTTTACTCATTTCTTGCAATTTTGCGTGGTGGCCCGCCGGACGACGGTAAAAAAGCCAAAGTCCAAGAAATTTGGGACAAACTTGACCGTGCCTTCAAGGATGCTGCCAAGAAGCGTTTTGACGAGCATCGCGCAGCGATGGCCGTGGCCGCTCGGCGGGCTGCCTTTGCTACGTGATCGTGGAATGAAGATTACGTAATTGTTGAAATTTTATTTGCATTTGTGTTTGGAACACAACACCTTCGGGGCGAACTATGCGCTGGTGTAAATTTCTGTTTTGTGGCTACAGTTCCCCTCGACTTTTCCCACGTGATGACTGTTCCGAACATAGTGAAGCGGTACCATCACATACTCGCTGAATCAAAACTTCAAGACTTTGGTCCACTGTTAAGGTTGAAGCGGAGGTAAATTCAGACTTGAACCTAACAAACGTGGAGAGTAGCTCAGAGTCATAATCTGCCATCAGATTCTCACACATACCCTCGACTGCGCGAGAGAACGGAGTTGGGTGAAAATGCTGTGCCATCGAGCAAGCGTCCTCCATCACCGACTCCACATGCGACACCGACAGGAAATAGTCACTGTCGCGTGACCAACGTCGAAGCGTACTCCACACATCCGCTACAAACGTTTGGCACAGTTGACATTTCGATATTTTTTTTGCTTTTGATGCAATGTGCGATACACCATTGGCTGAAAGTTCCAGAGTGCGGCATTCTCGTTTCAGATCCCCGCAGATTTTGCCTTTACGCGTGAACACGTTGGCAGCGGATGGCATGGAGCCGGAGAAATGCCGTGCAAATATTTCAATGGCGTCTGCGTTTACCAGCAATATCTGTTCACAAAATTCTCGCATTTCTGTCGAGAAATGTGCGTATGCGCGATTTTGTGACGAGCATGTTGCCTTAACAACATCGTCAATGTCAAAATGTATGTCTCGACGAAATCCAATGTTAACGTGCTGACGAGCATCTTCGACATCTTGCATCAGTCTTGAATGAACCTGCACACCGCATAATTCTGTAACAGTTCGTGAGGATGTCAACACTGCATTTGCCCACATACCTCATCGACCAAACCAAAACATGTTTCGCAAAATCCACCAGCCGACGTCGCCGGCACTCGACCAATCAGAAACGGCCGCGAGCTTGTGAATTTGTCCTTTCGCCCGTTTCTTACTAATTCGTTGCGTTGCTGCACTGTGAGTTGTGCCTGACTATCCTGGAGATCGAGCTGGCCTGGTGCATGCCACGTCGGTGTCGGCAACTTCTTGTCTGGACAATACGGACGTTGTGGCATGAATCCCAGAACCGGCACCACTGGACCCACGGAGAAACACAAGCGCCGTAAGATATCGAGGTCTTGAATCGTGCGCTTGGCACGCAGCTCCGAAAACAAATCGAGGGTGTCGAACAGGGTCTGGGCCATGCAAAGGGCACAAACTGCAAAGTTAAAACGACCAAAAGGGATCCCTCAAGGATGGACATAGGATGGTTTGTGGAAGAAAAACCTGTGTTGCGGCCGTACAAAAGGCTGTCAAATGTCGTGTCACCTCGTTGGAGAAAACCACATTGATGAGATCAGTGTGCTTGTCACCACGGGACTCTCGAGTCATAGCCACTTTAAAATCAACAAATTCCCTCTTTTCGTTGTGACCGGCAACTGCAACTTTGGGGATACCATTGCAGGCAGCTACAATGTAGTCTTGCAAATCATGCGTCCCAACTCCAGTTCCATTCAAATATTTAAGGATGCTATCTTCGACAACATGGGTAGTGATGGAACAGGCACTGCAGGCGAGATCTGGTGTCAAATCAAACGCGCAAACAGGAAACACAATCACTAATAATGCCACAAACAGTTCCATTGCGAACTCTTAAAACATGTTCTTGAGTGATAGTACAGAACACAAAAAACTGGCTCAAGTTATCGGTACTGAGTACGCAAGTATGCCATAGCAATTTTCGCCCCAGTTCTGCCGTTCAACAACTTTGTCCCGTAAGCAACGCAGTTTGAGTGTTTCTCCTCTGGAATCCATTCAACGTTCGCGACTTATTGCAGCCACACCGACCGCCAACTGTCTCCAGGCACACACGCACACAGATAGACAAACAGACAGACACCCACCAACCTCACGAAACGATATCAAGACGCAGACTCCACCTTCAACTACACGACAAGATAAAAGTTGACCATCGAGAGCAACACAGCAACACAACACGACAACACAACGACGCCATCACATCACACGATCACAGGGGACGTCGACAGAGACAGCAACAACCCCAAACGCAACACGCTTGTCCGCTGAAATGTACAGGTTCAACTATGCCCGTGCCGGAGTGTTGTTCATTTTGCAAAGTTTGCAGTTTGCATCTCGAATTTCTTTAGTATTTTGCATTTTACATTTTATGGACAACCGCCAGAGGCCGATGGAAAACCGTCATTTAGCGCCTACCTTACCATTAGAATAACAATGTCGTGTTTGTGGTCGGCGTCTTCGCTCTTTCAGTGTGATTGGCTGAGTGCGCGCATTCGTTCGCTGAAGTCGATGTCGTTCGTTGTTCGCTGCTCGTCGTTCGTTCGTTGTCGCTTGTCGCCGTTGAGACATCGACTCCTCTTGGATTCGCTTGGACGTTGACTGCGCTGGCGCTTGCTTTGGCGTTGTGGCGTCGAAATGAATGTTCCGGTTCGACCAAATACAACAAAGGACCCTCTAACGCACGCATGCCACTCGAGACGCTTTTCTCGCGCACGAACTGTTGGACACGAGACGTGTGGACACGCAAGAGTGAGTGGCGTGGGTAGGACGATTCGGAGAATGTTGAAAGCCGCAGCGGAAAAAGCGGCAGCGAACCTTCTGATGTTGGTGAGAAAGATATTGTGGACGCAAAAGCCCAGTCACAGTGAATGGCACCATTCGCAAGATCTTTCAAACGGTATTTGAATACCACAAAGAAATAACATTGTTGAAAACGTTTTTTTCACTGTCAACTGCAAGGCCATACTCGCGTGGTGATTTGGCGTTTGAAATGGCAGCTCGCATTCTTCGAGGCCGCCGATGGCGCTCCTCGCTACAAAGAGAGGCTCGCCGCATCGGTCAACATGGCCAGGCTTTTCGAGCATTCGCGACACACGAAGTTTTCAACCAAGCAACCCCATTGGAAAATATCAATTTGTTCACTGGGGACAGTGTGCTGCAGAACGCTGTAAACGTTCACGGCGGAGCGTGGGCTAGCGACGTCCTATCCAAGTGTGGTGAAGAGTATGGTTCTGCGAAAACCATTGAGCAAGCTTTTCAAGCCAATCACAATACCCCAACGCTGAAAACACATGACCGATATGGTAACCGCATCGAGAGCGTAGACTTTCACCCGGCATATCACTCATTGATGTCGTTGGGCAAAGAAATGCAATTGCCGTCTTTCGCATGGAACCCGCAGGGCGTCAGTAAGCCGGACGCGGACGCAGCCTACCTTCATACCGCGAGGGCCGCACTTCCATTTATTGGAAACCAAATTGAAGCCGGCACAATGTGCCCATTAACGATGACGTACGCTTCAGTTCCCGCCCTTCAGCATTGCGACAAAGTTGCGGCTGATTGGGTTCCGGGTATTGTGAATCCTGTTTATGACCCACGTGACATTCCTGCGTCGGAAAAGAAGGGCCTGACGGTTGGAATGTCAATGACCGAAAAACAGGGGGGATCTGACGTGCGGACCAACACGACGGTTGCAAAACCAGTGGATCCAAACCAACGCCAGAGTGGAGACATGTACAGTCTCGTCGGGCACAAGTGGTTCACCTCGGCACCGCTTTGTGATGCGTTCTTGACGCTAGCATACGCCGAAGGCAGCGACAAAAACTTGGGGCCTTCTTGTTTTCTGGTTCCGAGATGGCTTCCTGACGGAACCCGCAACACCGGATTTCAGCTACAGAGACTGAAAGATAAGCTTGGCGACAGGTCCAATGCTTCGTCTGAAGTCGAATATCATGGCGCGTTAGGGCGCCTCATCGGCCAAGAAGGCCGAGGGGTGAAGTGCATCATTGAGATGGTCGGGCTGACCAGACTGGATTGTACGATAGGATCCGCCGCACTTATGCGGCAGTCGTTGAGTCAAGCTCTTCATCATGCATCCGGGCGATCTGCATTTGGTGCACTTTTGCTAGATCAGCCTTTAATGCGCAACGTCCTCGCCGATTTGGCGCTCGATTCCGAAGCGGCCACACTCTTGACATTCCGAAGCGCTAGGGCAGTCGATGATTCCGTAATGTCAGCGGATCCCGTGGAAATCGAAAATCGAGGTGCCCTTGCGCGCTTACTGACGGCAGTTGCGAAATATTACGTGTGCAAGTCAGCGCCCAGATTTGTGTACGAGGCAATGGAATGTCATGGCGGGAACGGCTACGTAGAGGTGTGTGCGTTGCGGTCGACGCTCTTTGTTACGGGAGTTTACGGAGTATGTTTGCGGCCATTGTCGTTGTTAGGAATCGGGGCTACCCCGCTTGTTTCGGCAGGCCCCACTTAATGCAATTTGGGAGGGTTCGAGTAACACTATTTGCCTTGACATACTCCGCACTTTGCTTAAAGAACCGTTGGCTGCAAAGAATTTCCTTGAGGAGGTTGGTGTTGGTGTTGCATGCATCAGCTTCGTGCCAAGCTTAACAATCCCCCCTATTCGGTGTAGGTTGATTCAACGAGAGGGTACTCGACAAACTATGATACGTTCCTGGATGAAGTTGCTCGCAATGTGAGAGTTGCGTGTTATCTGAAATACAATATTTGGCATGCTGTGCTTGTGACGACGATGCTGGTGTTTTGACTTTCAGGTCAACTTCGCCTGCGCAGACCCACGTGCAGCACAAGCGCACATGAGAATACTAGCAGACCAGTTGGGATTGGCAATGAGTTGCTCTCTTATGATCAAGCACGCTCCTTCAGGTTTGTGTTGGACTTGCGTCAAACGCGTGCTGCGTGAATTCAATGGAATTGTGCTGCATTTCTCGTGCAGACGACGCCGCTACGTATGTGACAAAGCATTTGGGTAAGCACTAGGGCAACGACCTTTGTCATCGCTCCTTGTTCAAGTTGGACTAACATATGTCGGTTGGGTTTGTTGCAGGTCTACCATCATTCGCGACTCAGAACTACGGCACTCTCTCGGTGGGTTCGGAAAACGGCCCAAGCGCCAATCATATCGCCCAAATACTCGATCGTGCACGAATCGTTGTCTAGACAGTCGTGAACTCGCCGACTCATAGCAGGGCACGACAGCGACGCAATTATTGCTTTGACAGAACGATTGTTCACCAAAGACCTCATAATGTCATTACAGTGTTCACCCAAATGCGAGCCGCTTCCGCCCACGAGCTTGAACTGCTTTAAACTTTGTCATGACTGGGTTTGGATTCTTAGACTTGGCCTGCGGTAATACGAAGCGCGGAACCACCGTGTTACTATTGAATGGTCTGCGGGCACTCTTGTAGCTTAATTTCAACGTACATTGTATGCTTTCAAAACCATGTCGAACATTTGTGAAGCTTCTGGATGAGTGCTCAAAAATGCTCGCTCAAGCACGTATCTGCACCCATCATTACAAACGTGAATGTCAAGAAAAACAGCCACGCTTCGTTGACGGCCATTGCCCAAACACTTACAGATCCACCGCCTTGGCTTGGGCAGAAGCGTTGCACATGCTCAGCCCAAAATCGATCAGAACCTACAAAAAATATTGTAGAAAAGGCTTCGTGAGTGGTGCTCAAGCTAGCAGCAAGCTGTGTGGGCCTTATGTCAACGTACAAGCTGGCGCGACGGTTGTTGGCTCCCGTCACCTGGTGTCGGCTTCAGTGGCTCAATTATCATATTGGACGTGGTTAAATCACCATGAACGAAATTGTGGTCGTGGAGTTGAGCGATGGCCTCGCCTACCATCGTTGCGACAGCCTAGAGCGCACAAAAACGTCACCTAATTGCAACATGGACTGCACGTTGACCGACAGGAGCATTACACTCATACACCAACCGGGTGATCCTCAGGCCCACAAACTTCCAGTAAATGTTTCTTAACTGTGTTGCCCATGATCTTCTCTAGAACAATGACACCGCCGGCGACATTGCAACATAGAACTAGTGGTACGCGAAGGCCCGCGGACCAACACCGTCGTAGGCAACGCGCTTCTGCAACTGTACGTTCGCGGGTAATCATCTTTTCGAGTTGCGGAATGCGGTAGAGTTTCGGCACTCGAGTTTTAACGACAGCAGGCATGTCCAAAAACGTTATCGACTCAACCACCGCTTCGGCCCCACGGGAAATGATGTGTCGGTTGGATGGAACGACATCTGCAGCAGTTTTCGCTCCGCCGATCGAAGATTCTGACTCTTTTTCAAGCTTTGCTTTCTTGGTCGCTGGAAGGTCAGACATGTCGTCGACTGTGGGTGTTTTGCGTTGCCGATTAGCCAAGTCGCATTTGAATGTAAAAGCCGCGGTCGTTTTTGATGAAAATATTTCTCGTCGAATTCTAAGACTCAACAAGCTCTCTTTGTT
>Ga0213839_1001620_pt1 | contig 14060 bp, 13 predicted proteins | sample SWPATP21_FD_160075 | JGI IMG/M metagenome (GOLD analysis project Ga0213839, IMG submission 160075) | Coastal seawater microbial communities from Marineland, Florida, United States - SWPA TP2 #1 | ecosystem: Environmental > Aquatic > Marine > Coastal | place: USA: Florida | collected 2016-08-14 | reverse complement strand
GATTGCCTGAATTTTTTCCCTGATCGTATTAGACAATTCAGCAGCGTCCTGAGCCGTTGCACCAGGCAGTAAGACCGCGAACTCTTCACCGCCAAACCGCACTGGCAGCATCGGTTCCGGGCACATATCCCGCAGTAGTTTGCCAACGTACTGCAGTACTTTGTCACCCATCAGGTGGCCGTATGTGTCGTTAAACTTCTTAAAGTGATCGACATCGACCATTACCAGTGTTGCCGCACCCGCTGTGCCGCTATAGAGCAACGTGCTTAGTTCAGATTCAAATACCCGGCGGTTGAATAGCCCGGTCAGTGGGTCAACACGTGCATCCTGGCGGGTTTTTTCCAACTCAGCTTTCAGGGATTCAATTTCCGCCTGGGCTTCGTCAATACGGGACTGGAAGCGTTGAGTGCTGGCGCTGATGTCTTTGGTTTTTCGGGCAAGCGTCTGGATGATGGATTCCAGCGGTAGTTCTGTACCTTCATCAGACTGCAGTGCGTCCAGGCTGTCCTGCAACGTATTCGAGTAATCTTTGGTTTGCTCTGCGGTTTCCGACGCGTGCTCATGCAGATCGTTTACCAGCGCGATCAGGCCCGCCTGCACATTCTCAGCGCTGTCGATTTCTTCCTTGATCATATGCTGGCGAAACATCTCTTCGCCAACCAAATTGGGGCAGGTGCCGTAGGTCGTTAGTGTCTTGTCGAGCTCTTGATTCAGCTCAGGCACACGGTTGGATACATAGGTATACCAGAGCGCATAGTTGAGTGGATTTGGTGGAATATTGTGCTTCACCATCAACGGTATCGCTTGCCGCAGGTATTCTGCAGCCTGACTAGAATTTTCAGCGAATTTCATACAACCCCTCGCGCGTATCATTCAGCTTGTTCAACGCGTTCCCGGTAACAACGTCACGGCTCCCATGTGACGTTCTCCCTCTATAAACACTTACTCAAAAAAGGTGGATGAGCTTTGCTAGACTGACATGTACTCCATGTAGGAATACAGCGGTAGACCTCCACGGTTTGTATATCGGCAATTTATGTTAATTCTTCAGTAATAAATTTCTGGAGGGGACCGATGAGAATTATCAGTTTACCCTCGCTGATGATCGCAATGAGTGTCTCTATTACAGCTCAGGGAGCCCACCTTTCCTGTGGAAGGTTAGTGAAGGATTCAGAATGTGCAAATGTAGTTTCGGATTTTGTATATAGCCCTTCTGCGTCTAAGGTTTTTACCAATATTGAAGATGCTCAACGCTTTTATCGGCAGCTTGCCCGTGATTACCGGTGGCGCCCGTTAACCGGACGCTTTCTTATTTCAGAACACCAGCATCATGATCAGATTGCGGAGATCCGTGCACGCCTGCGACTTCTGGGAGACTATCGATACAACCATCCTCTCGCATCCCCGCGTTACTATGATTCGCGGCTGAAACGAGCCGTTGTATCTTTTCAGCGGCGTCATGGTTTAAAGGCAGACGGAATAATCGGGCCAAATACGAGGCGAGCTCTGAACGTGTCGCCGTTCGAGCGCTGGCAGCAGCTACTGGTCAATACCCAGCGGAAACAGGTGGATCAACAGGCTCAGTCGGGGGAGTATATCGAGATAAATATCCCCGCCTTTCAATTGACCTATTTCAAAGAGCACCAGGCCGTTGCAAGGATGAAGGTGATTGTTGGCAGGAAAGAGCGCCCAACGCCTGTCTTAAACAGTGCGGTGAATGCGCTGGAGTTGAATCCTGACTGGAATGTACCGCGGCGTATCGCCCATGAAGATATTTTGCCCATGCTGGAGGAACCAAAGCAGTTTGCAGCATCGGGGGTGAAATTGGTAAAAGGCTGGCGGCGGAACCCCGAAGTTGTGTCTGTTGATGAGTTGGATATGCAGCACTTCTACAAAGGGGCTTTAGCCGAGCAATATCGGTTCTGGCAGCCGCCAGGGGCGAAAAATCCACTGGGGCAGATCAAGTTTATCTTCCCCAATCGTTTTTCTGTCTATATGCATGGCACACCGGCGAAATCACTGTTTGAACACCCTGTGCGTGCCTTCAGTTCAGGTTGTATTCGGCTTGAGCAGCCCGATACGTTAGCGCAGCTGTTGTACGCCCGGCAAACAGTGCGCAGTGAGCCGCAGCCAGAAGTGGAGGACCGGAAAACCGAAAATTATGTCGAAGCGTTGGAAGATACAGTTGAGCTGTTTATTCGCTACCGCACCGCCTGGATCGATCCCGATTCAGGTGAACTGCATTTCCGGCAGGATATATATAATCGCGATCCAAATGAGCTTGCCCAGTTAAGTGCAGTGCTTCGGGAAACAGATGAAGATAGCGTTGCAAACTGACGCGGCTAAAAAATCTTCGACTAAGGGGGCATTTACCCTTTTTTTGCCAGACTCCTACACTGCGTCTTTCCCCTACAGATGGTGTGGCTGAAGTGCAGGTGTTTAACAGTTTTGATCGCGCGGCCTTAAAAGGGGATCTCTTTGGTGGAATCACCGCTGCAATAGTGGCTCTTCCTCTGGCGCTCGCTTTTGGTGTGTCGTCCGGTGTGGGGGCTGTTGCGGGCCTCTACGGTGCCATTTGTGTTGGGTTGTTTGCCGCTTTGTTTGGTGGCACACCGTCTCAGATCTCGGGGCCAACCGGACCCATGACGGTGGTGATGGCTGCGGTGTTCACCGATCTGGTTGCGGCAAGTCCCGAGTCCGGTCCCATTCTGGCTTTCACCGTCGTCATGATGAGCGGTGTTTTCCAGATGTTGTTTGGATTGTGCCGTCTGGGTAAGTACATCACGTTGGTGCCGTTTCCGGTGATTTCCGGTTTCATGAGTGGCATCGGGGTGATTATTATCTCGCTGCAGCTTGCACCATTGTTGGGTGCGCCCGCGAACAGCAGTGTGGTTCAGTCATTGCTGGCGTTACCCGCTCAACTGCTGGATGCAAATGCCTATGCGTTACTATTAGGTGGCGCGGCGCTTGTGTTGCTATTTTTCTGGCCTGCGAAATTCTCTAAAGTTCTGCCGTCACCGTTGGTGGTGTTAATTGCCGGAACACTGATCAGCGTTGCTATTATTCCCCCTGACGCCTTACAGACGGTGGGTTATATCCCTTCGGCGTTGCCCTCCCTTCAGTTACCCCAATTTGATCCTGAGCTTTTATTGCAGATGTGTCAGGCCGCACTGATGTTAGCCGCATTGGGATCTGTAGATTCACTACTTACATCGTTGGTTGCCGATAATATGACAAAGTCCCATCACGATTCTGATCGTGAATTGGTCGGGCAGGGGATAGGTAATCTGGTTGCCGGGCTTCTCGGCGGTTTGCCAGGCGCTGGCGCGACGATGCGGACAGTTGTGAATATTCGTGCCGGAGGGCAGACTGCGCTATCAGGGATAGTACATGCGCTGGTGTTGCTCGCACTGGTGTTGGGGGCCGGCGCTTGGGCGGAATCTATACCCCATGCGGTGTTAGCCGCGATTCTGATCAAGGTTGGTCTTGATATTGTCGACTGGAACTTTCTGAAACGACTGCATCGGGCGCCGTTGTTTGTTGTTGCGCTGATGCTGATTGTATTTGGACTGACGGTGTTTGTGGACCTGATTACGGCGGTGTTGGTGGGGGTGTTTCTGGCGAATATCATTACCGTGAAACGGCTTGCTGATACGCAGCTTGAAGCGATAAAGGTGATAGGTATCCCGGAACCTGATCAGACGGTGCTCAACCTGCGTGAATGTGAATTAATGCATAACGCGCAGGGACAGATCTTGTTGTACCACTTCAGTGGGCCAATCAGCTATGGTGCGGCAAAAGGCTTAGGGCAAATCCTAAGACAGGCGGAAGGGTATCGGGTGCTGGTGCTGGATTTTAGTGCTGTACCCATGATTGATGTCTCTACCGCCATGGCGATCGAAGAGATCATTCTTGATTGTCAGCAGGAAGCGCGGGATGTGTACGTCATTGGCACAAATGACACCGTCCACAATGTATTGTCACGCATGCAGATTCTTCAGCTACTGCCGGATTTCTGTTTGTGTGATCACCGGGAACATGCGCTGGAGCTGGCTTATTCGAGACTCTCCAGTGAGATGCCAGAGAAAGCCACAACACTTTGACGTAGTGCCTCCTCTGTCTCTTCCGGGAGACGGACTAAAATCGACAGCTGTTGCTCCCAGCTGCGTTCCAGTACCTGCAGTTCAAATTGGTTGATCAGGTGTTCGACCTGGCCGGTCATAGAAAAGTCTGCTGTGATCTGTAACGTCACTTTAGGGACGACGGGCTCGATATCGAGGTGTTCGAGTGCTTCCCGTACGGCCTGACTATACGCACGGACCAATCCGCCGGTGCCCAGCTTAACGCCACCGAAGTAGCGTGTGACGACAACGGTAATATCTCCCAAACCACTGTGAGAGAGTACGTTGAGCATAGGGCGTCCTGCTGTGCCTTTGGGTTCGCCATCATCACTGCATCCCCAGCCTCTGGCATCTTCTGGTTTCCCTACAACATGTGCCCAGCAATTATGGTTAGCACCCGGATGTTCGTTGCGTAACTGCTGTACGAATGCGTCGGCGCTGGCCTTATCGGGGGTATACGCCGAAGAGGTAATAAACCGGCTGTTTTTGATCGAAATCTCGTGCTGCTGGTACTTCGTCGGGCGATTGTAGGCGATCAAACGTTGTGTCCTGTCCAGATTCTGATGTTGCTTAGCCAATCGGGCGAGTTTATTGCTTTACGCAGATGCTCCGCCAGTGAGGCCGGAGGGACATTCAGGTTATCGAAATACACTTCGATATCCACGCGGTCGTTGTAATGCAGCGTGATACGGCAGGGCGACACATCGGGCAGGTGCTGTGCAATCGCTGCTTCCAGTAACGGCTCTATCTCACTCCGTAATGGCAGTGTCTTGCAGACGCTTTCCTGCTCGTCATCGTATGTATCGATGTGGAAGATGATGTGACCGATGTCCTCAAACTTACTTTGCAGGCGGCAGACAGCAGTATCGCCGATGTAATGTCCCTCGGATGCGGATAACGTTGGCGGCACCTGAATGTGCATCTCCAGCTGGCTTTGCCCTGCCATTTTACGGCTTTTGAAGCTGTGTACGTTGATAATACCGTCGACCTTCATTACCTCGGTGCGATATTGATCAACCAGCTCTTCGGGCAGTGCAGTATCAACCAGCTCCTTAATGCTATCCCATGTCATTTCCCAGCCGATTTTGCCGACAATAGCTGAGACAACTAGGGCAGCCAACGCATCCAGCCACCAGATGCCCACCATGGCACCGCCCACACCGACTAAAACAACAATGGATGATAAGGCGTCGGTTCGGCTGTGCCATGCATTGGCAATGATAAGGTCTGATTTAATCGCTTGACCTATGCGCAGGGTATATCTAAAAATCCATTCTTTACTGAGGATCGATAGAAACGCGATGATCAGCGCGGGCCATTCAGGTGTGAGGGGCAGTTCATCGGTGAAGAGCAACTTGATGCTTTCGTATGCCATGGCACCCGCCACCGCAATCAGTGCACAGCCAAGTACAACCGTACCCATGGTTTCAAAGCGGCCATGCCCCCAGGGGTGATCTTCATCCGGGCCTTTGTGAGAAATACGGAGTACGACAACAACAAGGCCATCGGTAATCAGGTCAGACAGAGAATGAACGCCGTCAACGACCAGCGCGCTGGAATGGGAAAGAATACCAACGACGATTTTGGCAATTCCCAGAATGAAGTCCAGAACGGCGCCAATCAGTGTAACCCGTTCGGCGGCTTGTTGTTGGCTAAGTTCTCTGCGCATTGGATATCACCTGATTCAGGCTTGATTGAGATGACCGGATATGCCTGTATAGGCATGTTAAATGTGGCATTCCGTCAGATTCCGGAGAAGTGTAACAGATTTAGGCTAGTTTAGATCATGAGCACTGTAGCCTTCACCTAACTGTTTGATTCTATTAGTTAGAATCTTAATGGTCAAAAAATAACCAATTCGTTGTGAGGGTTATATTTAGCGCATCACGTGACGTTTTAGAGACTAAACTCACAGACTTATCCACAGATTATGTGGGCAGCTTCCTACAGGCCCCGTCTCCGTAGTTATGAGCGGCGTTTGATAGGAATTCACAATAGAAAAACAAAGGACCCGAGCGTATTCATGGATAACGTTTTTATTACACAGGTCGTGTTACCCGCAGCACTGTTTACCATTATGTTAGGGGTTGGTTTATCGCTATCCGTACGTGATTTTAGCGCGGTTCTTGGTCGGCCGGTGGCATCAGGCCTGGGCATTGGAATGCAGCTGCTGCTCTTACCTGTTCTTGGTTTTGTTGTTGCAACGGTGATGGAGTTGCCCCCGGTGCTGGCAGTAGGGTTGATGATTCTGACCTTTGCTCCAGGAGGCGCGACTTCAAATCTGATTACATTTCTGGCGCGGGGGGACACAGCCCTGTCGGTCAGTATGACGGCAGTGGTTAGTGTGATTGCTCCCTTTACGTTGCCGCTTTTGACTGTGCTGTGTATTGAGCACTGGTTGGGACAAACCGCAGATATGGCCTTCCCGGTACTACCCACCATCATGAAACTTGTGACGATGACAATTGTGCCTATTGCTATCGGCGTAGCGTTTCATGAAAAGTTTCCGGCGCAAGCTGCAAAACTACAACGGCCGGTGAAAGTGCTTTCGGTGTTGTTCTTACTGTTGGTGGTGATCGGTATTACCCGTGCAAACTGGGCGCGTTTGCCAGAACTACTGGCATCGGTAGGGCCTGCTTTGATTCTGTTGATTGCATTGGCGTTTCTCGCGGCGTTTATTATCGCGCATTTTGCACGTTTAGATGAACGTCAGGCGATGACTCTGGGTATCGAAGTCGGTATCCAGAATGCAGGCATTGCGTTGCTGGTGGCAGGCACAATCCTTCAGAATGCCGAGATGGCAGCAGTGGCACTGGCGTATGGGATTCTTATGAATGTGCCCGCGGCGTTGCTGATAGTGTACCGCAATCTGAATCCACGCGTTGCAGCGGCGACCTGATAGATCACCGCAGGTGGTATTGGGTATCAGACGTGAATCAGTCGATACCCAAAAGCTTGTGAGTTTGCAGGCTTAGTTTCCAGCGAGGGTGGGCAAGGCAGTATGTTACCGTGTCTGCTACGTGCATCTTTTGCAATGCATCGTCTTTCGGTTGCAGATAAAAATGGGTGAACTCCATCTCTTCAAACTGCTCGGGCATTGCCAGGGGCTGGGGGTAGACCAGTTTGAGTTCATCGCCTTGTGTGATCACCAGTTCGGCATCGGCCTTCGGGCTGACACACACCCAGTCGATACCTTCGGGCAAAGGTTTTGTACCGTTGGTTTCGATCGCAATTTCAAATCCTTCAGCATGGCAGGCTGAAATCAACGCTGGGTCTAACTGCAGGGCTGGCTCTCCACCGGTAAAAATGACGTAGCGGTGAGACTGCTCGTCTGGCCACAGCCGATTGAGCTGAAGCGCCAGATCTTGGGCGGTGGCAAATTTTCCACCGTTCTGACCGTCGGTACCGATGAAATCCGTATCACAGAAATCGCAAACAGCCTTATGTCTGTCCTGCTCGCGCCCGGACCATAAGTTGCAGCCGGTAAAGCGACAAAACAGTGCTGGCCTGCCTGTTTGGGCTCCTTCTCCCTGCAGGCTGTAAAAGATCTCTTTAATTGAGTACATCGGTCTGGCTATAGCTGAAAAATGCGGTAGTCTACACGCCTTCAACAATTATAGGTAGCGGAGTCCGGTATGAAACTTCAGCAGGTCGATAAAGCCCTCTATCGACAGAAACAACGCAAGGTTGCGATTATCTTTGGTTCCATCTTTCTGGTGCTGGGGTTAGGTATAGCGGCGTTGTTCCGGCAGTGGGCAGGAAATCCCGAAGGCTCCAATACGATGGTCAATCTGGCAGGTGTGTTTACCGGATTGTTGATTACCGGTGGTATCTTTGCGTCTGTTGTCGCGAAGCCTTTCTTTGATGAAGTGCGCTATGCGTGGAATCTGAAACGGCAGATGTTAAAAATCCAGAATAAAAAGCATATCTGGAAGGAGAAGCTGGAAACCGGGAATCAGGAAGCTGCGACGGTACTGGCGTTTTATTATGCTGGGGTGACACAGCTGCAGTTTCTGGAAAATAACGAGTTTGGTCATAAAGAGATGATGGATGAGAAAGCGGTCTTTGAATCTCGTTGTGAAGCATTAGGTTTGGGATACGACCCGGATAGGTTCTCTGTCGACATGTTGCTCTGAGGGCTTGTATCTGAGGCAAAGCTCTCAACCCTAAGTCTATAGGTCACTTTATGGTCAAAAATAGGCGCTTGGTGTATAACTGTCTTTTATAACTAATAAAGATAAATATATAACAGCGTGGTAAGGAAGATGTTGAAGCATACTTTGACAGGTCTGGCTCTGGCGGCAGCAGTTGTAACTTCTCCAATGGTGATGGCAGAGGGTGGCGGTAAGCGCGCGATGATTGCGCCGGATCTGTACTCCTTTGTTGTAGATCATGACGGTGACAAAGTAGAAGTTAAGCGTGCACAGAGCCCGGATAACCGGATTCATGAGCTATACAGCACAACGTTCCGTGGTACTCCTCAGCCAATTCGTCCATTTGAACCACACGATGTGGAGACCATTGGTGAGCAGGAATTTGTGCAGTACATGATTGAGTCGCAGACCAACGAAGATGTTCTGATCGTTGATACCCGTACCGAAGGCTGGCACTACCGTCTGACAATCCCAGGTTCCGTTAACGTGCCTTACACCGTGATGGACGAAGCAGAGTCTGCTGCGGATACACTGGAAGAGCTGGGCGCTGTGAAAAAAGGCGACGACTGGGACTTTGGCGGTGCGAAAACACTGGCGATGTTCTGTAACGGTTACTGGTGTGGGCAAACACCTCGACTGGTGCGTCAGCTGCTGAAAGCAGGTTACCCGGATGACAAAATGAAGTACTACCGTGGTGGCATGCAGGCGTGGACAAGCCTGGGGCTGACAACTGTGGGTGAAGCTGCTCAGTAAAAATTATGTTCCCTTGGGGTTAGCGCGCGATTATAACTGTGTGTGATTCCGGGAATGCAAAAGGCTGCCATCGGCAGCCTTTTTTGTGTCTGTCTGTTTTGTGTCTTTGAGTTATGCGAGTGGTCAGGCTGGTGTGGTATCTACCATGCCACCGAAGCCATCAAGTATGACAGGGAACAGACGGGTGAATTCCAGGCCCATCTGTACCATGTCAGCGTCAAACTGAGCTTGCTGATCTTCGTCAGACTCCTGATCCAGTTTTTCTTTCATCTGGTCGGTGAGCTTAATACGCTTGATGGAAAGGTCTTCCTGAAGCATGAATCGCAGTTGCTCTTCCCACTCTACGGCGAGTTTTACAACACGTTTACCTGCTTCCAGATGAGCAACAAACTCTTCGTCCTGAAGTTCCTGGCCTTTGATGCGGATAACACCACCTTCAACCAGATTGTCGCGTAGTTCTGCTTCATCCAGTATGGTGAGTCCGCTTGGCTGAGTCTGGTCTTTTTCCAGCCAGTGGCTCATCACAGCAGAAGGTGATTGCTTCACATCCGGCAAGGCCACGGGAAGAGAACCTAATGAGCCGCGTAGATGAGTCAGCAACTCTTCTGCCCGTTTATGGCTGGAGGCATCAACAATCAACCAGCCCTGCTGTGGTGCGATGAGTGCGTAGGTTTGCTGAAAGCGGCTGAATGCACGGGGAAGGAGATCCAGGATGATCTCTTCTTTTAGCTGGTCCCGCTCTTTGCGATAGACTTTACGGGCCTGCTCTTTTTCCAGTGCAGATACTTTCTGATCCAGCTGTTGTTTGATGACTGCAGGTGGCAGGATTTTTTCTTCTTTTTGCGCAGCGATCATATGAAAGCCGTGCACGCTGTTGACTAGTCTGTCTGGTGCGCTGTGGCTGGGTGCAATCCAGCCATAACGACTCTGCTCCTGGCTGCTGCAGGGCGAGAACTCATGGGCCTGAAGTTTCTCTTCCAGTGTTTGTTCGTCGTGGGAAAACTCGCCGGTAAGGCGATAAACGATGATGTTCTTAAACCACATGAATAAGGGGCTCCTCTGCTTCGTGACGGTATTCTATCGCTATCCGTCAGAGATTGCCCCTTGTGGTGTGTTAGTCGGTTGCCGCAGCGATAGCGCGTTCCAGAGATTTATCGACGTAATAGCCGTAGAACTCTGGTGTATTGATACCCACCATTTTATCTGCGACTTCTTCACCATTGCGATTCAGAAACAGCAGGGTTGGCGTTGCCCAGGCGTTATAGCGTTCAGCGAAGCGTGTGGTATTGACCTGCTTACCGCCAAAGTCTTTCATGGTTTTGCTGGCGTATATTTTGATTTCGCGAATGAGTGTTGTTTTCTCATACATCCCGCTGGCAAGCATGGGCTCAAGAATCTCCTCCCTGATCAGATCGCAGTAATGACAACCAGGTTGGGATACGAGTAGTAGTAAGACTCTTGAGTCCTCTTCATTCTGATAAAGTGCCTGCATGTCTTCAGCAGGCTGAACCTGTGCGGCCTTAGCAGCACAGGCGATTGTCAGTACCAGCCAGAGTGGGGCGATCAGCAATCGTTTCAGCACGAATTGTTACCTTAGAGTGAATCAAAGAACTCTAGTGTACGCTCAATAACTTCGTCTGCGTAGAGGTCCTGGAAGAAGTGGTCGGAGCCATCGATACCGACAGTTGTCACCTTATCGTTGCTGACATGCGCCATCTTTTCGTTCAGGTCGGCGACAACATCGTCTTCAGTGCCGTAGAAAACCAGCGTGGGCAGTTTTGCCGATTGCAGCAGGGTCGGGGTGTCGAATTTATCGTTAGGGGTGTAGTAACTCAGGAACGCTGATGGGATAACTTTACTGTCGTTGCAGTAGATAAAGCCCGTTTTCGTTAACCATTGCTGGCCACCTTTGTCCTGAAGTTCTTCTGCTTTTTCGATCAGAGGCGCGAGAGGCTGGCTATAACGTGTCTCGTAGCCCTTGGCTTCATACTCTGCACTCCAGGTCTGAGGGGCAATAAGCACCTGCGCTTTTACGGCAGGATCAGAAACTTCGTCGGCAAACATAGCGGTTTGGTTACCGCCACGAGAGTGTCCCATCAGCACGATGCTGTCTGAACCTTTCTGTTTCAGCCAGTTAACCCATTGGCCAATCTCACTCACAGCGTCTTCATGCTTGTGGGTATGCTCAACGGAGCAGTCATACATGCCGTGGCGCTCGCTTAGTCCAAGGCTAAGGTTAATTGCCAGGCTGTTTTTCCCTTCGTCGGCGAGCAGTTCCTGCAGAGTCGTAATAATATCCATGCCGTTGTGGGCAAGGGTGCCGTGGGTGATCAGTACAGTACCGTCTGCAAGTGTACTATCGTCGGCCATTTGCAGGTTTGCGTTGAGTGTTACACCGTTATGCTGAAGTGTAACTTCCTCCGCCTGAGCGTAGGGTAGGGACAGGCCTAGCAGTGCAGTGGTGAGCGTTATCGGCAAGGACTTAAGGTTCATACTGATCGTTCCCCGATTGTTGTAGTTATAATGTTATTCAAAATTGAACTATGCAGTAGCCGCTGACGAATGGCAATAGAGGCAATAGTGGTAGAAGCAAAAAGCAGGGAGATAAATACAGGGAGCAAAACCGCCAGAAGCAAAGGAGATAACAAAGGCAGGTATGAGTAAAGCAAGGCAGCAGGGTGTATATCCTGCCGCCGATAAAACCGATACTGGTTTTTACATGCCTTCGTAGGCCATCAGGGTGTGAACCGGGACCCCGGTGTCCTGAATGCGTGCAGAGCCTTGCAGGTCGGGCAGATCGATCAGAGCTGCCGCTTCGATCACTTCGCCCCCCAGCTGTTTCACCAGACTGCATGCTGCCAGAACGGTACCGCCAGTTGCGATAAGGTCATCAAAAATCAGTACCTTGTCGCCTGCCGATACAGCATCTACCTGCATTTCGACAGCGGATACGCCATATTCCAGTTTGTACTCTTCGTGGACTGTCTCGCCCGGCAGTTTGCCTTTCTTACGGACCAGTACCAGAGGCAGGTTGAGCTGATACGCCATGATGGATGCAATCAGAAAGCCGCGAGCGTCAATACATGCGATATGCGTAATGTCACTGTCCAGGTAGCGGTGAATAAACGCATCAGAGATCATGCGCAGTGCTTTTGGATCTTTAAAAAGAGGGGTAATGTCACGAAACTGTATGCCAGGCTCTGGCCAGTCGGGAATCGTACGCATAACCGACTTAATGTAAAACTCATCGTAGGACATCGTTTCCTCCTGGAGTGGACACCGCTTGATGTGGCTCAATGTTTTGAAAGGTGTTCACGGGTTTAATTGAATCGTTGGGTTACACACTGAGATGGCTACTTCATTGTGCAACTGGCTGGCGTCCTTCGTGAAAATGAAGGACGCTTTTTTTTGCCTGTAGAAACCGGAATCAGGATGCAGCATCTGCTCCGGTGTTGTTGCATTCAACTGCAGGGTCAGCCGAGGAAGGGCATTCACCGGAAAGGCTGTACAGCTGGTCCAGATCCAGCAATTCAACTTCTTTACCGTCTACACGGATCAGGTCGCTTTTCTGGAAACGAGTGAAAATACGGCTCACAGTCTCAACCGCCAGGCCCAGATAGTTACCGATTTCGTTGCGCGACATAGAAAGGCGGAACTGGCTTGCTGAGTATCCGCGAGCTTTAAAGCGCTGAGACAGCTTCACCAGAAATGTAGCGACGCGTTGTTCAGCATTTTTCTTCGAAAGCAGCAGCATCATCTGCTGTTCGTCGCGAATTTCTTTGCTCATAGTGCGCAAAATCTGGCGGCGCAACTCAGGTAGTTGGCCGGACAGATCATCCAGTCGCTCGAACGGAATTTCACACACCGTTGTTGTTTCCAGAATCTTAGCGGAAACAGGGTATCGGTTTTCGTCAAAGCCGCCTAAGCCAACCAACTCACCGGGGAAGAAGAAACCGGTAATCTGTTCTTCACCTTCGTTGGTTATTGTATAGCTTTTGACGGTCCCCGCACGCAATGCGTAGACGGAGGTAAAAGTGTCACCCTGGTGGAAAAGATGCTCACCTTTTTTTAATGGGCGGCTTTTCTCGACGATATCATCGAGACGCTCCATTTCGGTCATGTCCAGAGATACTGGCAGGCAGAGAGAGCTCAGGCTGCACGTCTGGCAATGAACCTGTTGGAGGCTGCGCAGTTTCCCTTCTGTCACCTTTATTTCACCCATAATCAGGCCCTGCTTGTTTAGTTACTGTTTGAGAGGCTACTCGGCGTAATTATCTATCATTTGTGGGCCTACCCGCAAACTATCCCTTTAGATGATGCGGGAAAAGCCGCTTGTCGGCTGCTTTTTCGGGATGTAAGCGTCAAACGCCATGCAGATACGACGGATAAGCAAGCGTCCTGCAGGTGTGACCGAGATGATATTGTTTTCTGTCTGAATCAGCCCATCTTGTTCAAATTGAGCCAGTTCAGCCTGTTCCTGTGCGAAATAATCCGCAAAGTTGATAGCAAAGCGTTCTTCGATTTTGCGGATATCCAACTCAAACTGGCAGATCAGCTGGGTGATAACTTCACGGCGTAGAACATCATCGTCGTTCATCGTTACGCCACGTTTCACCGCATAGCCTTTATCAGCTACTGCTGCGCTATAGGCTTTGATGTCATGTTCATTTTGGTAATAGACACGGCCAATCTGGCTAATGGAAGAGACGCCCATAGCAACCAGGTCACAGTCTGAGTGAGTTGTGTAACCCTGGAAGTTGCGGTGAAGCTGACCGTTTTGTTGTGCAAGAGCCAGCTCATCGTCTGGTTTCGCAAAATGGTCCATACCGATGTATGCATATCCTGCAGCCAGCAGTGTATTGATGGTGTTTTCCAGAATGGCAAGCTTGGCTTCCGGGCTTGGCAGGGTAGCGGCATCAATATGTGCCTGGGAGCGGAAACGGTCTGGCATATGGGCGTAGTTGAACACTGACAGGCGGTCAGGGTCCATCGCAATCACGGTTTCCAGCGTTTCCTGGAAACTGGCTTCAGT
>Ga0213839_1001615_pt1 | contig 14088 bp, 7 predicted proteins | sample SWPATP21_FD_160075 | JGI IMG/M metagenome (GOLD analysis project Ga0213839, IMG submission 160075) | Coastal seawater microbial communities from Marineland, Florida, United States - SWPA TP2 #1 | ecosystem: Environmental > Aquatic > Marine > Coastal | place: USA: Florida | collected 2016-08-14 | reverse complement strand
GGACAACGACTGCGACGAGGAGGTCGACGAGGACGTCACCTTCACCGACTGGTGGCCCGACGCCGACGGGGACGGCTTCGGAGACCCCGCAGGAACCCCGGTCACCGACTGTGCAGCCCCCAAGGGCTACGTCGGCAACGATCTCGACTGCAACGACGGCGAGCCCGAGATCAGCCCCGGCTTCCCCGAGCTCCCCTGCGACGGCATCGACAACGACTGCGAGCCCGCCACCCCCGACGGAACCTGCGACAGCGGGCACACGGGCGACACCGGCGTGCCGGCCGACACCGACACCGACGCCGACACGGATGCGGACACCGATGCCGACGCCGACGCCGACGCCGACGCCGACGCCGACGCCGATGCCGACACCGACGCGGACACCGACACCGACACGACGCCGGCCGGGAGCACCAACGACAAGGCCGAACCGCCGACCGCCCCCGACTACGGCTGCGGCTGCGCCAGCGTCGGCCCAACCCCATGGACGTTGGCGCTCGTCGGCCTGCTCGGCCTCGGATGGCGCCGCCGACGGTAACGGCGGTGAGGCCGTGAGTAGGCGTAGGGGCTGGTAGCATGGGCCATGCTCCCCCTCGCCCTCCAGCTCGCCCAGGCTGCGACCCTCGACGTCCCAGCCGTGTACCCCACCATCACCGACGCCCTCGATGCCGCCGTCGCGGGCGACGAGATCGTCGTGGCGGGCGGCACCTACTGCGAAGACATCGACCTCCACGCCGCGGTCGTCCTTCGGGGGGACACGTCCGGCGTCGGCACGGTCATCGACGGGGCCTGCGCCGTGGGCGACGCCGTCCTGTACGCCCACACCGGTGCCGACGGCGCCGTGCTCGAGGACATCGTCGTCGACGGGGCCGGACTGTTCCGCCCCATGTTGGTCGACGACGACGTGGCCATCACCGCCACCCGGCTCACCGTCCGCAACGGGAGCGCCAGCGGAGACGGCGGAGGCATCCGCATCGACAGCGGCGGCCTGCTGGTCTGCTCGGACTGCCGGATCGAGTCGAACACCGCCACCGGCGATGGCGGCGGGATCTACGCCAGCGGCGACGTCCAGCTCGAAGACAGCGTCCTGTGCGACAACGACGCCACCGACGGTGGCGGCGGCTTCTTCGGCGGCGTGTCGGTCGTCCGCCGCACCGCCATCGTCCGCAACCTGGCCGGACGTGGCGGCGGGCTGTGGGTGACCGACAACGACGGCCACCTGGTCCACAACAGCGTGCTGTTCGAGAACGTCCAGACCGGCGACGCCAACTACGGCTCTGCCGTCTTCGTAGAGGACGCCCTCGACCTGCGCAACACCCTCGTCGTCGGCAACACCGGCTCCACCTACGCCATCGACAACGACGACGAGATCAACCCCGGCGGCTACAACCTCTACGCCGACAACGTCTCGGGACACGTGGCCGAGCCCCACCCCGGCGACATCCTCGACGGCGTCGTCAACTTCGTGGACCCGGGCATCGGCTGCACCTTCGACCTGTCGCTGGACACCCTGCTCGTCAACGACGGCCTCGGCACCGGCGATCCGGCGATGGACCCGGCCGGCGGCGTGGTCGACATGGGCACCGACTGGAGCCCACCGTCGGGGTCTGGCGACCTCGACAGCGACGGCGACGGCTTCTGGGACACCATCGACTGCGGTCCCTTCGACGACTCGGTCTACCCGGGGGCGCCCGAGGGCTGCAACGGCATCGACAACGACTGCTTCGAGGGCGTGGCCTCCGCCGAGATCGACGACGACCTCGACGGCTTCAAGAACTGCGAGGGAGACTGCAACGACGGCAACAGCTCGATCTACCCGGGGGCCCCCCTCACCGACGCCGACGTCGACGACGGCATCGACCGGGACTGCAACGGGTTCGACGAGTGCTTCCTCGACGACGACCTCGACGGCTACGGGGTCGACACCTACGTCGACGCCAGCGTCCTCGGGGCGTGCGAGGCGGGCACCTCGGACCTCGACGGGGACTGCGACGATGCCGACGACACCAGCTTCCCCGGCGCCGACGAGGTGTGCGACGGCGTCGACAACGACTGCGATGGCGCCGTCGACGATGCAGACAGCTACGTGGTCGGAGCCCCCGTCTGGTTCCACGACGGCGACGCCGATGGCTACGGCGACCCCAACGACTCGGTGACGGCCTGCGTACAGCCGGCCGGCTACGTCGCCGACGCCACCGACTGCGACGACGGCGCGAGCACCGTGAACCCTGGCGCCATCGAGGTGTGCAACGGAGGTGTCGACGACGACTGCGCGAACGGTGCCGACGATGCCGACCCCTACGTGACGGGACAGGGGACGTACTACGACGACCGCGACGACGACGGCTACGGTGACATCGCCTACCCCATCGTCGCCTGCGTGCAGCCGGTCGGCGCCGTCAGCGACGACACCGACTGCGACGACAGCGACCCCGACGAGAACCCGGGCGCTGGCGAGGTCTGCGACGGCGTCGACAACGACTGCGACGGGGCAGTCGACGACGCCGACGGGGACATCACCGGCCAGAGCGTCTGGTACACCGACGACGACGCCGACGGACACGGCGCAGAAGGGGCGGTCGGCGTCCTCGCCTGCGGGCGACCGGTGGGGTCCGCCGCCTCCAACGACGACTGCGACGACGGCGACGTCAACACCTTCCCCAACGCACCCGAGCAGTGCGACACCCGGGACAACGACTGCGACGGTGACATCGACGAGGACGTCACCTTCCAGGACTGGTGGCTCGACGCCGACATGGACGGCTTCGGCGACCCGTCCAGCACGCCGGTCAACGACTGCGCGGCCCCCACCGGCACCGTCGGCAACGACCTCGACTGCGACGACAGCACCGCGACCATCAACCCCGCCTTCCCCGAGCAGACCTGCGACGGCATCGACAACGACTGCAGCGCCGCCACCCCGGACGACGTGGGCTGCGAGACGGGCGACACCGGCATGCCCACCGACACCGGCATCCCCGCCGACACCGACACGGACACCGACACCGACACCGACACGGATGCGGACGCCGATGCGGACACCGACACCGACACCGACGCCGACACCGACGCCGACACCGACACCACCACGGGGGCCACCACCAACGAGAAGGCCCAGCCCCCTGCCCCGCCCGAGTACGGCTGCGGCTGCGAGAGCGCCCAGCTCTCCACCTGGTCCCGCGTCTTGGGGCTCCTCGCGCGCCGATAGCGCTATCTGAGGCCCCGCACCCACACGGCAAAGAGACGCTGACGCTCGGCCTCCGCCGGGTGCTGCGCGATCACCACGGCCCCCACCAGCAGCATCTGGGGCGCGTCCGACAGGCCGAGACGCCAGGCGCGGCGGATCCCCTCCGCACCCGCCGGCCACGAGGGCCAGCTCGACGGCGGCCTCAGCGCTCCGAGCTCCGCGCTCCCCGTCCGACGCAGGGGGCCGGCCGTGCCCTGGTCCGCCCACAGGGCCCAGGGCATGGCGCGCCAGGTCGCTGCCACCTGCTCGAGGGTGAGCCCCAGGGACGCACCGAGGGCCTCGAGATCGCCGGGCGCCAGGGCCTCTCGGGAGGGCCCGTCGACCCCGAGCAGGTCCTCCGGCGCCGCCCGCCACGCCCCCGCGTGCCCACAGGCCGGGTCGACCCCCACCACCTCTCCTCGTCGAACCCAGGGGAACTGCCGGCACACCCGGGGCTTGCCCTGGGCGCCGTAGCGGCGATGCAGCTGGCACCCGTCGTCGTAGAAGACGCAGGCTCCCATCACCAGCCGCAGCGCAGCGCCGTCGAAGGGAAAGCGCACCCCGAGCGCGGCGGCGCGGGCCTCGATGTGCACACGCTCCTCGGGCAGGGGCACCACCCGCACCCCCATGCACGACAACCCACAGCGCTGGCAGCCCGTCTCCACCGTCGTCATGAGACCACACCCAGCGGCCGAGGCGGTCCGCGTGCGACATCCGATGACGCCCACCCCACCGAGCGCGCATTAGTCGTACCGGGTCGTCGTAGTGCCCGACCGACTGACACGAGCTGCCCTTGAACCTCCGCGAACGACTGCCCGAATTCGCCTTCGACCGCCCGGTGAGCGTGCTCATGCTCTTCGTGGCGATGCTGGTGGTGGGCGTGCTCGCGTGGACCCGGATCCCCCTGCAGATGATGCCGTCGGGCTTCGAGCCGGGCTTCCTCGGGGTGTGGGTCAGCTACCCCAACGCCAGCCCTCAGGAGATCGACGAGCAGATCGTCACCCCGCTCCAGGAGCAACTGGCCACGGTCTCCGGCATCAGCCGCAGCTTCAGCAACGCCCGCGACGGCTCCATGTTCCTCGGCATGGAGTTCCACAGCTCCGTCGACATGGACGAGGCCTACAACGAGGTCAGCGACCGGATGGAGCGGGCGCTCCTCGAGATGCCGGAGGACGTCCGCTTCTTCAACATCTGGCGCTACAACCCCTCCGACCAGCCCGTCGTGTGGGCCGGCGCCCAGATCCCCCAGGACGTCGACGACCCCTACTACGTGCTCGAGCGAGTGGTGAAGTCCCGGCTGGAGCGGATCGACGGTGTCGCCGGCGTCGACACCTGGGGCGTTCCCCAGAAGGCCATCTACATCGACTACGACAAGGAGCGGCTCTACGCCCACGGCGTCAACCTCGGACCCGTGATCGGCCGGCTCCAGAGCGACAACTTCCAGATGGCCGGCGGCGAGATCGAAGACGACGGTCAGGTGGTCACCCTGCGCTCCCTCTCGATGCTCGACGGCGTCGAGGACCTCCAGCGCTTCCCCGTCAAGGAAGGCGTGGTGCTCGGTGACATCGCCGACGTGCGGCTGCGGGGCGCCCTGTCGCTGACCATCGACCGCATCAACGGCGAGGAGTCCGGCGGCTTGGCCATCCGCAAGGAGTCCGGCGCCAACACCGTCGAGGTGGCCGAGCAGGTCGAGGAGGTGTTCGAGGAGCTGGGGGCAGACGCCCGCACGGGCGGGACCAACTTCTTCGTCTTCTTCAGCCAGGGGGAGCTGATCCAGGAGTCGGTCTCCACCCTGACCGACACCGCCATCACCGGCGGCGTGTTCGCCGTGATCATCCTGTGGCTGTTCCTGCGGGAGTGGCGGATGACGCTGCTCATCGCCGCCTCGATCCCGTTCAGCCTGCTGATCACCGTCGGCATGCTCTACGCCCAGGGCCACAGCCTCAACCTGCTGTCGTTGATGGGGCTGATGCTGGCCGTCGGCATGGTGGTCGACAACGCCATCGTCGTGGTCGAGACCATCTACCGACACCGCGCCGAGGGGGCCGACAGCCGCCGTGCCGCTGTGCAGGGCACGGCCGAGGTGAACCTCGCCATCATCCTGTCGACGATGACCACCATGGTGGTGTTCCTTCCCGTCATCCTGATGAGCGGCGACGCCCGCTTCGGCTTCTTTCTCGGCGTCATCGGCATGCCGGTGGTCTACGCCCTCGCCGCGTCGCTGCTGGTCGCCCTCCTCTTCGCTCCGTTGGCGACCCGCTACATGGGGGAGGCCCAGATCCGCGAAGACGCCCGCTGGCTCGCCTGGCTCTCCGACCGCTACGGCAAGCTGCTGGGCTGGGTCACCCGCCACCGGGTCGACGCCGCGATGATCCTCGCGGGCCTCGGCGTCCTCACCATGACCGTGGCCTTCCCAGGGGTCGAGGTCACCAGCGGCGCAGAGGAGAACCTGGGAGAGTTCACCCTCCGCTTTCAGGTTCCGCCTCAGGCCGATCCCTACAAGCGCGACGACATCGTGCGGGCCTTCGAGACCCTCGTGGAGGAGCACCGCGAGGAGTGGGGCGTGCGGGTGTACCGAGCCCACCTCGGCGGCGACGACATGCGTGGCTGGATCGACGTCTACCTCCACTCCGACGGCCCGATGAAGCGGGAAGACGTGATGGACGCCGCCCGCGAGCTGCTCCCCAAGGACCTGCCCGGCGTGACGTCGTCGGTCGGCTGGGAGGGGGACATGGCCGACGGGGGCGGCAAGAAGAGCGTGCCCGTGCGGATCTTCGGCGAAGACCTCGACACCCTGGCGGGCCTGTCGGAGGAGGTGGCCCGTCGGGTGGAGGTCGTGCCCGGGGTCGTCAACGCCGTCCGAGAGCTCGACCACGAAGGCGCCGACGAGGTCCGGCTCCGGGTCGATCGCGACGCCGCCTCCCGCTTCGGGGTCAGCGCCCAGCAGGTCGCCCAGCTCGTGGGCTTCGCCATGCGGGGCAGCACCTTCCAGCCCATCCGCGACGGCGACAAGGAGCTGAACATCGCGGCGCGCTTCTCCCTCGAGGACCGCTCCGACCTCGACAAGCTGTTGAACTTCGACGTCTTCTCCCCGGTCACCATGTCGATGGTGCCCCTCTCCAGCCTCACCGACGTGGAGTACGGCAAGGGCCCCGGTACTGTGCGCCGCAACGACCGCCGCACCTCCACCACCGTCACCGTGGAGCTCGGCGAAGACGCCAACGACCGGGAGGTCGCCGAGGGCATCGAGGCCGCCCTGGAAGACATGGTGCTGCCCCGCGGCTACGAGTGGTCCACCGCCGGCTTCTTCCGGGGCCAGGAGGCCGAGGACAGCGCCATGGGCCTCGCTCTGTTGCTGAGCGTCGTCTTCGTCTACCTGTTGATCGGCGTGCTCTTCGAGTCCTGGATCCTGCCCATGTCGGTGGTCACGTCCATCCCGATGGCGATGATGGGGGCCGTCTGGTTCCTGTTCGGCACCGGCACCCCCTTCGACACCATGGCGGGGGTCGGGCTGGTGATCCTGGTCGGCGTGGTGGTGAACAACGGCATCGTGCTGGTCGACCTGATCACCCAGCTGCGTGCCCACGGCATGCCCCGCGACGAGGCCCTCGTGGAGGCCGGTCGCCGCCGCCTACGCCCCATCCTGATGACGGCCCTCACCACGGTGTGCGGCCTCGCGCCGATGGCCTTCGGCTCCTCCGCTTTCATCGGCATTCCCTACGCACCCCTCGGCCGGACCGTCATCGGCGGGCTACTGGCGGGGACCCTGCTCACGCTGCTGTTCGTGCCCTACCTGTACAGTCTCCTCGACGACCTCCGGGACGCCGCAGGAGTCTGGCTGGCGATGGTGCGACGCAAGAGGACGACATGACGACTTGGTTGGCCCTGGGCCTCGGGCTGGCACTGGCCCAGGAAGACGGGCGCCCCATCACCTACGACGAGGCGCTGCGAACGGCCGTGGAGAACAACCCCACCCTGGCCACGGCCCGCATGGCGCGGCAGCAGGCCGAGGGCTCGGTCACCAGCAGCCAGGGCCAGTTCGACCCCACCTACACCCTCGACGGCTCCTACCGGCGCAGCACGAGCCAGGGCTTCTTCCAGGGCTTCCCCTTCTCGAGTCGCAGCCAGACCTGGAACATCAACAACCAGCTGTCTGGCAGCCTCGGAACCGGCACCAGCTACGCGTTGAACGCCGGCCTCGACCGCAACCTGTCCACCTTCATCACCGAGTTCCAGCCGGGCCAGGGCACCGAGCAGACCCAGGACGTCTTCACGAGCAACCTCAACGTCAGCGTGACCCAGCAGCTCCTCGAGGGCGTCCTGTACCGCTACAACATCCAGAACGTGACCCGCGCCCGGCAGCAGCTCACCACCGCCGAGCTCACCGAGCTCAAGGCCCAGCAGGACGCCCTGTACACCGCCGCCGAGGCCTACTGGAACTGGGTCTACACCGTGGAGCTGCGCCGCATCGCCGGCGAGTCGGTCTCCGTGGCCGAGGAGGCCCTCCGGGTCGGGCGACTCCAGGTGGAGAACGGCACCCTCGCGCCGGTGGAGGGCACCCGCCTCGAGGCGGCCATGGTCCAGTCCCAGCAGTCGGAGCTCGAGGCCGTCACCACCGCCGAGCAGGCCGCCAACACCCTCCTGCTCGCCCTCGGGGAGTCCCCCAACCAGCCCATCGTGCCCGCGACCCCCGCGGGCGACGTGCCTCCGGACGAGATCGACGTCGACGCCGCCATCGACGTCGCCATGGCCCAGAACGTCGACCTGATGGTGTCCAGAGCGAACCTGGAGCTGGCGGAGCTCGACCTCGCGAACAGCAAGCACGCCCTCCTGCCGTCGCTGTCCGCCACCGGGGCCGCCGGCGTGGCGGCCCAGGACGACACCAGCGGGTCGGCCATCGGCGGGCTGGTCGACGCCGACAACCAGCCCTTCGTCTCCATCGCGGGCCAGTTCTCGGTGCCGCTGGGCAACCGGGCGGCCCGGGGCTCCAGGGAGACCAACGCCGCCGCCGTCAGCCAGCGCAAGCGGGAGCTCGCCGACCTCGAGCGCAGCATCTCCGCCCAGGTCGAGCAGCAGGTCCTGTCGCTGCAGTCTGCCCGTCGGCGCATGGAGCTGGCCGATGCCAACCTCCGCCTCGCCGAGCAGACGCTGGGCGCCGAGGAGGCCCTGGCGAGCGCCGGTCGCAACATCCAGCGCGACGTCCTGGAAGCGCGCACCGAGCTCGACCGGGCCAAGGCCGACGCCGCCAAGGCCCGCACCGACTACCGCCTCGCTCAGGCCCAGCTCCTGCGCCTCCAGGGTCAGCTCGACCAGTAGATCGGCGGTGTCAGAGCAAAGGGGCTTCAGGCAGGCGCTGATGGGGGTCCGTTTCCAACGGTAGGCTCCTCCCCGGTAGCTCTGCAGCAGCCTCGATGGCGACCACGGCGAGCATCTCCCTCCTGTGCGACACCGTGCGGAGGCATCCCCTCTCGTTGCGACAACTCCGGGCCTCGGGGCAGGTTGTGTCGTCGAAAACGTTGCTTTGCTCATGCGGCGCACACGCCAGATCCCCCGATCTGTCGCAACGAAGGGGGATGGTCCGTCACGCTGTCGCAGAATGGCGAGATGCCTCCCGCCACGCCGCGAGGTGTTTCCTGGCGGAGCCTGACCCCAGCCCGCGAGGCCTGACCCCCAGGTTGCGACCCCGCGAGGTGTTTCCTGGCGGAGTCTGACCCCAGGTTGCCCTTGGCGGCCCTCTCCCTTCGCCTCTGATCGCTGGCGACACCTCGCTGGATCGGCGCTTGCAGGGCTGCAACAACCCGCGTCAATGCAGAAATGGGGATCACGCGCTAGGTGCGCCGGTCATGTGGGGTCCATCCAGGCGGACCCGACCCGGAGTTGCTTCCCAATGCTCGCGAATCTCATGTATCTGGCGCCCATTTCGGGCATTGCGGCCCTCGTCATGGCCGTCCTCTTGTTCTTCCGCGTCCGGGCCCAGCCCGCCGGCGACAAGAAGATGGGCATGATCGCCGAGGACATCGCCGTGGGCTCCATGGCCTTCCTCAAGGTCGAGTTCAGCATCCTGGCGGTCTACGCCGTGGTGGTGTTCGGCGCGATCGCCGCCCTCCTCGATGTGCTCACCGCCGTCGCCTTCCTCATCGGAGCCATCCTCTCCCTCGTCGCCGGCCTGGCCGGGATGAAGGCAGCCACCCTGGCCAACGTGCGCACCGCCGAGGCCGCCAAGGAGGCCGGCCGGGGCGATGCCCTGATGGTCGCCTTCGACGGCGGCGCGGTCATGGGCCTCGCGGTCGCCGGGCTCGGCATCATCGGCCTCTCGGCGCTGTTCATCGCCTTCATGGGCGCGGAGGACAGCCACACGCTCGTCAAGGTCATGCACGGCTTCGGCGTGGGCGCCTCCTCCATCGCCCTGTTCGCCCGCATCGGCGGCGGCATCTACACCAAGGCCGCCGACGTCGGGGCCGACCTGGCCGGCAAGGTCATCGCCGGCATCCCCGAGGACGACCCCCGGAACCCCGGCGTCGTCGCCGACAACGTGGGCGACAACGTGGGCGACGTGGCCGGCATGGGTGCGGACATCTACGAGTCCTACGCCGCCGCCATGATCGCCGCCGTGGCCATCGCCATGGCCGCCCCCATCGAGCAGCTCCAGCTCCTCAACGGCGCCACCACCTACTCCGGCGACGAGCTGCGGATGTACGGCGCGGTGCTTCCCTTCGCGCTGGCCACCATCGGCCTGTTCGTGTCCATCCTCTGCATCGTCGGCCTGCGGGTGTTCAAGAACAGCTCCCCGGCCATGGCGCTGCGGGCCGCCCTGCTGGGCCCTCCCTTCATCGTCATCGCGGCTGCCTTCGGCCTCGTCCAGGTGCTGGGCCTGTCCTACGGCATCGTCACCACCCTCGCCCTCGGCGCGGTGGGCGGCGCCATCATCGGCCTGGTCACCGACTACTACACGTCGATGGGCCCGGTCATGAAGATCGCCGAGTCCGCCAAGACGGGCGCCGGCACCGCGGTCATCCAGGGCCTGGCCGTCGGGCTCGAGTCGGTCATCATCCCGCTGCTGCTCCTGGCCGGCATCGTCTACGTCGCCAACATGCAGCTCGGCCTGTACGGCATCGCCATCGCCGCGGTGTCCATGCTCGCCGTCACCGCCATCGTCATGACGGTGGACGCCTACGGCCCCATCTCCGACAACGCCGGCGGCATCGCCGAGATGGCGGAGCTCGGTGACAGCGTGCGGAAGATCACCGACGAGCTCGACAGCGTCGGCAACACCACCGCCGCCATCGGCAAGGGCTTCGCCATCGGCTCCGCCGTCCTCACCGTGCTGGCCCTCTTCGCAGCGTTCAACATGGAGATCAACGCCAAGCTCGCCGAGATGGGCGAGGGCCCGATGCGCCTCCTCATCACCGACCCCAAGGTCATGGTGGGCTTCCTGCTCGGCTCCATCCTCCCCTGCGTGGTCGGCGCCACCACGATGACCGCCGTGGGCAAGGCCGCCGGCGCCATCGTCGAGGAGATCGGCCGTCAGTTCCGCGAGATCGACGGGCTGCTCGAGGGCAAGGAGGGCGTCCGCCCCGATGCCAACGCCGTCGTCTCCCTGGCCACCCGCGCCGCCCTGATCGAGATGCTGCTCCCCGGCATCGTCGCCGTCGTGGCCCCCGCCGCCATCGGCTACCTCCTCGGACCGGAGGCCCTCGCGGGCGCCCTCGCCGCCGCCATGTGCGTCGGCGCCGTCCTGGCCCTGTTCATGGCCAACGCCGGTGGTGCGTGGGACAACGCCAAGAAGACCATCGAGGCCGGTGGCCTCGCCGGTGAGGTCAAGGGTGGCGACGCTCACAAGGCCGCCGTCGTCGGCGACACCGTGGGCGACCCCTTCAAGGACACCTCCGGTCCCGGCATCGCCATCCTCATCAAGGTGATGAGCGTCGTGAGCCTGATGATCGCGACCTACCTGGTCTGATCCACCCGCTCCAGCAACGAAGGCCCGTCCTGCATCGCAGGGCGGGCCTTCTGCGTCTCGGGAGCAATCAGCGGGACCCTGCGCCCCCGCCGCCCCCGTGGTTGACCCAGGTCGCCAGCCACCCGCCGAGCACCGCCCCTCCGCATCGGCCCGGAGTATACGGGGGCATGGCCGAACCGACCCAGCTGCGCACCGAGCTCCTCGCTCGAGCCGACGTGCCCGACGACGACATCGACGACGTCATCGCCCTCGCCCAGGAGCTCCAGGACGCCGACGAGGACGCCGCCGCGGGGGCCAGCCTCGCCGAGGTGCAGGACGTGGCCCGGGAGCTCGACATCGCCCCTGCCTACGTCGAGAAGGCCTTGGAGGAGCTGACCCGACGTCGGCAGGAGGCCGCCGAGGAGGCCAGGGAGGCCGAAGAGGCGGCCGAGGAGCGCCAGCAGGGGCTGGTGAAGCTCGCAGGGGCCGGGGGGGCCGCCCTGGTCGGTCTGCTGCTCCTGACCGGGCTGTGGGTCGCGTCCGCGGTGCCAGGGCTTCGGGTCGCCGAGGGGGAGCTCGCCGCCGCCGAGGCCCAGCTCGACGCCGTCATCGACCGCCAAGCGGGCCTCGCGCCCCAGCTGGTCTCCCTGGCAGGGGGCAACGGGCGCGGCCTGGAGGAGCACGTCAAGGCCGTCCGGGATGCCGACGACGTCCACGCCAAGCTTCAGGCCTCCGACGCCCTGGGACAGGCCATGGCGGAGCGCATCGCTGCGCTGAAGCCGACCGACGCGTCCAGCCAGCAGCTTCGCCTCAACCTCCAGTACGAGGTCACCGGCAGCGCCAACCGCATCGCCACCGAGCGGGCCCGCTACGAGCAGGCTCGGGTCGCCTACGAGCAGACCAGCCACGGCCTCCGCGCCACCTTTGCACGCGCCGTGGGGCTCGTCGACTGATGCCCTGGTCGTCCCGAGCCCTCGCCCGAGGCACCACCGAGCACGACCCCGGCTGCAGCTGGCGGCAGTGGGCCCACGGGCTGGTCGACGACGCCGCACAGAGGGCCGAGCTCACCCGCGTGTGCGGCGCGGGGGCCGGCATCTTCTGGGAGTGCGTGCCCACGTCGCGGGACCTCGCCGACCAGCCCTTCCGCTTCGTCACCGTGGACAGCCCCGCCGTCGCCGCGCTGCGGCCCGACCCACGCCCCTTCCAGCGCTTCCTCGGCGACGCCGACAAGGTGGTCACCTTCGACAACCTGGGCCGCAACGCCGTCCTCGTCGCGCCGGCGGGGGCCGTCCCGGGGGGATGCGCCCACCTGGCGAGCTGGTGCCGCACGGCCCCGGTCGAGGAGCAGCACGCCTTCTGGGAGGCCGTCGGGCGGGCGGTGCAGTGCTGGTGGGAGGAGACGGACGCCCCGGTCTGGGTGAGCACCTCGGGGCTCGGGGTGTCCTGGCTCCACGTCCGGCTCGACCAGCGGCCCAAGTACTACACCCACGGCCCCTACCGCCGGGCCCCGTAGCGTCTTCAGGGCGGGACGGGTCGCTCCCAGAACACGACGCGCCCCTGCTCCATGGTCGCCGGGATGGGCCTCGGCGGCGATCGATCCGGGGGCAGGTCGCCCGACTTCGTGACGTGCACGCGCCCGTCGTCGAACCACACCCAGCCGGCGTCCGCCTCCAGCTCCTCGGCCCGCGCCCGTCGGGTCGACACGGCGAACAGTCCCCTGCCCCCTCGCACGATCAGGCGCTCGTCTCGGTCGAAGCCCTCGAGGGTGATCGCCGTGGGCCCGAACACCACCTGGGAGACCCGCTCCCCGTCCCGCCAGATCGACAGCACCTCCCCCTCCGGCCCACGCCCCACGGCCGCCACCACCCGACCCGACGGGTCGACGGCCACACCTCCTCCGAGGCGCTCGGGACCCAGGTGATCGACGAGCTGCCGTCGACTGGGGAGCGCCTCCATGCGAACGGGGTCGTCGAGGACGTGCACGTCGGCCTTCTCGCGCCAGCGCAGCGCCCCCGTCCGCCCGTCGAACACCGCGAGGTCTCCGCCGTTGAACAGCACCGCCACCGTGCCGCCGCTCCGGGAGGCCGACGCCGAGTGGGGCACGCGGGGGTCGTGCGCGTGGTCCACCCACTCCTCCGCGGGCTGGGGAAGGGAGACGGTCTCGAGGGCGACCGGGTCGTGGTCGCGTCGCCAGAGGATGGTCCGACCGAAATAGTAGTCGCCGCTCACCACCGTGCGACCGTCCTGGGAGACGTACAGGACCCGCGCCATGACCCGGTGTGCGACGTCGTCGCTCAGGGACGCACCGGTCTCCGGGTCGTAGGCGTCCAGGGCGTGGCCATCGGTCGCCCACAGCTTCTTCCCGTCGGGGGACCAGGCCCTGAGGGTGACGTTGGGGAGGTCGAGCGACCACACCTGCCGGGCCTCGGGGTCCAGGACCCAGACTCCGGGCTCGCGGGTGCGGGACCCGTAGAGCCGGCGGCCGTCGGGGCTCCAGAGCCACGACGACGACCACCCGGGCATCGTGGCCACGACCCGCCCGGTGGCCTGCTCCACCACGTCCTGCCCGTCGAAGCGCCAGCGGCCGTCCGGCGACGGGACCGAGACCTCCCTCCGAAGCGTCGGCACCTCCGGGACCGGCTCGGCCACGTGCTCTCCGAAGGCGTCGTAGACCACGTCGACGTTCGATGTCACCACCACCACACGGCCGTCGCCCACGGCGCTGGCGTGGGTCACGCCCACCGACCGCTCCACGAGCGTCCCCTCGGGGGTCACGAAGGCCATCCCCTCGTCGCTCCCCACCATGTGGACCCCGCCGCCCCCTGCGAACGCCCTCGGGCGCCACGTCACGACGTGCTGCAGCTCCGTCCCCTCGAGGCGGAACAGCCCCTCGGTGCTGGCCACCCACACGACGCCCGTGTCG
>Ga0213839_1001613_pt1 | contig 14102 bp, 11 predicted proteins | sample SWPATP21_FD_160075 | JGI IMG/M metagenome (GOLD analysis project Ga0213839, IMG submission 160075) | Coastal seawater microbial communities from Marineland, Florida, United States - SWPA TP2 #1 | ecosystem: Environmental > Aquatic > Marine > Coastal | place: USA: Florida | collected 2016-08-14 | reverse complement strand
CTGCCGCCCCTCACGAAGGGGCGGTACCGGCTGGTCCACCTGCCCGACGGCACGGCACAGGCCCTCGTCGCGGCGCCCCCCGAGGGAGAGGATGGAGTCGTGGTGTGGGCGCCCCAGGAGGACGGTTCGCGGGTTGGGCGCCTCGTGGTGTCCGGCGAGCTCGCCCCGGGGCCTCTCGAGGCCCGCTGACCCGCCCGACGGGGCACCAGCGTCCGAGAGGCACCGTGGGTCCGAACACATTCCTCGCGACACATCGCGTGACTCTTGTTAGAGTCACGTCTCGACAACCAAGAGGTCCCTCATGCGCATGATCCTGTCCGTCGCCGTTCTCGCCGCCTGCGCCGACACCACCGAGGTCTGGCCCGCGGCCGAGGCCGAGTCCGTCCTGCCCGAGGTCGAGCCGTCCGCGCTGAACGTCGCTCCGCCCCCCGGCGAGCCCCTCGTGCTCGACGCCACCGACGTCATCCCCGGCCAGCTCACCACCCTCACGGTGACCAACGCCGATCCCGGCGAGTCCGTCTTCTTCATCCGCTCCAGCGGCGGCGTCGGCACCCCTGGCGCCTGCCCGGCGGCGCTGGGCGGACACTGCCTCGACATCAACGGACCCGCCGTCGTGGCCGGCAACACCACCGCCGACGCCAACGGGGTGGCCACCCTTCGCTTCACCGTGCCGGCCTCCGTGCCCAACGGGCTCACCGTCTGGTTCGAGGCCGCTGCCGCGCGCGGCGGGGTCGATGCGGTCAGCAGCAACGCCGTGGAGCGGGTCCTGGGCCAGGTCAGCCCCTGGCACCACACCATCGCCGTGGATGGCGACGGCGCGGACTGGTTCGGCGCAGACGAGGCCTTCGCGACCACCTCCGGCGGCAACACCTCCACCTTCGTGACCTGGGACGACGTGAACCTGTACCTGGGCTTCGTCCACCCCGACATCGCCACGGGCGGCCCCGAGCACTGGACGGTGGTGTACTTCTCCGATGGCGGGCCCGGCAGCTTCACCGGCGTCACCCAGGGCACCCAGACCCCCGACCTGTCCTTCGCGGCCACCCACGCCATCCGGCGCAAGGCCGACGGCAGCTACGACGGCCTCCTCGAGTGGGACGGCGCCAACTGGGCCGAGACCCCCTTCTGGCTGGGCACCCAGGGCTCGGCCGCGGCCGAGGGGGGCGACCTGCTGGAGCTCGCCATTCCCCGACAGCTCTTCGCCAACGACGCCATCATGCTGCACAGCTCCTTCGTCTTCGAGGGTGCCGGGTTCGAGAGCAGCTTCGGCGGCACGCCAGACAACGCCTTCGCCGAGGGAGCGTACGACCCGGACTTCGCTGACCACCTCGCGTTCGACCTGTCGGCGGCCGAGTCCCCCGTCGCGCAGAACTGATCGGGCGAAGGGCCCCGTCGCCGCCGGGGCGATGCACCCCACCGTGGGGCAGGATGCCCCGCTCGGGCGTGCCAGGACGTGGCACGGGTCTCGCACAGGTCCCCCGTGTCGGCCAGAACGCGCCGCACGATTGGAGGTCCCATGACCCGCACCGTCCTCGTCTCCCTGTTCGTCGTCTCCACCCTCGCCGCCTGCAAGAAGCAGCCTCCCGAGCCTGCCCCCGCCGACGTCGAGCCCGTCGCGGCCCTCGCCGTGAAGATGAGCACCGAGCAGGCCGTGGCGAAGCTGCAGGAGCAGTTCGCCCGCGTCCACTTCGACTTCGACAGCTCGGCGCTCAACGCCGAGACCAAGGCCGCCCTGTCGGCCAACGCCGACATCCTCCAGCGTCACCCTCGCCTCTCCGTGGAGGTGCAGGGACACGCCGACGAGCGTGGCACCACCGACTACAACCTGGCCCTCGGCCAGAAGCGTGCGGCGGCGGTGCAGGCGTACCTGGCGGCGCTGGGCGTCGGCGGAGCCCGGGTCACCACCGTCTCCTACGGCGAGGAGGCCCCCCTCGAGCGCTCCAACGACGAGGTGGCCTGGTCGAAGAACCGTCGCTGTGAGTTCCGCATCCTCGTCGGCGAGGCCGGCATCGAAGGCACCACCCGCTGACGACGGCTCCGGAAACGCAAAAGGGCCGCTCGGGCTCCTCAACCCGAGCGGCCCCCCGGGTCGTACCCGGTGGCGTCTCCTCCGCTGACTCCACGCTTCATCCAAAGGGCGAAGCGCGGAGGTCTCCAGCGGTCTCTTGCGTAGCCCTGCGTCTCAGTCCGCGTTGCGGAAGAACGTGGGAATGTCGTAGTCGTCGTAGATGGGGTCGATGCCGCTGTGGAGCTCGCGGCCACGGCTGCGGGCCGGCGCCGAGGTGCGGATCACCCGCTCGTTGACCCGGCGCTCGATGGACTGCGGCTGCAGCATCTGACGGGACTCCTCGAAGCCGGTGGCGATGACGGTCACCCGCGCCTCGTCTTCCATGGTCTCGTCGATGACCCAGCCCCAGATCACCTCGGCGTCCTCGTGGGCCTCTTCCTGGATGAGCGAGGAAGCCTCGTGCATCTCGTACATGGTGAGGTTGGAGTTGCCGGTGATGTTGATGAGGACGCTGGTGGCCCCCACGATGCTGACGTCGTCGAGGAGCGGAGAGCTGATGGCGCGCTGGGCTGCCTCCACCGTCTTGTGCTCACCAGAGGCCGTGCCCACGCCCATCAGCGCGATGCCCTTGTCCCCCATGGTGGTGCGGACGTCGGCGAAGTCCACGTTGACCATCCCCTGGAAGTTGATGAGGTCGGACACGCCCTTGACGCCCTGCAGCAGGACCTCGTCGGCCATGCGGAAGGCCTCCTTCATGGACGTGCGCTCGCTCGCCATCGCCACCAGCCGCTGGTTGGGGATGGTGATGAGGGTGTCGACGTTGCTCTGCAGGGACTCGATGCCCTCCTCGGCCTGACGACGACGACGCTTGCCCTCGAAGAAGAAGGGGCGCGTGCACACGCCGACCGTCAGGGCACCACACTCCCGAGCCACCTGGGCGATGACCGGCGCGGCGCCGGTGCCCGTTCCGCCACCCATCCCGGCGGTGACGAAGACCATGTCGGCCCCCACCACCAGCTCCGCGATGCGGTCCTTGTCCTCGAGAGCAGCCTCGCGGCCCACCTCGGGGTTGGCGCCCGCTCCGAGGCCCTTGGTCAGCTGGGTCCCCAGCTGGAACCGGCGGCCGGCGAGGGAACGACGCAGATCCTGGGCGTCCGTGTTCATGGCGATGAACTCGACCCCGGTGAGGCCAGCCGAGATCATGGTGTTGATGGCGTTGCCGCCACCGCCTCCGACACCGATCACCTTGATGCGGGCTCCGGTGGGGATCTCGTCCTCTTCGACGATTTCGATCATGGTCGTTTCTCTCTTGGTGGGATGGATGGGCGGGAGAATGGGGAGGGTGCCGCGACCGCGGCGGGGGGAAGCCTAGCTGCCTTCGACAGAGGCCGGGAGCGGCCGCACGATGGCGACCGTCGAGGGTGCGAGATCCACCCAGGTGGGCCCCGCAGGGTCGAGCCCCTCCTCGCGAACCAGGCGCTCGAGGCGGTCCAGCTGGCGGGGAAGCTCTCCATGGCCGAAGACCAGACGGCCCTGACCATGGTGGATGGTGAAGCCCCTCGCGGGACTGAAGGCGACCTCGCTCACCGGCTCGGTGGTGAGGCCGCGGGACTCGAGGCTCCGAAGGAGCCACAGTGCATCGCGCACGGCCAGGCTCGGCAGATCCGGATGCAGCTGGTCGAGCTCGTCGGTGAAGCCGGTGAGGTGCGGCAGGTCCAGACGACCGCTTCGTGCCGTCAGGAAGGGAACGCCATCCTCGTCGAGGTACAGCGCCTTGTCGCGATGGAGCACGGCGACGGCGCGACGCTCTTCGACGGAGAGCACGACGGTGTCGGGCCACTCGATCCGGGCCTCTGCATGGCGGACCCAGGGGTGGGCCTCGGCGAGGCGGCCGACCTTCTCGACGTCGACCTGCCAGATGCGGGTGCCGTTCCGCAGGTCGATGACGTGGCGCAGCTGGGCCTCGGTGGCCTCCTGGGCGCCGTCGATGCGGACGTGCTCCACGAGCATCCGGTCGGGACGGGCCATCAGCAGCAGCGTGGCGACGAAGGCCACGGCACCCACGGCCCCCAGACCGCCGAGCACGGGGAGCGGACGCCAGCGACGGCGCTCGCTCCAAGCCTGCAGCTCGGCATCGGTGCCGGGCTCGGACCCCACGGAGGGGGACGTACCAGCGCTGGTCGACGGGTGGACCACGACGAGGACTCGGGGAAGGATGAGGAGGGAACGGATGGGGATGCCGCGGGGAAGCCGGACCCGGCGAGCGGCGACTCCGTTGTACCCGCTGACGGAGGGTGCATCAACCCAACCGTACATTTTTCGTGATCGGCAGCGAAGGCGGACAATCGCACCGATCGAAAGCCCCGGTCCATCCGTGATTTCGATCCGTCGGCCTCGAAACCACCCCGTGCCCCCTGCCCTTCCGGCGATGCATCTCCCCACGGGGCGCGCCGGTGCGCGTCGCGCGATAGCAAGCCCCCAACGCGAGGAGGCGGGATGTTCCGCGGCAAGGTCCGGACGATTCACTTCATCGGCATCGGTGGCATTGGGATGAGCGGCATTGCCGAGGTGCTCCTCAACCTGGACTTCCACGTGACCGGCAGCGACCTGCACGAAGGCCCCAGCGTGCAGCGTCTGCAGGGCCTCGGCGCCACGGTCCACATCGGCCATGCCCCCGAGAACGTCGGGGAGGCCGACGTCGTCGTCCGCTCCACCGCCGTCAAGGGCAGCAACGTGGAGGTCCGCGCCGCCCTGTCGGAGGGGATCCCGGTCATCCGACGCGCCGAGATGCTCGCGGAGCTGATGCGCCTCAAGTACGGCATCGCGGTCGCGGGCACCCACGGGAAGACGACCACCACCAGCATGCTCGCCACCTGCCTGGCCGCCGGCGACCTCGACCCCACCGTGGTGATCGGCGGTCGGCTCGACGCTCTCGGCGGCACCAACGCCAAGCTGGGCACGGGTGAGTACCTGGTGGCCGAGGCCGACGAGTCCGACGGCACCTTCAACGAGCTGGCCCCCACGGTCACCCTCGTCACCAACATCGACCCCGAGCACCTCGACCACCACGGCAGCCTGGAGAAGCTGGAGGCCGAGTTCGCCCGCTTCGCCAACCGGGTGCCCTTCTACGGCTTCAGCGTGATGTGCCTCGACCACCATCGGGTGCAGAACCTGATCCCCCAGGTGCGGCGTCGGGTCGTGACCTACGGCTTTGCGCGGCACGCCGACTACCGGGCCAGCAACGTGGTCAACAAGGGACTGTGCACCCGGTTCACGGTGTCCCGGGGCGACGAGGAGCTGGGAAGCATCGAGCTCGACATGCCCGGGGCCCACAACGTGGCCAACGCCACCGGCGCGGTGGCCACCGCCATGGAGCTCTCCATCCCCTTTCCGGTCGTGCAGAAGGCGCTGCAGAACTTCACCGGTGTCCAGCGACGCTTCACGGTCGTCGGAGAGCACCACGGCGCCGTTCTGGTGGACGACTATGGCCACCATCCCGTGGAGATCGAGGCCACCCTGCAGGCGGCCGAAGCGGCCTACCCGAGCCGTCGGGTCGTCGCGGTGTTCCAGCCCCACCGCTACAGCCGCGTGAAGGACCTGTGGGCGGACTTCTGCATGGCCTTCAACCGGGCGGACACGGTGCTCGTCTGTCCCGTCTACCCAGCCGGCGAGGCCCCCATCGAGGGAATCACCCACGACGCCATGGCGCTGGAGATGGTGCAGCGGGGGCACCGGGGGGTCGAGGCCATGGACACCCTCGACGCCGCCGTGGCGCGCCTTCGCGACCACGTCGACGCGGGCGACGTCGTCGTCACCCTGGGCGCAGGGAACGTGAACCGCGTCGTGCACGAGCTCGCCGGGGTCGAGGGGTGACCGACGACGGGCTCGTCGTCCGCCCGGGGGTCCCCCTGGCGGAGCACACGCCCTGGCGAACGGGGGGCACGGTGTGGGCCCACGTCGTCGCCCATCACGAGGACGCTGCCGTCCAGGCCCTCAAGGAGTGTCGGAAGGCGAGCTGGTCCTGCATGGTGCTCGGAGCGGGCACCCGGACGGTGTTCCTCGACGGAGACGTCGGCGGCGTCGTGTTGCGGCTCGGGGGGGAGCTGGCCACCGCGCGGGTCGACGGCACCACCATTGTAGCGGGCGCCGGCTTCCCGGTACCCGCCCTGGTGGCCCTGGCCGAGGCCCACGGCCTGTCGGGTCTGGAGGAGGTGGTGTGCACGGCCGGGAGCGTAGGGGCCGCCGTGCTGCTGGACGATGCCTGGGAGCCGCTGGTGACCGTGGTGCGGACGATCAAGCGGGACAAGGTCGTGGAGGACGCCCTCGTGCCGGTGCGGCGCAGGAAGAACGCGGTGGTGCTCGGCGTGCGGCTGGTGCTGACGGCCGACACCCCCGGGGCTGTGCAGGAGCGGACCCGGGCCCAGTGGCGGGCCCAGCGTCCCGCGCCGGCGTGCAGCTGGTTCCAGGCCCCTCGGAAGGGCGACGTGCGGGACATCCTGCAGAGCGCCGCTCTGCCCCTGGTGCGGCTCCGGAGGACGGCGATTCCCGAGGCGTCGCCGGAGTGCCTCGTGAACCTCGGCGGCGGTACCGCGGCCGACCTGGCTCTGCTCCACAAGAGCGCCCAGGACCGGGTGAAGAAGGTGCGGGCCATCGATCTGGGACGCGCCATCAAGTGGGCCGGCTCCAAACCGTCGCCCTGAGAGGGGTCAGAGCGGAAGGGGTAGCCGGAGCGCCCCCAGAACATCGATCACGACAGGATCGCTCGGGGTCAGAGCGGAAGGGGTAGCGCCGGCTGTCGACACGAGGCGCTGACCGGTGGCGTCCACGCCGTTGGGCTCGCCCCTTCCGCTCTGACCCCCAAGGATGTGCGCCACATCGGCACCCTGGAGCCATCGCATCTACCCCTTCCGCTCTGACCCCCCTCAGACCCCGACCCCCTCACACCTCGGCGTCCATGCAGGTGGCGGCCTGGAGGATCTGCTCGACGAGCTCCTCGAAGCTCGTGCCCTTCGCGCCGGCCGCCATCGGACTGAGGCTGGTCGCCGTCATGCCCGGGAGGGTGTTGATCTCCAGGAACACCGGCGCTCCACCGTCCTCCGCCACGATGAAGTCCGCTCGGGCCAGGCCCCGACAGCCCAGGGTCGTGTACGCCACGACAGCCGCCTCGCTGGCGGAGTGCTTGACGCTGTCGTCGATGCGAGCGGGCACCTCGTAGCGGGTCTTCCCCTCGGTGTACTTGGCCTCGAAGTCGAAGAAGCCCGACTCGGGAAGGATGCGGACCACCGGCAGCGGCACCCCGTCCACCACGGCCACGGTGATCTCCTCCCCCGCCACGAACTCCTCCAGCAACACCTCGGGATGGAGGCGCAGCGCAGCGTCGATGCCCGCCTCCAGGTCCGCCTCGGTCTTCGCCAGGGTGATGCCCAGGGTGGACCCACCGACCAGCGGCTTCACGACCACCGGCAGGGAGACCTCGGGCACGGGGTCGCCGCGCCGGACCACGGCGTCCTTCGCCAGCCGAACGGCGGGCTCGTGGGCCAGGGCGCGCTTCGTGGCGAGCTTGTCCATGCAGACCGCCGACGCCCGCACGCCCGAGCCCGTGTACGGGATCCCCATCACCTCGAGGAGGCCCTGGACGCAGCCGTCCTCCCCGAACTTCCCGTGGAGCGCGATCCACGCAACATCGATTCCCGCGTCGATGAGTAGCTTCGGGAGGTCCCGGCCCACCTCCACGGCCACGGCATCCCAGCCGCGCGCCTGGAGCGCCGCCAGCACGGCCTTCCCCGTCTTCCTCGACACGTGGTGCTCGGTGGACAGCCCACCCATCAGCACCCCGACCCGCTTGCCTTCGAACGACATCGAACCTCCCCGGCACCCTCCGGTGCCTCGGTCTCACGGGAACTGCGAACCCCATGCCAGCCTCAGGCGGCAGCGGGCTCCTCGGACGCGGCGTCGCCCTCCTCGGGATTCGACGCCATGGAGATGCGCAGCAGGATGCCGATGCACATCGTGTGGAACAGGGCAGCACTCGCCCCGTAGGACAGGAACGGAAGCACGAGGCCCTTGGGGGGCACCAGCCCCGCCACGACCCCCATGTTGATGATGGCCTGGGCGGCGAACATCGTGGACAGACCCACGGCGACCAGCATCCCGAACAGGTCCTTCGCCCGCCCCGAGATGACGAAGCCCCGCCACACCATCCCGAGGATGAGGAGGATGGTGAAGGCCCAGCCCATCGCGCCGAGCTCCTCGCCGATCACCGCAGAGATGAAGTCGGTGTGGGCCTCCGGCAGGAAGCCTCGCTGGGCGACACCGGTGGCGAGGCCGGCGCCGAAGGGCCCTCCGCTCGCCAGGGCGATCCAGCCCTGCACCACCTGGTAGCCAGCGCCGTCGGGGTCCGCGAAAGGGTCGAGGAAGCTGGTCAGGCGCTTGAGGCGGTAGGGCTCGATGGCCACCAGGAAGGCCAACAGGCCCAGGGCGCCGCCGAGGCCGGCGAAGATGTAGCGCCACTGCAGACCCGCCACGAAGTAGAGGACCCCCGCGAGCCCCAGCAGGATGACGGTCGTGCCGAAGTCCTTCTGGAAGACGATGAGGACCACGAGCGGGAAGAGCAGCGCCACCCCCGGGAGCCCGACGCCGACGATGTCCTTGAGCCGGCCCCGGTTGTTGGACAGGTAGTACGACAGGATCAGCACCAGGGCGACCTTGGCGAACTCGGACGGCTGCAGGTTGAGGGGTCCGAGCTTCACCCAGCGGGCCGCCCCCTTGGCGCTGTGTCCCAGCGGAGAGAGCACGAGGGCGAGGGAGACGATGCTCGCGCCGTAGGCCACCCACGCCCCCCGCTTGAACCACGGCCACGGGAGCATCAGCATCACCGCGGTCACGGTCGCCCCCATGAACAGCCCCATGGACTGCCGGGTGACGTAGTGCATGGCGTTGCCGTAGGTGGCGTCCGCATCCAGGCTGCTGGCCGACAGGATCATCAGCAGGCCGAAGGCCATCAAGGTCCCGGCGAAGCCCAGCAGGGGCCAGTCCAGGCCTCCCCAGCGGGACGTCGCCTTGGGGGTCTCGGCGACCACCTCGGCCCCATCGGTCGCGACAGCGCTCATGCATCCTCCCCGCGGGCCCATGCCGCGAAGCAGCGGCCCCGGTGTTCGAAGTCGTCGAAGGCGTCGAAGCTGGCCCCGCCCGGGGACAGCAGCACCGCGTCTCCGGGCTCGGCGAGCTCGGCGGCGCGGGCCATGGCGTCCCGCATGTCGGGCACCAGCTCCACGTCCAGTCCAGCGGCCGACAGCTGACGGACCACGGTGGGGCCCCCCTCGCCGATGGCCAGCACGGCCCGGTGGCGGCGCAGCAGGGGCGCCAGCTCACCGAAGTCCGAGCCGTCCTTGAGCTCTCCGCCCAGCAGCACGACAGCCGGACGCTCGAGGCCCCCGATGCCCACCCGCGCCGCGTCGAGGTTGGTGGCCTTGGAGTCGTTGACCCACAGCACCCCGTTGGCCTCGTGGACGGGCTCCATCCGGTGGGCCAGGGCGGTCAGCGTGGGCAGCCCCGCCTGCACGGCTTCCCGAGAGACCCCCATGGCGGTGGCCAGGAGCGCGGCCGTCGCAGCGTTGTCCCGGTTGTGCTCCCCGAGGACCTGCAGCCCGGACAGGTCGAAGGACAGCGGCCCCTGGTCGAGCGCCACGACCGCAGTGGCCCCGTCCCGGACCACACCGGGGTGCGCCCCCAGCCAACCCCGCAGGGCCTTGGTCGGAGGCATCGCCAGCTGCAGCCGCTCATCCCGCTGGGGCACGAAGGCCCAGTCGGTCTCGGACTGACGTCGGAACAGCTCCGTCTTGGCGCGGGCGTAGCCCTCCATGTCGCCGTGGCGCGCGAGGTGATCCGGGCTGAGGTTGAGCACCACACCGACGTCCGGCGCGATGTTGCCCGGCAGCTCGAGCTGGTAGCTGCTCACCTCGACCACCAGGGCATCCGGGCGCTCGTCGGCCATCGCGGCGTCCGACAGGGGCGTGCCGAGGTTGCCCCCCACGAAGGTGTTCCGGCCGGCGTGCCGCAGCAGCTGACCGGTGAAGTGCGTCACCGTGGACTTGCCGTTGGTGCCCGTGATCGCGACAGATGGAACGTTCGCCAGGAAGGACCAGGCGAACGCGAGCTCCCCCACCATCGGGATGCCGGCGCGACGGGCGGCCACCAGATCCGGCGCCTTGGGCGGCACCCCCGGGCTCACCACGATGAGGTCGGCCCACAGGAAGCGCTCCCGGCGATGGGGCCCGAGCTCCAGCATCACGCCGTCGATGGGGTCCAGGCCGATCCGCAGGTCGACGCCCACCACCCGGGCACCGTGGCGACGGGCCAGGGCTGCCGCACCACGACCCGAGCGGCCGAGGCCGACCACGAGCACCTTGGTTCCGGTGAGCGCGTAGGCCATCAGCGGAGCTTCAGGGTCGAGAGGGCCACGAGCGCCAGCACCACGCTGATGATCCAGAACCGAACGATGATCTTCGGCTCGCTCCACCCCTTCTTCTCGTAGTGGTGGTGGATGGGGGCCATCAGGAAGATGCGCTGACCCGTCGTCTTGAAGCTGCCCACCTGGAGGATGACCGACACCGTCTCCAGCACGAAGATGCCCCCCACGATGGCCAGCAGGATCTCGTGCTTGGTCACGACGGCCATCATCGCCAGGGTCCCGCCGAGGGACAGGCTGCCCACGTCGCCCATGAAGATCTGCGCAGGGTAGGCGTTGTACCAGAGGAAGCCGAGGCCAGCCCCCACGATGGCCATGCCGAGGACGGCCACCTCCCCTGCCCCGTCGATGTTGGGGATGCCCAGGTAGGCGGAGAACTTGGCGTTGCCCACCAGGTAGGCCAGCAGGGAGTAGGTCGAGGCCGAGGTCATCACGGGCCCGATGGCCAGTCCGTCGAGGCCGTCTGTGAGGTTCACGGCGTTGCTGGAGCCCACCACGATGAACAGCGCCACGGCCACATACAGGATCGACAGGTCGGGGGCCGAGGCCCACAGGGCGCCGAAGTCCATGGTGACGTCCCGCAGGAAGGGGAAGTTCAGGGTCGACGGGACGGCGCCGCTCCACCACCCGTACAGGAGGGCCCCGCCGCCGAAGCCGAGCTGGCCCACGATCTTGAGGCGTCCGGCGAGGCCGTCCGTCGTCTTCTTCGCGACCTTCAGGTAGTCGTCGTACAGGCCGATCAGGCCGTAGCCAGCCAGGACAGCGAGGACCATCCACACCAGCGGCGTGTCGAGGCGGGCCCACAGGAGGGTCGAGATCACCACGCCGACGAGGAGCACCACGCCCCCCATCGTGGGGGTGCCGACCTTCTGGAGGAGGTGGCTCTCCGGACCGTCGGTGCGGATGATCTGCGCGGCCTTGCGGGCCTTCATCCACTCGATGAACCACGGGAAGATCACGTAGGTGATGCCGAGGCTGGTGAGCATCCCCCACGCCGTCCGGAAGGACTGGTAGCGGAACACGTTGGTTCCGGGGAGCACGTCGGCGAGCAGTCCCTGCTCGATGAACATCCAGTACAGCATCAGCTTTCCTCGAGGCCCTGGAGGACCCGCTCGACGTGGGCCCCCCGACTGCCCTTGAACAAGACCCGGTCGCCGGACTGCAGCAGGGTCCGGGTGGGTTCCACGGCGTCCTCCGGGGAGGCGAAGGACAGCGCGCCGGGGCAGGCTGCGGCGGCCGCCTGCATGCGGGGGCCGACGAGGACGACCCCGTCGAGACCGAGCTCGTGCGCCAGTGCCACGGCCTCGCGGTGGTACCGGTCCTCCTCGGGGCCGAGCTCCAGCATGTCCCCCATCACGACGATCCGGCGCCCCGGCAGGGAGGCCAGCAGGCGGAGGGAGGCCGCCATCGATGCGGGGTTGGCGTTGTAGGCGTCGTTGAGGGCGAGGACACCGCCGGGGAGGGCCTGGGCCTTGAGCCGCATGCCCACGGGCTCGTAGCCCTCCAGCGCACCGACCGCCTCGGCGGGCTCGACGCCGAGGGCCCAGGCGGCCGCGACCGCGCCGGCCGCGTTGTGCGCGAGGTGCCGGCCTGGTGCCGGGAGCGAGGCCGTGTATGTGCCCGTCGGCGTGCGGAAGGTGGCCACGGTGTGGAGGGTGTCGGGGTCGAGCACGGCGTCCAGCAGCTCGACGTCCCCTCCCCGGCCCCAGGTGACGCGACGCACGCCGGCGGGGAGCTCCATGGCGCAGATGAAGGGGTCGTCGAGGTTGACGACGACGATGTCGCCGGGTCGGGCCGTCCGGAACAGTGCCCCCTTCTCCACGGCGACGCCCTCCAGGCCGCCGAGCTCCTCGAGGTGCGCGGGACCGACGTTGACCAGCAGCCGAAGGTCGGGCTCGGCGATCTCGGCCAGGACCTGGATCTCCCCCGGGGAGCTGGTGCCCATCTCCACCACCTGGACATTCGCGCTCGACGGTGCAGCGAGGAGGGTCTTGGGGACGCCGATGTGGTTGTTGAGGTTGGCGACGGTCTGGTGGACCGTGCCCAGGGGCAGGAGGGCCAGGGCGATGAAGGAGCGGGTGGTCGTCTTGCCGGAGCTTCCCGAGAGCCCCACGACGGGACCGCGGAACTGGCGCCGGGCGTGGCGTCCGAGGTCCTGGTAGGCCTTCAGGGTGTCGGGAACGACGACACAGCCTGCATCGAAGCCCTCGGGGGCCTCCCAGGCCGTGTCGACGATGCACCCCACCGCCCCGTCGGCGATGGCCTTCTCGACGAAGCGGTGGCCGTCGAAGTGCTCCCCTCGAAAGGCCAGGAACCAGTCTCCGGGCTGGAGCGTGCGGGTGTCCGTGTGGATGCGACCTGCGGGGGCGTCCGCGCGCAGCCGACCGCCCGTGGCCGTGGCGATGGTGGTCCCGTCGAAGATCATGCGCCCTCCTCCAGCGCCCGCCGCAGCTCGACCCGGTCGTCGAAGGGACGCTTCACGCCGCCCTGCTCCTGGTACGTCTCGTGCCCCTTGCCGGCGACGACGACGGCGTCGCCCCGCTCGGCGAGGGAGAGCGCCAGCCGGATCGCGGCGGCACGGTCGAGGACGACCCGCGCAGCTGCAGGGTTCGTCAGGCCCGCCACGATGGCGTCGGCGATGTCCCCGGGCTCCTCGGAGCGGGGGTTGTCGTTGGTGACCACCACGACGTCGGCGAGGCGCTCGGCCACCGCCCCCATCTGCGGGCGCTTGCCGGCGTCCCGGTCGCCGCCACAGCCGAACACCACCAGGACCCGCCCCTTGGTGACCTCGCGGACCGTCGAGAGGGCGTGCTCGAGGGCGTCGGGGGTGTGGGCGTAGTCGACCAGGAGCAGCCGTCCTGACGGGTCGTCGATGCGCTCGAGGCGACCCGCCGCCCCCCGCACCGCCGACAGGCCGGTGGCGATGGCGTCGGCATCGTGGCCGAGGGTCGCGAGGACCGCGGCGGCGCCCGCGAGGTTCTGGGCGTTGTGGCGGCCGACGAGGCGGGACACCAGCTCCACCCGACCGAAGGGGGCCTGGAGCGTGAAGCGCATGCCCCCCGGCGCGAGCTGGAGGTCCTCGATGCGGACGTCGGCCTCCGGGGCGAAGCCATAGGTCCAGGCATCCGTTGGGGCGTGCATCTGAAGGTGGGCCGGGTCGTCGGCGCAGAGCACGGCACGGGGCGGTCCCCCCGCTGGGCGGAGCAGGTCGGTGAACAGCCGCGCCTTGGCCGCCGCGTAGGCCTCCATGGTGCCGTGGAAGTCCAGGTGGTCCTGGGTCAGGTTGGTGAACACGGCCGTGTGGTAGCGGGTGCCGTCGACCCGACGCTGATCGAGGCCGTGACTGCTCACCTCCATCACGACGGTGCGGGCTCCGCGGTCCACCCAGTCCCGGAGCAGCGACTGGAGCTGCGGCGCTTCCGGGGTCGTGAAGCTCGACGGCTCTGCCCGCCCCGAGAAGGCGTTGCCCGCCGTGCCCATCCGCGCCGAGCACACCCCCAGGGCCAGCAGGGCCTCGTCGATGACCGTGCAGATGGTCGTCTTGCCGTTGGTTCCCGTGATGCCGACCACCGGCACGTCCCTGGACGGGTGCCGCTGGCGCGCCGACGCGAGCAGGGCCAGCGCGAG
>Ga0213839_1001611_pt1 | contig 14123 bp, 6 predicted proteins | sample SWPATP21_FD_160075 | JGI IMG/M metagenome (GOLD analysis project Ga0213839, IMG submission 160075) | Coastal seawater microbial communities from Marineland, Florida, United States - SWPA TP2 #1 | ecosystem: Environmental > Aquatic > Marine > Coastal | place: USA: Florida | collected 2016-08-14 | reverse complement strand
CGATTCCGCCGTGTCCAACCATCAGATGTGGCTTGAGCATGCCTTGGACGGTTCTTACGAAGAGCTGTGGATTAAAGAAGAGAGTGTCCAGGACCAAGTATCTGTGGTTTTGCGCTCTGTTAACGATGCAGCACTGTTTATTCTCATCGGTGATCATTTCTCGCTTGTTGCTGACACTCGGCATTCTTCCAGTCCAGGTGTTGTTATCTACGAAACTGGCAAATTGGTTCCAGAGGTTGGGCTTGTCGTCCAGTCGAGCGCAGGCTTTGAGGCCGTCGCCGAAGTGGAGCCGTTTGTGCGTAGCCTCGGCGACGAAACTTTATGGCGAGTTTTAAGTCTAAGCAACGACAACGACGAAGTGGGCGACTCGCGTTACGCGAGCTTGAAGCCCTTGCTCTTCGGAGTCGGCGACCCGACTTCGGACGCATTGACTTTGGCTCCAAGTATTGTGCTGTGCACGCCTAAGGAGCAATTTCCGCTGGTCACTCAATCATACAATGAGCATGCGACATCTGTTACAGACCCTGTCGCGCTGGCACGCTCACTGACTCCACCGGATCGCAACCCTTCTTCAACAACGATACGCTTTGCAACAGCTGTTGTGCTGGCGTCTCGTCTCTTTGCTGCGTGTTATGACGCAGGTGGCGGCGTCGCAGAGGTAGGAGAAATGTTGGTGGACATCTCGCATGCAATGGAGGCCGTCTGCCATGCCACTCGCAATTTCAGTGATGCGTTTGTGAAGTCGAAGGGTTCCATACCGCCCGACATTGTATGGGCGCGGTATTGTGCTGAACTGTCGAAGCAGCATCATCACTCGCGACGAGCGAAGCAGGATCGCGTTATTGATGAATCACAGGCTTACAAAACTAAGTCAGCGACACCGAAGGCACTGGAGAAGCTGCTTCAAAGACACGGGGCCAAACTCGTTGCAGCGGGAGTGGAACCCGTTTTGGTCTCAGTGGCTGACGAAAAGACGGCCAAGGCGACAAAACTTTGGCAAGGCTCAGCTGCTGCTGTAAAAGCAATGTGGTCAACGATAGGTTTCCGAGGCAATTCCCAGAACCTTCGAGATATCATTTCCGAGTTACCCGATGACGCGCCTGTTGTGCAGTTTTTGCGTCAAACTTTGAACGTTGCTGGAAAGGCTTTCCGGCAGCGGTGTCCGACGATTCGTCAAATGATATCCGAGCAAGTTCAACTTGAGACCACCTTACAACAATTGCAAAGTCCACCGCCACCAACATTGATTGTGTTCGCGACAGCCGGTGGACTGAAGGTTCGCAGTGGTGGAATGCCGACAGTTCTCTCAAACTTGCGTCAACTGCTACACGCTCAGAGAAACTTATCGACACATGTTTCTATCCTGGCCTTCGATACGCCGCCTGAGAAGCACTTGTCTGCGGAATACATGACATCGTTACTCTCGTTGAAGGATGCGCTGCAGACATCGCCCGAGCATGGTGTTGGCCGACGCATTTTCCACAGCAGCCTCCCGTCGTCGTCTGTATCGTCGTTGTCCGCGCTTAGCGCCAGCATCGCACGTCCCGGGGCCCAACAAACCAGAGCCCTCCTCAAAGACAACGCGAGTGTTAGCACCACTGCACACGCAGCGCAGGTGGTTTCCGACCTCTGTGATCATCTAAACTTGGCACAGCAGCGGCTTTGCCAACCTAGCATCGTTGTAGAAATTCCCCGGCAGGACGCTGTTCTCGGTATGGGATTCATTTCAGACCTCAGTGTTGTGCAACCCACACACCGCCAACTGGTCTTCGATGCCGGTGAGTCCGGTCATGGGATCAGTACCGTTCTATACACGGGAATCCCGCCGCCATCGTTTAGGGTGAACGCTCGCAATTGCACAGTTTTCATCGGTACTCCTTTGTCACACACGGCTCAGTGCATCGGAACGGACGTCCTCGCCAATGAAGAAGAACTCGAGAATCTAACCAAAGAAGAAGCAGCAAAACACGAGCAAGTGAAAAGGCTGCGCCAAGCTCAAAGAGAGGTGTTCTTTTCAGTGTTGAGTCGACTCGAGAGTCTTTCGAGTTCCCTTCAAACGGCTGTTGTTGCCCGACGCCCCAAGGCTGCGCAAGCCGTCGCGACACTGCGAGAACTCGTCAGTTATTTGCGATCCAACTACGAGAAACCATCATTCAACGTTCAAAGCACCCTGCAAACATCCTCAGCAGAGAACAGGTGTCAAATTGCGCGATTGAGAAAACGTGCTGTCACAACAATGGAACGCATTTTGAACGAACTCTCCAATCTCGCGGACGCGATTCGCATGGAAGCGTCAGTTATCCAAACTCGCGCTGGATCTGCTGACACTGGGCAAACGTCGCATTCGTGGCTGCGCTGCATCAGCCAGCAGGTGTTTGCGAAGGATATTCTTCAACGCCTGCGACGCCAAGCTGAGAAGGCCGGTATTGATTCCACCAAAATCTTGGACATCGTTCCGCATCTGTTGTCCCATTTTAGCCAGTCACCAATCGTAGCTTCGGAGGAAACATCTTTGTCTCCTCGCGTGAGCACACTGGTGAAGACGAATCTTGCTGTCGCGCGTCGTCTGTTGAAACCAGGGAACGCGTTTGCACAAACTGCTACAGCCGTAGACTTGCTGTACATGGTATCTATGGTCGGAACCACTATCCAAGTTCCCGACAACAACAATGCGGCGGCGATTAACCCTTGGCAACTGCGTCTGGAGAGCGTAGGCCGGGATCCCACAGTCCAGGAAGACGGAATTGACTTGCTCCCCGACACCGCATCGATGCTATGTGGGCTTCACGCGACATCGAAACCGGAAACGAATGCTGAAAAGTCGCGAGTTTCCAACAAGAAAAAGTCGTCAAGTTTTGTGCTGGCGCTCGCTGGAATTCGAAACAACGGTGCAAAGCCGTTCGACGCCGATCATGCCGTGGTTAGTCATTTCGTGCGGTCCCGTCTTTATCATCGTTACCTCGGCATTATATTTGCGAGGCATCCTGAAGTCATGCTGCCTGGTCAGCAGTCGGCTCTTCTCTTCGTTTCCTTCGCGAAACTGTGCGAACAGCTTCTCCTGCCAATTCGCAACGCTGACCGAGCGGAGATACTCCGTGCGCGTGACGTTGATAGCTTGATCAGTGTTTGGGGTGCGATACGAGATCATTGCTGCCGAAGTATCGATCAGTGGAACTCACGCATCGAGACACTGGTGACAGCCACTGATCCTGCCGTTCACCTGACGGAAGGCGGTGCCGACGTCCAATCAGTGTGCCAGGTGTTGGTGCCGCTGACATGTTTACCATGCCCCGACACTGCTGATGGTAGTGAAAATTCCAACCCCAATGCATCACTTCACTCACTGATCTACCCCAAGTCGTTCCTCTTCGGAAAGCCAGGCGAGCATGCTGCCGATGGACCCGGACGCATTGCAAAGGTTGCCCTATCGATAATGGGTGAAGCTGTGTCCAGGGCTTGTCGTCGGCTTGTTGGCAAGGATCCAACTAAAATGTGGATCTTGTTAAAGAAGGCGCTTGGCATCAAAGACCATCAGTGTCAAGACACACTTCCTGATGATCAAGTAGAGCCCCCAGCAGCGGAGATCGACCACCGAGGAGATTGGGATATTAAGGTGAAGCTTTGCGCGTGCCTGGTCACAAACATGCTCGCTTGACTGGATTGACTGGATTTTGTTGCTGTAGGTCGCCACAATCAGGAGTGGGGTATTCTTCCGTGACGTTTGTGCCCAAGACGCTAATTGTAGTCCATGGGCAATCGTGTCGGCCCTGGGGTTTGCCCGTGTACTTCGTCGCTGGTGTTTGGAGGTCGATGCGAACGATTCGGCGAAGTATGTCGACATTAGTGCCACGGGTGCTTTTGAAACAGCGGATCGAGACCTTGTACTGCGCCGCGATTTAACTGAGCGTCTCTTGACCGCCTACAAATCGGGTAACTCATTTGTTCTCAACAATTTTGATGCTGCCGGTTGTACAGCGACTCATATGCCGTGGCAACATCGTAGGTCGAGTTTCAATGGCTTCTTTTATGCGGCGTTACTATCCTGGGACAGATCCCATTGCGTGCCAGGTGATTTTTATTTTCGTCATCATTCTCATATGTCAAAGAGTACACTTCTCAAAAGTAGCTTCATTTTGCTCCTTCAGATTGCACTTTATGTCTCGAGCCTTCGATACTACAACTCGAAACTGCGCCTTGGGGCACCTGCTGAGGTTGGACAATTGCACCTTGTTTTGTTAGTGGTCCGTCGTTGACGTGTGCGGCCGAATTGTTGTTCCTCAGGCTCTGGACATTATGCATCCTGAAAAAGTCATCGAAACCATTGCTCGAGACGTCCGCCGCCATGTCTACCAGCTTCGGCGCAACGCAAAGGCCAGCAGAATCAAAGAAGTACGTGCGGTTGCAGTGCCGTTGAAGACAGAGCTTGAAGTAACACTTTTCGTGTTGGTTGGCTGGTGCATTTGTAGGCCCTACGCAAAAACATGCAAGTTGCTCGGGTTGCTCGGCTGCGAATGTTACGACAGCAGTTTTTGGGGACGCATTCTGGCCTTCCAAAGTTGTTTTCTCATGCTGAGGTGGATGATCTTAATCTGCAAAGACCGCCCCATGACCAGCTGGAATTGGCAGGTCCAAGTCCCAACCTGTACGTCATGACCACCGTTTCCATCATGTTCACGTCAGGGCACGCTCACGCATAAATGGGCACGTGACGTTGCTGTTTGTGGATGTATCATAGGCTGCGTTACCGCTGCTGCTTCGAACAATGTGAATTGTTTCTGGTGGACCTTCGTCATCCGCGAGACTTTGCTGATCCAAGTGGTAGTGGATAGTGCTGTTCACCAGTTGTGGATCGAACTGCAAACTAATCTGTGTGACACTGTAGGTATGCGGCAACACGGACTCTGGAGGCATCTGAAATGGTTCTCCACTCCAGAGGTCACAAACAGTTACTTTCCCGGCTTCCATCAATCAGCCCTTGCATTGTTCAGGTACATTCAAGTTCAAACGCATTGTTGTGTGTTGTGTTCTGTGTGTTGACGTATTTGGCGGGAAAAAAAACTGTGATATTGCAGGACACAGAGAAACCACAGATTTGCGCCATTCTTGGAAGCTTTGCAGAAACAATACGGAAAGACGAAGATGACTTCCAAGTTGGTCGAGTTGGCAAAGGCCGTTTGGGATCAACTTAGCAAGCGATGATCCTGCACCAAGACACATCTTACCGGACTACAGCCCCGTACGTTAATTAAATACTGTAGAGCACATATCGATTCCGATTCGATAGCGAAAGGAGTAACCTCGGTTTTATCAACAAGTTATAAATAATGAGCACACTATTCAGATTTTTTCCGCCTCTTCTTTCTCTTGCGCTTCTTGCGCTTCCGCTGCGTTTCCGTTTCCTTCTTGCTAGTTTGCTCTCCCTCCGCCTTTGCTCGCAACATTTGCAACGCAACGGCGGCTTGGTCCATGAACTCTTGCCGCGTTTTGCGTTCCACATGAGGCCGATCGACGACGCCTCGTGGTTGGCTTTCGCGAAGCGCTTGCAAGTTTGGCATTGCTAAATGCATGGTCTCGGGTTCGTAATTCGGGTCATCGTCTGTCACAACCTTAGCTTCGACGCCAGAGTTTGGTGTGTCCTCCCTTGACCCACCACGATTGCGTTCACTGCGCTGCCGCAAGGTACCGGTCCGCCTACCCTTCGGGCGTCCCTCACTTTCGGCAGCTCTTCGACGCTCGTCTTTAATGGCCTGTCTTTCTTCCTCGATCGTCATTCGTAATTGCTGCAAAAGCTTCGCACGAGCTGCCAGCTGCCCGAGTGCCTGCATAGCCTCCGATTTGTTGTCTTGGTCCGCATGATGAGCGAACACGGCTGCAAGTGGCCCGACTTCATCAACAACGCGTTCTTGCCGACGAGCGAGAGCAGCCTCCCGATCGTCCAGGGACAGGAGAGACTTGTCACGTTTCGCTCTGCTGCTCCGGACTGGTGCACCATCGTCGTCCCAAAATAGCGACCAAGCTGCGAGTAAATGCACAGCTTCCATGGCTGCTTGTTTGTCGCCTGACTTTGCGTGCCGCACGAATTCTCTGGCCAGAGCACGCATTTCGTCAAGCGCCTGCATTTCACGAATGTCCAGTGCTGCTTCCTGTGCTTCCCACCTAGCTTCACGTAGAGCATCGTGTTTGCGTCGATCGGTTTTGAGAAGTATCCACGTAGCCAGTAAACGGAACGCTAGGACCAAACCTCCGATCATCGGATCTGTCACGAACAATTGCATGAGGAGTGATTTTCCAACAGCTTCGACCCACAGGACACATTCGGCAAATGTGAACGCGGTCGAAAGGAGGAGACAAATCGCAAGAGTAAATGTGGCCAGTGTGACCAAAAACACTGCGTTGATGATCGAGAGGTGCCGACGCCAGTGTTTGCATTCGTGTAGCCATGCGTTGAATTCGATGCTGCGTAAGTGTCTTCTTTGTCGTTGTCTTAAGCGCACCTGTCTTTGGAACCTCGTGACCACACTGATGACTGCAGCAGACACGTCCGTGTGGTTCAGCGCGGGTTTGTAGCCGGATTCAATGTCAACGTGCATCATCAAGTCGTCAACATCAGCATCATCATACACTCGGCAGCAGAAACATCGGCTATCGTCTCTCCAAGCGCCTCGGCGGAACGTTCGCTTTGTCGGGAGCTTCACTTTAGCCGAAAAAAACTTTAATTGGCGTTCATGGTACATGGCAACGTGGACGTCGTCCTTCTGGGTTTTTGTGACGTCAGTGCTTGACCCGACCTCGACACTACCGTCGTCGTGAGCCTCTGAGGTTTCTTTGTGGCTCAACTGTCTTTCATGGCGAGATTTTCGTGTCTTCGTGCCCTCACTTGATGAAGTCGCTCTGGGTACTACCTTGGCTCTCTTTCTGGACTCACAATTGAACAACGCACCGATGCGATCAAGCTGGCGGCGAACAATACTGCGTGGCATCTCCGTGTTCGTTTTAAAGCTGTTGACGTTGGCGATCATGAATGGCAGAAAATATTTCACCGGGAAAAGAAGAATATTCGCGAAAACGGCGCCAACAAAAATGTTGAACAGCGCATTACCGAAGGAGCCTTGCGTTAAAGCTGACAGCGTCTCATTTGCTGCAACATCGGTCACTGAGCCAGCATCGAAGAAGAACGCCTGCACAAGGAATGTACTCAACACACCAGCATACAATCCAATGGCTTTGTCGGCTTGCGTGAACACGATGTGCTCGTGAGACCATCGAAATAAAAGTGCAAGGAACGGATTTGTGGTGACAATGTCCAAAGTCAATAAAGACGTCACTTGATCCATCAGCAGCCAACCTCGTAGAATGGCTTCGTATTCTATGGATCGAATGACACTCGGGCGAGAAAGTTTCCCTTCTTGAATGAAATGCTGCCTGGCTTCACGAACAACATTTGGTCGTCGTTTTGCGCGAGCAACAGCAGTGACAAGGATGTATAACCCTGTTGCAATTCCAAACAGGACAGGAACAAGGTAGTTAACTTTGGTGTCCCCATCTGATAGGTCAACGTCAGAGATGGCGTCAAATCGAGACGCAAATCCCTGAATTTTATGATCTACAATTTTCGCAGCATCGCCATCGTCAGTAATCGTGAAGAGCGTGAGATGTGTGGACACACATATGGCCTCTGCCAAAATCCCGGTGGCGCTGGAGGTGTTGTCGTCATGAGTCGCCGACGAACGGGGGCCGACATTCACGCCACGTAGGTACACACCACGACTTATCCAGGTACCATTGGTTTGGCTGTAATATCGGCAAGAGATACTCCTTCTTAACGGCTCATCGGAGTTGGCCATGAGCTCAATGTAAATTTGAAACCCACCGTTGACATCGTCACTGGAGAGCCCGTCGTTACTCGAAACAGAGACACCCTGGACGTTAGAGAGATACGATGTCGCTGCGGTTGACGAGTTATCATTGTTGTTGTCACCTTCGGCGACCAAGTTATCAATATCCCACGTAGCAACCGAGACAACCGCGTCATCCGCAGAGCCCGACGAAATAACAACAGAAGTACCACCAGCGACCGGTGCCGATGCGTTGCCAGATCCTGCTGCGGAACATGAGAGCTCGAAGGTTGACTCTGTGTACACTGTTCCACTGCCTCCACTCACGCTTTCGTCTGCCAGACATGCCGACTCTGCAGCCTCATCGAGAGCCGACAAGGAATCCAGATCGATGGAATTGGATGAGGCGTAGGAATCCAGAGTGTCAACGTAGAGACCCAACGTCGCGGCGTCTCCGCCATCTTCTACAAGATCGTCGGCAACCACTGATATTCCATCAATCAATTCGTCCGCCAAATCTGCACCTTCTTCGCCATCAGCTGCGTCCACAAAAGCAGACAACACAATCACACTTTGGTCTGCAGGTTGTGAATCGCCCTCGTCATTGTCAATGACTTCGAAGAACGAGTCGTACAAGGTTTGCAAGAGAGCAGCCGATGAAACGTTCGTGTCGTTGGCGGAGGTATTGTTCAACATGTCCAACCCGACAAGAAAAGCAACTGTCCCAGCAGACTCGTTCGAAGAAAAATTGTAGTTGAGCAACGCATCGACCACATCAGACAACGTAGATTCTTGGCCGTAGGCGCCAGCTTCGGCGATGGGGCATCGGACTCCCGCATCACTGTGACGGGCACAGACAGTTGGGGTTTGTGAAGCAGTGCTGTTGGCGAAGTTTTGGACGGAAACTTCAACAACGTAACTGCGGGTCTTGGGCACTTCAAAGGTCACAGTCGGGCTGTCGCCACTATTCAGTCCAAATGAACTTGCACCTGCAGATCCAACTTCTACCAATTTGTAGGTGTAGTGCATCGGCCCGGGAGCGATCGTCGTTGCGTTGACAATCACTTCAAACCGGTTCAGCAACGTCGAGTCAGACAGAAAATTCAGTGAGACGGTGTGCAGCACCGGAGGACCAGGTGTCGTCGTTGTCGTCGTTGTCGTCGTTGAGAGAGTCGTCGTCGCTGCCAATGTTGTTTTCGTCGTCGTTGTCGTCGTCGTTGTCGTCGTCGTTGGTGTTGTCACAACAGCTTTTGAGACGGAAGTTTCTGATTGTCTTGTTATTACAGGTTCGCTAGTTGAACATGGCAGCGCAAGGTCAGCATCGCCATCAGCTTCGTTGCCTGAACAATCGCTGTTGCTTGCAAATGTGGATGTTTGCGTCATTGATTGAACTTCTTGAACAAATGAAGAAAAGTTCAAGACCAAATTGTCGATTTGATTTTGCAGAGACACAATTGTGACGGCCTGCGATGCAGTTGTTGCTGTGAGGTTCGCCACGGAGGCCTGAAGGTCTGCAATTGTCACAGCATTAGCAGCAACTTCGCCAGCACAATCATTGATCTCTTCTTCCAAAGTAGTAGTTGTTGTGCTCAACGATGCAATTGTGTGTTGCAATTGTGTGTTGTTTTCAATTAACACGGCGGTCAGCGCTTGCAGATCTGCGATGTTGCTGTCTGCATCAGTTAAGAGCACACTGTGCTCGTTCACTTGTTCGGTGACGTTGTATCTGTAACCGTTCACGAACAGGCCGCCGTCAAAGCAGAAGTTGACGGTGCCCTCGCCTTGGCTCTGGCAAACCTCACCACTACCACTAAATCCAGCGACGAATGAGTTGGCATGACCAGCTACAGCAAATTGCCCCAACGCGGCGCTGTAGGCTGCTGATGCGGTATTGGAATAGCCACCGGCGATTGCTGAGTAAGCGCCGCTGGCAGCGTTGTTCATTCCACCGCTGACTGCAGCATACGAAGCGCTCGCAGTGTTAGATCGCCCGCCGGCCACCGACGAGTAGTCGTAGGAAGCGGTATTACGATATCCACCGCTAATTGACGCTGCATACGCACTGGCGATACAATCCGCCCCTGCGCCCACGAAAGAGACATCCCCACTAGCAGTGTTACGTTTCCCACCACCTACCACTGAAGCATCTGCCAGCGCTTCGTTGCTGTCGCCTCCGACGACGGTAGCGTACGACACCGTCGCACGGTTGCGATTCCCGCTGCCCACAAACGCGAACGTGCCACGGGCGGTGTTGTCACTACCACCAACAACTCCGGCATGATCCGCGGTGGCAATGTTTCCACTACCGCCTCCAACTGTGGCCCACGACCCGCTGGCGGTGTTGGATCCTCCGCCAGATACGGTGGAACAGTACGCAGACGCAGTGTTCGTGTCACCCCCCGCGACAGTGGACGCATACCCTGAGGACAGACTTCCGGTCCCACCGGCGATGAGGCTCCACGAGTTAGTGGCGGTGTTCGTCCCGCCACCACCGACAGCGGAGCCGATTCCAGATGCAAGATTCGCCATTCCACCAGAAACAGATGAAAAGAACCCATTTGCGACGCCGAGAAATCCACCCGCAATGGACGCGTATGTACCGTGAACGGTGTTCTGGGAGCCTCCGCCGACAACACCATAGTCGGAGGTGTCGCTGATGAAGTGCCGGTACCCACCCGATATCGTCGAATACTCTCCAAGCGTTGTGTGAAGGGATCCACCTTGAATCGTGGACAATGACGAATGCGTAGCAATCTTGTTGTTGTGGCCTCCGACAATGCAACTCCCATCTCCCAGGACGACATTGCCGTTCAGTCCATCAGAAGTGCCGCCCCCAACGACAACTGAGGCACTGCCGCTTGCAACATTGCCGAAACCCGCACCAACAAATGAGCTGTGCCCGTGCGCGCTATTTAGCAATCCGGCCGCCACTATCGACGCCGACCCGTTGGCAAAGTTGCCTTGGCCACTGACTACCGCCGCAAACGGCCCGGAAGCTATATTCGCGTCGGAGTAATTGCCATCCATGGACATCCCTCCACCTCCAATAAATGAGGAAACACCACCTGCAGTATTACCGTGTCCACCAGCTACTACCGCAAAAGAAGCATTCGTGGCAACCACGTTTTCGCGGCCGCCTCCAACGTTGCTGTAGTTAGCGGTGGCCACGTTCAGGTACCCGCCGCTGACGGCTGCGAAACTACCCACACCGACATTGTCGACTCCGCCGAGCACTGACGTGAACCTTCCTTCAACAGTGTTCCCCTGGCCACCAACCACGCTGCTCCAGGCACCAGTGACCTGGTTGCCACGGTCCAATGATGACGAATTGGTAAAGTCGGCCCCTCCTCCGCCGATGAACGATGCAAACCCGGTGATGACATTTCGATGACCACCGACAATGGAACTGAGTGAGCCATTCGCCACGTTCCAAGTACCCCCACCAGCAACGCCAAAGTCGCCTCCAACCTGGTTTGCATGGCCACCAAGGATGGAGCTGTAGTCTCCAGCGGCCACATTGGGGCCAAAGTGAGAGATATTGGTCCAGTAGGTAGTATAATTGGACGAGTTGGTTGCGTTGGACCATTGCACTGTCGTGAATGCTCCGCCGCCACCAATGAATGCGCTGCTGCCGCTTGCAGTGTTCAAAAATCCACCAGTCACGGTCGCGTACACACCGCTCGCGGTGTTTTCACGACCACCCCCTGTTGTGGTGAAGTTAGCAAGCGCGTTGTTGTCGCCGCCGCCTCCAACGGTCGCATAGTATGCTGCCGCGGTGTTCTCGAATCCACCGAGTACGCTCGAGAACGGAGCCGTGGCGTTGCATGAGGAATGGTCGCTGGCGACAACCGCTCCCTCTTGCGCTGTAATTTGGTTGACGAATGCAGAGAACACTACCAACGCAAAGACGTGCACGAGGCGTGGTGCGCGGAGCGGCACGCGCATGGCTGCAGCCGTCTTCTCGGCAGCCAGCATGAGTCGTTGATTCTCGATACAAAAAAAAAACTTTTTGTCTATCGCTTTTTATGTCTTTGCCCCTTGCACAACACACACTGAGTTGGGCGAAGAGTCAAGTGAATGTTGATTGGGTCGACGTGGGCGTCGTGGAGAGGTATTCGAAGAAACCACCGTTCGCGTCAGTCCGAGGTTCTCCCGCGAGCGTGGATCGCGGACACACTTCGGCCTTGCTCTCCACTGCATTCACACACGAGTCCGAACGGCACACCTGCACCGACGCACACATCCACACAAGTTGCGGGTAGGAAGGTAGTGGACTGCTCTCTCTCTCTCTCTCTCTCTCTTTGTGTGTGTGTGTGTGTGTGTCGTTTGCTCGCGCTCCTTCGCTTCGCCCGTAGTCGCACGTGCCACGTCACCAAACGCCACTGCCGTGATTGGGCTTATTGCGCTTAACCACGCACCTTCGTCTTCCTTTGCCGCGTCTGCGCGTGCTGTCGTCACACCACCCACCTCCCTAGAAGGTGTGTTTTCACGTTCATCTTCGTTTTACCGTTCACGTGCACGTGCACGCGCGTGTTGTCGTCGCACGGACCAGTGAAGAACCACGCGACTGGCACTGTCCGCCGTCCTCAGTTCACCAGTCCACAGTCCACAGTCCACAGTCCACAGTCCACGGACCTCAGTCCTCAGTCCTCAGTCCTCAGTCCTCAGTCCTCAGTCCTCAGTCCGCAGACGATGGAGACGGCGACGAAGGCGGCGAAGGCAGCGACGAAGGGACGACGAAGGGGCGCAGACGGCGGCGAAGGCGGCGAAGGCGGGGACGACACAAGACATGCAGACCGGACCGGGTATGACTGACGACGCGTACGTCACTCCCCACACACCAGTTCAAAACAAACAGACCAGACCAGAAACCAGAAACCAAACGGCGTTGGTCGTTCGTTGGTCGTCGTGTCGTCGTTGCTCGCTTGCTCGCCTGCTCGCTTGCCTGCTTGCCTGCTTGCTGGTTGGTGTTCGTTCGTTCGTTCGTTCGTTCGTTCGTTCGTTCGTTCGTTCGTGTTCGTCGTTGTTTGGTTGGTCACCGCGTCACCGCGTCGTCCGTCCGTCACCGTGTCACCGCGCATTGTTGTCACCGCGCATTGTCGGTCGGTCACCGCGCATTCATTGTCGGTCGGTCACCGCCTCACCGTCATCCGATGGAACGAACGAACGAACGAGCGAACGAATGAATGAATGAATGAATGAACGAATGAACGAATGGCCAAAGTGCAAAACTCCAAAACTCAGTTTCGGAGTGTTCGGAGTTTGCGGAGTTTGCGGAGTTTGCGGAGTTTGAGAAGGTTTCTGAGGTTTTGAGGTTTTGAGGTTTTGAGGTTTTGTGGGCAGAGTGGATGAATGGATTCGTGGATTCATTCGTTCGGTTGCGCGTTCGTTCCCATTCTTCATGCTCACTTTGGCACTTTGGCGCTGCATTCGCATTGTTCCAAAACTGAAATTATGAAATTATGAAATTATGAAATTAACTGAAATTCGTTGAAATTCTGCAAAACTGGAAAAATGAAAAAATGAAAAAATGAAAAAATGACAATGAACAATGAACAATGAACAATCGACAATCGATCTTCAGACAATCGAAAACCTGAAAATCTGCGGAATGCTGAAATGCACAGAAAACAGCTCCACGCGAATGCCTAAAAACGTCCAAAGCCCACCGTCCCACATCATCGATAGTTCATCGATTTAGTAAACCTCATTTTTTCATTTATCTCTCTATACATTTCGTATTCAACCATTTTACATTCTTCACAATTTCCAATTTTAAAGTACTGTACTACACATACAGAGCCGGTGGTGGTGGTTTAGGTGGGTGGCAGTTGACGGTGGGTGAGTGAGTGGAGGTCGGCATTTTCGGACTGGCGTGGCATCACTGCCTCTCACACAGCCACACAATGCACTGGCTGACTGGTGACACGCTCCCCCTTATTCCCGGTTATAGATATAATATCACGAGATACTCCTGAATTTTCAAAAAGCGATTGTAGATATATGACATTACGCCTGTTCTAGTTATACAAAACCTTTCGTGAAACGGTATATTATCCAAATATGGACATGTATCCGTAAACAGGAATATATATGGTTCGGTCACCACACTCACCCACCGTCGGTACATATCTATTTTCAGTATTTTACTGATTCATACTGCTTCAAACGGGGCGAAAACGAATAATTCCTGAATGACGATATAACAGTGCGATTGCGCAGCCGATGCAACAAGAAAGTTTCGAGTAAATACGGATATGTATCCGTTTTCACTATTTTGGTGTTTTA
>Ga0213839_1001610_pt1 | contig 14128 bp, 12 predicted proteins | sample SWPATP21_FD_160075 | JGI IMG/M metagenome (GOLD analysis project Ga0213839, IMG submission 160075) | Coastal seawater microbial communities from Marineland, Florida, United States - SWPA TP2 #1 | ecosystem: Environmental > Aquatic > Marine > Coastal | place: USA: Florida | collected 2016-08-14 | reverse complement strand
CTGACGCTGGCGGGCACGGCGGTGGTCGCCGTCGGCATGGGGGTGGCCGGGCTGGGGGTCGCCTTCCTGACGAGCCTGGATGGAGGGGCACGGGAGGTCGAGCGGCTCCGTCGGATGGCCCACAAGGCGGGCTTCCGGCCGACGCCAGACGGTGCGTGGAAGCACGAGGGCTTTGCTCGCAGCGTGTACGTTCTGTGGTCGAGCGACGGGAGCTGGCGGCTGGCGGGCCGCTGCCCGGCGGTGCTTCCGTTCGCCCTGCGGTCGGGGGGCTCCTTCGGCCTGAACCTCGGCGACGAGGCCTTCGACAGCTGCTTCCAGGTCCAGGTCCACCGGGACCACGGGGCGCCGTGGCGCTGCGTCCGCACGGGGAGCCCTGGCGCGGCTCGCCCTCAGGGGCACGGTGGTCGTGGAGAAGGACCAGGTCATCCTCCTGCAGGAGCGCCCTCCACGCCGCGTGGCGGACCTCACCCTGTGGGCCTCGGAGGTGGCGCTGGCGGCCTCGACCCTCGAAGAGCGCAGCTGGCAGGAGGTGGTCGACGAGGAGCCTGCCGTCGTGGTCTCCGCCTACCTGCGGGAGCTGGTGGCGAGGGAGCCGACCCTGGCGAGGGAGGTCGCGCGGAGGGTGCGGGCGCAGGGCGGCGGGCGCGGCGACCCGGAGCTGGCCACGGAGGTGGCGCGGGCCCTCAGGGACGGGCGCGCGCTGCTGGAGCTGCTGCCGACCCAGCCGAACGAGCAGGCGGTGCGGGCCCTCGCGGAGCAGCTGAGCGACGACGAGCTCGCGGAGGCCCTCGCCGTGGCCGCTCGGCAGCGGGGGGCGCTGGGCATGTCGGGCTGTGCCCGGGTGGCGCTGGATCGCACCGGGTCCGAGGTGGTGCAGCGGGGCGCGCTCGCAGCCCTGGCCACGTGGCTGGCCCCCGGGGCCCTCAAGATGCCCTTCGTCGAGCCCGTGGCGGTGCAGCTGCTGCTGGCCGGGGAGGGGGCCGTCGACCGAGAGCAGGACCTGCTGCGACGCCTCCTGAAGGTGCAAGATGCCGGCGCACGGGAGGCCGTGCTCGGCGTCGTGGCGAGGCGGGGAGCCACCGAGCTGGTGCCGGCGCTGCGGGCGCTCCAGGAGCGGGTCACGGGGAGGGACGCCAAGGCCCGGGTGGACCAGACCATCGCGCAGGTCCAGGGCCGAGCGACGGGAGGCACCGGTGCGCTGTCCCTGCCGACCGAGGGAGGCGGACTCGCGGTGGTCCCGGACGAGTAGCTACCCCAGCAGGTCGATGGAGGCCTTGGGGGTAGGCAGGGCGGCGAGGCCCATCCGCTGGATGTGGGCACCGGCCGCGAGCACGCTGGCCTCGTCCCAGGCATCGCCGAGGAACTGGATGCCCACGGGCAGGCCGTCGAGCATGCCGATGGGGGCCGACATCGCCGGCAGGCCCGTCAGGTTTCCGAGGAAGGAGAAGCGGGTCATGGCGCTCGTCCAGGTGATGTCGGCGATCTGCTGCCCGTTGCCGCGAGGGTAGGGGCAGGGCGGGCGCTGCAGCGTGGGCAGCACCAGCAGGTCGACCCCGGACAGCACCTCGGCGATGCGACGGCGGAGGCCGGCCCGGGCGCGGCGGGCGTGGAGGTACAGCGGCGCGTCGACCGCCTGCATCAGGCCGTAGACCATGCGCAGCTCGTCGCTGCTGTCGCCGCGGTGGACGGCCATGTCGCTGGCGGCGTTGGCGGCCGACTCGCTGGCGATGATCAGCGGCCCGATGGCGTTGACGACATCCAGGCGCTCGATGTGCACGTCGACCAGCTCGGCGCCCTCTCCCTCGAGGGCCGCCACCACCTCCCGGACACGGGCGGCGATGCGGGGGTCGGCGTCGTCGATCTCCTGGTTCAGGACCCCGATGCGGGCCCCCTTCAGGCCGCGGCCCAGGGCGGCCCGCCAGGTGGGGCGCACGGTGTCCCAGTCGGTGGCGAACTGGGTGAACGGGTCGAGGGGGTCGAGGCCGCCGGTGACCTGGAGGAAGTCGACGAGGTCTTCGGCGGAGGCCCCGAGGGGACCCCCGTGGCCGACGCTGGCCTTCCACAGGTTCCCGGTGCTGGAGAGGCGGTTGAACGTGGGCTTGAGGCCGAAGACGCCGTTCTTGGAGGCGGGGATGCGGATGGACCCGCCGCCGTCGCTGCCAGAGGCCACGGTGGACAGCCCGAGGCCCACCGCCACCCCTGCGCCCGTGGAGGAGCCGCCGGCCCCGTGGTCGGCGCTGTACACGTTTCGGGGCATGGGGTGGTTGGGGTTGAAGCCCAGGGGGTTCATCCCGTTCTCGGTGGCGTGGCTGGTGCCGAACACGACCGCGCCCCCCTCCCGCAGCCGCTGGACCATGACGGCGTCCTTGCGGAAGCGGCGGGTGCGCCAGCCGGTGCCGCCGTACGCGGGCAGGCCCTTGATCGTGTACTGGTCCTTGATGGAGACGGGGATGCCGTCCATCGGTCCGAGGGGCTCTCCCTTCGCCCAGCGCTCCCCGCTGGCCTTGGCGGCGTCGCGGGCGACCTCGGGGTCGAGGGCAGAGAACGGGCTGTTGGTGGCGTGGCCGAAGCGACCGCGGTTCACCGATTCCAGGAGGCGGTCCAGGACCTCGACGGGGGTGGTGTCGCCCGCTTCGTAGGCTCGTCGCAGGTCGGCGCTGGTGGTGCGGTGGCTCGCGGGGGCGCCGAGGTCGTCGTCGCCCCAGCTCCGGGGGGCGGCGCCCTGGACGGGCTCGGGGATCTGCTCGACGGGGCCGAGGTCGCTGTCGGGGAGGCCGTAGAGGGTCGAGATGCCGAAGTCCTCGCCGACGACCTGCCAGAGGAGCTTGCGGGAGACGGGGCGCTCCACGAGGGCGCGGAAGGCGCGGAGCTTGAGTCCTTCGAGTCGCATGTCGGCCATGGGGATCTCCGTGCAGGGGGACAGGTAGCACGACCTCAGCCAGCGGCCGCCTGGAAGAAGTGGGAGAGGTGCACGCCGTCGACGAGGGCGTGGTGGGCCTGGATGTTGACCGGCATGGTGCGACGGCCACCCCGCTCGTCGATGCGGCCCCAGGCGATGCGGGGGGCGGTGTCGGGTCGGTCGGTGTGGACCGGGTGGGTGAGGCTGGTGAAGCGCAGCCACGGCAGGCAGCTCATGTACACGAGGTCGTCGCGGAGGCCCTCGAAGGGAACGACCCGCCCGTCGTTGCGGAGCCGCTCGCTCTCGGTGGCGACGGCGGCGGCGAAGCGACGACGGGACTCGCTCCACTCAACGGTCGCGATGTTGAAGCGGTCGCCGGAGACCGCGACGGTGAAGCCCGGGTCGCAGCGGTCGTGCTCGACGACGTGCTCCAGCATCGGCGGCATCGGGTGGTCGGGACCCGGGTCCTCGCCGTCGGCGAGGCGGATGCGCTGTCGCAGTGCCGGAACGGCGTTGGCGGCGGCCAGCAGGTGGTGCATCACCCCGGCGAACAGGGAGGTGCCCTCGTCCTTCAGCTCGGCGACCAGGTCGGTCACGTCGAGCTCGACGGTGATGCCCATGTGGGGCGCCCCCATGTGTCGATACATACGGTAGGCGCCGGCGCGGGGCCAGGTCTTGGGGTTCAGGACCTTCAAGGGGCACTCCAGTCGGTCGGGGGCTGCAGGTCGAGGTCGCCGTCGAGCCACTGAGCGGGGTCGACCGCCTCCTCCCCGACCACCATGGAGAAGTGGAGGTGGGGGCCGGTGCTCTGGCCCGTCGACCCGAGCAGGCCGATGGGGTCGCCCGCCGCCACGTCGTCGCCGACCTCCACGTCGATGCGGTCGAGGTGGTTGTACGACGTGGTGACGCCGTGGCCGTGGTGCACGATGACGGCGTTGCCGAACAAGGCCTGCTCCTCCGCCATCACCACCTCGCCGGCGGCCGCCGCGGTGACGGGCGTGCCGCGGGCGTTGGCGAGATCGAGGCCGGTGTGGAAGCTCTTGGCGCCGTCGGAGTACGACCGGTAGGCGCCGAAGGGGCTGGTGGTGCGGCCCTTCACCGGGCGGTCCATGGGGACGTGGAAGCGTGCCTCCGGCCGATGGAGCCCGTAGGCGGCGTCGCGGTGGGCTCGCATGGCGGCCTTGGCGGGCTCGTCCTTGCGGGCCTCCTCCTGGGCCTTGGTGAGCCGGATGTGGCCCCGCTGGGGGTAGTCGACGGCCTCCACGACGACCGGGACGTCGATGGCGACCGGGTTGCCCGCGGCGTCGGTGGCTCGGAGCGGGAGAGCGTCGGGACCGGGCTCCGCACGCAGGTCGATGCCCACGAGCGCCCGGTACACGATGCCGTCGGCGTCCTCGGCGACGGCGTGGAGGGCCACCGGGTGCTCTGAGGCGGTCAGCGCGGGGCCCACCAGCGGCTCGCTCGCACGGACCCACACCACCAGGGTGCGCCCCTGGCCGGCGGTCGGCGTCGTCGTGGGCAGGGCGAGCGCCGGGGCCACGGTGTCGACCAGCACGTCGACCGCGACCTCGGTACGGTTGGCCCAGGGCGAGCCGTCGATGGCGACGACCCGCAGCGTGGACGGACCCTCGGGGAGGCGACGGGCCGGGAAGGTGACGGCGTCCTGCCAGACGGGGAGGCGCAGCAGCAGCTCGTCGCCCCGCCACACCTCCAGCGGGCCGTGGCGCTCGTCGACCGCGTCGATGGTGAGGCGCACCTCGCCGTTGGTGGGGCCCGGAGCGTCCGCCCAGGCGGCGCTCATCGAGGGCGGCGAGGTGTCGAGCACCGTGCAGCCGAGGAGGGCCAGGATCACCGCTCGAGGAGGCGTCGGACCCGAGCGGTGAAGGCGTCGCGCGAGTCGGGGTGGGTGTAGAACATGTGGCCCCCGTGGTAGTGCTCGGTGAGGAGCTGCTCCCGCTGGTCGGCGTGGAGCGAGAGGAGCCGGACCAGGCGGTCGCACCCTGTGTAGGGGGTGACCAGGTCGTGGTACCCGTGGCTGATCAGCACCTTCATGTGGGGGTTGAGGGCCATGCCGTAGCGCAGGGCATCCATCGAGCGCCCGGTGACGTCCACGAAGTGGTCCATGCCCTTGTCCTTCCAGGCCAGGTTCGCCGTCATGTTGAGGGTCTGGTAGGTCAGCTCGGTCTTCACGCCGAGCTCCTCGAACAGCAGGTGGTGGATGCCGGCGGTGAAGGCCCCGGTGATGCCGCCGAGGGTGAGGTCGGGGCCTTCGTAGGCGGCCCGTGCAGGGTAGGGATCGACGCTGGAGACCGTGCCGTCGTAGCGGCCCACGAAGCGGCCCTGGTCGCGGAGGAGCTCGCGGCAGAAGTCGTCCCGCGAGATGCGTCCCCCGGCGCGGAGCCAGAGGTCGGCGCCGATGCCGGTGAGCTCCGACGCTCGGCCGCACAGACGAATGGCCTGCGCGTCGGGGATGTGGCTGCCGCGGACCAGCATGGTGGCCAGGTCGCCGGAGGCGAAGTCCTCGGCGTCGCGGCGGTGCTCTGCTTCGCTGACCCCCTGTCCGGCTCGGCCCTGGGCGTGGGCGGTGGCGGCGAAGCTGGGGAAGAGCTCGATGAAGTGCTCGATGCCGTAGTCGTGGGGCACCAGCGTGGAGAGCTCGATGCCGGGGCTGATCAGGATGGCGGCGTTCAGGGAGACGCCGTGGTCCTCCTGGAGCGTGCGGGCGAGCCGCGCCACACGGAAGCCGCCGTAGGACTCCCCGGCGAGTGCCACCGGCGAGAGCCAGCGGCCCTCCTGGCCGAGGATGCGGGCGATGGCCTCGGAGACGGAGTGCAGGTCGCGCTCGACCTCCCAGAAGCGGCTGGGCTCGGGGGCCTTCTCGGCGGGCTTGGCGTCGGCGGGCCTGGGCCCGTGCTCGTGGGTCCGGGAGAAGCCGGTGCTGATCGGGTCGAGGCAGACGATGTCGGTGAAGTCGAGCCAGGACTCCGGGTTGTCGATCAGCTTGGCCGGCGGCGGCAACAGGCCCCCGTTCTCCGCGAAGGCGAGGCGTCGCGGGCCGACCATGCCGATGTGGAGCCACACGCTGGCCGAGCCGGGGCCGCCGTTGAACACGAAGGTGATCGGGCGGGTGCCGGGGTCGGAGCCGTCGGGTCGATCCGCCAGGTAGGCGGTGTAGAACAGGGAGGCGACCGGCTCGTCGTGCTCCCGGAGGGTGACCCAGTCCGCGACCGCGGTGTAGCGGATCTGGCCCCGGGGGCCCTGGTACACGTGCTGGGTCCGCGAGCCGGTCCCGAGGGGCTCGGGGAAGGAAGGAGTGGTGTCGTCGGACATGAGGGCTCCCGCGGCAGGTCGTCACTGTAGCGGACCTCGACGACGCCCCGTCATCCTCGGCGAAGAACGCAGGCACTCTGTGGTTGCCGTCGGCGCCCTGCGGTGCGCGGGTCCGGCGGCTGCCACCGCGATGGAACCGGGATCCGTCGTCCCTTCGGTACCCTGGCCCGAATGGGGGGACGCTCGTGGGCTCGCGCGTTCCCGCGATGACCTCGGGAGGGTGCTTGACCTGGATTCTGCCCGTCTTGCTGGGGGTGGGGCTGGCCGCGGCCTGGGCCGGCCGACGGGCGTGGATCCTGCGTGGGGGCTTTCGCGACGGCGACTCGAGTCGTGGCGTGTGGGTCCGGGCGGTGGACCGCTGGCGGGTGGTTGCGCGCCCCGGGGTGTCCGAGGTGGAGCTGTCGGCGTCGTCGAGGTGGCGCGGACCGTCGGTCCGGAGTGGTGGGGTCTCTCGTGTGACGGGCGATGACGCCTTCGATGGGCGCTTTCAGGTCGTGTTGTCGGAGGACGGCGACATCCACCGGCTCCATCAGGGGGTTCGGGAGGCGCTGTGTGCACTGGAGGATGCGGGGGGCGTTCGTCTGGAGCTGGGTGAGCTCGTCCTGACGGTTCCCCTGGGGTCGGACCTGGATGGGGGCGTGGATGCGATGGCGCAGGTCCTCGTGGCGCTGGAGTCCCCGGTGGATCTCCAGTCCGTGGTGGCGACGGACAGCAGCGACGTGGTGGCGACCTCGGCGCTACGCCAGCTGCTCGAGGACGACCCCCGCGCCGGCCGGGCGGCGGCGATGGCCTCCGGCGAACGACAGGGGGTGGCCTGGGGAGCTGCGTGGGCCGAAGCGGTCGGGGACGAGGAGGCGGCGAGGGAGGTGCTGCCACGGCTCACCGACGACGAGGCCCACCGGATGATCGTGGGGTTCTCCGTCGATGTCCGTCTGCGGCTCCTCGCCTCGGTCGTGCACGAGGCGCCGGCTGACACCATGGAGGGCGCGACGCGCTGGCTGAGCCCGTCGTCCGATCGCTCCTTCCACCACCACCAGGGCGTGGCCATCCGCGACCTGCTCGGCGACCTGCTCCAGCGGGTCGACCTGGGTGCGGAGGGGGGCCTGGCGGTGCAGCGCCTGTGGGAGGCCAGCGAGCCGTGGCTCCGGAACCGCGACTGGACCCTGGCTCGGGACGCCGCGCCCTACCTGCAGCGCTACGCGCTCGCCAACGCGGTGCGCCGCGTCGCTCAGACCGAGGCGACCGAGGCGCTCCCCGCGCTGACGACCATCCTGGCCTCCCATCGGCTGCCCGACAACGTCGACATCGTGAAGGGGGCCATCCGTCGACTCAGGGAGGCCGCCGGAGAGCAGCTCGGCAGCCTGTCCCTCGCCGAGGACCCGGTGGACGGGGGGCTGTCTGTCGCCGACGACGAGGTCAGTCCGACAGACCCTTCTTCAGACTGACCTTGTCGATCTTGCCGCTGGCCGTGCGGGGTAGCTCGGTCATGACCGTGTAGGTCTTGGGGAGCTTGAAGCGGGCCAGCCTGCCGTCGAGAAAGCCCTTCAGGACGTCGGCGTCGAGGCTGGCTCCGGGGCGGGGCTCGACGAACGCGTGGCCGACCTCGCCCCAGCGGGGGTGGGGGACCCCGATGACGGCCGCGTGGGCCACGGCGGGGTGGGCGTGGATCGCGGCCTCGATCTCGGCCGGGTACACGTTCTCGCCGCCGGAGATGAACATCTCCTTGATGCGGCCGCGGACGCGGAAGAAGCCGTCGGCGTCGACGGAGAGCACGTCGCCGGTGTGGAACCAGCCGTCGGCGTCGATGCTCTTGGCGGTGGCCTCCTCGTTGCGGAAGTAGCCGCCGCACACGATGGGTCCCCGCAGCCACAGTTCGCCGGGCTCGTCGACGTCGGCCACGGAGCCGTCGGGGCGTCGGATGCTGGCCTCGATGTGGTGGATGGGGCGCCCGACGGTGTGGATCTTCTCGCGGATCCGGTCGTGGGGCATGCTGAAGCAGTTCGGCCCGACCTCGGTCATGCCGAAGCCCTGGCGCAGGGGGATGCCCCGGTCGAGGTAGCGCTCGAGGAGGGGCATCGACAGAGGCGCGCCACCGCACAGGGCGTCGCGCACGTGGCCGAAGTCGGTGTCGGCGAAGGCCGGGTGGTCGGCGAGCATCTGGTAGATGGTGGGTACCCCCATCAGGTGGGTGATGCGCTCGGTGCCGATGAGCTTCAGGGCCTGGGGAACGTCGAGGCCTCGGGTGAGGACGATGCGGCCCCCCCGGTGGAAGAGGGGGCTGGAGAGGCAGTTCAGGCCGCCGGTGTGGAAGAGCGGCGTGAAGGTCAGCGTGCTCGACGAGGTGTCGAGGTCGCAGGCCAGGGTGGTGTTCAGGGCGTTCCAGTGGACCTGCCGGTGGGTGAGGAGCGCTCCCTTGGGCCGGCCCGACGAGCCGCTGGTGTACATGAGGACCCACGTGGCGTCGAGGTCGGAGCCCGGGCCGTCGAGGAGGAGCTGGTCGCCGGGGCCGTCCTCGATGCGGAGGCGGGGCTGATCGGTGACCGCGGAGGCGAAGGCGTCGTCGACGAAGAACAGGCGGGGCTCGGCGTTGCCCAGCTGCCAGGCCAGCTCCTCGGGGGCCAGGCGCCAGTTCATCGGGAAGAACGTGGCGCCGAGCTCCGCGCAGGCGAACATCAGCAGGAAGTGCTCACCCCGGTTGTGGGCCAGCAGAGCCACCCGGTCGCCCGGCACGACGCCGTGGCTCTTGAGCTTGTGGGCCCAGCGTTGGACGTCGTCGCGCATCTGGCTGTAGGTCCAGCGGCGGTCGTTGTCGACGTCGTAGAGCGCCTCCGCGTCGGGGCGGAAGCGGGCGTGGGCGGAGAGCCAGTCGGAGGTCGCGTGCATGTTCATGCCTCATGCAGTTGGTGCAGGTAGGGGTCAGAGCGGAAGAGGTAGCTTCTGCCGGTCGAGAACGTCGTCCAGGTCGACGTGCGGAGGGGTCAGAGCGGAAGGGGTAGCGGTCGGCTATTCGATCACCGGGGCGGGGGTGCTGGCCGGAAGCAGGCTGGGAACCAGGGCGACGGGGATGCCGACGGCCAGCGCTGCACAGGTGGCGAGGGCCGGGTTGCTCACCATCGTCAGCGCCAGCCCGAAGTGAACGGCCAGCGCGCTGAGGGCCGACGCTCCGGCCGCGACCGCGGAGACCCGTCCCGGTCGGAACAGGGCGCCCAGCAGGGGGCCCGCAGACGCGGCGACGAGGCCGTACAGGCCCAGCTGACCCAGGATGAGCACGAGCTTGGGCGGGTTCAGGGCGCCGGCGATGGTCGCGACGGCCAGTCCGACCAGCACGAGGCGGTTGATCAGCACGCTGCCCTTGCCGGGGACCAGGTCGTTGCCGACGCTGGCGGCGATGGCGACCAGGAGGCCGTCGAGGGTCGACATCGCGGCGGCGAGGATGGCCGTGCTGACCAGGGCGCCGAGGGGGCCGGTGCCGAGGGCGGCCACCAGGTACTGGGCCATCACCTGGTCCTGGGGAACGTCGGCCGGCAGGATGATGCGGGCGTAGGCGCCGGCGAAGAGCACCAGGCAGAAGATGGCGTACGTCAGCATCCCGAGGCCCACCGTCTTGGTGAGGGCGGCCTTGCTGTCGACGTACAGCGCCTTGCACAGGAGGTGGGGCTGGGTCGCCAGGGCGAAGCCGATGATGACGGGCACCACGTAGGCCTCGAAGGGCGTGGCGAACAGCACGCTCTCGGGGTCGGTCCACCCGGTGGAGGCCAGGTCGGCCGCCACCTCGGGCCACAGATGGGCGCCGCCGAAGAAGATGAGCAGCGACACACCGACCATCACGCCCCCTTGCAGGGTGTTGGTCCAGGCGTGGGCCGTGGCGCCGCCGAAGCCGGTGTAGGCGAAGACGAACGTGACGATGCCGATGACGGCGGCGGGGTAGGGGACGCCGAGGCTCTGCTCCATCACGTAGCCGCAGCCCACCGTGATCAGGATCAGGTACGCGATGTTGAGGATGTTGAGGCCGGCGAACAGCTGGCGCAGCTTCGGGCTTTCGTAGGCCGCACCCAGGAAGTGAGGGACCGTGAGCGCGCCCAGCTTGCCGCCGATCCGCTGGAACGGGAAGGCCATGGAGAGCAGGCCCAGGCCGATGCCGGCGAGCAGGGGCAGCGTGAAGCCGAGCAGCGCCGACTTCCCGGAGGCGTACACGAAGCCCGGCAGGATGACGAAGGTGCTCGAGGAGGCGAGGCACGCCCCGAGGGTGATGCCCGCCATCCACCACGGCATGTGGCCGGAGCCGAGGGCGAAGGACGCCGAGGAGTCGTTCCCCTGGCCGCTCCGCCACGCGAGGGCGGCGGTCAGGACCGCGTAGATGCCGAAGAAGAGCCATGCCCAGCTCATGAGAGACCTCCGAGTGCGTGCAGCCGTGTCCCTGGCTGCGGGGGGCGTCAGGCGTCCGGCGAGCGGAACCAGGCATCCAGCAACGGGTAGAAGACCGTGGGTCCGATGCCGCCGACGACGACACCGATGTGGCCGGTCTGGAGGACCTCGGCCCGCGCCGGACCGCCGACCAGGTCGACGAGGGGCAGGGCCGCCTCCTTGGGGGTGATGAAGTCCCGCTCGCACGCCACCACCAGGGTGGGGCAGAGGATGCGGGACAGATCGACGGGCTCGCCGCGGAGCTGCCAGCCGCCGTGGACCAGGCGGTCCTCCTGGTAGGCCTTCCTCACGAACTCTCGGGCGAAGGCGCCCGCCATCGGGACGTTCTCCTCGAGCCAGCGCTCCCGGACCATGACGCGTCGCAGCGTGTCGGGGTCGGTGGAGGCCTTGTCGATGCCCTCGTACTTGCTCCAGTTGCCCATGGGGTCGAGGAGCTGGAAGACGGGCTTCATGGACTCGACGGGCACGAGGCCGTCGGCGCGGATGGCCTCCTCCACCTCCACCGGGCTGACGAGGTCGTAGAAGCGACCCCCCTTTGCGAAGTGGATGGGGGCGGCCAGGGTGCACAGGCTGGCGACGGGGTCGGGCCGCACCGCCGTGTACATCGCGGTCAGGGTGCCCCCCATGCAGTAGCCGAACAGGTGGACCTGCCGGGTGCCCGCGTGACGTCGGATCCGCAGGATGCTGCGGTGCAGCAGAGTGAGGAGGACGTAGCCAACGTCTTCGTCCGCGTCTTCCTGGCCAGGGATTCCCCAGTCGATGAGGTAGACGTCGTGGCCCTTGTTCGCCAGGCCTTCCACGAGGCTGCGGCCCGGCTCGAGGTCGACGATGTAGGCGCGGTTGATCATCGACGGGACGATGACCACGGGGAGCGGCTGCTTGTCCGCCTCGGGGTCGGCGGCGTAGTGGCGCACCGTCAGCTTGTCGTGCCGGTGGATCACCGAGTGGGGGGTCTGGCCGACGTCGGGGCGCGGGCTGGTGGCGTGGACCCACATGCCGCGGCGGATGCGCTCCACCTTGTCGAAGGCTCCGAAGCCGGGAATCGAGTCGCTCATGCCAACGCCTCCACACCAAGAGAGCCCGGGGAGCAGAAGCCCCCCGGGAAGTACAAAGAACGTTCAGGCCTCGTCGGCCAGGAACCACTCGGTCAGCTGGGCCGGCAGCGTCTTGCCGACACAGATGCCGACGTGGCCACCGCGGATGGTGCGGACCTCGCAGTCGCCGCCCCAGACCTTCTCCAGGCCGCCGCACGCCGCGGGGGGCGCGATGTGGTCGCGGGTCGCACCGATGACCAGCGTGGGGCAGGTTCCCTTGGACAGGTCGACGGGCTTGGTGCCGAGGGTCCAGCCACCCTCCATGAGGGCGTTGTTGAAGTAGCACTGGCGCACGTACTCCCGGTAGGTCTCCCCGGGGAACTCGACGTTGTCGCCGTTCCACTGCTCGAGGGCCGACCAGAGCTCGGGGAAGCCCTCGACGTCGATGCGGTCCCACAGGCCCCACCACTTGGCCGTCTGTCCCATGGGCTTGAGCCACGCGAAGGCCGTGCGCATCAGGTCGGCAGGGTAGTTGCCGACGCTGTCGATCAGGGTGTCCAGGGGGAAGGTCTCCGGGTTGGCCCAGCGGACCAGGCGCTCCGAGGCGTGGAAGTCGATGGGGGTGGCCACGAAGGCGGCCCGCTCGACCTGACCGGGGTTCCGGGCGAGGTGAATCGACAGGAAGGTGCCGCCCACGCAGTAGCCGATGGCGTCCAGATCGATGGTGTCGGCGTCGGGGGCGAAGGTCTTCCGGGCGTGCCGACGTGCGCGGTCGAAGCAGCGGGTGAGGACCTCGTCGACGTAGTACGACAGGGGGCGCTCGCTGTCCTCCGGTGCGGGGCGGCCCCAGTCCACGATGTAGACGGGGATGCCAGCGGCGGTGAGCTTCTCCACCACGGAGCGGCCGGGGAGCAGGTCGAAGATGGTCCACGTGTTGATCAGCGGCATGCTGATGACGACCGGGCGGGGGGACCTCATCTCACCGTTTGCTGGCGGGAAGAAGCGAAGGTTGACCTTGCCCATCCGGAAGACGACGTCGTGGGGGCTCTGGCCGGTCCTGGCGGTGAGCACCGGGTCGCCCGCCAGGAAGCGGGCCATCTGCACGGTGCGGCCGAGGAGGCTGGGGGTCTCCATCTCAGGACTCCTTCGCGTCGGCGTCGGCGGCCTTCTTGGCGGCGGCGCTCTTGCTGCGGCTGGAGGTGCCCTTGCTGCGGCTGCGGCTGGTGCGCTTGGCCGGCGTCGACGTGGACACGGCCTCGATCAGGGTGTCGAGCTTGGACTCGATGATGTCGAGACGCTCCTGCACGGCGACGATGGACTCGGCGCCCTGGATGCGGCCCTGGAGCGACTCCTTCTCGATGCGGGTCAGCGCGTCCTGCTGATCGAGGAGTGCGTCCTCGAGGGCGAGGACCTTGTCTTCCAGCAGGGAGGCGATGCGGGCGACCCGAACGACGTCGCTGCGGGAGGGAAGGTGCATGTCCTGCATGGTCTTGTCGACCTGGTCCTCGAAGCCCTTGCGAACGCGGGACTGGGCGGCGAGGTTGTCGCCCATGCCCTTGATGACGGTGGGGTCGTCGAGAAGTCCGTCCCACCACGTGGCCATGGACTTCTCCCACTGACGGTACATCTCCATCGACATGTCCTTGAGGTCGCTCATCGGATGCTCCTGCGTCGGCCCGTGGCCGGAAGTGGGTGCGCCGCTCCGGCTGGCGCCGGATGTGACGGGTTCACGCGGAGCTTCTAGCGTCGATGCTGCGCCGCGTCAAGGGGTATGCTGCAAAGCAGCGACGAGATCCGGTCCTGGGCATGACACAACCGGACCTCGCCGCTACCGTGAGCCTGCAACCGGGGTTGCAGGAGACTGTCGCGATGCAGCAAGGTCGCGACAGACGCCAGCCTCGCGGCCGACGTAGCGGAGAATCAGGCCTCGGCCTTCTTCTCGGGGAGCAGGGCGTCGACCATCACCTTCTGGGCGTGCTCGCCGACCTCGCGGACCATCTCCACGCTGGTGCGGCTCTGGTCCATGGCCAGGTTGACCTGCTTCTGGAGCATCTCGTGGTTGGCGAGAGCGACCTTGGTCATCTCGCGGGCGATCTTCTGCTGCTCTTCGGCGATGGTGCGGATCATCTGGGTCATCTCGTCCTCCGATGCGGCGTGGGCCGCGGGGTGGGTTCCGGTGGGCTGGTCCGCCCTCCGATGGACAGAAGATAGCATCATGCTGCAGTGCGGCAAGGACTTTTTGTTGCGTCGCAGCATTTTGGTTGGCGACGTCGTGCTGGACAGCCTCCACCCCCCTGATGGGGTCAGAGCGGAAGGGGTGAGGTGGGGCCCTGCGGTCTTTCGCGGGAGCGGCGGTCACCCCGTTCCGCTCGGACCCCGGCCTCGCGTCGCTGGAAGGGGGTGAGGTGGGGCCCTGCGGTCTTTCGCGGGAGCGGCGGTC
>Ga0213839_1001609_pt1 | contig 14132 bp, 18 predicted proteins | sample SWPATP21_FD_160075 | JGI IMG/M metagenome (GOLD analysis project Ga0213839, IMG submission 160075) | Coastal seawater microbial communities from Marineland, Florida, United States - SWPA TP2 #1 | ecosystem: Environmental > Aquatic > Marine > Coastal | place: USA: Florida | collected 2016-08-14 | reverse complement strand
ACTACACGTAGGGTGTAATCGTGTAATCTTTGCGAATAAATGTGACTGTCACAACAGCAGAGAAGGAGTCGATACTGCATCTGAAAAACGGGGCTAAATCAGCGCTTGGTGAGAGAGATCTTGTCGGCTGCTGGAACGCTTGGTGAGAGAGGGTAAGAATTTTATTAGCATCCCGTCTCGATGAAAAATCGTCTCGAGGCTACATGAATGTTTCCTTCAAGAAACTGCAGACTACCCGGGTATGCCATGCCATAGCTAGCTGATCAATTGCCAGCCTGAAGCGGAGCAACCCTCCGTCCTGGCCGTCCACTATTTCAAAGCACTCGCGCGACGAAAAAGTGCACACTATTGCCATACCATATCAATCCACGAATCTCAAATACTTTCAGTACCTTCCCGCTCCCCAGCTCACTCTCCCGCGCTTGAATGCGGGAATCACTCGCTGAACCCGTGCACAGTACTATGAGTTCAGGGACGGTTTCACCAACGCGCGGCAGCGCTTCACCACTCACTGACTGACTGCGGTCTGCGGCCAGTCAGTCGTGGTTCGCGCCAAAGCTGCGTCGTCGCCGTTGTTGTTGAACCACTGTCGGTCGCTTCGCTTCACCGTTGCGTCGTTGCTTACTTGTCCGTGCAGTCGTTCGCGTTCGTGGTGTTATGTTGCCGTCGTTGGACGTCGTGCAGTGATGACGCGGTCGGCGTACGGACGTACCACATGTGTTAGTTGTGACGTGTGCGTGTGTGTGACGAGGAAGGCTGTGTCGCGACGAAGCGCGGGGAAGATTCTCGAGGCGAATGGAAACGGTGACGTTACTTCATGACGCCACGTGGATGCCACCTCACCGCCGGATGTGCTGTGGAAGTCTCAGTTTTGCCGAAGGTTGGATACCCAGGTATGATGAAGTTCGTGGTGATGGTGTCGATATGGTGGATGTGGTGATTTTTGTCTTTGTGATGACGTGTTGTGGTGCCGTGTGTGCTGGTGACCCATGAGTTGGGTCAAGGTCGACGAGTCGATGTTGGGGAAACGTCAAACAGCTCGCAGTGCGCGGTTGTTGCGGTGTTTTGCGCCCCGCAACTGCGACTCAGTGCTTTGGAGTTGAGTTGGTTCACTAAACAGAGAACAACAACAAATATTTTTTTGCGGCTGCGCTTTTCAATTCAGAGAAATCGACCTCGGATCCCTCCAACGCAATGTGCTACGAAGCAAAATGTAAGGAATGTGGGAAAGTAGCATGGGGCGGTTGTGGCATGCACTTGGAGTCTGTGTTTCGCAGCATTCCACATGCACAGCGATGCTATTGTGGATACGATCAGGCAAAGCTTCCCGCCATGATTGAGGCAGCGAAACAGAAAAGTAGTGCCGGGCCATTCCCGCGAGCCGGGCAGGGCGGCGGGTGCATCATTTTATGAAGCCACCTGTGCCACCACTCTCCAAAAATCAAAGTGCACAGCAAACGCAGTGATGATACAACCATGCTCTGCTGCAATAAAGTCAACAAGGAATGTGTGAACGGTACAAATAAATAATAATGTTACACGGGGCTGTTTGTCGATCAATCGTCAGTTTGCTTGCTGACGCTCTTTCATCGCGGTTGCGACCTTTGCGTCAATGGATTTCGCACAGATATCCATGTAAAACCCGAAAGGATCCGTGAAGAATTGTCGCGCGGCCCAAATTGCCTCCTCGGGGACGGCAGCGGCAAACACACGGGACAGATTGGAGCGCACTGTTCGCGCTTTCAGCGGTCCGTTGGTGTCAGCCTGTTGCTGGAATAGGGCTTCGTCACAACCAGGACGGAAGAACCTGATCAACACAACAAAGGTGCGAGAATCAATGGCACACGCGAACCAAACAATTGCGGCGTTGGTATTGACGTACGAGGCCAATGTCGTTGCATAACAAGGTCCGTTTGCCGTGATGACCTCGAACGGCGGTCTTAAGGGATTTGACGTTTGCTTCCTAATCGGTAACCTGATGTGATGATACGGACACGCAGACAACGACAGACAGGATGGTTATCAATTGTGTCTTCGCGGTGCACAACACAGATCCCACTGATGCGTACGTTGAGAAGGCAGATTGATCGAGCTTGACTCCCCCGCTGTCCACTTTTCGGGACTTTGTTGCGATGCACACTTCCAATGCGTTGAAGTTGCCGCGATCGCTCTGCGCCAGAAAATGAAACGAGTTGAACGCCAAGTGCGACGCGTTCACAGAGAAAAACGCGGAGCTCACTCACCAGGCGCACGAGGAACGTCCCGGCAGCCTCTGACCTGAGGACATCAGCAGGACATGGGCAAGAACCGAAGAACCAATCATGCAAGATCCCGGTGTCGGGTCTGTGGTACAAACAACACAACGTGTATGTGAGCACACTTCGAACCGAAACTGCTGTCATTGTTAATGCCCACACTAAACGAACGAACCTCACTAAGTTGCGGAAGAGGGTACCAAGGAAGTTTCTGTTCAATGGGCCAAAGCGTTGGACCAACTTCTTGAATTGCCCGAATGAAATTTCTTCCGTGGACCAGAACTGCGAATTAACTGATGCCGGATTGACGTCACTATTCGGCGTTGTCGCGCACCAGAGCAATGCTCCGGCGTATCTGCCATTACATCAGAACAACGACACGTCACCAAACACATAACGTCACCTTGCTTCGTGACGACCACACGCAGCAGAAACGTACTTGGATAATAGTGCAACAAGGTCGTCGGGCAGAGCATCCGCGAACACGTCGCACTCCAAGTGCAGCAGGAGTATCTTTCCCAAGTGCTCTGCATCAACGGTGTCGTCATCTTCTGCCTTGCCCATGAGCTCCAACTCCTCGATAATTTTAGCTTCTGCCTCGTCCACCGTTTTGCGGAGAAGCTCACGTTGTTCGATAAATTGCCGCTGCTCCGTTGAGTCCGTTGGCAGTTCGTCTTGAGACTCAATCTGCGAAGGATATCAATCACCAAGTTAACAAATGGCATGCTCCGAGACATGCAGCAGTGGTCAGGGAACATACCTCGCGCCTCGAAGCACGAACTTCGCCAAGCTGCCGCTTCAAGTATTTACGTTGTTGCTGTTGTGCCTGCCAGACAAGCCACGCAGCGTGAACCCATGCAAACAAACATGCATTATTCCACATCGGCAACGTAACCCACCTCCAACTGCTCTTCGTTGGCCTTGCTCCAAATTGCTTCCACGCTTAAAGTGCGGCCGAGAACGCCCTCCCAGGTGCGGTGACTCGGTGGCAAGCTGTGCAACCTGACAAAAGCTTCGTCGTATGCTTTGCGGTAGATATCGTCAACGGATTTGATGTCTTCGTGGCCTTTGGTGAGGGCCAGCCAATGTTCCAACGTGCCTGCACGAAAGTTGTGTTCCACAGACCAAACAAAGTACAGCAAATGTCAATCACCCAAGGTGACTACGCAACGCCACGTCGCACAACACATTGATTTCGTTACCGTCTTCTTCCAAAGCCTGCCGCGCTGCGGTAACCCAGTTGCCCTGCCAAATTCCCTCGTTTAACTCAAGAAGATCCTTGCCGCTAAGCCGATAAGCGACCAACAATATCCTCATTTTCCCCAAGTTATACGGCGCAACCAAGCTTCCTGGCTGTTGCGCGAGCCCAGCCGCGAACCTGGGGAGTTGCAATGACACCACGTTATTGCAAGACAAGAAATATCACAGAGTCGCAGTGTGCGCTCGAAGCCGTACCACAGGTCGAACCAAGCACAAGACTCGTCGGCGGATAAGTCTGAGAAAGCTTTTACGACAAAGTCATACTTGTCGCAAAGCGTTGTTGTCGTGTTGGACTTCAACGCATCGACCACTCCTTCGCGACAATAAAGTCCTGCATGCGCAAATCCAAACCGCAACTGTGACGTTGACACACAACGAAGGCTACAGAGAAGTAAATGCTGTACGCACCCCATCGCGAGTCCGCGTATGCTTCGCCGAGATTCGTCACGGCCACCCGAGTGAGGCCAGACGACCCGAAACCGAGGATCTAAGACAATGCACCACCAAAACCGTTGTGAGGACACGCATGAAGGGAGCTTGTCAGTGAAGCTGCTCACGTTTGCTGGATCCCAAGCGTCATCTCGAGTGCTTCCAGCGAGCTGCCGATGCAAACCGACGTCGATTCTACAAAGCGCACCGTGTACGTCAACGTGAGGGACTAGTGCAGGTAAGCGAAGGAAGGTTGACGCGCACAACACGAACACTCTTTCGCGGCTGATGACAACAACTTCGCTTTGCGATGGTGGTTCGGCCCCACTGTTCAGGTCAGTCGCGGTCGCATGATCAGTGACGGCGGCAGCAACGCAGCGCCGCAGGAGGTAGGCCGCTTCAAAGGAATGCCCGGAGCGATTGTCTGCAATGGCCGCAAGAACAGCGTGAGTGTGGCATTCAAGGCGCGTGTGGACGTGTGCGGTGGAGTGCCCTGAACAAACTTACTCGACAAGAAAGTTGGTGCATTTGGGCTTTGAGCTAAGGCAGGTGCTCCGATGTCGATGTCGTTGGGTGTGCGATCAGCAGGCGGCGTGATCAAGCAGTGTCCACTGTAAAATCCAATCTGATTGGCCATTGCATGGTGGCGCTTTTCAAACGAATGTAAAGGCCGGACAGACTTGGTCGCACTCAAATACGTTTCTAGGCCACGGTCCATCCCTAGCAATGCGGCCAGCAAATCGCACTTGCCAATGGCGGCCGCTTCGGGAGCCACTCGCTTCGCGAAGATGGATGTGAATCTTGACAAGTCTCTTTGCGAAAAGTGGAAAAACTTCTCGATAGCCTGACGCAGCAAACAAACAAAGTTGATCACAACTGAGGAGCCAACTTTCTGCAGGAGGACAAACAAAAGAAGGAACACCAACCCGCAAGTCGTAGGGGTTCGACTCCGAACCAATCGCACCGTCACTGTTGAAAATGGCATACTTCCCGAGGGGTAGATCCCAGGTACGTCCTAGTCACGAACGACGCGTATGTGTCAATAGTAAGCGCTCGCGTGAGGTCACCAGCACGCATCGACGCACCTTGCATGAACGTGGGCACATCCTTGGTCATGGCGTCTAACTTGTGCAGTAAGAGAAGCTTTTGCTCTTCGACGTCGGGGAGTGTCACCGGCGAAGGAGTTGGCTCCACACTAAGATCCACCAAACCCCAGTTGCGCGTGGCATGCTGGTTTGACAAATGCCTCCGCAGGACCTAGCACAACATCACAACACGTCACGTATGGGGAAACGAAAACTGACCATCCAGAAGAGAGGCCTGATGGCCGTACCTTGAAACGGCTCAGCGTGTCCAGAAAAGCTTTAGAGCATTTCAGATCTCCGTTTTCGAAGCGAAGAAACACACTAGTGGGGGAAACGGCCTCCTTGAAGACCAGAAGATCTTGCATTGCGTGTTCGTTTCCGTCCGCCTGTAAGGCAATAGTTGAGGTGACCTATGAGCGTTTGGAACGGCAACAAGCGGCAATCGTGCACAAAGAGGCGACGTACCATGTCAGCAAAAGACAGAGTCGAAGCAGCCCGTTCCGGGCCATCTCCAGTGGCGAATCCACCTCCAAATTGAACCAACCACCTACCGGCAAACTTATCACCCAGAGCATAAGCCCTCAATGCGAGGTTGAGGATTCGCTTGGTCTAAAGGTACACAAACAAAAGCCGCGTTGCTGAGCAGCGTGCACGACGCGTGGCTGCAGGGCAGCGACAACACTATGTACCTGTGCATAGGACCATCTGACGCGAACGTTGTTGGCCAATTTCAACGCAAAGTCGACATCGCCAAGGATTGTTTCAAACAGATCCGTGACGCATGTCGACGGCGTGCAACTGTTCATCAGAGCCTTTAACTGCCGTTGTGACTCCCGCTTAGTATCTTCCAACTTCTTTTGCTGTTCTTTCAGCCGCTGCAACCGAGAATCTGCCACGTCGTCTTGTTTTTCTTCATGAGTCTCTGGTTGAACTTCCGTGTCGTCTGTTTTCGGCCGGGGTGGACGGCTCCCCCATATCCGGTGCTTGGGCTTCGCAGGAGTGGTCGCAACATCACCACCGTCTTTTGCCGGTGGCTTGTCCTCGCGCTTCGCGTCCTCACGCTTCGCGTTTTCGCGCTTTGGTTCTGGTGCGACCGCCCACTTCGGCTGTCGGGAGTCGCGGATTGCCTTGGCAGTGGCCTCACCCTGAACGATCGTCGTTTCAACTTGACTAAGAAATCTCTCGAGGACGGTCTGCAGAGGAGGCTCGGCGCGGACCACGGACGGATGAAGAACAACCCTCACATGCGGGTTTGATTCCACAGCGCCGGAGTCTTGTGTGCCGTTTCGAGACGCTGCTTGCGCAACTTCAAGCAGCTGCCACCCACTGCTGGGTTCATCCACGACAGGGACCATCATCGACATCGGGCTGCTGCAATCAACCAGCGTCAACACCATGTCGTTGAGACGCTCGCGGACAGCATAGGCAACAGGTGTGCATGCTCCGAGCGCAGTCAAGTCGCTAACGTGGACGTCGCCAACATCGCCGCTGGTCGCAGCCGGCACCAAAATGGCTCGCATTTGATACGCAAAGTGTGGGTCTCCCTGCGCTTGGACTCCACATAACATCTCTCTCACCGCCTCGCACAAGTTGTACTTCACACACAGCGGCAGCATCTGAATGGCAGTCGCGTTGAAGTACCCGAACTGAGCAACCGTTGCGTCTCCGGTGGCTATTTTACGCAGGCGCATGATTTCAGTGCCAGTTAGCTTTCCTGAGCTTGCGCCGTCCTTAGCTGATGCCGCGAGTTTGGATGCGATATGAAACGTAGCGTTGGTAAGTTTTCGACACACTGGAGCGCTGATGTCGGACGAAAAGTGCGGAAGGGGTCTCTCGAACACTTTTGGGCGTTCTAGCGCCTGCACGACACATCGGCAACACAGTGCAGAAATTAATACCACGTCACGTTACGTCACGTCAGCTGCAAAGTTTCGGCGTCTGATTCAGCGATACAAACCAGTAATTCCTCGTTCTCAGCAGTGTTTCGAAGCTGTTGAACAGACCTACATGACGTGCGTAATGCGAGATGTGGCTCAGCCGTGTGCAAGTACCATTTGCGATAGGAGCAGATGCCACGTACATTTTCTGCAATTGTGCCATACTTGGCACATTGGCGCCGATGGTATCGAGTCCCATAACGCTCTCGACAGCCTCGCAATCGTCTCGAAGTCTGCGAAAAGCATACTCCCAATCCAAAGCAGAAAAGTCGATCCGGAATCGTCCTGCACGAGACAGAATGCATGAAAGAGTGAAGAATGGATACTCCGGCGAACGACGTGTCGAACAAGAACTAACCGTGTGCAGCGCGTGCCAAGCTCATCATGGAGAAAAAGCTCAAGCTGCAAGCAGTATCAGGAGACAGCGCGAAGACCTTGCACAACGCAACCACTTTCAAACTTAGAATCGCCGCCCAGACCTCGTGACAAAATGTGCACCGCGCTGAAACTCACCGGCTTTTCTCCGTCACCGCTACTTGTCGTCGGAAAGTAGCAAAGAGACTCTGCAATCTGCGGGGCTGTGTCATCGTCGTGCAGTTGTCGCAAACGATGGACGCTGCAAATGCTGTGCACCTTGCTCGACAAATCGCCTTCAGCACGACTAACCGTGCAAGTTTGGAATGCGGCCGCTTGCTTCGTTGCAAACATGTTGTGCTGCTCTTGCATTGCGCTTGGCTGGGTGTATACTGGAGGAAGGGTGGTGCTAATGGAGCCCGTGACCGAAGATTGGCTGGGGCTTGATGCTTGCTCATCTTGTATCGCCGGTGCCTCGAGAACAAAGTCGGTTCCTGCCGCCGGCGGCGGGGGTTGCGTCTCCAACGAGCGGTTCGTAGTCAGTGGTGCTTCGCGACGTTCCGAAAAGAGTCGCAGACCGAAGAACCAACTTCGCGATGACAGGGTGTGCAACACTGCGTCCACGAAAGAACTAGCAGTTTGCTCAGCCGCAAGAGATCGCTCGAGGGCAAACAACAACAGCTCTGTAACGAGGTGAAGCGCTGCGGAGACCAGGCTCACCAACACAAGAACAAGCCATGTCGACACGTCGAGTTGAGAACCGACATTTGCAAACGACGAGCTGAAGTTGGAGTTGGCATACGGGAAAGCAGAGTCTGGCTCAACTTGCTGCGTGATGAAGTACAAGCATGCCACCAATGTAGGGAAGGTCTGGAACAGAAGTTTGGAATAACTCTGCTGCCGATGAAGATCCTGAACAGAAACAAAGTCCAGCAGGGACACTGCTTCGGATATCTGCGCCCAACACCACACGAATCAGCGAACAGGCAAGTGCGAAGTGCGACAAAAAATGTTGCAACGGACCTTGAAACGGATCAGCTTTTCGATGGCAACTCTGTACTTGACCACGGGGCGGTCGAGCGTTGGCTTTGGCAGCTTCACTCGCTTTTTCTTGCGCTTTGGTGAAGACGCCTTCTTACTTTCTGGCTTACGCTTCGTGGACTGGATTGAAACGGTCTCCCGGACTTGTAACGCAGGGATGTTGTCCCCAGATATTAATCGCAAGAGTTGTATGGGTACGTCCAAAACAGTCGACAGGACAAACTCTTGGACCTCTATGAGGGCAACAAGGGCCACAGCGACGGGCCACAAGATCAGCGTCCCGCAGTGCAATGCAGGGTTTAAGCCGCATCCGTAGCTGCAACGCAGAGTACTGCGGTGCTTTCGGCGAGGCTTCGCTTGGGATTCCTTGGGTAGTTTCTCCCCCTTCGCTTCTGCACATTAAGCAAGAAAATTCCAACGAGAGTGTTTAAGCATGTGCCGTCTATCAATCGCGGAAACACAGGGACAGGAAACGAAGGCAGCAACTCACTTTTCTTTTTCCGACCTTCGATCGCAGTTTCTTTTGTGTCGGCAAGATCTAGCATGAACGACTGTCTCTCTTGGTCAGGCACATGCCAAGATACCTGTTTGTTCACGTGGTAGAACCGCTGCTGGCGAGCGACGCGGTGAGTCAACCACATAATCGAAACCACATACGGGACGAAGAAGCAAACGACTCCACAAGAGCCGGCCGCAACCTGCATGGCACAGCAAGAACAACGCTTTGAGTCAACAGGACACAAAAGCATCGCAGCCATGTTCGGCAACAAACCTTTCCAGAAGCAACCAGCTCAACGGAAACCACCAGCGACGTCCATTGCATCGTTGTCATCGACAACGTCTGAAGGCATCTCAAGAGTCCGCCGAGGACTGGATCTCTCTGAAGTAGATACTGCTTGTTCAAATCGAGATTACGGGGCACATCCGCTCCCTTCTTGGACTTTGACTTTGACTGCGATTTTTTGCTACCAGGCTTTCCGCCTTTGCGCTTCCCTTTCCCTGCTTTGGGAGCAGCCAAGTTGGAGCCACCTTTGAGCTGTCTCTGCGCTTGGACGTAGAACTCCCGCTTGATTTTCTCACGTTCCGTGGTATAAGTCTGGATGTCTTTCGGTAAAAGGCCATGCGCCATGGTAAAGTCAAGGAAGGCCAACTCAATCCACAAGTGCTCGTTCTCGTAAATGTGGCGGTTGCGGCGCCCTATCGGCGTGTCTGGGGCGAATGTGGAGCCTTGCCATGACAGAAAATGCCCGAGCCTGATTGGCGGTTTCGCGAGCTTGGTGTCGCCGCGCGTCGATGCCGACGGTGACGGCTCTCCCGTTTTATTCTCTTCTAATGCTAACGCTTCCGCCGCTTGGCTTGGTTGCAAGTGTTCAACTGCATGTTCTTTGAGCTTCTGCATCCGCTCTTCAACTGCTTGCAACATTTGGTTAAACCCATCCGTCCTCGCAGCAGCAGGCCGAAAATCCATGTCGTCTTCTCTCATCAAAAAGAATGTCTGAAAGTCTCCATTAGCAGCTGCTACCTCAATGGCCGACTTTGAGTTGTCATTGCTGGAGTTCGAATTGTCGCGTTGGTCGCTGAATTGCAGGAGATGTTGGACACTACTCTCGCTCCATTGCTTTGACGCTCTCCCAAAGCATCGTTTATTTGAAAATGCAGAAATACGGCGGCGAAGCGCACGGCATTGCAAAGAATCGCGCGACCCACGGTACTGTGCGAGCCGCCACGCCAATGCGTAGTACTTGTCGCGCATGATGACGTGGATGCGCTGCAAGTCGTCACGGCCCAGAAGCTCCACCACTCTTCCTCTTCCTTGCACATTCCACAGCCAGTCGCATAACCCATCGACCCAGCTGCCCGTAATGCTCGATGACTCACCACCGACACACCCGTTCTGAATTGCGAGTTCAAGAGCAGAGTAGCCGTCGTGGTCCCGCCGAGCTAACAGGGGCTTAAGATACAATTGAGCACGACTCGCGTCCAAAGTTCCATTTTTCTTCAGGGTAACGTTCGTCATCGCGCGAGTGAAGTCGGCATCAATGAACGAAACCCATGCTGGAAAGCGGGATACCCAGTGGTCGAGAACGGCCCGCAATCGCGGCGCCGCCGCAGAATCGCTTGACAGCCCGTCGCTGGCACCGACATTGGCTGCAGCTAGCATGTGGAAAAATGTACGGCCATGCCGCGGATCGCCGTACCAAGCTATATCATTACCTCCCAGCAGCAGCAAATGATCAAGGAGTCGTACAAAAATTGCACTCGAGCCGAAGTTTCCTGAGTGCCAACCAACTTTGCCGCTGTCCTTGCCCTGTGCCGTCATCGGCCCAAGCTTGAGGCAGAGCTTAATCACAATGTCGGTCACCAACGCACGTTCTTTGTCCGTAATGCCGGCAACAGGATGGATTGATTGCAACACTTCACGTGCAGCAATCCTGGTGTCGTAGTCACGGATCTTGTCCGACAATTGCTGCTTGGGATAAAATGTGTCCAGCAGTCGAAGACAGCACAAACTGTGCCGTTCGACGTCGCTTGCCAAACATTGCAGCACGAACTCAAACGGCCGTAACAACGTTTCCTTGGTCGAGTCCCCGCCACCAAACGCCGCCTTGATGAATTGCCGATTGGCTGTCTCGGATGCTTCTCCAGGGCCTGGCCTGATACTGCTGGCGAAAAATGATGAAGCCGAAAACGGTCGACCAATGTCCGCTTTGGCGCCGACTAGAAGCTCAACTATTTGGGTATTGGCGTCGGCTGCGTTGCTATCCTGGCTCGAGTTTGAGCCAAACAAGTTGAGCAATGCTGCTCCGAGGGGTGTCGCAAGCGTGTCACGCGAGGAAGAGCTGTCTGGTACAGCCCCGTGGCGCAGCAGCTCCGCAACGTGCTTCGCTGAACCATTTTGCGCACACAGGAGCAAAACAGACGCCTCACCACCGTCAACTAGAATATTTGGATCCGCCCCGGCTGTCAGAGCTTCATGGAATAGTGTCTCGAACATTTGTTCGCTTTGCGAGAATAAACTTTGGCGTGTTCGGCCAGCAAGGCCGCTTTCGGCGTCTGCATTTTGATCGACTTTCCTCTCTCTGGTTTTCGTACTCAAAGTTGTGACAACGTCCGTCTCTTCCTCGTCAGAACTACTGTCGGGTCTGTGCAGCCGTGGCTTGCTGGCACGTGCGGAGTGCTTGCTTGCCGCACCACCATGCTGTCGGTTGGCGTTCTTCGATCCAGCTAACGTCGACGACTGCGGCAATGACAAACGAGCAGCGTATTCCAACAGTGGAACGCCGGCGGGCGTCAAAGTATTCCATTTGCTGCCTTCCTCGACGCTGCGAAGAAACCCCAAACGCCGAGACACTTCGAGCGCGCGGACCCAGTCCACGTCCGCGGCTAGGACAAGCCGCACGCTCGCATTCTGCTCCGCAGCTGCGTGCATTCTCAAGATTGTGTGCAAGGACACATCCGCGCAAGCCTGCGCTGATACAAAAAGTGTGCAGGTTTTATCACTGAGGTGTGCTGCCACTTGAGTTTCCGTGCGCATGTGTTGTCGGCCGCTTCGGTAAAGAACATTTGCAAGCTGGCGCGCCAAGTCCTCCGACAAGCCTTGTTCAATTATCGTGCTTCCTGGCCACGAAAGTGTCGTAGCGCCCCCGCCACTTGCGGTCTGTCCATGAATTGCATAGCCACCACTCGCGAGCTTGACCCGTTGCACCGTGCTTGACGTCACACTGCCAGAGGTAGAGTCTCCGAGAATGATCAGGCGAGGTAGATTCTCCGGCGAGTTCATCAACTGGTCTTCGAGCGCAAACCATGTTCCACTCACAGCCCGTCCATGCAAGCTGTTGCTGAGGAACAAAGATACCGGCTCGTTCAAGGCGCGTGCCTCGAACAGGACGTACATCCAGAACAGGAGGAGGTGCGCGGAGCTGGCGGCAGCTGCTATCACTAATTCCACGAATAGAAGGTCGAAGTTCCACCCAGCACCGCCCCCAGACGTTGGAGTCCACCCCCCTGTGTAACCGCTGCCCCACATGACCTGAACAGAAGAGTTGGCCAAGCATACAGCACACGCAATACTACTTGGAATTGAACAGAATAGGGTCTGGGCGACTCCTCTCTGCAGTACCAACGCGTTCGCAGCTGAGAGGGGCATCTGACCATGCAGCGCCTTGGCGCAAGCGGAGCAAGTCCGTGCGATACGCCTCGAGTTGGTTGGCCGCAACCGCCTCTTTTGGCACAACACACAACAGGTGTACGCCGCAAGGGATCCCATGGAGCGGAAAAGTTCGACAATGTCGAGGAAAACTACCACGATGACGCTCAACCACCCTCCGACAGCGTACACCACGCCGTAGAAAGGGCTAACGCTCGTGGCGCCGTGGCGGAGCGGCGTTTGAATGCGAGCTTCGTGCAGGAGTAAGGACAGTCTCGCAGCGAGGTGAGCTACGTACGGCAAAACGAGACCGACCAACACGACCAACATCAAAGCTGTGTACGCAAGGAAATAAGCTGGGGTGCATTCCGGGGCCGGCTCCGTTGTCTGCAGCATCGCAGTCGTCGTCGTGGCCGACGTCGTTGCCGCGACAGTACTGGCTGCAGCGGTAACATTCGCACTATTGACGTCTGATGAAGTGTTGCAAAGACCATCCGGCGCAGTGATAAGGTGGATGCGAACCACCAAGTTGACCAAAGCACCAACTTCAACAAGGGTCGCAGCCTGGCTTGCGAAACGCATGGTGTGGGATGTGCAACGAAGACATGCCACATCGCGCGGCGCAACATCGTTGACGCCGGGCACGGCGGTGGACGGCAGCACGCTGCGGTCCGGCATCTTCACCTATCCACAGAAAAGACTCGGGCAGACATCTCTGTTGTGATGGTCGGTCATGCGTGTCTGCATGCCTGCCTGCATGCCTAACAGTGCTTGCCGAAGAACCCGGCGATATTTTTTTTGAATGCAAATCTTGTGGTTCGTCGCTCCCTGGCACACTCGATCATGCCGCTGCCTGTTAGCTTAACGGTATCACCCCCTCCTCTGTGAATTCTTTGCACAGCACAACAACCATGTAGGCCACGTGGACAATTCCTCGCGACCCTTCTCCTTTCAACGGTGCTGCTGCAACTGCTGGTGTAGTGCTGTGTTGTTGTGGTTGGGCCGTTTCAGGTCGTAATGTCGTCTTCCCACCCCCCTCCGTCGCCACCCGTACAGTGCCGTCCTTCCGTTCATTATGACAATATTCCTCTCCAACGTCACCTCCTCCATGTAGGCCCACCCTCAACACCCCCGTCGCCGCCGTTGTCGTCGTCCACACTGCAAGCAATGCAATGCATTGTTCGAATGACGACGAACGAACGAAGGGAAGCAAAAGTAGAAACGACAAACGAACGAACGAACGAACGAACGAACAAACGAACAAACGAACGAACGAACGAACGAACGATAACGGCAGCGATGTACACTCTAAACGTACATTTTATGTACAATCACTGTACATTCCATGTACAGTAACCGTCCACAAATAAGATATACTGTTTAAAGCCAAAAACACGGGTGTACGGCCGTCACTTCTCACAAGCGTACATTTCATGTACATACATCAGTACATATTATGTACACTTAGGCTGTACATAATATGTACGGGCATGGGTATGTACCAATATAGATTGGTCTGTGTAGGTGTACATGAATTGTACGTGAGGCGTACATAAATTGTACGTTTCAATCGATCGATTGCGAGTCATCATGAGTCATCAATCAATCAAAACTATTACGGTGC
>Ga0213839_1001606_pt1 | contig 14151 bp, 7 predicted proteins | sample SWPATP21_FD_160075 | JGI IMG/M metagenome (GOLD analysis project Ga0213839, IMG submission 160075) | Coastal seawater microbial communities from Marineland, Florida, United States - SWPA TP2 #1 | ecosystem: Environmental > Aquatic > Marine > Coastal | place: USA: Florida | collected 2016-08-14 | reverse complement strand
GCCGATCTCGGCCACCAGCGCATCGCCGCCGGTCTGCACCCGGTACTCCGGGCTGTAGGGCTGCACCGCCTCGGCCACGGCCTGGCCCACCGGCCCCGCGTCGTCGGACAGCTCCACCCCGACGAGCCAGCTGCCGTCTTGCTCCACGGGGCGGCGGGCCTCGTAGCGACCCGGCCCCACCTGCTGCAGCTCGAGGGGGTGCACCGACAGGTCGGGGGCCACCACCCGCGCCTCGCCGTCGAGGAAGTTGTCGAAGCCCCCGCTGGCGTCGAGGGCATCGACCGTCACCACCAGCTCGCCGTCCTCGATGATCGCGGCCACGTCGAGGTTGTCGCCGGCGCCGTCGGCCACCACGAAGCGGGCCACCTGGGTCCACAGGCGCGTGTAGGCGTCGGTGCCGATCCAGCCGGTCGCCCAGCGGGCCTGCGCGTCACTGGTCCACGCGACGCTGCGCCCCAGGCCGTAGCGACCATGGGCGAGCAATGGCAGGTCGCCTTCGTCGTCAGGGACCCACAGCGCCACCGTCGACCGGGGCTTCGCCTCGGTGGCGATGTAGCCGTCGAGGTCGGGCACGGCGCCGAGTCCCCGGGTGAGCTCGCTCGGGGCGCCCGCGGTGGGCGTGAACGTCTCCTCCACCAGGAAGGACCGCGTGGCGAGCAGCGTCTCCCGGGTGAAGATCGCCGGGATGCTGTTCTTGTCGACCACGATGTAGCTGTTGCCACCGCCCCACTTCGCGAAGTCGTCCATGGTCTGCCGGTCGGCGTCGGTGCCGATGCCGATGGCCGTCAGCGTCACGCCGCTGGCGTAGCCGTCCTGGATGAGCTTCTTCGGGTCGGAGCCCCCGATGATGCCGTCGGAGAGCACGATCACGTGCTTCAGGGCCGCGTCGGAGGCCCGCAGCGCCTTCATCGACTCGTCGAGCGCGCCGTAGACCACCGTGCCCCCGCCGGGCCGGATCGACGCCACGTCGTCGTAGACCCGACGCCGGTCGGTGAGCGGGGCCAGCCGCGAGATCCACGTGGCCGCGCCGTCGAAGCTGATCAGCCCCAGGCTGTCGCGCTCGGAGAGCAGGTCGGCCGTCTGCAGCGCGGCTTCCTTGGCGAGGCCCAGCTTGGTGCCCGCCTGCCCGCCGCCCATGCTGCACGACTTGTCGAGGGCCAGCACCATCGCCAGGCTCGGGAAGCGCGTCTTGTCTTGCAGGTCCATGCGGACCGGCAGCGCCTCCTCCACCGGCGAGCGGTACCAGCCGCCCACCCCGAACGACTCGTCGCCGCCGATCATCACCAGTCCCCGACCCAGGTCGCGCACGAAGCCCTGCAGCGCCCGCTGCTGCTGCTGGGTGGTGGTGTAGGCGGCGATGTCGGCCAGCATCACCGCGGCATAGGGGCGCAGGCCGGCCAGGTCGCTCGGCAGGCGGTCGGCCCCGACCAGCTGCACCTCGAGGTCTTCGGCGCGGAGCACCGTCACCAGGTGCTTCATGGCCGCCTTGTCGCGGGCCACCACCAGCACCTTGGGACGCCCCTGCACCTGGACCGTGGTGACCACCTGGTTGTTCTCGGGCCGCGCATCGCCCTGCTCGTCGACCTCGATCACCGCCCGGTAGCGGTAGAGCCCGGGGTCGCCGGCGTCTTGCCGGAACGGCAGCACCTGGGTGCGCCCTCCCTGCAGGTTCACCTCCACCGCGCCGAGCGACGTGTCGTTGCGGTACAGCCGCAGGGTGCCCTTCACTGGCGTGTCGGACCGGGCCACCACCTTCACCTCGTAGGTCGCCCCGGCGTCGACCCGCTCCGGCGCCACCAGGTCTTCGAGCACCACTTCCGGGCCCTCCTGGCCCGAAAGGTCGACCGTGGCGATGCGCAGGTCGTCGGTGGCGGTGAGCAGGGCCTGCGCCCCGGCGTCGCCGCGGGTCTGGGCGCCGTCGGTGAGCACCACCACGCGGCGGGTGCGGTCGGCCGGCAGCAGGGCCGTGCCCAGGCGCAGGCCCGCCGCCACGTCGGAGTGGTGCGGCGAGGGCGTGGACTCCACCTGATGGAACTCGAGGTGATCTTGCAGCTCCTGCTCCACCATCGCCTCGGCCCCGAAGACCACCACCGCTGCCTGGTCGTTGGCCCCCTGGTGGGTGAGCGCGTCGCGCACGAAGTCGACCCCTCGCTGGCGCGCCGTCGCCCCCAGGGACGCGGACCGGTCGAGCACGAACACCACCGCCAGATCGTCGACCGCCCGCCGCAGGGTGAGCTCGGCGACGCTGAACACCACCGCGAGCACCAGCAGCACCCGCAGGCCCACCACCGCCACCCAGCGACGCCGCGACAGCTTGCGCTTGCTCAGCCAGGGCAGCACCAGCACCGGCAGCACCAGCAGCGCCCACCACAGCAGGTCGGGACGGTCGAAGCCCAGGGTCATGCCACCGCCCGTCGGTGGTAGAGCAGCCACTCGAGGAGCAGCACGCCCAGCGCCAGCAGCAGCAGCGGTCGCCACAGCTCGCGACGCCCCTGGACCGCGCGGGCGCTCGCCTCGGCCACCCCGCCGCCCAGCGTGAGGTCGGCCCGGGGACGGATGCGCGACTCGTCGGCCGACAGCAGGTTGGCCGCGAAGCGGGTGCGCCAGGCCCCGTCGCCGGCGCTCACCTCGTAGACGCCCACGTCGGTGAGGCCCGTGACCCGCAGCACCCCTTCGTCGAGGCGGGCCACCGCGGGGGCCGGACCGCTCACCACCGCGCTCCCCTCCACCTCGGGCAGGGTGCGCACGTAGGGCTGGCCCGTGGGCAGGCTGCTGGCCGCCGACACCGTGCCCCGCCCCTCGGTGAGCCAGCCCACCGTGTTCATCACGAACACCGGCCAGGCCACGCGCAGGGGAAGGTCGGACTGGAGCGGGTCGAAGGCGAGCTGCACCACGCGCCCACCCGCCCGCTCGCCCGCGAGCACCAGCGGACCCCAGTCGCCCTCCACCACCGGCTGCATGCCCGCCGCGTCGGTGACCGGGTAGGACGCGCCCACCACCAGCTTGTCCCACTGGGTGAAGCGCACCAGCGGGTGGGTGCGCCGCCAGCCCACCACCCGCGGGGCCTTCTGGGGCGCTGCGAACTGCACCGGGCCCCCGTGCTGCGGCCCCAGCACCGCGTAGGACAGCCCGTCGATGCCGTCGGGCACCGCACCGGCGAACAGCACCGCGTCGGAGGCGGCGAGCAGCTCGGGCGTGACCCCGCTGGCCGGCACCTGCCGCGCATCGATCCGGGGGTCGCCGGCGAGGATGCGGGCGAGGAGCGGGTCGTTGCCCACCAGCAGCACGTCGTGGGCGGCGGTGCGGGCCACCACCGCGTAGGCCGTGTCGTCGGCGGGCAGCCGGTCGTCGGGCCACGACAGCTTCACCTCCACCACCCCGGTGACCAGGGGCGGCAGGTCGAACACCATCGCGACGGGCACGCTCGGGTCGAGGCGCTCGGTGCGCAGCCCCACCAGCTCGCCGTCGAGGAACAGCTCCACGCTGCCGCGGTTCGCCACGTCGCCCTGGTTCTGCACCGTCACGAACAGCTGGCGCTCGGCCTCGCTCACCGGCGAGCGGCGCAGGTCGAGGGCCACGATGCCCGCGTTGGTGGCCTGGGTGCCGGTGCGCAGGTAGCGCACGTCGACCTCGCCCGCGGGCAGGCCCGACAGATCGTCGGGGCCCCCGTCGGAGAGCACCACCACCTCGACATCGGGCCGCGTGCGGGCCAGGCTCAGCGCCAGGCGCAGGCCCTCCTCCAGGGACGCCGCCGCCTGGGTGAGCCGCACCCCGTCGAGGGCCACCGACAGCGCGCCCTTGTCGCGGGTGAACGGCGCCACCACCTCGGTGACCGGCCCGGCGCTCACGATCATCGCCTCGTCGCCCGGGCCCAGCTCGTCGAGGAGCGCCCGGGCCTCGGCGCGGGCCTGGTCGAAGCGGGTGTCGCCCGCCGCCGAGCCGTCGGTGGCACCCATCGACGCCGAGGTGTCGAGCACCAGCACCACCGCGCGGGCCAGGCGGGCCTCGGTCTGCAGGTAGGGGCGCGCGAAGGCGAGCACGAGCAGCAGCAGGGCGAGGAGCTGCAGCAGCAGCAGCAGGTTGCGGCGAAAGCGCTGGAACGGACTGGCCAGCTGCTCGCTGCGGCGCACCGCGTGCCAGAGCATGAGCGAGCTCACGGCCACCTTCCGACGCCGCAGGCGCAGGAAGTAGAGCGCGGCCAGCGGCACGGCGAGGAGGCCGAGCAGGAGGCCGAAGGGGGCGAGGAAGCTCATGGTAGCGGGAGCTTAGCAGCGGAGGGCGGGCCGGGCCCCTACCGGAGGAACGCCTCCACGGCCTCGGTGGGCCCATCGCCGGGTCGCCCGAAGTCGCGCACCAGCCCGTTGTGGGTCTCGTCGTCGAAGTGCACGTGCACGGCGTGGTCGCCGCGGTCGGTCAGCAGCCGCTGGTAGCGAGCGCTCGCGTCGCGGGCCACGGCTCCCTTGGCACGGACGTCGGTCGAGGGATCCGCCGACACGACGAGGCTCGGGGGCATGGGCGCATCACCGAGCAGATGGGCCGGCGAGCCCGCGCGCTGCTCGGCCTCGGTCGTGCCGAACAAGTGCTCGATGCGCCCGATGTTGCGGGCCACCTCGCTGCCCTGCATGCGCTCGAGGGCGAAGGGCACGTCGTAGGCGTGCACGTCGAACGACACCACCGCCGCGATGTCGGCCCGCGACAGCCCCGCCGACGCCAGCCCCGCCTCGTCGGCCGCCGCCAGCGCCACCAGGTGGGCGCCCGAGGAGAAGCCCATCCACACCGGACGTGGGTCGGTCACTCCCCACTCGGCGGCCTGCTCACGCACCCACCCCGTCGCCTCGGCCACCGCGTGCGCCTGGTCGACGGGCCGCACCGCCGCTCCACGATCGCCCGGCCCGGTGGCCAGGGGGAAGTCGATGGCGGCGACCACGAAGTCGCGGTCGACGAACCAGTCCACGAGATCCGGCGCCAGGCTCAGGTTGCCCTTGCTGCCGCCGACCCAGCTGCCGCCGTGCACGAACACCAGCAGGCGCTTGGGCCGGTCGTCGTCGCGGACGTAGACGTCGACGCCGTGATCTTCCGACCAAGCAAGGTCGCGGTGCACGGTCGTCTCGGGCCCGGCGGGCTCGGCGGGCTCGGGCTCGGCGCCGATGGCCGGGGGGACGCGGGTGCAGGCGAGGGTGAGGAGCAGGAACATGGGCGGGTCTCCGAGGGGTGTGGCCGAGGAGACGTGGGCGGCAGGCGAGTATTGGGTGTGGACGCACGGGGGGGCATCAGGGCTCGCAGACAGGCTCCTCCAGGCGCCGGGGCGCTGCCGTGGTCTCACGCACCACGGGCCTGTCGGGGTCGTAGGGGATGAGGTGGCGGGTGCGGACGGGCCAGCCGTAGGCGGCCACGCCGTCCTCGTAGATCCGAAGGGTCATCGGCGAGCCCTCGGGGTTCGGGATGACGCTGCGCAGGCAGTTGGGCCATCGCGCGTATGTCGACCCTCGATCGAACGACCAAGACTCCCGCGGGCATCGATCCAGAGCGTGGTCAAACCTGTCGAGCCGGCCCACCCCGTCGTGCTCATCGGTGGGCGCAAAGTACCAGCCGCCCGCACAGCGGACGCGACCAAACTCGTCGGATTCGAAGCCCGAAGGAGAAAGGTCCCACGCATAGACGCGTCGATTGCACGACACCTGCGACCCAGTCACGGACACCCGCTCGTCTCCGTGCCATCGAATCCCCACGATGCGACGAGGTTCGCTGCGGCACCTCCGCGAAGTCGTCGGCCGCCTGGTAGAGCGTTGGTTGATGGCCATGATGTCGGCCCCGTTGGTGGCGCCCCAGGTGTCGTAGCCAACCTCGAAGGCGAACGACGCGGCGCCGCTCGCGAGCTGCTGGCCCACCGCCTTGCCGTTGGCGTGGTAGCTCGTGTTCACCACCGCGCCGGAGGACTTGCCGCCGCCTACGGCGTCCTTGGGTCGGGTCTGGACACCGAGTAGCCGTCGAGAGTGCGCAGGACATCGAACATCCCGTACTCATCATGCTCGTCCGTCACCCAGCCGATGCGCCGCCACAATAGTCCAGACGAAGTCGGCACCAAGTCCCAGTGCACGTGGCTCAATCCAGGTGGAGAAACTCGAGTCTCGTCCACGTAGGCGAACAGCACCGCGGTGACGCTCACGCGCGCACCGATGAGCGCCCCACCTACGATCCCCCGCCAACTCACCCCCATGGCCTCCGATGTGTCGGAGCCACAGTCCACCGCGAAGGCTGCTCTGTCGATCCACAGGTGTTCCCAATCGGCCAGAAGCTCGCGACCACACGCGGCGCGCAACCCAAGTAACGAGCCTTCCGCAAGGTCAGGCCAACGGCCACGGTCGTGCACAACCAATTCTAGTAGCCTATCGAGCGAAATCACTACTCGACCTCGTGGTAGTTGGGATCATCGGCATATTTGTCGTGCGTCGTTGACCCCTTCCGACCATCGCGTTTTCCATAGGCCGTGATGACCGCTGTCGTGTCCTGGGCATCGGTGATGACGACGCTGTTGTCCTTGTAGAACACCACCACGTCATTGCCGTTCGAATTCGTCCCCACATAGATCTTTTCCGGGTTGTTCCTCACGTCCATCATCGACTCAGAATAGATCGACCAATTGTGCTTGTTCGCGTGGCCACCCTGGCGTCCACTACCCGGGGGCGCCTCAAAATTCTTCAACGCTCCCGCATCTTGTCGAGCCTCGGCGGCCGATCGGATCAGCTGCTTGTCGCAGATGTTGTGGACGAGGATGTTAGCGGTCGATTCGCTCCCAGGCGCCCGGACGAAGTAGTTGTGCGTCGCGTCGACCTCGAAGTTGTAGACCGTGAAGTCGCCGTGGCGCCACGTCGACGACACCAGGATGGCCCCGGCGCCCGAGTCCACGTGAAGCTGGGTCCCCTGGACCAGCTCACCGAGCGACACCCACTCCTGGCGCTTCGGCACCCAGAACGGATGCTCCGGCGTCCCGGTGATCACCTCGACCGTGCCGTCCTCGTACAGAATCTCGGCATCGATCACGGTGTCGGAGTGACGCTCGAAGGTCTGAACGACGCGGGACACGACCAGCTCGGTCGCCCGGACCTCCAAGTCTCCGTCGGCGTCGTCGTCAGCGGTATCGAACACCCGCCCCTGGAACGCGAAGCGATCGCCAGCCTCCACCTCAGAGAGCCGCCAGTGGCCAGCATCGTCGCCATCCCTGAGCACGAGGACCCAGTCGTCCCCACCCGGAACCCGGTGCGCCGCCGCCGCGATCCAGGTGGCATCGGCCTCCGCGAGGTCCGCGACCCCAGCCCGCCCGCGGACCTCGACCCCCTCCTCGGTGACCCGGAGCACCCGCCCGTCGTCGATGTACGTGTCCCCGACCTCGAGCTCGGCCCCGTCCTCATCGGACCACTCCCCGGTCCGGGCGTCGTAGATCTGCACGACCTGCTCGGCCGCGGGCAGCTCGGCCACATCGCAGGCCGCCAGCATCGCCACGGGAACCGCCGCCGCCTGCGCCCACTGCCTCACGCGGTCGCACATCCCACTCGGAGCCCACGCGCCGCGCTGCTCCCTCGGCGCAGACTCCACCTCGACCCATGACTCCTCACCGCCATCCAGGGAGGCGGCGGCCACCACCACGTCACCCACGTCGACCGACTCGATGCGCTGGCTACCCGCTGGGGTCAGCACCTCAGTGCCTTCTACGAAACACTGCGTCTTGGCGATACGCTCGGCGCCCTCGGTCGCCGCCTCCCGCAGCCCACGGGCCCCGTCGTCGACAAAGCCTACCGCGTCATCCGCCAGCCCATACCCGCCCCCGGGGAACGCGACGCCAGCCGCAAGCGCTCCCACCGAGAACGTGGCCATGGCGATGTTGGCCGCGCTCGGGTCTTGGAACGCCGCCGACACGTCGTTGTAGGCACTGTACGCGTCGTACACCGTGGCCGACACCTCGGCGACGGCGATGACCGCCGCTCCCGCAGCCGCCAGCGGCACCTCGCCGCTCGGGTCGGCGAACAGGTTGCTGTTCCCCCGGGCATAGACCGGCCCATACCCCAGCGGCTCCGGCAGATTCCCGTTCGTGAGCCCTTCGTAGAGCAGCGGCTCCGGCTGCAGCCATCGCCCGTCGTCGACGAGGTAGTGGCGCCGCTGGGCGTGCATCAGCTGGTCTGACGTGTCGCGCACGCCCCCGTGCAGCTGGTCGAGGGGCCAGGTGCCCACCGACTGCCCGACGTCCTCGCCGAAGATGTCGGCTTGGTCGTCGGCCACCTTCGTGCCCGTCACCGCGTCGACCACCGCCACCGACTGCCCAAACGGCTCCTTCAGCACGTAGCGCGGCGCCCCGTCGACCAGCGTCATCCACGGCAGCGCCGCCTCGTAGCGAACCCACGCGCCGGCCGTGTCGTCCCAGCGTAGGTGCACGCCGGCGAAGCTCACCGTGCCCGCCTCCCGCGCGCCGTTGTCGAGCCGCTGCTCGAGCACCAGACCGTTGTCGACGTCGTAGTGGAACGTCGTCGGCTTCGGGTCGCCGCTCGGCTCCTGCACCTCGCCGTAGTCGAGGATCCGCACCAGCCGCTGGGCCCCGTCGTACTCGAGCTCCCAGTCGAGCTCCGAGATGCCCGACACGTTGCCGAAGCTGTCGTAGGTGTACTGCGACGAGGTTCGCTGCGGAACCTCCGCGAAGTCGTCGGGCGCCTGGTAGAGCTTGCCCCCCCAGCGCACCGGCACCCCGAGCGGATCGAGCTCGTCGAGGATGGGGTCGGGCAGGATGCGACGGAGATCGTCGTGGTCGTAGGTGGTGGTGCCGCGCGACAGCATCAGGCCGTCGGCCTGGTAGGTGTACGACAGGTCGCCCACCTCGAGGTTGCCCGGGCCCCGGTCGATGTTCCAGCTGAACGAGCCCACCTGGTCGCGATGGTTCCGGTTGATGGCCATGATGTCGGCCCCGTTGGTGGTCTCCCAGCTCTCGTAGGCGCCCCACGTGTCGTAGCCGACCTCGAAGGAGAACGACGCGGCACCGCTCGCGAGCTGCTGGCCCACCGCCTTCCCGTTGGCGTGGTAGCTCGTGTTCACCACCGCACCCGAGGGCCAGAGGGTCTGGAGCACCTGGCCCTGACCGTCGTAGGTGTAGAGCTTGTCGAGCTGCGGGATGCCCGTGACCCACAGCGTGTCCCAGCTGCGCTGCTCGGCCACCATCAGCCCGCGAGCGCCGAAGGGTGCGCTGGACTGCTCGTAGGTGTAGTCGATGCGCCCCGTGGGGTCGTCGGTGTACGACAGCGCGCCGAGCCAGTCGAGGTCCCAGCCCCACTCGTAGATGCCCGTGCTCGTGGGGTCTTCGACCGTCTTCTTGTCGGGCCTGCCCAGGTCGTCGTAGGTCCATGTCGTGACCTGGGCCGTCGGGATCACGTTCATCTGGACCGGCAGCGGCCCGTACACGTCGTATTCGTAGTTGACCCACAGTTCCTTGGGGCTCGTCGCCGACGCGCCGTCGCGGTGCACGTCGACCAGCCGCCCCGCCCCGTCGTAGCTGTACAGGTAGCGGTTGCCGTTGGCGTCGACGAACGCCGACACCCGGTCCATCGGATCGTACTCGTAGGTGCCCGTGGTGACCAACGACGCGGGATCGGCGCTCTCCTCCACCTGGACCAGGCGCTCGAGGGCGTCGGTGTGCAGCCGCTTGGTGTACTCGCCCGCATGGTCGAGCTCGGTGAGGCCCACCTCGGGGTAGCTGATGGAGGTGAGCCCCGCCGCGCCGGTCCACGTGGCCAGCTCGGCCCCGAAGGACTCGATGACGCGCCAGCTGTCCAGGTCTTCGGCCTTCACCTGCGCCGGATGGGTGGTGTAGGTGAGGTCGTCGCTGGTGACCCACTCGGCCTGGGGCTCGCCGAGGAGCCCGTCCCAGCTCCAGGCCACCCGCTGGCCTCCACGCTCGTGATCGGTGGCCGTGCGCTGCACGCGACCGGTGCCGTCGAGGTGCTCGATCACATCGGTGGGCGCTCGCACATCCGTGGGCCCGGTGCCGTAGTTGAACATGCGCCGCGAGACGATCGCCGGGAAGGGGGAGCCGTCGAGGGTGGCCTCGACGTAGCTGGTCACCGACCGGGCCAACATGCTGCCGCCGACCCCCTGACTCCAGGTGGCCGTGGGGCGCCCGAAGTCGTCGTAGGCCATCGCCTCGACCATGCCGTTGGGGTCGGTGGTCTCGATGACCCGACCCATGCCGTCGAGCACGTGCGTGGTGAGCCATCCCATGGCGTTGGTGGTGCTCTCGGGCACCGCGCCACCGAAGCCGTAGGCGGTGGTGGTGGTGGCGCCGTGGGGATGGGTGATGCTGCTCACCTGCCCACGACCGTCGTGGGCGAAGTCCCAGACGAGCGTGTCGAGGTCGATGTTGCCGACGGGTCCCGCAGAGACGACCTGCTCGGTGAGCAACCCCGGCCCGGTGAGGAGGGTGGACGGCGTGCACGTGGCCGCACCGTCGTAGCGATAGACCGCCTTCTCCGTCGTGTCGCCGCCCACCTCGTGCCGGTAGCCGCACAGACGAAAGCGCGTGCCATCGGCGTCGCCCGCCCAGGTGGCCACGGTGCGAACGTCGTCGCCGGCCGTGGCCGTGCCCGCGTCGTGCTCGGCCTCGAGCAGGTTGCCTCGCGCGTCGAACACGGTGGTGGAGTGGATGGAGCGCTGGGTAGGGTTGGCCGTGAGGTGACCGCGGAACTCGGTGTCGGTGCGAGCGGCGGGCCACAGGTTGGCGTTCGCGAACGGCGCCGAGCCGTAGCCTGCGTAGCTGATGGCCGACGCGTAGCGGAGGTTGCCATAGGTCGCGAGCGTGCCGTCGCCGGGGTCATAGTCGGTGTCGCAGAAGTCGAGGTAGCGCTCGAGCTGCACCCGCGCTGTGGCGCGCGACGTCGTGAAGGCGTCGGTCGCGATGTGCGTGCACGTCTCCACCTCGTCTTCGGTGCCTGCACCAAGTAAGTCGACCTGGTTGAAGGTCTCGCGGACCACGCTCGCCGCGAAGCCCTTGCAGGTGCCGAGCTCACAGGTGCGCCCGAAGAACTCGTAGTTCCTCTCCGCCCAACCGCCGTCGAAGGGGTCGTCGAGACGCACCGACGCAATCACCTCGGCCGCCTGCGGGCTCGCCGCGAACCTCGGCATCGCCGCCGGCTCGATGGTGACCGTGTGGCCATGCTCGAACGTGGTGATCAGCCCGGTGCCCGATTGCACCTCCACGAGCAAGCCCGGACGCGTGACGGGGTCGACGTCGCCTCGGTAGTAGATGCCGTCGGCCATGTCGCCATTGGAGCCGATCCCGTCGGCGACGATGAAGTCGGGCAGACGGTCGCCGTTGAGGTCCTGCACCGAGGCCACCGTCTTGCGTGACATGGCGGTGAGGGCACCGTCGTAGGTCTCGGGCGTGGTGCCATCGAAGTCGGTCACCACCTCCTCGTAGGCCTGGGTCACCGTGAGACAGGCGGCGTCGGAGCCGAGCTCCATGCCCGTGACGTAGGTGGTGCCTACGGCGTCACACTCGGGCATGTCGGGCGTGGGCTCGCGGAGGTGACGACGGCGAGGGAAAGGGCACCGACACCCCTGATGACTCCACCCCTTCCCCCACGACCGACACCGACACCGACACCACCACCGAGACCACCGCAGCCACCGGCGAGACCGCGACCGACACCGGCACGCCTGCGACCAGCGAAGCCGTCGAGGAGAGGCACGTCCAAGGGGCGCTAGAGCTCGACCTGCTGTTCGTCGTCGACGACAGCGCCTACACGGAGACCTACCAGGCCGATCTGGTGGCGGGATTCCCCCAGCTCCAGAGCTCCCTCGACGCCGCGGGCGTCGACTACCACATCGGCGTCACCTCCACGAGCACCACCAACCAGACCGCTCGCGGGTGCTCCCCGTTCGGCGAGGTCTACCTCGATGGACAACTGGCACAAACGGGTGGCACGCGATGGATCGACCCCACCACACCCGACCCCGACACCGTGTTCGGCAAGCTCGCCCTACTCGGCCAAGACGGTTCCGCCTGCGAGATGCCCCGACTCACCACCAAGCAGGCGCTCCTCGATCAGGCAAACGGAGCCAACAAGGGCTTTCGGCGTGACACGGCAGCGATCCACACGGTCGTGGTGACGAACGAGGACGACCGAACCTCGAACGACGACCTCACCCCCGGTCAGTTCATCAGCTTCTACCAGAGCCTCGACACTGCCGGCGTAGGCTACGGCTACCACGCGGTCAGCTGCATGCAGGTGGCGGGATCGTGCCCATTCGTCACCCAGGATCACATCGACATGGCGGCGAGCCTCGCCGGCGTCGCGCTCGACATCGACCAGCTCGGACAGACCGCCACCATCGACGCCATCGCCGAGGCGGTCACCCCGCGAGGCAGCGCGGTGTACGTGCTCGAGGACGCGCCCCTCACCGACACGCTCGAGGTGGCCATCCATCGCGTCGGTGGCACCATCGACGACCTCGAGCTCGACAACGACTACAGCTTCGACGAGACGAGCCTCACGGTCACCCTGCTCACGAGCTTCCCGGAGCCCGGCGACGAGGTGGTGCTCAGCTACGACCGCACCATCGACACCGGTGGGTGACCCACGCTCGCTGTTCGCCTACCTATCGAGTGGCTGGGGGCGGAGTCGAACCGCCGACGCATGACTCTTCAGGACACCGCTCTACCACCTGAGCTACCCAGCCAGAGACCGGCCGCGCCGCTGCGGCGATCGTGCTGGGACGACCGCTACGCAGGGGGCGCGGCGCTCAGAAATCGGTGAATGGTTGCGTGGGTCGACATGGACCAAACATAATTCACACGGGCTCGTGCGCAAGGAAAAGATCCGGCCACGCCGACCCTCGGAGACGGTCCCCGACCGTTCGTGGCCCCGCTCGACGAAGCGACGGCGCATGCTTCGGCCAGGAGGAAGGCGCCATGCTGCTCACCCGTCGCGCGCTGCTCACGGCCGCGTCGCTCACCCCCCTAGCGCTCTCCGTCGACCCGCTGGGGCAGACCTTGGGGCGGCACCTCACACGGGTCGTGCCCCTGCCCGAAGGCATGGGTCGTCGCCTGCGGGCCAGCGACCGAGACGGTGTCGTGTTCGTGGTTCCAGAGACCGGAGCCGACCGGCTCGGTGACGCCCTGGCCCAGTGGTTGTCGTCCCCCGTGACGGCACGCCGGGCGCTGATGCTGCACTGCGCCGTCTACGGGGCGCTGCCGCAGCGTGCGCTCGGCGTCGGCCCCCACGTGCAGGTGCTGCTGGTGACCCCGCGAGCAGAGGCGGTCGCCGGAGAGGCGGTGCCGTCGTGGTGCGCCGACGACATCGATCACGCAGTGCAGGCGCTCCTCGACCGCGAGCCCTTCGTCCGCCGACGTCGCCGCCGCGTGCCTGCCCGCGCCCGACGGCTCGCCACCGACCTGTGCCAGTCGCTCCACGACGACACGCGCCCACCGTCCGCCGACGAGGGTGCCGCGGCGGCTCCTCTCCTGCGGCAGCTGCTCGAGCGCCTCCCCGGCCACCGCCCCACGCTGCGGCTCGCCAGCGACCTCACACGCCGCCTGCACCCGGGGCTGCCGTCCGACGGTCCGCCGGTGATTCACGGCGTGACGTGGGCGCCCGTCGACCCCTATGCATGGGACTGCGCCGGGCCACGGCCACCGCGCTTCGTCGCGTTCACGCACGGCTGACGCACGGTCCGCACCGACGACGGCCGCCCTTCAGGGGGGGCGTGGCCGCGTGAGCTCGCTGCTCCCCCCCAGCCACCCCGGCACCAGCTGCCCGCCCTCGTCGCGGCACACCGTGCGCCCTCGCTCGTCGACCGGTGCCAGCTGCCACCGCAGCCCCCGCACGTGGTGGGTGCCCACCAGCACCTCCTGCCCCTCGCCGTCGGCGTCGCTGAACACCAGCCCGAGGTCGGACGGCGGCCACGGCAGGGCGATGCGCAGCGCCGTGGTCTGCCCGCGCACCGCGCGCTCCAGCACCCGCGGCGCGACCGTCGGCGACCCGCTCCCCGCGTGCACGCGCCCGTCGAGCCCGATGGACCACTGCAGCGCCGGGTCGCAGTGGTCGCCGGGGACCGGGGGCGCGGCCCACAGCTCGAGGTGGTCGGTGGCGACCCAGCTGTCGCCCTCGGCGGCGA
>Ga0213839_1001603_pt1 | contig 14168 bp, 13 predicted proteins | sample SWPATP21_FD_160075 | JGI IMG/M metagenome (GOLD analysis project Ga0213839, IMG submission 160075) | Coastal seawater microbial communities from Marineland, Florida, United States - SWPA TP2 #1 | ecosystem: Environmental > Aquatic > Marine > Coastal | place: USA: Florida | collected 2016-08-14 | reverse complement strand
ATGAGTGAACACGCACGGCGTCACTGGCTTCGAGCTCCGCAACGTCTTCTTCGTCCTTCTCCAACTTGGTGCTTCCGATCCAGGCAGATACCAAAGCCTGATGAAGCGGGTTCCAGGTCAGGAAAACAAGCAAATTCACTATCAATGCGGCCTTCTCGGTGCAGTGAATAAAGTAAAGTCGAACCTTGAGGAATTTTCTTCCTACTTTCGGCAGGATCTTGAAGTACACGATGTAGTGCCGCATGCGTTGCAAAATGAACGTCTTCATTTCCTTTTCTTTAACCTGGACAGCAAAATTGGTCGAGCCAACACGCCAGCTTCACGAACAATCCGGGACCAACACAACTACGCGCGCAATGAATGGAGCGGTGGGGCAGCAGGGACGTACTGTGGACAGCAGGAGAACGGCGTTGCGCAAGAAAGACACGACGAGGGACTTGAGAGCGTTCCATGGCTTACAGTTTGCCGGCAAAAATGGTTTGCTGGATCCCGCCGTGTTGTTTTCGGAATCGTCGACTTGCTGCTTCTGTCCATGAGCTCCCATCAGTTTGCGCTTGAGAATGCGGTGCATGTTGCCGATGCAGTACACCAACAAGTGGTTGAATACGGCACTGCTCTCGATGACAAACTTGGCGGTGGAGTTTTCTTGCTTCGAGTCGCCCAGGCGGCATCCGCTGCGGAATGCTTTGACCAGAAGAATCAAAGCGCGATTGGAACCCTTGTGTGTTCGGAGAATGATACGCTGCAGCTTCGCAGCCGTGAGCACGGGCCTACTTCGCCCGTCCGCACCTTTGCGGCGCTGTCCAGCAGCGGTTGGGGCATCTACCTCCGCCATATTTCCCTGCACACAACAAATTGGCGTTTTATTACGGCACAAACCGGTCGCGTTGCGTGCCAACAGGATGGCAGGAACAAACAAAACAGGCACGCGGCGAGCAAAGCACGTACGCTTCCTTCAGTTGCACCAGCGTCGCCGTCGTTCGCACCAGCGTCGGCATCGTCTTCGTCCTGGCCGAACGCCAGCAACTCCTGGTCATTCTTTTGAAGGAAGGCGTAGAACTCCGGGTCTGTCTCCTTTAATTTCTCCAATTCTTCGCGGTGAGCAGCGACTGCTCCCTTGGATTTGCTGGACTTTTCTGAGGTCGTTGAGGTTTTGGCAGACGAGGACGCGCTCGCGGACGATTCAGAATCCATTTGAGTCGGCATGTCCTCGTCGCTGGAATCTTCGTCGTCGTCGCCCCAGACATTGTCGTCGTCAACGTCGCTGGAATCTTCGCCGGAATCGTCACCGTCGTCAGCGGCGAAGGAGTTAAGGAACTCGTCCACGTCCATATTCTCCGCCGCAACAGAGTCTAGCTGATCCCTCTTTGCTGAGAGCTTGGGCTGCTTCTTTTTGGCACCTGCTGCGCTCGTATCACCACTGGTATCATCGCCCTTACGTTTCTTCTCTGCAGGCGCTCCTTTGCGCGTCACAGTGCGGCGTCGGTCTTTCTGGTGGCGCTCATTTCGCTTGGAGTGCTGCTTCTCCACCTTTGAGCGCACGCCTCCCCGGCGCGCGAACTTCTTCAAGCTCTTGCTTGTTCTTCCCATCGTGCTGCGTCGTGGACACACTGCGGCGCGCCACCTCGCTCCGCAAATGAAAAGAAAGAAAGAAAGAAAGAAAGAAACTTAGACAGCAATCAGGAACGAAAAAGAATAGAAGTCTTGAGGAACCTCTCACGCGCTCGAGCAAGGCGGCTTTTGCGAATGGTGCAGCAACAGGCGGAAACCATCTTCTGTGGACCAGTCCGGTCCTTCGAAAGTGGTGTTTGATTCCACCGTCGGTGGGAATGGGCGCGTAGCCATAGTCGTCTCTCGTTGTTGAGATGCTCGCTCTCTCTTTCTGGCAGCTTTCTCCGCCAATACCGTCTACAATATGGAAGGGGGCACGCTTCATGGGTGAATGAACTGCAGTGTCCGGTACCAAGCTGGCAAGCGACGGATGGAACCTGTGGTTCGGTGGATCACGGATTGGTGGATGCGTTAGGATCAAACAACGTACAGACAGACGGACCCACAAAGTCGTTGACAGTGGAGAGCATCCGTGCGTCGGTCCTCGCGTTTGTGTGTTGATGTGTGTGTCTGCGTGTGCTCATGCCTTTGTCGTCGTCGCCCTCGTCGTCGTCGTCGTCGTCGTCGTCGTCGTCGTTGTTGTTGTTGTTGTTGTTGGAGGTGGTGGTGGTGGTGGTGGTGGTGGTGGTGGTGGTGGTTGTAGTGGTGGCCACAACGTCCGATGCTCGGACGCTGGTTGGCCATCATGACCATTCACTCACTCACTCACTCACTCGCTCACTCACTTACTCACTTACTCACACACCACCGCAGACCGCAGCCCCACACACACACACCACACAGACAGACCACAACGAGTGAATGAATGAAGAAGCGGTCACCCCCACTCACCACCCACCACCCACCCACTGCCAGCTCACTCTCACTCACTCACTCCCAGCTTCACTCACTCACTCTCAGCTTCACTCTCACCAGCTCATCAGCTTCACTCACTCACTCTCAGCTGCACTCCCCCCGCTCACTCACTCACTCACCCACTCACTCACTCACTCACTCACTCACTCACTCACTCACTCACTGTCAGCTGACTAAGTCCTAAGTATAGTACTAGTACGGTACATCAGTACTAGTACTGAGTATTGAGTGAGTGAGCGGTTGGGTGGTTGGTTGGTGACTGGTTATGATTGATGTCATAGTCAGTGGTCGAGTGGTCATTGAGTGGTCTGTGAGTGGCCGGTCAGTGAGTGGGTGGGTATGGGTGGTATGGTTCGCTTGTCAGTGGAGAGTGAATGAATGAATGGATGGAAGGCAAGTGAGTGAGTGGAGTGAGTGGGCAAGGAAGGAGAGGAGGTTGGTTGGTTGTTGGTTGGGTCTTCTTGCTTGATAAATGTGAGTGAGTGAGTGGTCAATCAATTCAATTGAGTGGCGTGAGTTGTGTTGCTGCACACAGCCACACAGCTGCTGCTGACACGCTGACACTGCAACCGACAACCGGCAACCGACCGACCGACCAACCAACCATCACGACAACCATCACAACAACCATCACAACAACCATCACAACAACCATCACCACAACAATCACAACAACCATCACAACGACCGTCACAACGACCATCACAACAACCAACCATCATAACAACCATCACAACGACCATCACAACAACCATCACAACAACCAACCATCATAACAACCAACCATCATAACAACCAACCATCATAACAACCAACCATCATAACAACCAACCATCATAACAACCATCACAACGGCCATCACAACAACCATCACAACAACCATCACCACAACCATCACACCGACGCAACGACGCAACCAACACCACCAACACCACCAACACCACCAACACCACCAACACAACGACAACAAACCAACAAACTGACGACGGCATATAGAAGTCAATATCGGCCACAAACAACGAACACTCAATCTTGGGAATTGGCGCTCACGTCGTCGGATTGGTGTTGATACTGTACCAGTTCAACGTGGTGAAGTTGCCAGCCTCCCAATGGCATGTCCGATGACATGTCCAATAGGTTGCGGCAAGGTTGAAACCGAGCGTGGTTTTCAGCGTTTTTTCACGACCACTCCGTGGACCAGCGACTATGGGCACGGATAACTCGTAGATTGCTCGAAACAGTCTGTCGCTCACAGACGTGGTCGACACCAGCATCCAGTCCCCAAGCGACTAGCACGATGCCAGACACCGATCCCCCAAAAGAGAACCCCTTGCCGCGCAAACAAGACAAATCCCATGCGCACCGCAAGCAGTCGTCTCCCGACAACGCGCCGCCAGCCAAACGAGGCCGGTCCAAGAAATCGCAGCGCAGGCCAGGCCGGAAAGCCAAAGCGTGGGTGAAGGCAACATCAGAACATCCGTTCGCTACTGTTGCATCAGATCACGCGGAGACGCCGCGGGATGCGTACGTGGACATCCTCCCCCTTTTGCACGCCTGCTCCCGCGCGTGTCAGAAGAAGCCTGAAAATTTGAAAGTCTGGGATCCGTACGTGATCGCGGGTTCGGTTGTGATTTCTGTGACTGCTGCCGTGGCGTCCACTCATGTTGTGCTCTCATGTCTGGTAATGGTGGGACCTCGCGGTGAACAGATATTACTGCGCGGGCAAAGTCGTTCGTTTGATGAAAGATCTTGGGTTCCCGAATGTCATCAACCGCAACGTCGACTTTTACAAGACTCCAGCCCCGAAGCATGACGTTCTGATGACAAATCCGGTCCGTTTATTCGGCAGGCATTGATCAATTACCCCTGGTGTGGTCTGTTCACACTTCCGTTGCTCTCCTTCTGCAGCCTTTCAGTGGTGACCACCTGCGGCGTATCGTTGATAAGTGCACAATGCGAGATCAACCATTTTGCTTGCTCGTTCCAAACTTCGTTATCGGTCCGTAACTGTTCCCAACGCCGATTCTAACGTTGGCATCCCTGTTCACTGCCTGGATGGCACCATCTTCTAGGTCATACCCCATGGAGGGCGGCCGCCAAAGTGCTTGACCCTCCCCCGTTTTACGTAGTGCCGCATCGTCGGTGAGCTTCACAATATGCGATGCATTGTTATGCCGTCACGGTTTTGACACGGGACATGTGCTTTTGTGCGTCGCATGCAGGTATTGTTTCGTTCCCCCAGCATTTGCTCGCGACAGCTCGCGTGATGGCCGGTTGTTAACGTCTCCGTTCGAAACTATGTGGCTGTGTTGGGTGCGTGGACGAAGACCGGCATGCCTTCTGCGCACTGTTCGCGTACGTGTGTCTGAGTTTGCTCCTCGAATCGCCGCGGCAGGTTCCAGCGGAGGCCTATAAGCTGTGCAAGGCCAGTTCTGGCCTGGGGCGCGATCGCAGCAGCGCTGATGCCGGTGCGGCAGACGCGGCAGACAGTGCCGCGTTGAACGTCAGCGTCGACAAGAAATCGGCGAAGCAGCAGCTGGCACGGGCCGTCTCGTGGAACCACAAGCGTGTGTCCGTATTTTGGTCTCTCGATAAAGTGCCATCAGAACATCGGGACGTCACGGACCCGGCCAAAAAGCGGTATGCCGTCGCACACATCTGCCGCAGCTACACAGTCGCCCATACTCAGATCTACTCACACCTACGCTGCCGTGCCGTGCCCATCTTGTGTCCAGGCCAAACCCAAAGACAAGAAAAAGACTGGCTGCCAAACGGCGAAAGCGAGCTGCAGGGTACGGCGGCGGCTCGTGGAAGAACATTAATTGGTGACGGCGCGCCCGGAATGGTGCAGTAATTCAGTTAGGGAATAAATTATTTACTCATTGCTACGAACCAACGACACTGCCAGCGCCTTGTGGTCACTGAACGTGTTGAACACGTAGTTGTTGAACGTGTTAGCAAGCTTTCCTTGTCGGCCATCCGCGGGCTTTGCGAAGAATTTCATAACATCGCGCAACGCGGAAACCTTGTCGACGCCGCCCTCGGTGTGGCCTGCATTTTGCGTGTCAGCACCACCTAGGGCCTCAATTGCGCCAACAGCGGCCTGTCGCGCCGCTACGAAGCCGTCCGCACAGCCGTCGTACACATCGTCCAGGAGGACGTCGGTGGTGGCGAGCCATCGGGACGGCGGGTGTTGATCCCCATCACCACCCGCACTTGCAGCGGGTACTTCTTTGACGAAGCAATTGTCGTAGTGCCGACGGCCAGTGTTCGCCGAAACCAGGCGGTCGACGTTCGTTGCCAACGTGCTGTCCTCGTTGCGCAACTGAATGGAATATCCAGCGCTCAGCAATGGATCGAAAGCGTCACCGCTGGCGCATGCCGACTTCACAGCTTCCGGAGCTGCCAAATTGAAGTCGCCGAGCACGAGAACAAGGCCACCTCCGTTGCGCGCCAACAGGTCCTCTACCGGTTGAACTGCCGCAGCCAGAAGACGGGCTTCTCCTTTTGTTGTGTCTTCTCCGCCAGCTTTTAGATGCACAGACACCAACGCCACCAAATCATCGCTGCACGCGGGATCTTTGCACCGAAACACGCTTACGGCTGGGGGCCGTTTGAACCACACATCTTCGGGCTTCTCGTCTTTGAGAGCTGCTCCACCACCACCACTTCCGTTGGCGTCAGAACCACCAGCATTGCTCTGCGGGTCATTTGCGTCGCTGGCATCGTCGTCGACTTCATTGTCGTTGTCGAGAACGCTTGCAAAGTCGGCCGACAGCAGCGCTGGCAAACCAGGTGAAGCCAACGCAACATCCTCACTGCCGGTTGTTGCAGGGGTTCCTTGACTCGCCAGCCATTGCTGCTCGAGAAGTTCTGCCTGCTCCAACTGGAGCCGCGCTTCATCGAAAAGCCGCCGCATCTGTTCCACTGGCGATAGATGTGGCCACACAGCGCGCCATTCTCGCGCTGTTTGAATTGGTGTGATTGCGACTCGTGATGTGACTGCGTCCTTCAAGAGGACACCGCAACACCGACCGGAAGCATCAACGGCAAAGGGTTCAACGACATCGGGGTCATAGAGAAACGCCATTGCCTCGCCGTGCGTCAAAGTCCAAGCAACTTGGTGGCTGTGTCCTTCCCGATTGTTGTCAGCGAAGAGCTCTCGGGTGACGCTGCGCTGAGCATCTGCACTGGGATTCCGGAGTTCTCGGAGAAACTGTCGCCAGACAGTCAAAGATGGGTCGACGCTCAGGCCGGGGCATTCTTGCAATGCCACCAACGCCATGTTGTGTGTGGCCACGAGGCTGTGTATGCGTGACAACTTAGGGAGCAGCGCGCCGATACACCGCCTCTCGCCGGGCACCGGCTTGTCTGTAATCAGTCCGGGTGCCGGAGCTCGGATGCCATGCTCGCGACGTGTGGCGCGGATGTTCCAAGACCCGACAGACAGGCGGTAGCCGCCCCGTCGGCGCAGCACACGTTCCTTGACTAATTCGATGAGAACTTCTTCGTGATCACTGCGTACAGGCACAGCTGCACCGCCGCCCTCCTCGTGCGCACGAGAGGGCCTCACGTTTACATGTGGTGAGAGTGTAGCATGCACCTGCACGAGCTTGTCGACAAGAGTACCCTGCGGCAATCGGTCACGGTTTTCGGGCGACATCACCTTGAAAGAAAGACGCTCCGGCGGAATGTTCAAGCTCTCGGCGAAGTTGGCGATTCTGCCCTTCCCAACGCTTCTGGCCGTGCCCACCTTGAGGGGGCTGGAAAGCCCGGCTTCCGCAACGGCCTCCGGGTCCTTGAGAATATTGACGGTGCGAAGTTGTTCAAGGATCTTCGCTCGGCTGTCCCTTACGGCCGATCGCACCGCTGCCGCTGCCGTAGCATGATTTGCGAGCGTCCCTCGCCTCTGGTGCGCTGCAATGTCGGTCAGCACAGCTTCGTAGTATGCAATGGCAGATGACGGTTCATTCATGAGAGTTAGCATCGATCCGACTTGCAGGTGCGACGAAAGCCACAGCGCCGCATTTGTCTCGATGTGTGCGCGCAGTATTTCTGACGCGCGGAACGCGTAAGCAAGCGCTAACTTGGCGTGTCGCTGTCGTGTGTGTCGACGCGCACGTGTGCGTCCAGCTCTAGCGCTCAGCAACTGTGCGATGTCCAACAAGATCTCAGCGACGGAGGCCGGCAATGCACGGCTGTGGCACAGGACGGTAACTCGCGCACGGAACTCGCCATTTCCGTTGCCATCCGCATCACTGGTATCAGGTGCGTGGGAAGTGGCGGCCACGTCCAAAGTCGACACGAGATCGTCCAGTCGCTGCTCGGCGGTTTCGAGTGCTTCATCAGCGCGCACGTACTCGTCCGCCATGCTGAATGTGCTACGACGTCTTCCGGTTCGCAATTGCAGGTCAGGAAGGAGAAATAATCACACTTTCATTCGACACATTTGACATTTATAAGGAGTAGAATTCGCAATGGCTGTGTTTGAAACTATTTCAGGTTTTACCGAAACAACAGCAACACTGTCAATCGCGACCACCAGCATCGCAACCACCAGCGTGTCTTCAACCTGCTCCGACCACACCACCGCCATCCCTTGACTTGACCTCATTTACATCCACGTACGCCTCGCCCCATGTATACATCCGGCGCACGCAAAAAGCGCACAAGCAAAACGCAAACAGCGATCTGTGCGAAAGTCTCAACCAACACCGTCGTCGTCGCCGAGTTCAAAGTTCGAAGTAAGTCATTATCGTCGTCATCGTCGTCGTCGAAGTTCGTCTTCGTCGTCGTCATCATCGAAGTGAGTTGTCTGTCGTCGCCGTTGAAGCAAGTCGTCGTCGTCATCATCGAAGCAAGTCGTCGTCGTCGTCATCGAACATCGAACATCGAACATCGAACATCGAACATCGAACATCGAACATCGAACATCGAACATCGAACATCGAACATCGAACATCGAACATCGAACATCGAACGTCGAACATCGAACATCGAACGTCGAACATCGAACATCGAACATCGAACTTCGAATTGTCGTCGCCCCGCGCGCCAAAGCAAGCAAGCAAAGCAGTCACCACCCACCCACCCTCCCTCCCTCGCTCCCTCCCTCCCTCCATCAAATCAAACAAGCAAGCTGGAAGGTCGCGCGGTATCATCATCCTCGGTCATCAGAAATTGAATATCATTGTACAGGCTCCGCTTGCTCTGCCGCCCTGCAAAAAGCAAACAGCAAACAAAGAGCATGATGAAGAAAGAGTATCTTTGTATCTTCTTTCTTTCGTTCGCACCCTACTCGAGTACGAACGACGCCGACGACGACGACAACGACGACGACGTCACGGACTGCAGATTGTTGGCCAGTGTCGAGGAGATGAAAGGGCGGTGCGTGCCATCATTGACGTACATGTACGTTCGTTGTGGATGCGATGGTGACTGTTCAGTATGATTGCTTGCTTGCTGGCTTGCTTGCGTGTCTGCGTTTATGGCCCACAGTCACATTCGAACCGAGAAGCAGGATTTGAGCGGAGCAACATACAAGGTTTACAAATAAGCGCGGAAACATTTCCTTGGTTAAAGTTATCCATGCAATGAGGGCATGAAAATTCGCAGATTCTGTTCTTTTGTGTGTGTGGCACGCGATGCCTGTTCCGGTAGCTAGGGTGCGCACAGCTTCCTTGTGTTCTTCGCTCTTAGTTTTGGGTTCCATGTTGTCGACTTCCGCTGACAATTGGCCGCCTCCGTCACTGGCGCTTTTTCCTCCGTACCGCGTTTCCACTGAAACTCCAGTGGAGTTGTGGGCAGCTCTTCCAAGCGCAGAAGTATGTGGGAGCGCACGAGACGGTGTCACCCCACAGTGTGTTGCCAGCGTGACAGTGACGAGTGTCTCCAATCGCGGCCTCCCCGCCGCGACTAGCACAACGAATTGGACATTCACACCATCGACGACACCGTGGGCTCGACAGAGCGTCGCGGCCTTTAATTTGTCGGGGTGGCACGGTGTGATCCACATTGATGCAACCATCACGGGCGGTTCGGCGGCCTCACTTGTAACGCAACAATGGCCATATGAAGTGATTCAAACTCCAACAGCCTCGACGCGTTTGATTGACGGTGCATTTGTCGACATCGTGCACTGGTCAGCATCCGAGGGAGCTCCGTACAACGAAGCGTTGCGCGAGATGACAAGTGAGGAGTGGAGGGGCCAGATATTTGACATGGCTGCAGTTGGCATTCGCACAGCGACGCTCCAGGCCCTGTTCATCAACAACCTGTACCCAGGTTCCCCGTCCATATCATGTGACAATTACACGGGCGTCGCCCTGTACCCATCGCAAATATATCCGCGAGAACGCGCCGACTTCGCAACTGCCGGGGGTGGTCGTATCGACGCGGAAGCTGCCACCAATTTCACTGATGACTCTGACAAGTTGGAAGCGATTCTTTCGGCTGCTGATGCTGCCAATATGAGTGTATTTGTCGGACTTGGAAATTTCGCATGGTTTACTTTTAATGAAGAAGCCTTGCAATGGACCCAACGGGTAGCCACCGAAGTGTGGGAGCGGTACGGGTGGCACCAGAGCTTTTACGGATGGTATGCTGCAGGGGAAATGGCAGGAGACTTTTCGTCTGGCGGTCCGAACACAACGCAGACCGTTCTCGACATGACTCAATTCTTTGATGGACTGGGCAACTTCAGTGCCAACGCACTCCTGCCATTCCATGGCACGAGCAGCACAAACATGAGCAGAGCACCATCATTGCTGCCAGTAATGCTGGCCATCAATAGTGGGGGCGTCATGGAGCATGCCCATACGCCCGCTGGTGGGTGGATCAGAGTGGCGTCGGCTGTGGACGTATTCGCCGTGTTTGGATTTGCCCGAATTCCAGACTCACCCACCGCGGCGGAGATGCGAACACTCTGCACAGAAGCAGGCGCCAGTTTTTGGGTGGACATGGAGCTGTTTTCCGATGATATGTCGAGTGGACTTGTGCCCAAGACTTTTGAACAAGTCCGTATAGAGCTCGAGCAGTACAACGACGCACCTCAGATTGGATGTGCGTACGAATACACCGGCCAGATGAGTGGAGCTTCGCCGGCACCGCCGGGGCTTCAAAGCTCTGCTGCACAAGCCCTGTACACTGCATACGAGCAATACTACCTCGAAGTGCTAAACGGAGACCATCCGTGGCCTCCGTGCTTAGTGCCGGAGTCCAATGGCACAGTGGTTTACACTGCAGCCACGTCTGATGCTGGACTGTGTGCGCCTGCTCCTGGTGAGAACGTTTCTCATGTGCACTACATTGGCATAGCGTGCAATATGTCGAGCAGTGGTGTTGACACGGAGGCAATGGGCATTCTTTGGACATCAATGGCAACATCGGACCCGCGGCCAGGGCTCGACCCAGCGGATTGTGCGTGGTCTCGTGCAAACAATCCTGGCGATATCCCCGGATATTTTGGTACAGCTTGCGGCGCGGCGCCTGCGGAGATCTTGCTACCGACGAGGGCGTGCTCAGCAGGTTGGCGTGACTCCAGCGAGAAGGTTGGCGTGACTCCAGCGAGAACTGATGTAGATACCTTGGTGTGAAGGGCACGGCACGTTCTCATGACAGAAGTATCCATGCTCAAATCTGCGTGAGCAATCACTTACTCCGTCAATGCGCTTTGCGCCTCGTGACGGTGATGGAGACCGCGAACCCAGTTGTCTCTCAAGGACTGCACATAAGGACGCCGACATCTGTTGTGGCAGCGTCGTCTTTGCTACTCTCACTCTCGCAGAGCGATTCGAGTGACACGGGAACAATCGACAGACTGCTAGTTCAAAAACAAGTGATAAATTAAAAGGGTGGAACTACTCTAACTATAAATTTCAGGAACCGCTACCGTGTTTGCGCGGATCACTGGGCTACATGATCTACGGCTTTTCTATGATATTTGGGCATATCGATCGCAACGCAAACCGTAGAAGCCCAAGAAGCATTCACAGGTACCTGATCCTGCATTGCAAGTTCCCTGTCCACTGCAGGTCGAAACTTCAAAGTAACCTTTTGTCGAGTCCGTCTCAGGCTCACCGACACGAGAGACAGTGCAGTCATTTGCAAAATCAGCCAGAAATTTCGGCTGCGCACCACTCTCGCACTGTGACGTAATGGTTGATGGATTGCATTTCAGAAGAGCTTGCTCTCCGAGTGTGCTTGAGTCACTAAAAGTGACTTGAACGTTATCGGAGTTATCACGGGACACTTGCACAGATGGCAACACGGATGTGGGCAATTGCTCCAAAGCTCGCTGAATGTAGCCCGCCGATGCAGTCTGTGGTAGTGGGTGCGTGGTAAATGCAGAGCCCATCCATGAGGTAAAGTCCAACACGAAGAAGCTGTCAGAGTCGATCGCTGATAAATCAATATTTTGAATGTCAAAGCTCGACTTTTCTTCGCAGATCTCTAATGGGTTGACGCCCATTGGACACTGTCGCAATGAACAATCGCCTCCAAACCAACCGGCATCACAGTCACACTGCTGATACGTTTGGCCGTTCCAGTCCATGTGTTTGCCGCTCAAAGATTCCATATCTACAAGTTCGCCAGCCACAAGCGCCAGAGTGCGACACAATCCATGGAAGTTGCAGTTGTTCGGACACTTGTTACGTTCACACGCCGCACCCTCGCGGTCGTCATTACAGTCACAAGTGCCGATAGCGCGATCGCAAACCCCAGCATTTGAACATTCAAAGTAGGAATGCATGCCATCAAGGGTATCTTCGTCGGACGAACCAAACGGGCTGTAAGATGCGTCATCGTCGGCTGCATGGCGGTTTGCGGACGGAGCAAGGCCATACGGGCACACACGCTGCTCGCAATCGAGTCCAGTTCCGCCGCCCATCGATCTATCGCATCCAAAGCTCTTGACGGTATCCACGAAAGAATTCTCAGAACTGGAGTCAGGTGAGTCATACTGGGGCATGTTCCATTGGCCAGTGACATCGGCGATCAGAAAAGTTGAAGTTTTAGACGTGATCGCGAAGCAGCCCGGTGAGCCAGCAACCTTTTCGACGGATGTAATTTCGGTGAATGTTGCGTCGTCTTTACCACGGCGCAAGACAACAATCATTGCCTCCTCATTGCCCAAATTCGTCGACAGACAGATCGTGAACGTGACTTCACTGTCTACATAATCAGCGTCTTTGTCGTACTTTTCAATCGTCACGGACATGTAGTTATCCAGATCATTCGAGTCTGCAGCGCCGTCGACTTCACCGTCGGGATGTGATAGTTCCTCATCAAAACGGACGGAGACCAGCATGACATTCTCATCGAACGAATTCAGCACCACCTCTCCGATTGGTGATCGAGGGAGGCCGATCATAGGCGTGTGTTGAAATGTCTCACGAGCTTCGTCAGAGTCCATCACGATGACGAAAACGGAAGTGTCGGCGGTTTCATTTGTAAGAAGCGAGTTTCGTGGGTATAGGTCGTTAAGCAGGTGCTCAACATTGCTAGAATTCGAAAAACTAAACAACCCCGACGATGATAAAAACTCGATGTTTACGTCTCCACAAATAACGTCGCCGTCGTAGTCGTTCTCGGCATCATACGGACATGAATCAATGTTACCGCAAACTAAGTCACTGTCCGCGTCGTTTTCCACATCATATCTGCAAGAGTCGACATCCCCACAAATTTCGTCGCTGTCAGCGTCATGTTCTGCGTCGTAGTCACACGAATCGAGTTCTGCACAAATGGTATCACTATCTGCGTCGTTCTCTGCGTCCACCTTGCACGAGTCGACATCTCCACAAATAAAATCATCGTCGACATCGTTTTCCGCATCGTACTTGCATGAGTCAAGGTCTCCACAAATCGAGTCCACATCGGCGTCATTTTCAGCGTCGTACGGGCAGGAGTCAACGTCGCCGCAAATATTGTCGCCGTCGGCGTCGTTCTCAGCATCGTACTGGCATGAATCAACGTCGCCGCAAATGCCGTCGCCGTCAGCATCATTCTCCGCGTCGTACTTACACGAATCAACGTCTCCACAAATCACATCCCCGTCCGCGTCATGCTCCGCGTCGTACTGGCACGAGTCGATGTCGCCACAGATCAAATCACCGTCGGCATCATTCTCCGCGTCATACTGGCAAGAATCAACGTCTCCGCAAATCAAGTCGCCGTCTGCATCATTCTCCGCGTCGTACTTGCACGAATCGACGTCGCCGCAGATCAAGTCAACGTCAGCGTCGTTTTCTGCGTCATACTTGCACGAGTCCACGTCGCCGCAAATCGAGTCAACATCTGCATCATTTTCCGCGTCATACTGGCAAGAGTCGACGTTTCCGCAAATCAAGTCCCCATCCGCATCATTCTCCGCGTCATACTTACACGAATCAACGTCTCCACAAATCACATCCCCGTCCGCGTCATGCTCAGCGTCGTACTGGCACGAGTCGACGTTGCCACAGATCGAATCACCGTCGGCGTCATTCTCCGCGTCATACTGGCAAGAATCAACGTCTCCGCAAATCAAGTCGCCGTCTGCATCATTCTCCGCGTCGTACTTGCACGAATCGACGTCGCCGCAAATCAAGTCTCCGTCAGCGTCGTTCTCTGCGTCATACTTGCACGAGTCCACGTCACCGCAAATCAAGTCAACATCCGCATCGTTTTCTGCATCATGGTGGCAAGAGTCAACCTCACCA
>Ga0213839_1001602_pt1 | contig 14180 bp, 12 predicted proteins | sample SWPATP21_FD_160075 | JGI IMG/M metagenome (GOLD analysis project Ga0213839, IMG submission 160075) | Coastal seawater microbial communities from Marineland, Florida, United States - SWPA TP2 #1 | ecosystem: Environmental > Aquatic > Marine > Coastal | place: USA: Florida | collected 2016-08-14 | reverse complement strand
GCGGCGCTCGGGTTCGGCGAGCGCCGGCGCGGTGGTATCGGACATGCTCATGGCTCCCCCTGGAACTGATGATCAGGCGTATGTACGTATGTATCAGTGCGGAGCCAGACTATCGGGACTCGGCAGATCCGGTTGTAATGTGCGAGTCTCGGGGATGGAACCTGCTGCCAACCCACCCGGCCATCACGCTTAGGAGCACCCATGAACGCTTCGGTCGTCAATACCGCAGACCTTTACGATGAACGCGGCGAGGAACTCGGCTCCATAGCCGTCCAGTTCCAGTCCCTGGGCGGCCGCACCCACTTCAGCGGCCCGGTCCGGACCATTCAGTGCTTCGAGGACAATGCGCTGGTCAAGTCCGTTCTGGCCACGGCCGGGAACGGCTCCGTCCTGGTGGTCGACGGCGGCGGTTCGCTCCGCACCGCGCTGATGGGGGACATGATCGCGGCGAGCGCCGTCGCGAACGGCTGGGCCGGCGTCGTTATCAACGGCGCCATCCGGGACCGGCTCGCCATCGCGGCGCTGCCGCTCGGGGTCAAGGCCCTCGGCAGCAACCCGCGCAAGAGCGCCAAGGAAGGCGCCGGGTCCGTTGACGTGCCGCTGGAGATCGACGGCGTGACCGTCCGCCCCTGGGCGATGATCTGGTGCGATCCGGACGGAATCCTCGTGGAACGCTGAGGACTTTCTTCTCCTGAAGGTAGTAGCGGGAACAAATGAGCCAGTAACATAGTTACTGAAAGCAACTATCAGCTTGATCCCACACACTTCCCCTTGGAGCAGTCATGTCCAAAACCACCTCCGTGCGCGCCGCGGGAGAGGTCCTGACCCACCGTCAGACCATCACCGTCATGGTGGGACTCATGCTCGGCATGTTCCTGTCCTCGCTCGACCAGACGATCGTGTCCACCTCGATCTACACCATCGCCAACGACCTCGACGGCCTGTCCCTGCAGGCCTGGGCCACGACGGCCTACCTGATCACGTCCACGGTCAGCACGCCGCTCTACGGCAAGCTCAGCGATATCTTCGGACGCCGTCCGCTCTACCTCATCGCCATCCTGATCTTCCTCGCCGGTTCGCTCTACGCCGGATCGGTCCACTCCATGACCGAGCTCGCAATCGCCCGCGGCATCCAGGGTATGGGTGCCGGCGGCCTCCTGGCCCTCGCCCTGACCATCATCGGCGACATCGTGGCACTCAAGGACCGCGCCAAATACCAGGGCTACTTCATGTCGGTCTTTGGCATCTCCTCGGTGCTGGGTCCGGTGATCGGCGGCGCCTTCGCAGGCACCGAGACGATCCTCGGCATCGATGGCTGGCGCTGGGTGTTCCTCATCAACATCCCGATCGGCCTCGCGGCCCTCACCGTGGTGTTCATGTACCTGCACCTGCCCGCCAAGCATGTGAAGCAGAAGATCGACTACTGGGGCGCCGCCGCCATCACGCTGGCGATCGTTCCGCTGCTCCTCGTCGCCGAACAGGGCCGCACCTGGGGCTGGAGCTCCGCCAGCGCCTACCTCTGCTACGCCCTGGGCGTTGTGGGCATCATCGCGTTCCTGCTGGCCGAACGGCGCGCCGCGGACTACGCACTGATCCCGCTGCGGCTGTTCCAGAACATCACCTTCGGTCTGTCCTCGCTGCTGAACTTCATCATCGGCATCGGCATGTTCGGTGCCATCGCGATGCTGCCCATGTACCTGCAACTGGTCAAGGGCCTGACCCCCACCGAGGCCGGCCTCATGATGATCACCTTCACCGTGGGCATCCTCACCGGTTCCATCACCGCCGGCCGGACCATCTCGGCGTCGGGCACGTACCGGATCTTCCCGATCCTGGGCACCGCGGTCCTGACCGCGGCCGCCGTCGTCATGGGCCTCTCCCTGGGCGTCGACACGCCGCTGTGGGTCCCGGGTGTCATCGCGGTGTTCTTCGGCCTGGGCCTGGGCTTTTGCATGCAGCCGCTGACGCTGGCCATGCAGGTCTCCGTTCCGTCGAAGGACATGGGCGTGGGCACCTCCTCCGCGGCGTTCTTCCGCTCCATGGGCGGCGCGGTTGGCACGGCCGTGTTCATCTCGATGCTGTTCAGCCTCGCCGCGGACAAGATCGCCACCGGCATGAAGGACGCGGTCCAGAACGCGGACTACCTCAAGGTGCTCAAGGATCCGGCTGTGGCGGCCGACCCCGCCAACGCCAAGCTCTACGACTTCTTCAAGAACGGCGCCAGCAACGACTCGCTCAACGACACCAGCTGGTTGCACACCGCCAACCCGACGCTGACCCGCCCCATCACCGAGGGCTTTGCACAGTCGATCGACGCCGTCATGCTCACGGCCGCCGTCCTCACGGGCATCGCCTTCCTGATCACCTTCGCCCTGCCGAACAAGAAGCTCACGGACCCGAAGACGATCGCCCGGGAAGGTGCCGCGGCCGCGGCCCACTAGGGTTCTTGCCGCAGTGCGGCGCCTGTCCACCGGAGTGTAAGCTTCCTCTCATTTTCCGGCCTCGGGACAGGCGCCGCACTGCGTCCGGTGTAAGACTGGGTAGCTGCGGCGGAGGCCGTGGACCACGAATTGCCGAGGGAGCCATATGACCATCACCCAGGACCAGACCACCGCCAAGATCCCCCAACGGGTGATCTGGCTGGCCGTGGCGGGCGCCGTCGGCGGCTTCCTGTTCGGCTTCGACTCGTCCGTGGTCAACGGCGCCGTCGACGCCATCACGGAGGAGTTCGCGCTCAGCGAGGCCGTGACCGGCTTCGCCGTAGCCGTCGCCCTGCTGGGCTGCGCGGCAGGCGCCTACCTCGCCGGGAAGGTGGCCGACCGCTACGGCCGGATCCCGGCCATGAAGCTGGGCGCCCTGCTGTTCCTCGTCAGCGCCATCGGCACCGGGTTCGCGTTCGGCGTCTGGGACCTGATCTTCTGGCGGCTGGTCGGCGGCCTGGGCATTGGCCTGGCCTCGGTGATCGCACCGGCCTACATCTCCGAGATCTCCCCCCGCCACGTCCGCGGACGACTGGCCTCGCTCCAGCAGCTCGCCATCACCACCGGCATCTTCGCCGCGCTGCTCTCCGACGCCGTCTTCGCCACCACCGCCGGCGGCGCGGACCAGAACCTGTGGTTCGGCATCGAAGCCTGGCGCTGGATGTTCCTGGCCGCCGCCATCCCCGCCGTCGTGTACGGCTGGATCGCCTACACCCTGCCGGAATCCCCGCGCTTCCTGGTCTTCAAGGGCAAGGACGATGAGGCCCTCAAGGTCTTCCAGTCGATTGCCCCCGACACGGACACCGAACGCCACCTGCGTGAGATCAAGAAGGCCATCGAAGAGGACAAGCTCGCCGGCCAGAAGGGTTCCCTGCGCGGCAAGGCCCTTGGCCTGCAGCCGGTGGTCTGGATCGGCATCATCCTCTCCGTGCTGCAGCAGTTCGTCGGCATCAACGTGATCTTCTACTACTCCACCACCCTGTGGAAGGCCGTGGGATTCCAGGAAAAGGACTCGCTCACCATCTCCGTGGCCACGGCCATCACCAACATCCTGGTGACGCTCGTCGCGATCGCCCTCGTGGACCGGATCGGACGCCGTCCCATCCTGCTCGCGGGCTCCATAGGCATGGCCCTCTCGCTGGGCACCATGGCGCTGGCCTTCGGCTCGGCAACCGGCTCCGGGGACGCAATCTCGCTGCCCGGCGCCTGGGGCCCGGCAGCCCTCGTGGCCGCCAACGTCTTTGTCATCAGCTTCGGCGCCTCGTGGGGCCCGCTGGTGTGGGTGCTCCTGGGCGAAATCTTCCCGTCCCGGATCCGGGCCCGCGCCCTGGGCCTGGCCGCTGCCGCGCAGTGGATCGCCAACTTCGCCATCACCCTGAGCTTCCCCGTCATGGCCGCGGCCTCCCTGCCGCTGACGTATGCCATGTACGCGCTCTTCGCGGCGGCGTCGTTCTTCTTCGTGATGTTCAAGGTGCCCGAAACCAACGGCATGTCCCTGGAGCAGGCCGAGACGCTGTTCGTGCCCAAGGGTTCCGCGAAGGAGTCCGCGAAAGAGTCCGCCAAGGCCTGAGCCGGCGCTTCTGTGAGGCCCACCGCGGGCCTCAGCGTTCCGACAAAGAACGCCCTGCTTCCGAGGAAGCATGGGCGTTCTTTGTCATCTCAGCGGGTTGTGCACAACACCGGGCGTTGCTACACCACGTGCGGTTCGTGTGCCGTGAGGTAGCGCCGTCCGCCGAAGACCACGGCAATCGCGACCACCATGGACAGCGCGCCGGCGAAGAAGGGCACCTGCGGGCCGAAATGCTCGCCCAGCTGCGCGGCGGCAAACGGCGCCAGGGCCCCGCCCATCCAGCGCACAAAGTTGTAACCGGCGGAGGCCACCGGACGGGGTGAATCGGAAACCCCCATGGCCAGCTCCGTGTAGATGGTGTTGTTGACGCCCAGGAGCGCCCCGGAAATGATGACGAGGACCACGACGGCGGGCACCGAGTGTCCGGCGGCCAGGCCCAGTCCCACAAGGTCCAGCATCAGCACGGCCAGGGTGCCGGTGAGGACCCGGACGGCGCCGAAGCGGTTCTGCAGCACGGGAGCCACAAACACCGAGAAGACAGCGACCGCGACGCCCCAGCCGAAGAACACCCCGCCGATCCCGTAGGCGTCCATGCCCAGGATGAAAGGCGTGAAGGCCAGGACGGTAAAGAAGCCGTAGTTGTAGAACAGGCCGCTGGCCGCCGTCGTCCTGAGCCCCTTGTGGCCCAGCGCCAGCAGCGGGTCCCGGAGCCGGACCTTCCGCTCGGGCAGCGGGGTCTTGGGCAGCAGGGTGATGAGCGCGATGAACGCGGAGGCCATCAGCACGGCGGTCCCGAAGAACGGCGCGCGCCACTGCCAGCCGCCAAGAAGTGCGCCCAGGAGCGGGCCGAGGGAGATGCCCAGGCCGAGGGCGGCCTCGTAGAGGATGATGGCCGTGCCGGCTCCGCCGCTCGCGACGCCGACAATCACGGCCAGCGCCGTGGCCACGAAGAGGGCGTTGCCCAGTCCCCAGCCGGCGCGGAAGCCGATGAGCTCAGCCACGCTGCCCGAGGTGCCGGACAGCGAGGCAAACACGACGATCACGGCGAGTCCGATCAGCAGCGTCCGCTTCCCGCCGATCCGGGACGAGACGTAACCGGTGATCAGCATGGCGACGGCGGTCACCAGGAAGTAGCTGGTGAAGAGCAGCGACACCTGGCTCGGCGAGGCGTCCAGGTTCTTGGCGATCGCCGGCAGGATGGGGTCCACCAAGCCGATGCCCATGAACGCGAACACCGCCGCGAGAGCCGTCGCCCACACTGCCTTGGGCTGTTTGAGTAGTGAAGCCTTCTCGGCCTCGAGGGTTTGTTCCGCTGCCGGCAGGGTGTCGGCGGGCTGGCCGTGCATGGGGCACTCCTAAATGAGGGGAAATTCGGTTGGGTATTAGCCCTGTTGCGTCGCGTTGATCCTGCCGATGACCGGGAGGGCGGCCGCGAGGGCGGCACGGTCGTCGTCCGAAAGAGACGAGAGGATACCGGCCATGACGGCGTTGCGGCGCTCGTTGGCGGATTCGACGGCGGCGCGGCCGGCCTCTGTGAGCCTCACCCGGACGGCGCGGGAGTCGTCGGGGTCCGGTTCCCGGCGGGCGAGGCCGGCGCGCTCGAGCTTGATGATCTGTTCGGTGGCGCTGGGAACTTTGACGCCGAGGTTCCGGGCGATTTCACCCACCCGCACTCCCTGGGCCGGGGCAATACCGTCGCCGGCGCCGGCGCCGGATCCGGCGTCCACCAGCATCTTGAGCGTGCTGAGCTGCGCGGCGCTGAGTTCGCCGTCGGCGTCCAGGCGGCGGACCAGGTAGATGCTGTGGCGGAGGGCCTCGCGGAAATCCTGGGCGAGGGCAAGAAGGCCGGGATCAGCCGGTTCACTGGCGTTCATAGTTAGGTAGCCTAACAGTTAGGCAACCTAATGGTCAAGGAACGGGAGTTGCCCTATCACTTTTGGTCGCCAAACCCGGCGGATAGACGCCATAAGTGATAGCGCAACGGGCAGGGTAGGGCGGCGGGGATAGTGCAACGGGCAGGGTAGGGCAGCGGGCGGGTTCGGCGGCCCTCTCCCGGCAGCACACGCACACGCAAACGCCGACGCCGCAACTCGGGTGAGTTGCGGCGTCGGCGTTCGGTGCCCGGCGTGGTCGGAAAGAGGCTAGACGACCGCCTTGGCTTCCTCAATGAGGGAGGATACCGCGGCGAAGAGCGGGTGATCCGGCGCCAGTCCGGTGACCTTCTCGGTGGCCTCGTCCGGGGTGGACGCGGACAGGATTTTGGCGAGCTCCACGGCCTCGGCGTCGGCAGGATCGTTGAAGCGCAGGGCCGCCGCGATCGCCCCGAGCAGTGCTTCCGGGACAATCCCGCGTTCGGCCAGCTCGGCAGCCGGACCGATGAAGCGTTCGTGCCGGCTGAGTTTGCGCAGCGGGGCGCGGCCCACCCGGGTGACAGTGTCCGGCAGGTGCGGATTGGAGAAGCGGCCCAGGATCTTCTCGACGTAGGCCTCCTGCTCCTCGCGGTTGAAGCCGTGCTTGGCCACCAGGAGCTCCTTGGTTTCATCCAGGACGGCGCGCACGTCGGCGGCGACATCCTGATCGGCCATGGCCTCGGAAATCTTGCCCAGGCCTGCCTCGAAACCGAAGTAGGCTGCCGCCGCGTGGCCCGTGTTCACGGTGAACAGCTTGCGCTCGATGTACGGCCCGAGGTCGTCCACGAAGGTCGCGCCCGGGATCACCGGCTCTTTCCCGGCGAACGGCGTACGGTCGATGACCCACTCGTAGAACGTCTCCACCGTGACATCCAGGCCCTGCCCGGCTTCCTGGTTGGGGACAATCCGGTCCACCGCCGTGTTGGCGAACACAGCGGCGGCGTCCAGGGAACCGGCGGCCGGATCCCATTGGGCGGCCACTTCGGACTTCAGGATGTCGGTTGCGTTGATGGCGTTCTCGCACGCCATCACCTGCAGTGGCGCCAGCCCCGGGGCGCGGACCGCGATGCCCTTGGCGATCACGGGTGCCACGAACTTCAGGATGTGCGGCCCCACGGCGGTGGTGACGATGTCCGCGGTCGCGATTTCCGCGACGACGTCGGCTTCCTGGGTGCCGGAGTTCAGCGCGCGGAAGTGATCGACGGTACGGACAGCGGGGACGTCGCCGACTTCGTGGACCTGGTAGCTGTCCGCGGCGGCCAGCTGGGTGATGAGGGAGTCCGCGACGTCGGCGAACACCACCTCATACCCGGCCTCGTGCAGCAGCAGGCCCACGAATCCGCGCCCGATGTTCCCGGCTCCGAAATGGACAGCCTTCACTAGGAGTTGACCTTTCCGAACAGGGCCAGGACTTCATCCACCGTGGTGGCCGCCTCAAGCTGCGCCACCTGTGCCTTGTTGGTGAAGACCTTGGCGATCGAGGACAGGATGTGCAGGTGCTCGTTGTTGACGCCGGCCACGCCGACCACGAACTTCACTTCCTTGCCGTTCCAGTCGATGCCGTTCGGGTAGCGGATCACCGAGACCGCGGACTTCATGATGTGGTCCTTCGCGGCGTTGGTGCCGTGCGGGATGGCGAGGTAGCTGCCCATGTAGGTGGAGACGGATTCCTCGCGCTCGTGCATCGCGTCCAGGTATCCGGAGTCGACCGCGCCGCGGTCCAGCAGGAGCTGACCGGCTTCGTCGATCGCGGCGTCCCGCGTGGTTGCGGTGCCGCTGAGGACTACGCTCTCGGCCACGAGGATGCCCGCGGGACCGGCCTCTTCGGCAGGCACTTCTACATGGGCTTCCGCGGCGGCAGGGGCTACGGCCGTGGCACCGGCGTCGGCCTCTCCCCCGTCCGTGTTGCTGGCCCTGACCAGTTCCACGATCTCGTCATAGCGGGGGCTGTTCATGAAGTTGTCCACGGACACGTGCACGGCGCTGGCGGTCGCGGGCTTTGCCCGCTCGGTCAGGTCCTGGTGCGTGATGACGACGTCGTACGTGTCGCTGAGGTTCGCGATGGCCGAGTTGGTGACCTTGACCTCCGGGAACCCGGCGGCCTTGATCTTGTTGCGGAGCACGGACGCGCCCATCGCACTGGAACCCATGCCGGCGTCGCAGGCAAAGACGATGTTCTGGATCGGGGTCGCGAGGACGGCGACGCCGCTGGCACCTACGCCCTCACCGATCAGGGCGGCGGACACCGAACTCTTCTTGCCCTTCAGGGCCTCCATCCGGTGCGTGGCCTGGTCGAGGTCGTCTTCGGCGGTCGCCTTGCCGGCCTTCAGGATCACGGAGGCGATGAGGAAGGACACCGTCGTGGCGAACAGCACGGAGAGTGTCACGCCGACGTAGCTGTCGCGTGCGGTTGCGGCGTAGACGGCGATGATGCTGCCCGGGGCGGCCGGGGACCGGAGTCCGGCGCCGGTGACCACCAGGGTGAAGATGCCGGTCATGCCGCCGCCGATTGCGGCGAAGATCGTCATCGGCTTCATCAGGACATACGGGAAGTAGATTTCGTGGATGCCGCCGACGAACTGGATCACTGCCGCGCCAGGCGCGGACGCCTTGGCCAGGCCCTTGCCGAAGATGGAGAAGGCGAGCAGGATGCCGAAGCCAGGACCGGGGTTGGCTTCAAGCAGGAAGAGGATGGACTTGCCCTGCTCGAGCGCCTGCTGCGTGCCGAGCGGGGTGAGGATGCCGTGGTTGACGGCGTTGTTCAGGAACAGGACCTTCGCAGGCTCGATGAAGATGCTCGTGAAGGGCAGCAGGCCGTTGACGACAAGGAATTCGACCACGGCGCTGGCGCCGTTGCTGAACGCCTTCACTATCGGGCCGACCACCAGCATGCCGACCACCGCCATGATGGCGGCCAGGATGCCGGCCGAGAAGTTGTCGATCAGCATTTCGAAGCCGGGCTTGACGCGGCCTTCCCAGATCTTGTCGACCTTCATCATGAGCCAGGCCGTGAGCGGGCCCAGGACCATGGCGCCGATGAACATGGGGATGTCGGTACCGACGATCACACCCATCGTGGCCACCGCGCCCACCACGCCGCCGCGCACGCCGTAGACCATCCGGCCGCCGGTGTAGCCGATCAGGAGGGGGAGCAGGTACGTGATCATCGGCCCGACAAGTTTGCCGAGCTCCGCATTGGGGAAGAAGCCGGCCGGGATGAAGAGCGCCGTGATGAAGCCCCACGCGATGAAGGCGCCGATGTTGGGCATGATCATTCCGGACAGGAACGTCCCGAATTTCTGGACGTGTACCCGCACGCTGGTCTTTGGTTTCGCAACTGTCTCTGTTGCCATGTGAATTCCTAACCGTCGTTCCCGCTGCTTTGCAGGATGGTCCGATAATTTCGCCGAGCTAGCTGTTGGAGCTGGTGGAGATCCGGTGGAGCCATTCGAGGAAGAGCTTGAGTTCGGAACTGGAGAGCTGGTCCGAATGGGACGCCTGGAGTGCTGCGTTCAGTGCAATAGCCGCCACAACCACTGAGGATTTTCCGTCGTCCGCAGATCCGTTGTTCCGGGCCTGGTCCGTGGAAACCGCAAAGATCATGGCGTCGCGGGTCATGGTGGACAGTTCGAGGTTTCGCTCGGGTGCCTTTTCCGCGATCAACATGAGAGTCACCCCCACGTTGGCCGCCAGGATGGACCTGGCCGCCTCCCTGGGCGGGACGTTGAGCTGGCCGGAGACAGCCGCCTTGTTGAGCATCTCCTCCATGAGGGCCTCGGCGTCGGCGACGATCGCCGGCCGGCTCTCAGGGCGGATATTGCCAAACATGACGAGGTAAAGTTCGGGCTGCTTCAGCCCGAACTGCACGTGGTTGTCCCACATCCTGCGGATGTCCTCCAGGGGCTGGCCGGAGGGCGCGAAGTCGCGTTCGCCCGCGACATATTCGTCAAAACCAGCTGCGACGACGGCGTCGAACAGCCCTTCCTTATCGCCAAAGTGGTGGTACAGGGTCGGTGCCGTAACACCGGCCAACTGAGTGATCTGGCGGGTCGATACTGCGGATCCGCCGGAGTTGGCCAGCAGCTCGGCGGCGGCGCGAAGCAGCCGGGCTTTGGGTGGTAGCTGGCCATCGATACTCATAACCGCTACCCTAGCACCTATAGCAACGCTATATGAACTACATCACATACAATTTTCGCAGGTGCCGTGATCCGCCGCTGACGTAGCCGTCGGCCGCAGCCGTCACGTGCAGCACACATGATCCGCAGGATCAGCTGCGGCACCTGGTTTACCGGCTTAGTGGCCACTGGCCTACGACAGAGAATGAGGACCTTCAGTGCAGAACTTCCCAGGAGTAGGCGTCAGCCCCGGCCGCATCATCGGCACCGTCCGGCAGATGCCCAAACCGATCAGCGAACCGGCCGCAGGAGAGCAGCTGCCCGCGGGCGTTACGGCGGAAGAGGCGACGGCGGCGCTGAAGGCCGCGGCGAAGGCGGTCCACGACGAACTCAAGGCCCGCGCCGACACAGTCAGCGGCGACGGCAAGGCCGTCCTCGAGGCCACGGCCCTCATGGCCACCGACACCATGCTGCTCAAATCCGCCACCAAACTGATCGGCCGCGGGACCTCAGGGCAGCGGGCCATCTGGGAAGCCGGCGCCTCCGTCTCGGAAATGCTGCACAACCTGGGCGGCTACATGGCCGAGCGCGCCACCGACGTCCTCGATGTCCGGGCCCGGATCGTGGCGGAACTGCGCGGCGTCCCCGCACCCGGCATACCCGTCTCCGCAACGCCGTTCATCCTCATCGCCGAGGACCTGGCCCCGGCCGACACCGCCACCTTGGACCCGGAAAAGATCCTGGCCCTGGTCACCGCCGGCGGCGGTCCGCAGTCCCACACCGCCATCATCGCCCGCTCGCTGGGCCTGCCCGCGGTGGTTGCAGCCGTCGGCGTCGACGAGCTCGCCGACGGCACCGAGGTGTACGTGGACGGGGCGGCCGGGCTCATCACCGCCGGCCCGGATGAGTCCCAGCGGGCGGCCGCCGCCCACTGGGCTGCCACGGCGTCGCTGCTGTCCGCCTTTGACGGAACGGGCACGACGGCGGACGGCCACCTCGTCCCGCTCCTCGCCAATGTCGGCGGGGCCAAGGACGCCGTGGCCGCGGCCGGCCTGAACGCCCAGGGCGTGGGTCTGTTCCGCACCGAGTTCTGCTTCCTGGAGCGGGATTCCGAACCGACGGTGGAGGAACAGGCCGCCGCCTACAAGGGCGTCTTCGATGCCTTCCCGGGCAAGAAAGTGGTGCTCCGCACGCTCGATGCCGGCGCGGACAAGCCGCTGCCGTTCCTGACCGACGCCACCGAGCCCAACCCGGCCCTGGGCGTCCGCGGCTACCGGACCGATTTCACCACGCCGGGAGTCCTGGAGCGCCAGCTGCAGGCGATTGCCCTGGCCGAGAAGTCGTCCGAGGCCGACGTCTGGGTGATGGCGCCGATGATTTCCACCGCGGAGGAGGCGGCCCGTTTCGCCTCGCTGTGCGACGCGGCCGGGATCAAGACCCCCGGCGTCATGGTGGAGGTCCCGTCGGCCGCCCTGACGGCAGAGGCCATCCTCCGCGAGGTGGGCTTCGCGAGCCTGGGCACCAACGACCTTACCCAGTACGCCATGGCCGCCGACCGCCAGCTCGGCCCGCTTGCCGGACTGAACACCCCGTGGCAGCCCGCCGTGCTGCGGCTCGTGAGACTGACGGTGGAGGGCTCGGCGGCCGAGGGCCACAACAAGCCCGTCGGCGTGTGCGGCGAGGCCGCGGCGGACCCGGCCCTCGCCGTCGTCCTCACCGGCCTGGGCGTCACCACCTTGTCCATGACGGCGCGCTCCATCGCCGCCGTCGCCGCCGTGCTGAAAACCGTCACGCTGGCCGAGGCGCAGGAGCTGGCCAAGCTGGCACTGTCCGCGCCAAGCGCCACGGAGGCCCGGGCGTGGGTCAGGGCCAAGCTGCCGGTCCTGGACGACCTTGGACTCTGACCCGGGGTTGTAAGCGGTGGTCCGTCGGCCGGCCCGCCGACGGACCACCGCGCCACGATGCTGCCGCTAGGATGCACTCATGGCACTGATAGCTCCCCGGGTAACGGCCGGCCTCCCGGCCGAGGACGCGCAGAAACTCAAGTATGCCCTCGACGGCAGCCACGACATCACGGTGTTCGTGGACGGCACCGTCCACCGCCTGCCGCCGGAGGCGCGGGACGCCGTCGTCGACTTGCTGGGCCGCTTCAGCCGCGGCGAGGCCGTCACGGTCAGCAGCGTTGAGGAGATGCTCACGACCTCCCGCGCCGCGGAGCTGGCGGGGATCTCGCACACGTATCTGCGGAACATGACCGACCGCGGCGAGATCCCGGTGGAATACAGGGGAACGCACCGACGGATCCGGCTGGCCGACATCATGGCGTGGCTCGAAACGCAGAAGAAGCCCCACGCAGAGGAAGAATAGTACGGGCGCGGGGGCGCCGGCCGGACAGGATGACGACGGCCCGGATGCGTCATGAACATCTGCTTCATGACGCAGTGATAAGGATCAAGCAACGATCGCACCCCTGCGCGGAAACGCGGATGGGCCGCGGGTTAAACTTCAATGGTGGGTAAATTCAGAGGATGGCACATCTTGGCAGGCATCGCCGCCATGATGCTCGCCGGCATCTTCGGAACCGCCATGGGCCTGAACAACACGGCCACCTATATGGCCAGCGGCGTCGCCTTCGTTGCGGTGTCGCTCTGGGTGGACAGCCGGATTTCCCGCCGCCGGAGCGCCGCCCGCCGGTCCGCGCCCGACGCCGGCGGGTCCGGCCAGGACACCGGTCCGGCCCTCGACGCCGACGCCTCCAAGCGCGAGACCTAACCGACGGCAGACTCCGGGCTAAATCCAGGGCTAAAATCCGGGGCTAAATCCGGGGCCTGGCCGCCCAGCGCCGTGCCTTGAGCGCGGCATGAAGCTCCAGCCGCGGCATTCCCTTGAGCGGGTCCACGCCCAGCAACTGGCGGATCCGGCCGAGCCGGTTATAGATGCTGCTCCGGTGGAGGTGCAGCTTGGTCGCGACTTCCTGGACCGAGCCGTCGTTGTCGTAGAACAACTCCAGCACCGGCAACAGCTCGTGGTTGCGGTCATGGTCCTCCAGGAGGCGGAAATACACCGACCCGGCGTCCGCCCAGGCCCCCGCCCCGCCGCCGGCCGAGGCCAGGAGCTGGTAGACGCCGGTGGCCCGGCAGTCGACGAGCTCGCCCAGCTGAGGATCCACGGCCGCGGCCTGGGCGGCCTGCCGTGACTGCCGGTAGGCCTCGGCGAGTTCGCGCGGCTTGGCGAACCCCTCGCTCGTGCCCAGAATGATCCGCCGGACCGTGCGCCCGGAGCGTTTGGCCAGTTCCAGCTGGTAGTGCACCAGCACCTGGGCGTGGTCCGCCCGCCCGGTGGACTCCTTGAAGAGCACCACGGCATGGGATTCCGTTCCGGCGCTGAACAATGCGGCATCCACGCCGATGGTGGCCTGCAGTGCCGCGGAGCGGTGGATGAGCGTGTCCGCGATGGGATCCGAGCCGCCGGCCCAGCCATCCGCGTCCAGGACGGTCACCAGCTGCCAGGGCCCCTTGCCCTGGACCTCTTTCCAGCCCGCCACGGCTGCCACCGCGTTGGTCTCGCCGGCGCAGGCGGCCAGGAACTCCTGTTCGCGGCGGCGGCGGAACTCGGATTCGGCCGTGTTGGAATCCAGCAAGAGGGAGGACAGCTGTTCCAGTTCGCGCGCCACGTCGGGCAGCTGGGCGAGGACGGACGTGCCGCTCGGCTCCTCGGCGTCCAGCTGGACCCACAGGTACCCCACCCGGAAGCCCCGCACCAGCAGCGGCACGCACACGCGGCCCAGCATGCCCAGGTCCGCGTTGGCCGGCACGACCACCGGCCGGACCGCCGTCGCAATTCCGTGGGAGAGCTGCCACGCAATGACATCCATCGGGACGCGCTTGCTGAGCAGGAAGTTCACCCGGACGCGGTCCGCCTGCGACTGGTTGGAGCTGTAGGCCAGCAGCAAACCGTCGAGGTCCTCGAGGGAGAGTCCGCGGCCCAGCCGCTGCGCCACCTGCTCCACGAGCTGCTCCACGTCCTGCTGCTGCATCCTGCCAGACTACTGCCCCGGCACGCCGCGCTGCGAATATACCCGAACGGACACGAGCCGACACCT
>Ga0213839_1001601_pt1 | contig 14194 bp, 13 predicted proteins | sample SWPATP21_FD_160075 | JGI IMG/M metagenome (GOLD analysis project Ga0213839, IMG submission 160075) | Coastal seawater microbial communities from Marineland, Florida, United States - SWPA TP2 #1 | ecosystem: Environmental > Aquatic > Marine > Coastal | place: USA: Florida | collected 2016-08-14 | reverse complement strand
CGACGCCGGACCCCGCACCTGCACCTGCACCTGCACCGTCACGGGAGAGCGAGCCGCTGCCAGCCGCCCCGGACCTCCCCGAGTCCGCCCCGACAGTGCACGAGGAAGAAGTGCACCAGGCCGAAGCGCGCCAGGCCGAAGTGCACGAGGCCGAAGTGGGCCGGGAAACCGCGCCCGGCGTCGCCGTCGACGCACAGCCGGCCCGCGAAGACTTCACGCAGCTCATCCCCGTCCGCGACGAGCCTGTCCACGCAGAGCCGGCCCGCGAAGACTTCACACAGATCATCCCCATCCGCGACATCCCGCTCCACGAAGAGCCCGCCCGCGATGACGCCGCCCACGAGGACGCTGCCCACGAAGACGCTGTCTACGCGACGGCCGGCCAGCATGGCCACGCAGCCCGCCAGGACGCGGCCCCCGATGGCACAGGCCCCCACGACGCCTATGCGCTGCCTCCCCACGATGTGGGTCAACATGATGAGGCCCACCATGCCTACGAAGACTCCGGCGACCACCAGGCACACCCGGAAGCCGAATACCACGAAGAACCCGGCCACGAACTGATGGCCGGATCGATCCGGTATGACAAAGCGCCCGCCAAGAAGATCCGACGCCGGCGCCGCTTCCTGGCCCTGGTGCTGTCCCTGACCGTATTTGTGGTTGCCATCGCGGTGGGCGCACAGTTCCTCAAACCCCTCCTGGGCGGGGACACCATGGCCGACTATCCCGGCCCGGGTACCGGCGAGGTCACCATCACGGTTGAACCCGGTGCCGGTCCGAAATCCGTGGCCACCGAACTGGAGTCGAAGAAGGTCGTGGCGAACGCGGACACCTTCCTCAAGGAGTTCGTCGCCTCGGGCGGAGCCCTGAGCCCGGGCAGCTTCTCGATGCGCCAGGAAATGAAGAACTCTGATGCCGTGGCCGTCCTGCTCAACAAGGACAAGGGCAAGGTCATGTACTTTGCGCTCAGTGCCGGGTTGCGGATCAATGAATCCCTGCAGGCAATTTCCGAGGGCACCGGGATCTCGATGCCCGACTTGAAAGCTCTCAGCGATGCGCCGGCCCAGTTCGGCGTCCCGGCCAAGGCCAAGAACCTGGAGGGCTACCTGGCCCCGGGGGAGTACCGCTTCCCGCTGGGATCCTCCGCGAAGGACATCCTGCAGAAGCTCGTCGGCTCAACCCAGGATGAACTCAAGGCCCAGGGCGTCACCGATCCCGCCAAGCAGTACGACGTCGTGACGGTTGCCAGCATCGTGCAGGCCGAGGGCGGCCAGGCCGAATACGGCGACGTGGCCGGCGCCATCTACAACCGCCTCAAGCCCAACAACACCGAGACCAACGGGCTCATCCAGTCCGATGCCACGGTCACCTACGGATTGGGCATCCGGAGCTTCCACATCGACGAAGCCCAGAAGGCGGACAAATCGAACCCCTACAACACCTACGCCAACCAGGGCCTGCCCGCCGGTCCGATCGGTTCGCCCGGCAGGACGGCCATCGACGCCGCCGCCAAGCCCAAGACCAACCAGTACCTCTACTGGGTCACCATCAACCTGGACACCAAGGAGACCAAGTTCTCCAAGACCCTGGCTGAACACAACGGCTACGTGGAGCAGTACAACGCATGGTGTGAGGCCAACCCGGGACGCTGCGTATGACGCTGCGGGCGGCCGTGCTCGGGCATCCCATCAGCCACTCGAAGTCGCCGGCGCTGCACCGGGCCGCGTACGCCCACCTGGGCGTGGACATCGCCTACTCCGCCATCGACGTGACCGAAACCGGGCTGCCCGCCTTCATGCGGCAGGTCAGGGACGAGGCCCGCGCGGACGGTTCCTGGCGCGGGCTGTCGGTCACCATGCCGCTGAAATCCGCCATGGTGGCTGAAGTGGACGAGGTCCGGGGCGTGGCACGCGCACTGGGTGTGGTCAACACCGTCGCCTTCGAATCCAACGTCGACGGCGGCGGCCACCCCCGGTTGGTCGCCTACAACACGGACGTTGCCGGCATCGTCAACGCGCTCCGGCACGCGGGAGCGGCGATGGCCCCCACGGCGGCGGTCCTCGGCGGGGGCGGGACGGCCGCAGCCGCCATCGCAGCCCTCAAGGAACTCGGTGCCGCGTCGGCGGACGTGTTCGTCCGCGACGTCAGCCGGGCCGCGGAAGCGCGCGCGGCCTCCGCCGCCGTGGGCCTGCCGGTCCGGGTGCTTCCGCTCGCCGGAGCGGCAGCCGCCGTCGCCGCGGCCGACGTCGTCATCTCCACGCTGCCGCCCCGCGCGGCAGACGCACTGGCCGGGGAACTGGCCGAAGAGCTGGCGGCGAAGCCGGCAGGAGCGCTGCCTCAGCCTGGCAGCCCGGGCGTGCTCCTGGACGTCGCCTACGATCCGTGGCCCAGCCGGATTGCCGCTGCCTGGCAGGACGCGGGCGGAACCGTGGTCCCCGGGCTTGAAATGCTCATCTACCAGGCGGTGGAGCAGGTGCGGCACTTCACCGGGCTGGGCGAGGCCATGCCGGCCGGAGTCATAGATGTGATGTGTGACGCAGTCGGGGCGCCCCGACGGGTGTTCTAAGCTCCCGACATGGCAGGATGGAATCTATGTTGCGTTGGTTGACTGCCGGAGAATCCCATGGCCCGGCACTGGTCGGAATAATTGAAGGCGTGCCCGCCGGTGTGGAACTCACCAGCGCCCACATCAGCGAGGCCCTGGCCCGCCGGCGACTCGGCTATGGCCGCGGCGCCCGGATGAAATTCGAGCAGGATGTCGTCACGATCCTCGGCGGCGTCCGCCACGGCCTGACCCAGGGCGGCCCCGTCGCCATCCAGGTCGGCAACACCGAGTGGCCCAAGTGGGAACAGATCATGTCCTCCGATCCTGTGGCCCCGGAAATCCTGGCCGACCAGGCCCGGAACGCCCCGCTCACCCGGCCCCGGCCCGGCCACGCCGACTTCACCGGCATGCAGAAGTACGGCTTCGATGAGGCCCGCCCGGTCCTGGAGCGTGCCAGCGCCCGCGAGACGGCCACGAGGGTTGCGCTCGGCACGGTCGCGGCAGCGTTCCTCAAGCAGCTCGGAATCGAGCTCGTCTCCCACACTGTGTCCATCGCCAGCGTTGCCGTGCCGGAAGGCCGGCCGCTCCCGCTGCCGGACAACGTCCTGGCCCTCGACGCCGATCCGCTGCGCTGCTTTGACCGCGAAACCTCCGACGCCATGGTGGCCGAGGTCGACGTCGCGCACAAGGAAGGCGAAACCCTCGGCGGTGTCGTCGAAGTGCTTGCCTACGGCCTCCCGCCGGGACTGGGCAGCTACGTCCACTGGGACCGGCGCCTCGACTCGCGCCTGGCCGCGGCCCTCATGGGTATCCAGGCCATCAAGGGCGTTGAGGTCGGTGACGGGTTCCTCACGGCCGCCCGCCGCGGCTCGGCCGCCCACGACGAAATCGTCAAGGACGCGAACGGCAGGATCATCCGCACGTCCAACCGCGCAGGCGGGATCGAAGGCGGCATGAGCATCGGCGATGTCCTGCGCGTCCGCGCCGCCATGAAGCCGATCGCCACAGTGCCCCGCGCCCTCAAGACGGTCGACGTCAGCACCGGGGAGGCCGCCAAGGCCCACCACCAGCGCTCCGACGTCTGTGCCGTCCCGGCCGCCGGCGTGGTGGCCGAGGCCATGGTGGCCCTGGTGCTCGCCGAAGCGGTCGCGGAAAAATTCGGCGGCGACTCCGTGCAGGAGACCGCCCGCAATATCAAGGGTTACCTGGACAACATTCCGGCGTCCCTGGACTCGATCGGCCACTAGTGCCGGTCGGGAACAACGAACGGCTCTCCGCTGCGGCGACGCCCGCGGCAAAGCCCGTCGGCCCCATCGTCCTGATCGGCCCGATGGCCGTGGGCAAATCGGCGATCGGACAGCAGCTCGCGCAGCATCTGGGGTGGGCCTTCGTGGACACCGACGCCGTCGTGGTGGCACAGCACGGCACGATCGCGGAGATCTTTGCCAGCCGGGGCGAACATGCCTTCCGTGAGCTGGAGGCCCGCGCCGTCGCGCAAGCCATCGAAGACGCGCAACGCGGCAGCGCCGTCATTTCGCTCGGCGGCGGGGCCGTCCTCGACTCCGGTACGCAGCAGCTCCTGGGCCGCTGTACCGTGGTTTACCTTGAATGCGACGCCGAAACCGTGGCGGAACGCATCGCCAGGAATTCGGGCCGGCCGCTCCTGGCCGGCGACGCCATGGGCCGGTGGCGGACCTTGTTCGCCACCCGGCAGCCGGTCTACGAACGGCTCGCCGACCTCGTCCTCGATGTCCGGCGCGGCACCGTTCCGGAACTGGCTCACCGGCTGGAAGATGCGCTGGGGGAGCATGCCGCGGCGAAAACCGCTGCCGTGCCCGCTCCAGCGGCGACAAAGGAAGTTGAATAGTGAGTACTGAATCAACAGTCATCAAAGTCACCGGACACACGCCCGGTGAGAACTACGACGTCGTAGTCGGCCGCGGCCTCCTGGCAAGCCTGCCGGGCCTCCTGGGCGAGCGCGTCAAGCGCGTGCTGGTCATCCACCCCCGCGCGCTCCGGCTTACCGGCGACACCGTCCGGGAAGAGCTGGCCGCCGCCGGTTTCACCGCCCTGACCGCCGAGATCCCCGACGCCGAAGAAGGCAAGCACATCGAGGTGGCGTCCTTCTGCTGGCAGGTGCTGGGGCAGAACGACTTCACCCGCTCCGACGCCATCGTCGCGGTCGGCGGCGGCGCAGTGACCGACCTCGCGGGCTTTGTAGCCGCGACCTGGCTGCGCGGGGTCAAGGTCATCCACATGCCCACGAGCCTGCTGGGCATGGTGGACGCCTCCGTGGGCGGCAAGACCGGCATCAACACCGCCGAGGGCAAGAACCTGGTGGGCGCGTTCCACCCGCCCGCCGGCGTCCTCGCGGACCTCGACACGCTGGAGACGCTGCCGAAGAACGAGATCATTTCCGGCATGGCCGAGGTCATCAAATGCGGCTTCATCGCCGACCCGGCCATCCTCGACCTGATCGAAAAAGACCCGTCCGCGGTATCCGATCCGCGTTCCGACGTGCTCCGGGAACTCATCGAGCGTGCCATCAGCGTGAAGGCCCGGGTGGTGTCCGAGGACCTGAAGGAAACCGGCCAGCGCGAGATCCTGAACTACGGCCACACCCTGGGCCACGCCATTGAACTCGCCGAGCGCTACTCCTGGCGGCACGGCGCGGCCGTCTCCGTGGGCATGATGTTTGCCGCCGAGCTCGCCCGCAGCGTCGGCCGGCTCAGCGACGCCGACGCCGACAGGCACCGCAGCATCCTTGAAAGCCTTGGGCTTCCCATCACCTACCGCCGCGACCGCTGGCAGGCCCTCCTCGACGGCATGCGCCGGGACAAGAAGTCCCGCGGCGACCTGCTGCGTTTCGTGGTGCTCGACGGCGTCGGCCGGCCCGGCATCCTGGACGTTCCCGACACGTCCCTGCTCTTTGCCGCCTACCAGGAGATTGCCTCCTGATGATCATGGTCAAGGGCGGCACGAGCGAGTGGCCGGACGCGGGATTTCCCGGGATCCGGATCAACCCGCAGAGCCTCATGCCCCAGATCGTCAACGACGACGTAATGGCCGAAGCGTTGGCGGCCTCCACCGACCCCGGGGACCTGATCTTCATCCGGCTCGTCGAAGGGCACGCGGCCGAGGCTGCGGAACTCCTCGCCGAGGCCCGCTACAAGGACCCCGACTCGCTGCGGCTGCGGATCTTCGAGGCGGACGTCCTGCGGGTCTCGAACCGGTTTGACCGCGCCGTCGAGGTGTTCCGCCAGCTCCTCGCCGAGACCCAGGGCACCCTGGAGGAGGCGGCCGTCCGCCAACACCTCGGCCGGTCCTACTTCGCCGGCGGCAACGTCGGCGCCGCCGTCGAGTCCTTCGCGAAGGCCCTCGATCTGCGGGTGGCCGGCTCCGCCGACGCGGCCCTCATCTACGCCTCCACCGTGGCGCTGCAGCGCGCCCGGGAAGTGCTGGAACAGCAGTCCTGAGCCCCCGTCAGCCAGCTGTCCGCGGGAACCGGTAGAATAGAACTTGGATTTTTGACAAACACGCGCTGGCGGGCCTTATCGGCATGCCGGCCCGGCATACAATGTCCGGCCGCTAGCACCGGTCGAGACGAACCAGATAGAAACTAAGAGGATACTGTGGCAACCACTAACGACATCAAGAACGGAACCGTCCTTAAGCTTGAGGGCCAGCTTTGGAACATCATCGAGTTCCAGCACGTCAAGCCCGGCAAGGGTGGCGCGTTCGTGCGCACCAAGATGCGCAACGTGATGTCCGGCAAGGTCGTCGACAAGACCTTCAACGCCGGACTCAAGATCGAGACCGCCACGGTGGACCGCCGCGACTACCAGTACCTGTACCAGGACGGCGCCGACTTCGTCTTCATGGACACCTCGGACTTCGACCAGCTCACCGTCCCGGCCGCCACCGTCGGCGACGCCACCAACTTCATGCTCGAAAACCAGATGGTCAACATCGCCATCCACGAGGGCAACCCGCTCTACATCGAACTGCCCCCGAGCGTCGTTCTCGAGATCACCTACACGGAGCCGGGCCTGCAGGGCGACCGCTCCTCGGCCGGCACCAAGCCCGCCACCCTCGAAACCGGCTACGAGATCCAGGTCCCGCTGTTCGTCGAGAACAACACCAAGGTCAAGGTCGACACCCGCGACGGCAGCTACCTCGGCCGGGTCACCGACTAGTGAGTGCCCGCGGTAAAGCCCGCAACCGGGCCCTCGATGTCCTCTTTGAAGCCGAGCAGCGCTCGGCCTCGGCCTTCGACGTACTGAAGTCCCGCCGGGAGCAGACAGACCAGATCGTCAACCCGTACACCCTCGAAATCGTTGAAGGCGTGGTGTCGCACCAGGCCGCCATCGACGAATTCCTGGAGACCTATTCGCAGGGCTGGACCCTGGAGCGCATGCCCTCCGTGGACCGCATCATCCTGCGGATCGGCACCTGGGAACTGCTCTACAACGACGACGTCCCGGACGGCGTGGCGGTCAGCGAAGCTGTCGCCCTGGCCAAGACGCTTTCCACGGACGAATCGCCGTCGTTCATCAACGGCCTGCTGGGCCGGCTCCAGCAGCTGAAGCCTTCGCTCCTGGCCTAAGGTCGCCGGAAGCAGGCCGCCGGCACCACGAAGAACCCCGCCCGGGACACTTGGGCGGGGTTCTTTCGTTCTCCCGGGAGGCCTAGCCGACGACGGCAGCCCTGAGGGCGGCGATCTCGGCGAGCTGGTGCTGCTCGTCGAGTTGGTGCGCCGGCACGTCCCGGCCGCTGAGGATCCTTTGCCGGGTGAAGGCAAGCCGCGTGGCAGCATCGAGCAAGGCCTTCATCTGCGCGCCCCGCCCGATCGACTTGGCCCAGCGCAGCGCATTACGGCGGCCGCCGGTGGTGGCCAGCATCTCCACCTCGGCCGCGGTGAACCAGCCGGCGGCCGCGTATTCCCTGAGCCTCTGGCGGGTTAGCCTGCGCTCCGCCACCCGCAGCAGCGCGATGACCAGGACCGCCAGCAGGAAGATCGGCACCTGCACCAGCAGGTACTGGGCCAGGAAGTCCTGGCCCATGCTGTTCCAGCCGCTGTGCAGCAGCATTGCGGGGATCAGTCCGACGGCGAACGCCAGCACGGACAGCCCGTTGCGTCCGAGGCGCGCGGCGTAGCCCATGATCAGGCCGGTGGTACCCGTGAAGATGGCGTGGGCGAACGGTGACATGACCCCGCGGAGGAAGAACACCACGGCGAGGTCCGTGCCGGGGTCGCTGGAGTCGGCGATGGCGCGGCCGAAGTAGAGGATGTTCTCGGTGAACGCGAAGCCCGCCGCGATCGTGAAGGCGAACACCACGCCGTCGACCGGTCCGTCGAAGTGCCTCGGGGCGAAGAGCAGGAGCACCAGCAGCCCCAGGGACTTCGCGAATTCCTCCACCACCGGCGCCTGAACCGTCACGGCGAACGTCGCGTAGTCCAGTCCCGAGGCCGGCCCCGCCACCAGCGAAAAATAGGGCTGGATCAGCATCGTCACCGCGATCGAGACCGCGGCGCCCCAGACAAAGGCGAACAGCAGCAGGGGCTTTGGCTCCGGTTCCCAGCGGTCGATGAAGCGCACCGTCAGCAGCACGGTGCCCAGCGGGATCAGCGAGGCGATGAAGCCAATCACAAAGCCGGAGATTCCGGTCCTGTCCAGGAGGAAAGGCAGGACCAGGAAGAGACTCATGAACGCGAGGAATCCGCCGGCCAGCACCAGGCCAAAACCGCCGGCGGGACGGCGGCCGCCCGCGACCGCCGGAGCGGCGGGAGGCAGCGCAGGCTGGAACCGGCCGCGGTTGCTGGCCGGGGCCCGCTGGTAGTACTCCGGCTCGATATGCCCCAGCCACGTAGGATTGGCCTGCTCAGGCAGCGGCCCCTGGCCGGAGGCGGGGTAGCCGGGGCGGTCACGCCCCGGCTCGTTCATCGTCATGGAACCGAGCCTATGTCCGTGTGAGGTTAAACGCATTCCGGCGGCGACGGGCGTCAGTGCCTCTGTGGTAATTTGAAAGAGCAAATAATCCTTTTTTAATTCCGTCCCGTGAGGCGGGGAAAGGGGAGACGAGCTTTGACTTCTGTGCCATCAGCACCGGGTCCGGCGAAGGTTGTACTCACCAGGGTTGTCCTCAACCAGGCTGACATTGACCGTGCGCTTACTCGTATCGCCCATGAAATTCTCGAGGCCAACAAGGGCTCCCAGGACCTCGTCCTGCTGGGCATCCCGCGCCGGGGCTATCCCCTCGCCGTCCGCCTCGCCGCGAAGATCGCCGCCGCCGACCCCACCGTGGACGCCGCCGCGATCGTCGGCCAGCTCGACGTCACGATGTTCCGCGACGATCTCTCGCACCAGCCCACGCGCCCGCCGTACCCAACCCAGCTGCCGCGCACCGGGATCGACAACAAAGTGGTTGTGCTGATCGACGACGTCCTCTACTCGGGCCGCACCATCCGCGCCGCCCTGGACGCCCTGATCGACCTCGGCCGTCCGCGGATCGTCCGGCTCGCCGTGCTGATTGACCGGGGCCACCGGGAACTGCCGATTCGCGCCGACCACGTGGGCAAGAACCTCCCCACGTCCTCCGCCGAGAAGGTCCGCGTCCGGCTGGAAGAAACCGACTCCGTGGACGGCGCCCCCGTCAACGAAGTGGTCATCGAGGCCACCGCATGAAGCACCTGCTCTCCACCGAAGACCTGAGCCTGGCCAACGCCGTCCGCATTCTCGACACCGCCGAGGAAATGGCGGCCGTGGGGGAGCGCGAGGTCAAGAAACTTCCCGCGCTGCGCGGCCGCACCGTGGTCAACCTCTTCTTCGAGGACTCCACCCGCACCCGGATTTCCTTCGAAGCCGCCGCGAAGCGGCTCTCCGCCGACGTCATCAACTTCGCCGCGAAAGGCTCCTCCGTCTCCAAGGGCGAGTCGCTCAAGGACACGGCCCAGACGCTCGCCGCCATGGGAGCCGACGCCGTCGTGATCCGGCACTGGGCCTCCGGCGCACCGCACCGGCTCGCCGCGACCGACTGGATCGACGCCGCCGTCATCAACGCAGGCGACGGCACCCACGAACACCCCACCCAGGCGCTCCTGGACGCCTTCACCATGCGCCGGCACTGGTCCAAACTCGCCGGCACGCCGTCGGCCGGGGCGGACCTCAAGGGCATGCGCGTCGCCATCGCCGGCGACGTCCTGCACTCCCGCGTGGCCCGCTCCAACGTCTGGCTCCTGCGCACCCTGGGCGCCGAGGTCACGCTCGTCGCGCCGCCCACCCTGCTGCCCATCGGCGTCGAAAAATGGCCCTGCGCGGTCAGCTTCGACCTCGACGAGACCCTGGCCCAGGGCGTGGACGCCATGATGATGCTCCGGGTCCAGGGCGAACGGATGAACGCATCGTTCTTCCCGACCACCCGGGAGTACTCGCGCCGGTGGGGTTTCGATGACAACCGGCTCCGCGCCCTCGACACCCTGGGGCTCAAGGACACCATCATCATGCACCCGGGTCCAATGAACCGCGGCCTGGAAATCTCCGCGGCCGCGGCGGACTCGCCCCGCTCCACCGTGCTGGCGCAGGTCCGCAACGGTGTCTCCATCCGCATGGCGGCACTTTACCTGCTGCTTTCCGGGGACACCCGCGAACCGGCCACAACCGTCACTGCATCTGCGGCCGCGTCCCACGCCGCCAATCCGAACCTCACTTATTCCCACCAGGAGAGCCACTGATGGCCGAACAGCAACAGCACGCAGACAACAGCGGCGCCTACCTCATCCGCGGCGCCGCGATCCTGGGCGGAGCGGCCGAGGACATCCTGATCCGGGACGGCATCATCGCCGCCCGCGGCAACCAGCTGGACGCCGACGGTGCCGGGGTGAGGGACGCAACAGTAATTGACGCCGCGGGCCTCGTCGCGCTGCCCGGCATGGTGGACATCCACACCCACCTGCGCGAACCGGGCCGCGAAGACGCCGAAACCGTGGAAACCGGCACCCGCGCCGCCGCCCTCGGCGGCTACACCGCCGTGCACGCGATGGCCAACAGCACCCCGGTGGCGGACACCGCCGGCGTCGTCGAACAGGTCCTCACCCTGGGCCGGACCGCCGGCTGGGTGGACGTCCGCCCGGTGGGCGCCGTCACCGTGGGCCTGGCGGGGGAGCAGCTCGCCGAACTCGGCGCCATGGCCGACTCCCGCGCACACGTGCGGGTGTTCTCCGACGACGGCATCTGCGTCCACGACCCGGTGCTGATGCGCCGCGCGCTCGAATACGTCAAGGCGTTCGACGGCGTCGTCGCCCAGCACGCGCAGGAACCCCGCCTCACCGCCGGCGCGCAGATGAACGAGGGCGAGGTCTCCGCCGTCCTCGGCCTGGCCGGCTGGCCGGCCGTCGCCGAGGAGAGCATCATCGCCCGTGACGTGCTGCTGGCCCAGCACGTCGGCTCCCGGCTGCACGTCTGCCACGTCTCCACGGCCGGCTCCGTGGAAATCATCCGCTGGGCCAAGTCCCGCGGCGTCAACGTCACGGCCGAGGTCACCCCGCACCACCTCTGGCTCACCGACGAGCTCGCCCGCAGCTACGACCCCGTCTACAAGGTCAACCCGCCGCTGCGCACCGACGCCGACGTCCAGGCCCTCCGCGCCGCGCTGGCCGACGGCACGATCGACGTCGTCGGCACCGACCACGCCCCGCACCCGAGCGAGCACAAGGAATGCGAATGGGCGCAGGCGGCCATGGGCATGACCGGCCTCGAAACGGCACTGTCCGTGGTCCAGCACACCATGATCGAAACCGGCCTGATGGGGTGGGACGACTTCGCCCGCGTCACCTCCACCGCGCCGGCCGCCATCGGCCGGCTCCAGGACCAGGGCCGCCCGCTCGAGACCGGCGAACCCGCCAACGTCATACTCGTGGACCCGGCTGCGCGCTGGACCGTGGACCCTTCTAAGATGGCAACCATGGGCCGTAACTCTCCGTTTGCCGGCCGGGAGCTCCCGGGCAAGGTGATGGCCACCTTCTTCAAGGGTCACCCGACCGTCCTCGACGGCAAACTCAACACCCCGTACCGGTGGCCCGCCGACGCCGTCGACGCCGCACCGTCGGGCCGGCCCTGATGGTCAAGGACCTTTCCCTGCTCCTCACGCTGGTCCTGGTCGGCGTCGCGCTGACGCTGATCTGGATCGGCTGGCGCAACCGCCTCCGCCGCCAGTCCGACGTCGAGCCCCTCCCGGAGGTCCCCGCCGAACTCGGCGCCCCGCTGGCCGTGGCCGACGGCCAGTACGTCGCGTCCACCACCGCCGGAGACTGGCTGGACCGGATCGCGGTCCACCATCTCGGCATCCGCACCAACGCCGAGCTCAGCGTGCACCCGGAAGGGGCGCTGTTCGAGCGCGCGGGCGCCGGCCCGGTCTTCATCCCGGCCGGACAACTGACCGGTGTGCGCCAGGAAAGCGGCATGGCCGGAAAGTTCGTGGAGAAGGACGGCCTGCTGGTGCTCAGCTGGATGCTCGGCTCCCACGAGCTGGACACCGGCTTCCGGACCCGGCGCGCCGAGGACAAGGCCGTACTCCTCACCACCCTCCAAGATTTGATCTCCGCAGCCCCTCAGGCAGAAGCCGATAGTGGAAAGTAACGACGTGACGGAATCCCACGCAGTGTCAGGAACAGCAGTGTCAGAAAACACAGTGACAGAAAAAACAGTGTCAGAAAAAGCAGTGACAGCAAACGAATCTGCACCCGCTGCAGCATCCACCCCCGCAGTCCTCGTACTCGAAGACGGCCGGATTTTCCGCGGTACCAGCTACGGCGCCACCGGAACCGCCCTCGGCGAGGCAGTCTTCGCGACCGGCATGACCGGTTACCAGGAGACCATCACCGACCCCTCCTACGCCCGCCAGCTCGTCGTCCAGACCGCGCCGCACATCGGCAACACCGGGGTCAACACGGACGACGCCGAGTCCCGCCGCATCTGGGTGGCCGGCTACATCGTCCGCGACGCCGCCCGCCGGCCGTCCAACTGGCGCTCCGAGCGCTCCCTCGACGACGAACTCGTCGAACAGGGCATCGTCGGCATCCAGGGCGTCGACACCCGCGCCATCACCCGCCACCTGCGCGAACACAAGACCATGCGCGCCGGCATCTTCTCCGGCGACGCCGCCCGCGCCACGGACAAGGAACTGACCGACGCCGTCCTGGCCAGCGCGCCGATGGAAGGCTCACGCCTCGCCGAGGAAGTCAGCGTCGACACCGCGTACACGGTGGAGCCCAAGGACTTCGGCTGGGACGGCGAGCCGCGGTTCAGCATCGCCGCGATCGACCTCGGCATCAAGCGCATGACCCCCGTCCGCTTCGCCGAACGCGGCATCAGGGTCCACGTGCTGCCCGCCACCGCAACCCTCGCCGATGTCCAGGCTGTCAACCCCGACGGGTTCTTCATGTCCAACGGCCCCGGCGACCCCGCCACCGCGGACAACCAGGTCAAGCTGCTGCGCTCGGTGCTCAATGAGAAGATCCCGTACTTCGGCATCTGCTTCGGCAACCAGATCCTGGGCCGCGCCCTCGGGTTCGGCACCTACAAGCTGCGCTACGGCCACCGCGGCCTCAACCAGCCCGTCATGGACCGCCGCACCGGCAAGGTCGAAATCACCTCGCAGAACCACGGCTTCGCCGTCGACGCCCCGCTCAACGGCGCCACCCAGGCGCCCGAGGAACGCTACGGCCGCGTCGAGGTCAGCCACGTGAGCCTCAACGACGACGTCGTCGAAGGGCTCGCCTGCCTCGACATCCCGGCGTTCTCCGTGCAGTACCACCCCGAGGCGGCCGCCGGCCCGCACGACGCCGCGTACCTCTTCGACCGCTTCATCGATCTCATGGCGGACACCAAAGCAGCGCTGTCCCCGGCGGCAGGCGCCTCCGGTACCGCTCCCGACACAAAGACTTCCACCGATTCCAAGACTGAGGACAAGAAGTAATGCCCAAGAGAACTGACCTCAAGAGCGTCATGGTCATCGGGTCCGGCCCGATCGTGATCGGCCAGGCGGCCGAATTCGACTACTCCGGCACCCAGGCACTGCGCGTCCTCAAGGAGGAAGGCCTGCGGGTCATCCTCGTCAACTCCAACCCGGCCACGATCATGACGGACCCCGAGTTCGCCGACGCCACGTACGTGGAGCCGATCACCCCCGAAGTGGTGGAGAAGATCATCGCCAAGGAGCGCCCCGACGCGCTCCTGCCGACCCTTGGCGGCCAGACGGCCCTCAACACGGCCATCGCCCTGGACAAGAACGGCGTCCTGGAGAAATACAACGTCGAGCTGATCGGCGCCAACATCGCCGCGATTGAGCTCGGCGAGGACCGCGAGAAATTCAAGGGCGTCGTGGAGCGCTGCGGCGCCGAATCGGCCCGCAGCCACATCATCCACACCATGGACGAGGCCATCGCCGCGGCCGAGGACCTCGGCTACCCGATGGTGGTCCGGCCCTCCTTCACGATGGGCGGCCTGGGCTCCGGGCTGGCCTACGACGAGGGCGACCTCCGCCGGATCGTCGGCCAGGGCCTGCAGTACAGCCCCACGTCCGAGGTGCTGCTCGAAGAGAGCATCCTCGGCTGGAAGGAATACGAGCTCGAGATGATGCGCGACAAGAACG
>Ga0213839_1001598_pt1 | contig 14206 bp, 12 predicted proteins | sample SWPATP21_FD_160075 | JGI IMG/M metagenome (GOLD analysis project Ga0213839, IMG submission 160075) | Coastal seawater microbial communities from Marineland, Florida, United States - SWPA TP2 #1 | ecosystem: Environmental > Aquatic > Marine > Coastal | place: USA: Florida | collected 2016-08-14 | reverse complement strand
TTCAGGCGGTTCCCGGAAGGCTAGCTGCCAACTGGAATCTATCTGATCAATGGTGATGAAGCGGTGAAGGCGAAATTATCTTTTTTACTTTCGGAAATTAGGATTAGTAAGCCATTGTAGCGGAACGACAAACCGCTCGGCTTTAGAATTAAAAAGCAGGCGCGAATATGCCTGCTTGATTCAAAACAACTAGAGCAGGAAGCGCCGTCAGGTGATGACTACCTTTGTACACACAATCATCGCCCTATCCCCGCCATTAGACTATTGTTTCCCACTTCTCAGATCAGTAACCATATCGTACCCAATTCCCCAGTTATCCGTACTAACCTCATCAATCACAACAAATGTACTCGCAGGGTCTTTATCCAATACATCCACGACTAATCGCGTTGCCCCTTCGATCAGTTTCTTCTTTTGAGCCACGGTAACACCTTCATCAGTGACTTGAATATTAATGTACGGCATAACTCTTCCTCTGGTTTACTACAGTTAATTTGGTAAATGTAGAACACTCACACTGAAAATCGGACAGGTCGATTCGAAATACCAGGATCCATTCTCGACCAGCTGTTACTGCTATTTTACTGAGCGACATCGCAATACATTTTATTCACGATCTGCCAGCGTCCATTTTCTTTAAGCAGTCCGATAAAATCTATGTAGTATTTTTCGAACAACGGACACTCCAGCTTTACCATTGCCTGCTCACCAATCACCTCAATTGATATAATTTTGAAGCGATAGCTCTCCCCCTCCTGCTTGGGAACAGGCCGGCTTCCGACGGCATGTAGCCATTCATCCCTACTTCGGCGCAGGTTCGGAGCCTTTAAAACTGAATCGCTATGGAAAATATTGCGCAGTTTCTCGACATCAGCTTCGTATAATCCATCAAAGTAATCAGTAATGATCTGCTCTATAGTTTGTATCTCAGAACTGGCCATTTTCGTACTCCCATATTTACAGATAAAGTTCTCAAGCCGTTTTGGAATCAGCGTTTTCCGCTTGAAGCGAACGCTGAAAACTCTCCAGCTGCGTCACGGAATCCAACATACGCTTGGCTCTTTCACCTATACGGATATCAACTGGAAAATATCCACCCCAGCGGGAATATACCGTTAACAAAATATCGGCAGCTGAAACCCTATCGCCGCCAAGAAAAGCATGTTGATCCAGTTTCTGCTCCACTACATCCCAAAGATGGTTTATTGCATTTGCCGCTGCCTCAAACGCTCGATCCTTTGCTGGCCCATCATCCAAGTGCTCGCCGATAAAAAACAAGCGTCCATATGCAGGGTGCATGGTTGCATTAGCAAACAGGATATTTTCGATCGCCTGTGATCTTGCTTCAGGATCAGTGGGCATTAACGCATTATCATGCTTATCCAGTAGATAAAGAATGATGGCGGCTCCCTCTCGCAATACACGTTCGCCATCAACTAATACAGGAACAGCACCTACCGGATTGAGGGTAGAAAAGTTAGACGTATCTGTTTTATTCACCAGCTGAACCGGTTGATCTAATTCGCGCAAAATTGCTTGGGTCGCCAGAGAACAGGCATTTGGTAGGTAATGAAGTTTATACATAGTCTTTTCCTGTGCATTAATTCAGATTTCAACATTCCCAGTACGACGCAAACCTATTGGCCGTCTGAGCCTGTGATGCAGCACATGGTAGGGATACAAACTGATTCCATATATACCTATAATGCGAACCAACTGTTCTCAATATGGAAACCCAATGAATAAACTGAGAGCCATCGAGTTGTTCGTTCGCTTGGCGGACTTAGGCAGCTTCACCAAAGTCGCCGAGGAGAAGAACACATCTAAATCGATGATAAGCAAGGAAATTTCTAGATTAGAAGAAAGTATTGGAGCGCGTCTGTTTCACCGTTCTACGCGAAAACTGCAACTCACTCATATAGGCGAAGGCTACCTGCAACGTTGCCGGGAGATCCTACTGAAGTTGGATGATGCCGATTCATTTGTTCAGGACTTGCAAGAACGCCCGAAGGGAAAGCTTAAGATCAACGCCCCTATGGCCCTTGGCATAACCGACCTTTCCAGATTATTTGCGGATTTCATGCGGACCTATCCTGAAATAGAGCTTGATATTCATCTCGGTGACGAACCCATTGACCTACTTGAACAAGGGTTTGACGTTGGTTTTCGCGCCGCCAGCACTCCCTTTGATTCAAACTATATCGGTCGTCCCCTTACTGAATTCAACTACCATATTTGCGCATCGCCTGAATATCTGGAGGCTCATCCGGATGTTCTCCATCCTGATGACTTGAAAGACCATAACTGCTTTGTGTACAGCTATTTTCGCGGCAAAAACATTTGGCCTCTGGATGAAGGTATTTCTATTCATGGGGCGCTGACAGTCAATAGCACAATCTTCATGATGGAGGTTGTGAAAAGCGGATTGGGGATTGGTTTTCTACCTGATTTCGTATGCCGCGATGCACTCGAAAGCGGTGAGGTTGTAGAAGTTCTCTCTGAGATTACAAAGCCCAAACTGACGTTATGCGCGCTTTATCCGGAACGAAAATTCGCCCCACCAAAGCTCGTTCATTGCATTGAGTTTCTCGAAAATTGGTTTAAAGAAAATGTAAACAAACCACATAGTACTCTAAGCAAGTAGCCTGCTATACAAACCCAGATGACTATATTTTCGCGGCAAGAGTGTTTATAGAGCCCGGCTCCCTGTGAAACCGGGCTGAAGCCTGAGAAATGATACAGTCGTTCCTGAACTCAGACTACACTCGCAACCTCTCCGGGACGACGCAACATTTTGTCGATATCTCCTATATGTTGCTCCTCTTCCGCAATCATCTGCCTTGCATACTCTTCAAGGAACACAGAACGCCCTTCCGTCAGTTCAAGCAAGCGGTGGTACTTTTCCACACCGACTTTCTCAAACTCCAACGATTCCTCAAGAATATCGCGGATATCATGCTGCTTGGTTTCCAGCAGCGTACCGATTGCCAATGACGGATGCTCTCCCAGATGGGTAACCATTTCACCTGCCTGGGTAGCATGCATTGCGTTTCATTGGCAGCACTGCGGAACCAGCCAACGATAGGGATACGGCCAAAGCCAAACACCATGAAAGAATAGTGGGTGTAACGGACCACCCCGGCGAGTTCATGTTCGAGAATATCATTGAGTTGCGCGACAACTTCAGCTTTGTTGTCCAGTGGTTTCAGCATCGGAAGCCTCCTCTACCACATTGTGTAAGGCTAGCCACTGCTTCACAAATTACCCGGGGTCTGACACGTGATTCTGCCTTTACTGATTACCCCTCCTGGCTTGGTTCCCAGTGCGTTCAATGTAAAGGACTTTCACCGCCAACAGCTAGCCTGGTATCTCAGAGCCCATCCTTAGTATTGGATGCTCACAGGAATGCGCAAGCCGTCATCCATAAACCCCAAACAAACGGGGTTCCCCCTTACACGACTTCACGGCCGAGCAGCAGATCTGATGCCAATCCGCGGTTCTACAGTAAGTTGCCGATCTCTCGCGCTGTACCCAGTACCGTTCACCACAGGAGAGAACAATTAACTTGTTATAGTTCTCTATTTCACTTCTCAAGCTAAGACAAAAATCACCCTTTTAGTATTTGAGTGTGACTGTAATAGCTTGTAATTTTGTTATTAACCAAGGCTGATAGCATCGAAATCAAGTACAGAAAATAGTACTTAAAGTCCACTTCCACAAAGCGTTTAGCTATAAATTCGGAGTAGGTCATGGCCATTTTCCAACTATCAGTATTAAGCCAAAACGATCCAGGGGCCGCAGACGGCGATAAACTATATTGTACCGTTACTCGAGAAGGCGGTGGTGAGCCTTGGAAAGGTAGCTTTATATTTGGCGAGCCCGTGCAGCTTCCAATTCCACCGGCCCCTTACAATACCGCCCCACCAACCCCCACCTGGTGGATACCTTTCACTCCAGAGTCCAACGTTAATGGCTTAAGTGAAGTCGCTTATACAGTGGAAATCACCTCCACCAATAAGGACTATATCCCGCTAACCATTACGATTAAATCCAGTGAACTCGCAGCCTGGGTAGAAAAGAGCAAGACTGAAACGACTAACCAGGTTTACCGAGAGGGTACCCAAGGCGTATTTGGGTTTGCTCAATTTAACTCTGGGGCGGCATGTGATGAACCCTATTGGATATATACCATCACCGCAGGCGTATTGAACCCAAAGGTTAACCCGTAAGAAAACATAAGAGGGCCTTAGCTGCACACTAGAAGGGAATCTAAGGCAGCTTCCCTCATCACCACGGTAACAGGCTATATAAACTTCACCTATCTAGTATTTCATAAAACTGAAGCGGCATTTCCAGATATATCCATGTAGTCAGCGTGTAGCCAATAGCTGGTACGAATAAACTAATGCCCCGCCCTCAAATATTAACTACTTGCTCAAACTCAGTCGTTCCGACTGGGTTCACACTCCATGATCGGTTCAGGTTGCGCCCCTGTATTCCACTGCCAGAGCTTCCCTTCACTCAACGCAATCGTGCCCTGATTCCCGGCCGCAACCGCATTCACACCACTCATCACTCTTTTGGGGGTAAGCCCTTCATTGCGCCCCCAAATCCAAAGGCTACCGTCATTTTTGATAGCTACGGAATGACTGCTGCCGGTCGCAATTGCTGCAGCTCCCTCAAAAATCAGTCCCCAGCGGATAGCCTTATCGCCGTACCCATGATGACTCAATGGGCCGTATATATTTCCTCCTGTCCCCCATACAGTGCCGTCACCTTTGAGGATAAGTGCATGCCCGGTATGGGAGACAACCTGCACCACATTGGTTGCCGTTTCGACATAACCTTCAGTAGACGCGAGCTTGCCATCCCCATATTGACCGCGGTGCGCACGCCCCTTTACATAGAGTTCACCACCCTGCGTGACATAGTAGTTGGCACTGTCACCGACCGAAGCGTAACGGATATTCTCGGCTACCTGTGTTGGGGTTTCCTCGAGTTTTTCACCGAAACCAAGCAAACTGTTTGTCCCTAGATGCCATAGACGGCCGTTTTCACTCAGGATAAACAAGCCTGATCGGCCCGCATAGAACGAATGAACCCGGTTCATTGCCACAGCAGTTTCGGTAGAACCTCCTCGCCAGGTCAGCAGATCACCGTCCTTGGTTAGGGCATATCGGTTACTTTTACCGATGCCTACCTGTGTAACGTTTGCGATGCTTTTTCGTGGTGTATCCGCACCACTCCACTCGTACACCTGATCACCGCACAGCGCCATAAAGTCATCGTAATAGGCAGCCAACCGCGGACTAGAGCTGTCAGCAATGGCTGGCGCACTTGATATCACGAATGGAATCAAACTCCTGACAAAAAACCGAATACCCGCCCCGACCTTAATTCCACTCATAGCATCTCTCGTTCCAATCAAACGCCATCTAAAAAATAGACTATGCCAAGTAACCTTTATCATGAAGAGCATTTTTAACAGCGGATCATCAAAGTAACTCTGGTACTTAAGGCGAGGGGGTTATTGACGACTGAATGCAGGTTGGTGCTACGCTTCGATTCACCAAAGTAGAATTGCAATGGCATTAGCAATCAGAAGTTGATGTCATGCGTTGGCTGTGTCTGATAGGATCGACGGATTGTAAGGGAACAACGTGCCTCCAACTGATATTCCAGTTCTGAGCCGCAACCCCATCATTTCCTGACATGTTTGACGGACTAACAGGAGCTAGTAATGATCGTTCTCTGGTGCAAATCCTATCTGCTGCCAATCAGCTTTCTGCTCACCTTTTGTCTCAGTCTTAGCGGGTGCATTAATCAGGAACCCGACGTTATTAAGTGGCGCTTACATACACAGGCCACTGACCAGACCATCGATTATCAAGGCCTTGTTGAACTGTCTGACAACATAAAGAAGATGAGCGGTGGCCGCTTCCAGCTCGAAATCATCTCGAGCAACACCATTCCCGCCGGTCCGGATATCTACAATGCCGTGCAGGAACGGCGCGCAGAAATGGGTAATGGCTGGCCGAACTGGTGGTCAGGCCAACACCCCGCATGGGCGTTAATGAATGCAGGCCCGTTCGATTTTATGAACCTGGATGCCTCCATGATGTTTTTCCTCGCGGGTGAGGGTACAGAACTGGCCAACTCGTTGGCATCGTCGGATGGCATTATGTGGCGCCCAGCCTGGTGGCCGGGTATGGAGTTTGGTCTGATATCAAAAACCCCAATTACCGGTCTGGATGACCTCAGAGAGAAAAAGGTGCGAATCGGCCCAGGTCTACCGAGCGAAGTGCTAACTGCTGCAGCGAACGCATACACGATTCCTCTGGTGCCCCGGGAGATACGCCCCGCACTCGAAAGTGGCGACATTGATGCAGTCGAATGGACCACGGCCAGAGGCGCCTGGGATTTGGGCCTGCACGACATAGGCAAGCACGCCATCGTACCGGCTATTTGGCAGCCCTCTGTGCTGTCTGACTTTCTGATAAACAAAGCGGCCTTCGATGAGCTTCCTGAAGACCTTCAGGCCATCCTGGAAACGGCCATCAAATCCTTCTCTTTATCAGTGACGATGAAAGCTAAAGTATCCGACTTCGAAGCCTTCAAACAGTTGGCGGAGAGCGGCGTAAATATAAACCGTTGGCAAGAGAGCGATATCAATCGCTGGCGCGAAGAATCCGACAAGGTACTGATCAAGTACGCCGAGAGAGACCCATTAACACGAGAGATCATTGAGAAGAAACGTGCTTTCAAACAGGAATTTAACGACTACTACGATTGGTTTGGAAACTACGAAGATCAATGATTAACCGCTTAACGATACGTTTATTCTGCATCGTTAGTCTGATTACCCTTTTGGTAATGACTGCGTTTGTTGCAATGCGTTATCTGGCAAACGCCGAATTGATGCAAAGCACCTCCGAACAACGAGGGCTGGAAGTCGCAAAACGGGTTGCCGTCTCGGTCAAACCAACAATCTGGAATATCTATAACAAATCCTATAACCGCGCTTATACAGCAGAATTTGCCGACGCAATCCTTGATGCTGAAATGGACTCAAATTTCATCAAAGGCATCAAGGTATTTGGCAACTTCGGCCACCTGTATATGGGCAAGCTTAAGCACAATGATGAGATCAGGCGGCTGGAAACTGATCAGGATGAAAAAATCTGGCAACAGTATCCGAACCATGTCAGATACCCGGTTTCACTGGGGACAATGACCATTGGTCATGTCGAAGTAAGCTATTCGGATAAAGAGTTTGCCGCGACCCTGAGGAAATCCTTATGGGTTGATATCACTCAGGTAGCAATCGTAAGTCTGTTGTTCGTTGGCTCGCTATACGTCGTATTGCGGCTGGCGCTAATGTCCCCGATGCAATCGCTTCAGGTCGCGCAGCACTCTCTCAACGCCCTTGATGAAGCCGTACTGGTGGTCAATAAAGATGGCCACGTTATCGATATAAATCCGAGCTATACAACCATTACTGACTTTAAAGAACAGGAAATACTAAATCAGCCCCCGGCTATTTACTCCGCAGATGGTAACCAACTGCCCATTTTTTCTTACGCTGCGGAGTCACTAAAACAGCAGAAAAGCTGGGCGGGGAAAGTTATTGGCAAACGCAAAGATGGCAGCAGCTTTCCAGGATGGCTCACCATCAACGTTGTCGAACCGATTGAAGAGCAAATGGCGGATGAAGATACCACTTATGTGGGTGTTTTAACCGACATCACAGAAAAGCAGGAAGCAGAACAAAAGCTCCATCAGCTAGCCTACTACGACACCTTGACGCAAGTGCCCAACCGCTATTCCTTCATGTTAAGACTGGAAGCGGATATCCATTACGCCATGCGCCAATCCAGTCCGCTGGCGCTTCTGTTCATCGATCTGGATAACTTTAAATGGACCAATGACAGCTTTGGTCATGATGCTGGTGATCTGCTGTTGATCGAGGTCGCCAACCGCCTCCAGGCACATTTACGAGAATCCGACTCCTTATACCGTATTGGCGGGGACGAGTTCACGGTGATTGTTTCAAGTTATGCTGACAGCAACAGCTTGATGGAACTGGCGCAGGAACTGGTTAGCGCGATCGACAACTGCTTCTATATCAACGGGCACCGAGTAAAAGCCGGTGCCAGTATCGGCATATCCACCTTCCCAGACGATGGCACCAATGCCCAGGAACTGATCAAGCGCGCGGATTCAGCAATGTTCCAGGCCAAAGAGCAAGGCCGGGGCCAGGCATGCTTTTTCTCTTACCAACTGGAACAGCAGCGTCACCAGGATCAGATGATCGTCGAGGGCCTCAAGGAGGCTATCCAGAAAAACGAGCTGCACCTGTTTTACCAGCCCAAATGCGCGCTGAGTAAGGATGGACTCCGCGTTATGGGGGCAGAAGCGCTTATCCGCTGGCTACGGAACGGGGAGATGGTCTCCCCTCCCGACTGCTTTATTCCCATTGCCGAACAGAGCAATCTGATCTGTGAAATAGGCTATTGGGTGATCGACCAAGCCTGCCAGCAGATTACTAGCTGGAAACAACAGGGAATCGAGTCACTGACAATTGCGGTCAACCTTTCTCCACGGCAGCTGAAAGACGCTCAACTCTTTGATTATCTAAAAGCCAGTCTGGAGAAATACCAGATCAATCCGGGCGAACTGGAGCTGGAGATCACTGAAAGTGCCGTTATCGAGGATATCAGCGGTTCAATAAAGACCCTTAACAGACTGCAAAGCCTCGGGATCTCAATCGCAATGGACGACTTCGGTACCGGCTATTCTTCGTTGGCCTATCTGAACAAACTGCCGATCGAAGTGCTTAAAATCGACCGCTCGTTTATCAACACAATCCCAAACTCAGATGATAACGACGCCATCGTTAAATCGATCTTCTCCATGGCGCACACTTTGGGATTGGAGGTGGTTGCCGAAGGCGTAGAAAATCAGGAACAGCTCGACTTCCTGATTGCCAACAACTGCCAGATTGGCCAAGGCTACCTTTTCGCCAAGCCAATGCCTGTCGAGCAGTTTGAAGTCTGGTTAACTCAACACCGTTCTACACTCGAGATCGAAGAAGCCTTAGAGGTTTGATGTGCAAACAACCTTCGCCCTTCCACTTCTTGGTTACATAGATATCTTATGTTGATTTAACCTAGCGTCTTATCTTTCTCCCCAGACCTCGCAAGTTCATTAAAATTACAGACCGTAAAAGCGTCGCGAGGCTGCTATCACAGCTCAATATTCACGTCTGCGTGCTTTAATTCTTGCTGTCAATTTTAGAACCGAACTAGACACTGGGTTTGACTAAATCTGCACAGACAGTAAGCAGAATCTTATAACCCTGCCGACTGGTAAGTATTAAGCACATCACACCAAAAACTCAAAGAGATCAGGCAACAGCGATAACGTATAGGGATCATTTTTCCAAACGGACTTTGAATTATAATCCGTGCCCCCGGCAGACCTGCTACCGGGGCACTTACTTTGATTGATCTGAGGACAGAATTTGGCTAACACCGTTACTGGGGAACTCTTATAGTGCTTGTAGCCTCCATCCAGCAGCAAAACTATTGCCTTAAAACCACGTCACTCAAAGCGTCTGTCCCTATACGTACCAGATTCCGTTTTGAATATCTGCGGCCAGGTTCTGTTGATTTTCCGTACTTTCAGAAAAGCCAATCAAAACACTTTCGTGCTTAACTCCACCATTCAATTGACCCTTCCAGTGTTCGATACCAGCGTTATCAGCGTTACGACTTAGAACATTACTATATAACAAGCCAACAAATCGATCGTCACTTACTGTATCCAGAGTTCCGTAGGCATTTGCAAACTCTTGGGACCCAATAAACTGTTCAGCAACCCAAGACAGGTCTCGAGTTCCCTCATCCAGCATTTTTATCCAATAGCCGAGGCCTTCACTGTCTGGCTTTCGATTAAAAGCAGCTTGATAAAGCCTGTATACCTGACCAGCATCACCGTCAGTATCTAAAGCGAGAACTCCGTTAGAGAAATGAATTCGCTCCACTTGATAAAGCGTATCGAAAGTATTTCCTGTCGAGTCATAAACATAAAAGTTATTTAAAGATCCTGGCTTGACCGAGTAGTAAGAATTAGACTGACTATAGTAAACACTATCAACACCATCTCCTGCAAAAATCACATCTCCACCATGACCACCATAAATACTATCATTCCCAGAGGATGAGTAAATTTTATCAGCTCCAGCACCACCGTATAACGTATTAGCCTCATAATCTCCATATAAAGACATACCTTCGACACTTTCGACTGTATTAAGGTCTTCGAGTACAGATACGTATACACTTTTACTATACTTTCCCTGAACCCATCCAGCGTCTATATAGTGCCAGCCACTTTTCTTAGCCTCATATGTTTTTATAACGTCATTTTTATACCCATTTACCAATGAAAAGTCATTCCACTCATAGTTTTCAACGACAGCAGTACCCAATGAGTCGTAGACTACCAATTCATCTGGATCACTATCGCTTCCAGATGAGAACGAGTATGTTGCCCCCTCGGTCAACCAGATTTTAAAACTGTCTGTTGATGATGAGTGTGTAGTACCATATGAATAATAAGAGGCAATATTATCCCAGTCAGTAGTATATGACTTGTAATAGGAACTAAAAGTTAACAACTTAGCACCTGCCATTTCACTAAACGAGTAAATAGGAAGGTGCAGCGGGTAATTGTTATCAGAAAAGCTCATTTATAAAATCCTTTTAAAGCATATAACATACAGCAGCCAGGCTGTAATAAACTGATGTATAAACTTAGTAAAACCAACTAAAATAACATCAGTGTACAGTTGATAGCACTTCAGCCTCGATTATTAGTCCAAGTGAACCAAGATAACAAAGAAGTAGTTGCAGGATACATAACAAGGTTTGAGATGCATTTGCTAAAGGCCCTCCTTGACCAATTCGAGAAATACAGTTAACTAGCTATTGGAGTTCTCAGCAAATCAAGACCCCAGTCGAAAGACTTGCAATACTTACCATATAAGCAGTCGATCCACAAAACCAGCAGCTCGTTTTTAGCTTCGTATTACATTGATAACTAAGGCTTTTTCCACAAACAGGTTCGAAGCAGAATATAGTAATACCAACTCGTTTCCAATTTACGTCGGGCTTTACGCAAAATAGTTTCGAGAGCGATTTCCCTGTGCTTGATTTTGACCACACCAAAATTTGAACTCAGACGAGAAGTTTTGAATTCTCACGGTATCACAACCTCTCAATCTGTTCCCGTAGCCATACAATTGCCGGATCCTGTGCATACAGCGGGTGCTGGATCAGTGTCATATCCACCGCATCCAGGCCCTCGGGCGGAGATACCATTCTGACCGGCAACATCTCCATAAACAGCTCTGCCATCTGTTTCGGCAAAGTGATAATTGCATCGGTGTGCGCAACGATCCGCGCGGCCGCGGTGTAATTGAGATTGCAGGAGATAGTTTCTCGACTCAGCTGCTGCCTAGCCAGCCATAGATCCACCGTGCCGGGTCGAGCACCCGCAATATCGGTAAAAACCACATGGGGCTGTTTGATAAACGCCTTCACATCCAATGCATCACCAACCTCTGTGTTGTGCTCTCCCACCAGACACACCAGCGGTTCCCGCTGCCAGAGCTGCTGTTGCAGGCCTTTGGGAATCTCATGGAATGACGCCAATCCAACAACCAGATCAACCGCCCGGTTCTCCAATCCACTTTGCAGGGTTTCATCGGTAATCAGCTGAATATCGAAGCTGATGCCCGGTGCAATCTGCCGAGCCTTCGACAACAACAGCGGGAAGTGCACCATCTCAAAGTAGTCGGTGGTTGCGATCACGAAACGCCGCTGACTGCATGATGGGTCGAACGCCTGCGGTTGCGCCAACGTCACTTCAAGGATCTTTAGTGCTTGCTGTACAGCAGGAAGCATCGCCAACGCACGCGGTGTTGGCTGCATCCCCTTTGCGGTACGTACCAACAACGGATCACCTAACTCATCGCGCATGCGGTTGAGTGCATGGCTCACCGCCGGTTGGCTGAGAAAAACCTTCTGGGCTGCCCTGGTGACATGACACTCGGTGATCAGAGCCTCAAAAATCAGCAACAGATTCAGGTCAAACTTGCGCAATACCTGCCCTGCCCGTTCCTCTCTCTCATTCAATGACACGCTGGCCACACCCCATTATTCATCACATGCATGTATAGATAACGCCAATTCATTTCCTTAATAACATAGCACTCAGTAACGTCTTAAGACATCGCTTAATCCAAATCACAGACCCAACAACAAACAATAAGCGGGGATGAAAAAGCTATGTCCAATCAAGACGCCAAAGCCGCAGCCTATGCCAAAGCCAATGAGGACTATGTCCCGATCTATGCCACCTACACCGATACCTTCATGCAGTTTCCTGCCGTAACGGATATAGAGAACAGTGATGCTGATGTGGTTGTATCGGGGATCCCGTTTGATCTCGCCTGTGGTGGCCGCTCAGGCTCACGTATGGGCCCCAAAGGTATTCGTACCGCCTCATCAAACCTGGTATGGGAAGGCGTGCGTTGGCCCTGGGATTTTGCGCTGGAAGATCACCTTAAAGTGATTGATTGCGGCGATATCTTCTTCCAATACGGAGAGCCGGAAAGCTTTGTCGTCAATGCTGAAGCCCATGCCAGCCGAATACTGGAAGCCGGAAAGAAAATGCTTAGCTTCGGAGGTGATCACTTTGTCACCCTCCCGCTGCTGCGTGCCTACGCGAAAAAACATGGTCCATTGGCGCTGATCCACTTTGATGCTCACACCGACACATACTCCGGTGGTTCCAAATATGATCACGGAACAGTGTTCTACCACGCCGTCAAAGAGGGGCTGATCGATACCGACCATTCTATCCAGATCGGGATCCGCACCTCGTTCAATGCCGATGGCTACCCCTTTGAAGTTCTGGATGCCGCCTGGGTCAATGATCACGGTCCGGCCGCGGTACTTGAACGCATCCGAGCACGGGTGGGTGATAAGAAAACCTATGTCAGCTTCGATGTGGACGGCTTGGACCCCAGCTGCGCTCCCGGCACCGGTACTCCGGTGGCAGCAGGCATCACCACAGATTGCGCCCTGAAAGCGATACGGGGACTTAAAGGCCTGAATCTGGTGGGTATGGACGTGGTAGAAGTATCTCCCTCTTACGACCACGCAGAGATTACCTCCCTTGCCGCGGCCACGCTGGCACTGGAGTTTCTTTATGTACTGGCCTCGGAGCATGTTTGAGCGTGTCGCACCGTGAAGCGCGGAATATCCACGCCGCACACTATTCTTAAATCGTGCTTCCTGCCCAAAGCGATCCCGATGAGAGGACAGCTGTGATAACGCCAGAGCCCTATTACCCCGGGCTCTAGCCGCTCCTCAGTAAGGTCACTCGGCAGAAGCGATTTTCGGAACCTTTCTTATAAAAATAATCAGAGAAGATCCGTAATGAGCACACCCAATAGTCATAAGAAAACGCTGAACGCAGCGGACGTTACCCTCTATACGGTGTCCGCCGTCCTGCTGGTCGATCAGATCGCCATGTCTGCCGCTGTCGGCGAGGCTGCCATCTTCTGGTGGCTGGCGGTCATTGTCCTGTTCCTGATCCCCAACACCCTTGTCACCGCCGAACTGGGCACGGCCTACCCGCAACAGGGGGGCATCTACGCCTGGGTACGAGACGCTTTCGGCACCCGCTGGGGCGCTCGTATCACCTGGCAGTACTGGATCAATATCGCCCTCTGGATGCCGGCGGTGTATATCATGTTTTCAGGTATTTTCGCCGCGCTATTCATGCCGGATTTCAGTTTATGGAATCAGATCGGGCTTGGAATCGCGATGTGCTGGCTCACCGCCTGGGCGAACTGCATTCGTCTTAAGTACAGCAAGTGGATTCCCAACCTCGGCACGCCGCTGAAATTCCTGATCATCCTGACCCTCGGCGCCGCTGGAATTAACTATGGCTGGCAGCATGGCTTTGCAAACGACATCAGTCTGTCTAATGCAATGAATGATCTGGAAGCGGGCCTGGCCTACCTCCCGGTAGTGGTATACGGCTGCCTGGGTATCGAGTTGATCAGTGCAGAAAGCGACGAGATCCGCAACCCACAACACGACATCCCCCGCGCCATGCTGGCAGCCGGGTT